>Ga0307512_10003409_pt1 | contig 18568 bp, 20 predicted proteins | sample 14_EM_MG_FD_200267 | JGI IMG/M metagenome (GOLD analysis project Ga0307512, IMG submission 200267) | Populus trichocarpa ectomycorrhiza microbial communities from riparian zone in the Pacific Northwest, United States - 14_EM | ecosystem: Host-associated > Plants > Roots > Unclassified | place... | reverse complement strand
CCAAATCCTAATGCGGGTAGGATTTGTGAATGTCACACGTCAGTTTGAACATTATGCTGAACATGGACATCCGGCTATATATCAATGCTGTCTTGTATTTGACTTGACTTCATCGCTGCTGGCATGCCACCGACGGCGGACGTGCTATTCTAAAAGCTACCGCACGGTATATGAAATCCTGAAGCCCCACCCCCACTAAGGTTCATTTGATGCCAGCGCTGTAACGCTATTGTCAGGGATCAAGGACCCAGAAAGCGTCGCTCCTTCTGATGCGACCCCAAACCCAGGACGAGATGACTTGGATGGCTCCATTCCGATGGACAGCCCCCTGCACAACTTTCCCGTCGCCAGGCGCGATGGTACGACGTAACTTCGGGCGTTCCCAGCATATCCACGGTATTCAGGGGGTATAATGGGTGTCAGCTGCGGTATTTGACGAAAATAGGTCAGATCGGTTTGTTGTAGAGTCACCGTCGCCATCCGTGTGGCTTTAGGATGCCTTCCCCTGGGTGCCTATTGGAAATCATTCTGAGATGTGATATCCAAGGCCCATGGCGAAATGGGCCCTGGTCTCTCCATGCACATCAAACCGGCCGGGCTTTTGTTGTCGCTGCCCCTCTCCTTCGTAGGTGCAATTGAGTAACCCGCTCTCCAGCAAAGATTGGTCCAGCTGCCACTTTGGTAAATTTCTGGAAATAAAGACGTCGAATTGTCCAGAGTCTGCCAGTGGGTCCCAGTCTGTTCGGAAGACTGTTCCGATGGTTCGTGGTGGCAATCAACGTCAGCGGGCATATCATATAGAGAATTATGAAATATACCTATATTGGCTTACTGCAGCCGATTTCCACTGTGTTGGGGTTACTTTTGGGTCCTAGGGATGTCGCGCATGAACCCGAACATTTCCAGAAGTCCATCATATGGAGTTGAGAACATTCTTAAACTTTAACGATTCCACCGCCGACGACTAGATGGCCGAAGACCAACGCCTGATAAGACTGCCGTAAGGTGTACATGTGTATACACTTGACACGGCCACCTACAGCTGGTAATAAGTTATGCGATACATTAGATTCATCCATGATTGCCAGTCTCCCGATCGACAAAAGAAGACTTCTACATTACACAATGCGTTCTGGTGAGTAGCTCAGCTGACCCAGTCGACATCCTGCGCGTCGGCAGCGGTACGTAATGTGTGCCCGTTCTTCCGCGACGTCACTGGGAGTGGGCGAATCCACAACTTCACATGGCCGACCTTCGTACCAGTGAGTAACCACCGAGGGAGGAACGCCACCGCAGTGAGGATGTCGTTCTCGAGCTGTTTAACGAGCACCGGTTGAACGATCGCGACCTCGTTGCGTGACGGTGCTGGATGGTAGCGAGGGAGCGGACCCTCGGTGCCGGGCGGAAGGAGGAGGGTCGTTGAATGGTCCGCAGTGAGCACATCGGTGCGCTTACGGGGGCCAAGTGAGAGCGACGACGCCATGGAGAGGCGGTGATGGTGAGAATGTAACTTCGGACGATGAAGTGTTCCGCTCGAAAAGTCCCACTGCGTCAAGACAGGTCAACGCCATGTTGATAGAAACCTTAAGAAAAATTTACCAGGATCAGCTTGTTGTCTTCCCCCACGCTGCCAAAGCGATAGGTGCGCCCGTCGCAGCGGAGGTCATCAAAGGCCAGTGCGGATAGGAAGGAGGAATGTCCCTGACATCGCGCGATAACGCGTTGCTCCCAGGGCGAAAAGATGTTCACCAGGTCATCCTGACCGCCCGTCTCAGAACAAGACAAATAATCAGACGTGGGCGTCCCATGGAGTTAATAGCGGCTCACGATTATGAATCGGCCATCGGGCGACCATGCCACGCATGTCAGGGCCCCAAAATAAGCAGCATAGCAGTCTACAAGCCTGGTGGTCCAACGGTCAATCTCGGTGACATGAACATAAGAGATCCCGATACACACTGTTCTGCCAAGGCGTCGATTACTCGTAAGCAACCGTCCTCCGAAATCGCCGCGACGTACTTGACGTCTGGTGAGAATACGAAATCTGCGGAAGTCAACCCTCAGCCTCTCAACTCGACCATCGACCGCGATACCTACCGACGACGCTCCGTTTCGACACCTTCCAGTGACTCACCGGATTCTTCGTAGCTTTATCTCTGTCCCCTCTTCCACCTCCTGTTTGGGCCCCGGCAGCGTTGACGGGATGCCACGGAGGAATCGTAACAAATATGCTATCCAGCGGGTTCCACTCCCCGGCTGATGAGCTGCCTTCGTGGGAAGGGACTGCCGGGCCGTTGCTGAGAGGGCGGGGGGGAGATGCCAGAGACGCAGTGGGGGCTTGTGGCGTGAACATGCCGTCTTCGCGGTCCTTGTCGTACACGATTATCGTGCCGTCCGCGTGTGACACGAGGAAGAGGTTTGGAGAAGACGGAACCCATCGTACCGCAGTACACGGCGAGTTTGAGATGCGACCCTGAGATGCGCGTTGGTTTCATCGCTCCCTGGGCGAGGCGCCATCGATAGTCTCACCTGCTTGTTCAATCGGCTATATCTTAATGTGATCGGATCTACGATCATGAGGAACTGCAACGAGATGGCGTCGAACACGAGTACTCACCCAACCATATCAGATCCCCAGTTTGGAATCCGATGATCAGGTCTAAGTGTTCGTGAGAGGCCGTGGCATGATTCACGTCGTGACATGTCGGATGTGCGGCAAATCCCACACGAGCTAGTGCTTCCTACAAGTAGGGAGCGAAAAATAGGTGGAAAGTTGAACTGGTTCGAGAAGGCATAGCGTGCCATGCGTACCTTGTGGTGCACACCAGCCTCAACCCAATAGACGTTCTTTGCAGAGTTGTAGAAAAGATACGTCACTTCTCCCTGTTTAGCCTGCAGCGCCTTTGCAAGGCCTTCCACACTGTGCACCCTCGTGATGAATTGCGAAGACGTCGTGCGCAGATTATGCTTCGGGCGCGATAACGGTCTGCGCTTGCCGCCCGCAGGCGGGCTGAAGAGCCCATGGTTCTGGTCGGGGACGGCTATCGATGTTGGGGAAGCGGCGTCCTGCGGACTCCCGGCGTCGGGTGAGGTGGCGTCCTCAGGCGTTTCACCGCTCGAGACGCTGACACCGTCGTCCTTTGCGGTGACGGGCGCGAGGCCTTTCTCCTTCCAAAAGTCCTTTCCGCTACCGAGGAGTTGACCAAGACCTTGGATGGCGGGCTGCTTCGTTGCGGGGAAGCGCACGGTGATGGTTGATAGACGCGTCGGGTATATCGGAAGTGGTGCGTTGTGGGCGACGGGAATGGGCCTGTGGTCTTCTGTGACGGAGTAGACGCCCTCTGGGGCGACGAAGGTGAGATCGTTTTCCATCGTTGGTAGAAACGCGCTTGGGAGTTGGGAGGGCGGGACGGATCTGTGTGCCGCGATTGATGTTGCGCGCTCACTTTAGTCCATGTACTGTACACCCCACACTTTTTTTTTTCTGCTTTGCACTTTGCTGCGCTTTTCGCAAATTATTTCGGTTTGCACCTTCCTATTCATAGCAACTCGGACAGATATGAATGTGCATCCCCCCTGTGTTTGTATCGCTGCTCTTCGACAAAGACACTGAGAAGGAGTCCAAGATGTAAGGGGACACGAGGGCCCAGGGCAGACAGTACAAGTACACAGGAGTCTGGGCTGGTTTTCACAGATAGAGGGGATTTATATACTGGACACAGTATTCTAAGGTTACTTAGGAATAGGGATAAAGTTGTTTCTCAGTCACCTCAAGGGCGTACACCTCAGACACGCTCTGAATCAAACTCGTGGGTACCTTGAAAGTTACCTTAGCACCCCCAAATATCACCACGATAATCCGTATCTTCAAATCATGGATCTGCAGCCGTTGCCCAAGTTCACGTAGAGCAACAATTCCCTTTGGCTTGAGATCATGCTCCTCCTCAGTCGTAATCTGGAATGCACTGATTTGATGGGAATTTAGGTCGTAAATGAAGGAGTCGTATGAAGAGTAATTGCCAGCGATTGGCTGGTAGTAATGATCGGCAAGGAGATTGGTAATTCGGTTGTTCTCATCATCAAAGAAAAACCGAGTTTGTGCGCGCAGTTTGACGGTTTTGGAGCTGGTTTTGAATTTTGGATTTCTACGCTGGTCGTTCTCCTGGTCGTTCCTGAATACGTAATTGACTTGTCCCGTTCGGCGGGCCATCGGGTGGATTGTGAACGTTGCGCCACGAACGCACAGCTCATGAAAGGGTGGCTCGAAGATTGTTCCAAAGAAAGCTTTGGCCCGCGGTATCCGAACCAGAGTCTTGAAAAGTTTGTGATGATTCCGCCACTGTCCGACCGAATCTCGCTCCCACAGTAACTGACTAACAGTTTTGCTCACGATACTTGTCCTCGGGACTGTTCTATCTTCTGATTGTGGTTCGACAAGGAGGACCCTATGCGAGCCTTCTTCCGCTTTAATGTCTGCGGAGTGGGAAGTCAGGACTACCGTGATGAAATCCCAACTCATCTCTTGGACCTTGCTGCGGACGTCGCTAGCGTATCGTTCGAGATCATCATCCTTGCAGAAATTGTAACAGTCGCGGGCTGATGGACCGTACTTTTCAAAGAAGTTCTGGATATCCGATTCCTTGTGGATAACTGGTTGAAGTTGACGACTGTGATATCCCATAAGTGACAAAAGACGAAATGCTGGTCAAAAAAAACACCGACGCTTGTATGAGCTCGGTTAAAGAGAATGGCTTCATTAGCCAGTAGGCACCCGGTCGCCCATGCTTCTGCAACCCTCGCAATCGAGATGGCCGTGGGGAAGAGGCCATGACAAGGAAAAAGGGCGAGTTCTCATCAGCAACCATGTCTGCAGGCTCTCGAACGCGTGGATTAATGTCAACCAGTGCCCAGATATTCTGATATTCACTCGACTCGGGATCCGCGAAATTGGATGGGGATACCGCTTTAACCCCTTGGGCATTAAAGAAAAAAAGATGGTTGGCATTGTTCTGAAGGATAGTTGGCTTTTCTTCGAGAAGACTTTTGACCAAAATGTAGTATAACAGGATGGTCTTCCCTAGATAAGGTGGTGTATATCTGAGTACTCACCGCTTGCCAAACGGAGCCCATGGTCCTACCTATTCCAGGGTGACCTACAATAACGACGCTTTTTGTGTTCCTCGTACAATAACCCTCGATGGCTCTCATTGCCTCGGCGTAGTCGTCCCGTACCATTACGTTGCCGATGGAAGCAAATGTGCGGGGTAGATCCAGGACCTCCATAGTGGCCGGAACATCGATGCCCTGGACATAATTGATATCGCGAGGGACAGAACAGTGTCGAAAGATATTCTTCTTGTCATGCCACAGACTCTTCCAGAATTGCTGCAGTTTCTCCAAAACAGTAGGAGTGACCGAGCGAACCTCTAACCACGTATCGGGGTCGTCGGCCAGACGCAGTCGCTTGGAAGGGGACTCAAGAGCCCCACTAGTCTCGTCACCCTGTGGGGCTAGTAGTGCGATCGGACGGGGGAAGGGCAACAAGATTATGGGATTAGCGGGATAGTAATGATTATTCACGCCTTGCCACTTACCCGAGGCAGGAATTTGAACAATAACAGCAAGAAAAGGAGAGAACGGAGTTGGAGTTTGGAAGGCCCCCGCAGCTGTGTCAACTGGATCCAACACTGTGGCAAACTGCGACAAATCCGGCCCTAACGCCTTAACGCGCTGAGCGAGAGTGCCGACTGGCCCGACGGGTATGATCTCCCTAGGCTAAAGTGGTGTCACCCATAGTCAGAACAAGTCACTAGAAAAAACGCACCTTCCAGAGAGTAAGGTGTTTCGCAAGTACCTCTCGAGGGAAGGACGTCTCTGCTTTGATTTTCTGTTTCAACACGCCAATGGATGTAGTGGGTGAGGAGACAACGGGAAAGGGGACATCGTCTCCTTCGGCAAGACACCAAACTTCGTGAGTTGTATCGGACATATCGGTTTTGCGAACGTTGTTCCTGGTGTGCGTTAGGTGGTGCTGGAGGTGCAGTTGAGGAGTGGTAGCCGTTCTGTTTCTGCTGCTTCACACTCACACCACGATTATGTCAGCCTCACTATTTCATGGACCATGGACATGACACGGGCTATCGTACTATAGTACCTGACAGTCGTGCAGTGCTTCAGCCCCGTTATATCTCACAATACGCACATGTATTTAGTCCAAGAAGACCTACGTGGAGCTGTGAGTGATCAGTGGTCATAAATACGACCAACCCTCCCTATGTAATACAGCTCAGGTAGGCAGCCAAAAACTACGCTACTGACTCGGATCACGAATACCTCGCGAGAGTCTTGCATTAATTTGCATACTTGCCTTGCATAATCACCGCTGGCAGCAGCGTCACACAGCAGGCCAGCACCGGAACCAGAACGAACATTGATACAAATAAAAAAAAATAAGCACAAGTGCAGATGCGGTCGTCGTCATGTTACATATATTCTGGTGCTCATTGCTCATACAGTGGGGTGGAACTCTGCGTGAATGGCCTCAGCATTGCGATCGAGGAGCAGGCGATATGTTCATCACAGATGATAGGCGACTTGGTATGTGTTGTTCCTCCCTCTTACTATCCTTCCTCCCTCTCTGTGGATGGTTTGTTGATAGTAGGTACGCTTTGAAGGGTCCGTATGATCTCTTTATCGTAGTAGTGCTTCGTACAGGTTTCTTTCCCTGATACCATGACGGCTGATTTACACTCTTGCAGTGTGCAGTATGTGCTGCTTACCAACAGACCGGTGTTATGTATGAGAACTGGAGAATCGCCCCAGCACTCTTTGATACGGCCTCGTCATCGAAGAGGACGCCATCACTGCCCTCCTGGACCACGCACCACGAGACTGCGGCGGACACGTGGAAATCGCTAGGAGACCCGTTGAGCGGGTGGTTCTGAAGGTCCGGGACCTATGGTCCTATGGGTGTTGACTCGGTTCCTGAGAGCATCAAAGAGGCGGATTTCGTGATATTATGCAGTTACTTTTAGCGCATGGAACTGTGGAAAGAAAACGACATGGTAATTTAAATGGGATGATGGGACTCACATGCTGGGGTGGCATGCCACACCTGACCGCTGGATTCGTGACATACTAGGCGCAGCATGCAATATGAAGACGACGAAGGCGAGGAGAAACGTATTATAACCCGTGCAAATAGGATTATCAATAAGTAGTCCATGATATCGTACATATCTGGGAAGAGTGTGAGAATGAAATAAAACACGGGCTAATTTACAAGGTACAGTATATGAACGTGGTTTGCAATGTCCAAAAAAGTGCGAAGGAGATGGATGAATGGATGAGGATAATAAATATAACGCCGAAAGCAAGGTTCAAATTTAAAAAAAAGTACCAAGTTTCGTGAGCGACCTTTCCGCTCTACGGTTTCCACACTGGTACCTTCATCGCCGCCAGTAGCATAGAAGCTCGACCTGGTTACGCGGTGGCGAACTCTTGAGAGGGATGGCAGGCCAGAGGGAGCTGTCTTCGTCGATGCGTCTGAGGAACTGGAGGGCTGTCAAGGGAGAGTCGGGCGAGGAGGCGCTGTGATGAGGTCCGGAGCTTCTACGGGTTGAAGAGTACGGGCCAAATGTCACCATGCATCGGATCTTATCCCCCACACACATAACAACCATGACCATCGCCTCTATCGCCCCAGCTGTCCGCGCAGCCAGACGCTTGAGTCCTTTTCCCGTACGTGCCATGAAGTTCACTTTGCTTTCATTTATGAACCCATTGTCACACACTCCCTGTCAAAAATCACCGAACAGTGCTCCAGATTTGGCACACGACGCTGGGAATCGACCGCGACCGGAGCGGAACCTCCGCCTGCCGGTGGTCATCTTCCCTCCGTTGCCACCTCCCAAATCCTTCTCAGCACACGCGAGGCGGCCCTCCGTACTCCTGGTATAAAGTGGCTGGACGAAGATGGAGGCTCACCCTTGCGAAACACGATTGGCGGCCGCGAGACGCGTAAAATGAATTTGTATCAGGCTGTCAGGGATGCAATGGGGTACGTTCAGCCCGGCTGCCACGTCGTGAACTGACTTAGTTTTCGTCAGAATTGCCATGGCGAAGGATGATACAGCCATCGTATTTGGCGAGGACGTCGCGTTTGGTGGTGTTTTCAGGTGTACCATGGTAAGTCCTCCCGCCATTTTCACGACCACCACCTGATTTGTCTCTGTAGGGCCTAGCAGAAGAGTTTGGTAGGCTGCTCAATCAGATATAGGCGGCTTCGGTGACCAACCCTTATTGCAGGTCGGGAGCGCGTCTTCAATACACCCTTATCAGAGCAGGGTATCGCAGGGTTCGGAATTGGTGTGGCGTCTATGGGCCAAACCGCTATCGCGGAGATCCAGTTCTCCGACTACATATTCCCTGCCTTTGACCAAGTACGCAGTATTGTCCTTCACTGTCAATGTTCAGGCTTGACAATGATTCATAGCTTGTGAACGAGGCCGCCAAATTCAGGTACCGCAGCGGGGGTCAGTTCAACGTCGGACGCCTCACCGTGCGGACACCAACAATGACTGTTGGGCACGGTGGACTATATCATTCACAAAGCCCAGAGGGCTTTTTCATGGGTGCATCGGGGCTGAAGGTACGTCGGTGCCCGCTGACGGCTGGACGGCTGACGTGAGCCAAAAACAAAACACAGATCGTCATCCCGCGCTCGCCACTCCAAGCCAAAGGCTTACTCCTCGCCTCGATACGCGACCCAAATCCCGTCATCTTCATGGAGCCCAAGATCCTCTACCGCTCCGCGATCGAGCAGGTCCCGATCGACGACTTTGAGCTTCCCCTCGGGCGCGCAGAGGTCCTCGTGCCCGGCGCCGACCTGACGCTGCTCACGTGGGGCACGCCCGTGTATCACTGCGAGGCGGCTCTCTCGCTCCTCGCGGACCCACCCGCCTCGCTCGCGTCGCTCGTGCCTGAATCGGCCCGTCGCGCGAGGATCGAGCTCATCGATTTGCGTACCATCCTCCCTTGGGACATCGAGGCCGTCTTCGAGAGCGTCCAGCGTACTGGCCGACTCGTCATCGTGCACGAGGCGAGCCGCACCGCGGGCGTCGGCGCCGAGATCGCGGCTGAGATTCAGTCCAAGGCGTTCCTTAAGCTTCACGCGCCCGTGCGGCGCGTCACCGGTTGGGAGTAAGCGTGTTCTTTATATTTTTTTCCTTCGATGGTGAAATTTGAAATGCTGATGGGCTGATGGGTTTTGCTCAGCACACCAGTCGGGCTGCAATTTGAAAAGTTCATCATACCAGATAATATTCGCATTTTGGACGCTATCCTGGAAACGTTGGCATTTTAAAGCATAAAGCATACCAGTGTGCAAATGTATCATAGTAACATTCTGGCCCTCCCTCGGTGCAATACAGAAATGAATTAGTAGACTGAAGAGGGACGTGTCGCAATATCTGTGTGATCATCTAACTGCGGTGCTCCTCAGGCCCGTGTGTGCCATGGGTACGAGTTCAGTGCCGCTGGGCCTGCGATAGAATGGCAAAGGTTCATGAATTAAGCGTATTTCAGGATGCAAACGTCCAACACAACCAGTTCAAACAGAACGGAGGCACCTTTTTATATTGTAGAAGTATCAAAAAGCCCCTGGTCGCTTAAGGGCTGTGGTGGGGTGAAAGGGACACTGAGGAAAATAAGGAAAAAGACGACACCAGCAGGATTTGAACCTGCGCTCCCAGAGGGAAACAGATAGCGTACGAAATTCGAATCTGTCGCCTTAACCACTCGGCCATAGTGTCTCGATACTCTCTTCCTTTCAATCCCCAAACATGTGTCACGCAAGTCGCCCAGGGTTCTTCCAATCCTCGGAGTCGCTGCCCGTTGTCCCGTTCAGTCCCCTCGTCTCTGGCATGAGTCCCTCGGCGCAAGGGCTGACATTGCATATATGGCCTTCAAAGTGGGACCTTCCCTCCATTGAACCCTCTTGTATTGTCGCCACGTTCTACCTCCAGCTCGCACTTCCAGGTCGCTTCTCCATCCAAGAATGCACCAACCCAGACGCGTCCCCCAGCGGTAGGTCAGTGTCGGCTGAGACCGTTCCGCCTTGTGCGCTGAAACGGTTTTTTTCCACCAGGCCAGTTACCGTATCTAACTCATGGCCACCACTCTGTCGCGCCTTTGTCTTCCATCGTGAAATATGTTGCGGCTCTCCCCCCCGCGTCCGTACCCCCAGTCATGGATGGTGACGCGTCCGAGCCCGCGTTTTCTGCTGATGTTGACGCACTGCTCAATCCATCCGAGCGAGCACAGCGCACAGCCTGGATCGCTCACATCGAATCGGCCCTCGGCGACCTTGTGGTGCGTTACCCATTGCCCATACCAATTCTATTTTGTAGTGATACGAGATTATTGCAGGCCCATGCTTTCTACACCATTCCCGCGAACTATGCTGCCGTCACACAACCCACTCTATCCTCCTTTTACAGCCCCCCACAATCGTATTACGTCCCTAGCCGCATACGCAAGTCGTATCAGACCCGTCTTGAGGCCACCGGGTTATGCACTACCCCTGCGGAAGAGTCTGAGGCCGAGAAGCCGAAGCGGTTCGGGGCGGAGGAGAAAGAAAAGGACGACCCAAGGCAAACGTTTAAAACGGCATTCCAGCGCGAGCGGGTGGGTCACTCGAATACTATAGTACTTTAAATGCAGCCAGGTTGATTTGGTCGCAACAGGTCTTAGAAAAGTCGCGCGCGGCATTCGATCTCTACGCGAGGCTGCTAGGTGACGATCGCTTTTTCTTCTATGATAGGTGCGCGATGGCAGGGAGGTGCGCGCGCGCTCCAGACTGACAGGAACTTCGCAGGCCGACGATGTTGGATTTGTCGCTGGCCGCGCATGTCCTGCTTCTCATCCACGCGCCACTCCCCGACACGCTGCTTTCGTCGCTTCTCAGCTCGTCGTACCCCACGCTCATCTCGCACGCGCGTCGCGTGCTCAGCGACGGGATGCCCAACGCACCCGTGCTCCCGCCAGAGCGATACAGACTAAGCGCGCTTCTGCCGTATCCAAGCTTCCGCGCATGGTGGGACGAGCCGCGCGCACCGAAAAGCGAAGAGGAGAAGCGGTTTGAGCGCATGCGGTGGCGTTGGATCGGTCTGGCTGTCCTGGGCACGATCGGATATTGGTTCATGTGGGGCCCTAGGCTTCGATTGGTGAAGATGGAGGACGAAGATGGAGATGAGAATCTGGCGATTGTTATTGGAGATGGTGCTATGGTCGTTGATGCAGACGAAGAAGAGGAGGATGAGGGTGGAGGTGATGATAGAGATGGTAAGGCAGAAGCCTGAACTGCGCAACTCTCTACTTAGGCGTCTTTCGTCTTGCATGCAAATTCCATGACCCAATTCTGTGCTCAATCCAAGTCTTGTAAAAAGTCCGATGAGATTTAGGTTACATCGTCCAAATATCCAAACTTTTGTGGTGAACACCCAAAAAGGAAATCTGGTTGTGGGTGCTTATAATCACGTCCGACTTGAACGTTGGAGTCAAGGTTGAAGATGGCACCCTTTCGCGTACGACATCCAAAAGGCGTCTCAACATTACAACTTGATGTGGAGACCGCGACGGTGCAGGACCTCCTCCAAGGAATATTCTCTGTATCCGACATCCTTCCTTCTGCCCAAGACCGTGCGCTGACAAACAATCTTGCTTCGGCTCGTCTCACCCTTCTCACACTTTTTCACAGTTAAAGCAGGATACCCACCGCGGTCTCTCACAGCGGTCATCCCCGAGCTCCCGCTCTCCAGTCTTGGCCTGGCGCCCGGCGATCAACTGATTGTCAACCAAAAGTCTGGCTCCGCGGCGCCTCCGACAGGCGTCACATCGACGGCGCAATCATTGCCCACAAGTCCACGCGCCGCCGTCAACCCTTCAGCCTCCCATTCTACGCCATCATCGAACGCAGCGCAGGCATCCCCGGCGCTTTCGACGGCGAGGAACAGTGGTCCCGATCATGTCGAGGTCGACGGAAGTTATCTGGTCCACCGTGTACGCGTCATCGACTGATCCCTTGCAAGATGTATCTGACCGAGAGTACTTTACTCTGTAGATCGTGCCAGACGATAATTCGTGTATGTTTTCCTCTATTGCGCTCGTCTTCGAGCAGGACATGCGAAAGGCACCCGCAATCCGACAAAGTATGTTGTCACATGCTGGTTGGGTGCCTTCTCACTCTTACTGTCTGGCAGTCGTCGCAGAAACCATTCGGATGGATTCAGAAGCTTGGAGTGACGCCATCTTAGGGTATGATCGCATCTTCCTCTGACGCGGCCCACACACATTCTCATTTTCCGGCGTATTGCGCGTCGTGCCTCTTTTTTTTTTCGAAAGGCGCCCGCGCGACGAATACATCCGCGCTATCCTCTCTCCGAACTCCTGGGGCGGCGCCATCGAGCTCACCATACTCGCAGCTCACTACGGAACCGAGATAGCGAGCATCGACGTCGAGACCGGCCGCGTCGACACGTTTGGCCCCAGCGACGGCGCGAGCGAGAGCCGCGCTCTACTCGTCTATTCCGGCATCCACTACGACGCCGCGGTGCTCGCTCCGGAGCCCGACGCGCCACAGGAGTTCTGCGCGAGCGTCGTTCCGGCGACTGGCGCTGAGGGCGAGCGCGTGCTCGGTGCGTTGCGTACGCTTGCGACGAAGCTGCGGGCCAAACGCGCGTATACGAACACTGCCACGTTCGATCTGAGGTGCGAGGTGAGTGGCATTTTTTTTTTCTCGTTTTTGTTCGTGTGTGCTAGGGAATCTTTTGGTTGACGAATGGACGTTGGTTGGTACCAGGTGTGCGGGCAGGGGCTTAAGGGCGAGAAGGAGGCGCGCACGCACGCGTCCGAGACGGGGCATGTCAAGTTTGGCGAATACTGATATCCTCTATTCTGACAAAGTGTTGTATCCTGTACCGCGACAAATACTGTACTTCTAACACTGGACGTCACCATGTGATTGTTTACAACGCATGCTCAGTGCGTTGGAGAGGACAGCTCTCTCTCTGTCCCAAGTTATGCTTCGTCCGAAGACGTCTCCTTGTAGTTGTAGAAGCTCTCCCTCGCTTCGTCCACCTCCGCGTAATCTTCATTATCCTCCGCCCCGCTGCCTATCCACCGCCATGCGCTCTCTCTGATGAACTCATCGAAGGACCACAGCTCCGTCTCCAGGTCGCTGTCTTCCATGCACCAGACGTACGTCTGTGCTTCGATGGGCTGCGCCAGCTCACTGATCGTTGCAAGCGGGGTAGGGCCAGTCGGGATGAGGCTGCCTTCTTCCGCCTCGGAACTTCCCGTGGTGTCAGCGGGAACGGACGTGAACGGGCCAAGCGGATGTACGAGCACATGCAGACGCTCGTACATCTGTGTTTCCGACCAGCACCGCCACGGAACGAAGGAAATCGTAAGCAAAGTTTTTCATAAAACAGAGATAAGTGGGAAGGGGGCTAGATACATACACCACTTTCGAACACGTCGAGATACGTGATGTCCTCCGCTGTGAGGCCCTTGACTACCGTGCCGCGGATGCTGTTTTCTTCCGCGGTGAGTTCGCGTCCGAGGAGCTTCTTGCTCCGTTCTCCCGGAATGATGGCGGGGTAATCCGCATCCTAAAATTGAGAAAACACGTTCATTTGTTGTGAGTATGAATTCTCGCCCACGACGCACGGCCCGCGGTCGGCTGTACTACTACTGTGTATCGCTCGCCGGATGACGTCGCCTTCAAGTTGTAAGGGCTTAACATACTTTGACTTTGTGTCGTGTGTAGTCCTGTGATGAGGTCGAATTGGATAAGTCAGCTGTTCGTGGAGCGCATCATGATCATGGGGGTGTGGTACTAGGGACTGACCGTTAGGATCGCCGGGCAGATCTGGAGATGGTTGGCATCGTTGTCCAGGATCCGCTTCAGGATTTTTGGGTGCATCAGAGTCCCATAGAAGAAAGCAGAGGCCATGGTATCAGTGGTGAAGAAAAGTAGTGCGAGGTTTCGACCTTTTATTTGATGATCAAGGGGTACTGTATTGCTGTCTGAGTCACATTGAGACTGAGTCACTGACTGGTAACCAAAACGGGAATTAGTGCAGTAAACATCTTTAAAAGGGGGGACTTGCAGTATCATGCCAGCATGAGTCAAGTGAAGTGAAAGTCCACCCTTCAAGTTGCATTCTACTCATCCATGTCAAGTTAAGCGAATGCTGATATCCTCTATTCCATCTATGCTTTGTACCTGGTACTGTAACTCTACCGTTCATTCACCAACACATGCTCAGCGCGGGACAAAACCAATTCAACTCCCTCGTGTCAATGTTATGCTCCATTAGGAGCTGTATTTCCGTGTAACCTGTCTCTCACCACGTCCACCTCCTCGCCTTCCTCATTTTCCCGAGTTCTGCTGCCTATCCACTTCCACGCGTTCTTTCTGACGAATTCATCGAAGGACCACGGCTCGTTCTCCAGCCATTTGTCCTCTTTGCACCACACGTATGTCTGTGCTTGGATTGGTTGCGCCAGCTCACCGATCGTTGCGAGCGGGGTAATAGTAGTCGGAATGAGATCGCCCTGGGAAGTTGCCGCAGTATCCGCGGGAAGGGGCTTGAACGGGGCTAGGGGATGAACCTCCGCACGCAAACGGTCGTACATCTGTGGTCCCAGTTAGCGTCATAAATAGCGATGCAGTTTGTATTTATATGAAAGAAATAAGTGAAAGGAGCCTTAGATACGTGCATTGCCTTCGAACACGTCGAGGAACTGGATGTCCTCTGCTGTGAGGCCCGTGACTAACGTGCCACGGATGCTGTTCTCCTCCGTGGTGAGGTCGCGTCCCAGAAGCTTCTTACTCCGCGCGCCCGGAATGATAGCGGGGTAATCCGCAAACTAAACGAAAAATGCGTTTATTTGTTGTGAGTCACGGTAAGAATTTCGCCGCCACGACACCCGCCGCCGCGGGGCGGCAGTCCGAGTCATACGGCCGGCGGGCACTGGCACTGGCCGGAGCCGGAGGACTCGGACGGATGTCGCGTTTATGGGGGTTCAACGTACTTTGACTTTGTGTCGCGTGTAGTCCTGCGTTGCAGGTTTTTGATATGTTAACTGCTCATGGAGCGTACCAGTGGTGGGATGGGAGAGGACCGACCGTTAGGATCGCAGGGCAGATCTGCAGATGGCTGGCATCGTTGTGCAAGACCCGCTTCAGGATCTTGGGGTGCATCAGGGTCCCATAAAAGAACGCAGAGGCCATGGTGTCAGTGAGAAAGGGAAGGCGTGTGAGACTTCCACCACACCGTGCTCTTTGGCCAACTTATTGATTAGATAGGGAAGGCTCGGATCATTGTTATCTTATCATAATACACAAGCATCAAATCGGGAACATATGGGCACAGTACTACAGTATTGATAGTGGACAGCCAGGCGTCCACTATATAAAACACATCAAGTTGTATTCTGCTAGTCGTCGTCGACTAGTATGGGTTCCTCCTCCCCCTCGCCCGAGTCCCATGAATTGATGATGCACCACACGGTAAGGACAGTGACAATACCAGCGGCAGCTCCCATGGAGGCACGAATCGAAGTCGTCATTCTCTGGAAGGAGAACAGTAGTAGTGCAACAAAAAACGCCAAGACGCTACAGATTGGTCATCATCACTGTCCTGAGATCAAAAAATAAGGTGCGCACGACCACATTAGCAGAGCATATGTTAGACTGAATATAATTGATAGGGCCTCGAGGTGAAAGTAAGGCTTCTTCATGCCATTTAGGTAGTCCCACTGGAAGCCAATGAGATAGAAGGGCACAAAAGAAAATGGTCAAACGCACTATCGCTTTGGTGTTTTGCGTCGCCATTGTGCGATTACGGCGGATTAACAACAGACCCGTGACGATGCTTCCAATGCTGAACACCAATGATATGGAACTTGCAATCTGCGCCGGACAAGGGTCGATCCATCCGCTACCTTGTGCTGGGACGACGATGACACCTTGAATAGCAAGAAAGGCGACATTCGTGGCGAGCATCACGGTCGACTGTCATTTTTTGTGTCAATGTGGCGCATGTTTTTGGATCTCAAGATACAGTAGACCAGTATGACTCACATATAGAACGAACTCCACCCATTCCGAGACGAGCTTATCCATTAAATTCTTCCAAACCTCCTCGATGACTAACTCGTCCGCCCAGGCCTTTGAGAGATCCCGCAAATGGACATCCGGGGCGAAGAACAACATCAGAGAAAGTAGCCAAAAGAGTATCGTACGCTTATGACAATCGCCCTCATAAATGCTCTTGGTCCTATCCAGGCGGGAGGTCTTCTGTCCATGGAAATGTATAAACTTCCAATGAACTGGAATTCTGACATTCAGATAACTTAGAGGAGCCAACGTCGAAGGATTGACATACCACAAATAGAGAGCAAGCGGGCTTGGGAAAGCGGTGTTATGTATTTCAGCGTTCCTGGGTCAATTATACCTTCCTTACCTACTGAGCTTATAGCGTGAGCATTTTTTGTGCCAAGGTCTGTAGTTCGTTATTAGTAACCCAATCCAAAGGACCCCAAAATATGAGGTACCCTTAGCTTCTTTTATGAGGTCACGCATCGTCTGCATGTCAGCTACGCTATATAGTGCAGTCGATAATTTGGAAGTCAAGGAATCTATGGGCCGTCAGCTCATCGGAGTCATGGAAGAAATGGAAAAGATTACCAATACTGCTACTCAGTAGAACTCCAGATACGTCTTCGAATGCGTCATCTGGGAAGTCGCGTCCTGCGTAGCCAATGGGATATAGTGACCAATGTACCCTTCGAATTGAGGACAGAAATTGTCAAGATCACGACGGATACAGGGATATAAAAAAAAAATCCTCACCAGTAAAGGGCTTCCAGACGAAGCTCTAATTTAAAGGGAAATATTGACGTGGACAGGGGTATTGAAAAAGGATCACACACTGATATGACCAGGTTCCTTTGCACCACGTACATCGAGAAGGAGACCGCCCCGAGCCATGTCATAAGGTTCCAGCCAGAACAAAGACTTCTCGCAATGATCAGCATAATAGTACGTCCAGATGATCTTCTTGTCCTTTGTCTCGACCATATCTAAAACAATATCATAGTTAGTTGTTGGAAGGGGCATCCCCTTGCGTCTAAGATCATCTTCGAGTTGCTCAGCAGACTTGAGAACTTCTTCCCTTAGATTGAGGTCGTGCATGTATACGTCGGTGAAAATCCTCTTAAAATTTGGATGTCGGACACGGACTAATGGAAGAGTTGCTGACTTACCAGTCTTTCATGATAGAAGTAAAGGGCCCCACTAGGGTGGGTAACGGAAATCCAATCGCCCGAACCCCGGCACAGATATGAGCTGACGAGGGGCAAATCTATGAGCCCACAGAACATGTGGCATTCGTGGGAATAAATTACAGATCAACTTCCATCTGCGCCAACGAAAACTTGCTGTCCGTCTTTCGCCTGAGCGCATGTCATGATACAAGCAACTGGCCTGTGTCGCAGAAAGTACTCACACGTCACCTTTCTTCATGTAGCGCGACACTTGTTCAGAGTGTATGGGTCTCATCTTGCGCAATCCTGATCCAGCTTGAGGAGTTGCTACAACCGTCGGGGAGACTTGTATCGATACGCGCGAGACTGAGGGCCTCGGAAATAAAATTGGCTCCGGAAATGCGAGTGCGGGTTGATGGGTAGCTTGGTTTGACCGTGGACTCGATGATCGACCTTGTATACTCCGGCTGCGGTGGGTGTATCTGTGCGACCCAGATACAGACGAGCCATTTCCCCTCGAACTCGTAGAGTCCGCTGACGAGCTAACAGACTCGGTAGATGGGAGCTGGTGATGCATAGGAAAACTCTTCGTCTGACCTTGTAATAGGGAAATTGGAGATAGGGGAGAACTGGATGTAGCTGGTGACCCTGGCGCGGAAGGTTGTTCAACCTGCACAGTGATGCCGGTGGACGAATGAGCTGAATCCCCATGAGAATTCAGCGAACCCTGGACTACAGTCGGACGTGTTGGGTCTTCTATATCATGTCCTGATGGCGTACCAGGTCTGGAGAAACGGCGACGGAATAGGGATGGGGACGGGGACGGAATAGGGAATGGGGACGGGGACGGGGATCGGCGCCGAGGAAGATTAGGTGACGATGCCCCCGTGAATTGTCTCGAGGTCGCACGTGGGTGAGTCCAGGAGACAGGGGTGCACGATCGATGAACAGTCAATTCCACGGTGGTAAGTGGCCTTTCGGGCTGTAATGAGCTTGACGAATTGTTGATATGGCCTGTGCTGAGTGGATTGACTGAATGCATCGGAGAGTCTTGCAACGATGGTGGATGAGATGATGGAGGACTATTGGACACACTGGGGGACCTCCTGGTAACGGCTCCTAGTTGGATGGACTCTTCTACGTCGCTGTGCCTCGATGATGAACGCCCCAGACTCTGTTCATCCCCCCCATCAAACGCCCGGCTAGCGCAAATCACATTGTACTCTTCGTGATT
>Ga0307512_10003408_pt1 | contig 18572 bp, 17 predicted proteins | sample 14_EM_MG_FD_200267 | JGI IMG/M metagenome (GOLD analysis project Ga0307512, IMG submission 200267) | Populus trichocarpa ectomycorrhiza microbial communities from riparian zone in the Pacific Northwest, United States - 14_EM | ecosystem: Host-associated > Plants > Roots > Unclassified | place... | reverse complement strand
AGAGAGGGATGACTTAACTTCGTGTTCTTAGGTGATGGTAGAGTTGAGCACAAGAAAGAGAGAGATCAGAGGAGATGGGGGAAATCATCATGAGAAACTGGGACTTAGAAAATTTCATGTACGAGTCAATTGATCATTTCCGATATGGCAGATACGGGTTCCGATCTGGCGTGTAACAACACCTACACGAGGTCTTCTAAACCCAATCAGGCAACTCATTCCCCTGATTTCTCATAGCCGCTCGTATCCTCCATAGCATTCTCATCTTCATCTCCCATCTCTCTCTTTCTCGTCCACAACTCTACCATCATCGCAAGAACACAAAGTTAAGTCATCCCGCTCTATCTCTCCATGCCAGGATCATGAGTTAACACTGAGTGCAGCATTCACCGAGTCCAGCATACACCAAGTACAGCATACACCAAGTACAGCATACACCAAGTACAGCATACACCGAGTACAGCATACACCGAGTACAGCATACACCAAGTACAGCATACACCAAGTACAGCATACACCGAGTACAGCAGACACCTAAGATTGTCTTTTGTCCCTTCATTCTCTCGATGTCAAGTTGACCCCTGAATGTAGCTTCAGCTTCTGGCATACCTCCCTATCGATCGACCGCCGCCAGCCAGTTCTCCATAAGCGCTTCAAAGGTACAGTCACCTCGTCACATTCCCACGGTTTCGAGTTAACTAACCGATGAATAGAGTCTCAGCACCTGGCGCGCCTCCCATCGACCGCCTCCAGATCGACCACCTCCAAGTGCTCCTCCAATCTCGCTCGATCATAGCCTGCTACAAGTGCATCTCGAAACTCGCTCGTTCCCGGCCTTGGAGTGTATCTCTGAGTCCACTCAATCTCGGTCTCCAACTGCATCTCCAAACTCGCTCGTTCACGGCTTCAAAGTGCATCTCTGAGTTCACTCGACCTCGGCCTCCAAATGCATCTCCAAACTCGCTCGATCACGGCCTCCCAGTGCATCTCTGAGTTCACTCAATCTCAGTCTCCAATCGCATCTCCAAACTCGCTCGATCACGGCCTCCAACTGCATCTGTGAGTTCACTCAATCTCGGTCTCCAAGTGCATCTCCAACTCGCTCGATCACGGCCTCCCAGTGCATCTCTGAGTTCATTCCATCTCGGCCTGCAAGTGCATCTCGAAACTCGCTCGATCACGGCCTCAGAGTGTATCTCTGAGTTCACTCGATCATCATCTCGAGGCGCACCTCGCATTGCTGACAATCACCGTGTGCTGCCAGTGCAGATATACCTTGTGTAGATAGGTAGCTATATAGATGCATAGATGAGAATACAAACTGAATGCATAAGTTTTGAAAATCGTTGAACAATAAGTAGTAGCTATGATTTAACATCGCCAGGCATTGTGTAAACGGCTTCAGCATAACTGCAGCCCCTGCGAAGAGTGTAACATACGTGTCCTTCTGATGGTGCGTTAACGTTGCCACAATGTAAAGGAGGTACGTATGCAATGCGACCCATTGCCTGGGCGACGGGTAGCGTGTAATTCTCCGTCAGAGGGTACGAGGTTCCGTCAGAGCCGTCAGAGCCGTCCGGAACACCCGGGTGTTTCTGACAGAAACTAGAGTTGTTGCTGATGTGTCATCGAGCAAGTTTAAAGATGCACTTGAATGGAGGCTCCAATCGTGCGAACGCAAAGATGCACTCCAAGGCCACGATCGAGTATACTGTGTGATGTACATTGAGGCCGTTATCTTATGAACTTGTAGATGCAGTTGGAGGCCGTAATTGAGCTAATTTGTAGATGCACTCGGTGGCCACGATGATGTGAACTTGGATGCCACAATTGACCAAGACTGGAGATGTACTGGGTGGCCAAGATCATGCAAAATTGAAAGCCAAGATCAAGCGAGGTTGGAGATGCACTTGCAGGCCATGATTGTGTTAACTTTGGGGCTGTGATCAAGTGAGGTTGGAAATACACCTGGAGACCAGGATCACTGTGGTGGGAAAATGAGGTTCTCGCCACAACTACCACTCTGTTTGGCAGGGGGAAGCTTGTGCAGGGCAGATAGAGATACAGGGGTACCAGAGATAGACCGAACTACCAGGAGGTTATAGATGTGGTAGGCCCTGGGTAGATAGACATCATGTTGTCAAACAAAGATATACATACTCTAAGTTTCTCATCTCCTGGTCACACTCACTCTTTCCAAGATTTCATAGAACCACACAATTGTGTGATTCCTCATGGCAGCATACCCTGTCTTATCCTATAAACATCTTTCTAAGCTCCTTGAACAAGAATCAGTCTTGCTCAAGAATTCCCTCGCAATGTTGCAAGAGTTGCATTGGAGTGTTGATGATTGGCCCTCTGCCTTGCAGCTCAGCCATTTTATCTCATTGTGTGATCTCAGAGAATCACATAAAGGGCATGACCAAGCAAAATTGGAGGAAAACTTAGAGGGGATCGATTGGAAGTCACAACCAGAGCTGAGAGTCTATTCATTGGTTAACTTAAAGTTGTGGGGATGTAGAGAGTAGAGAACAGTCAGGTCCACTGAGAAATAAGAGATGAAAGACTTGCTGGGAGCAGAAGACAGTAGATCATAAGTTAATGCTATTCTCAGTGTTAACTGATAATGAGGACAGGCAACGATTCAGAGAAATGACCAAATTCTGTATTCTCAGGTGCTGGTTGAGCTGAGGCTGAGAAAGAGAGAGTTCAGAGGAGAAGGGGGACATCATCTTGACAAATTGGAACAGAAGAGATTTTTGTATGCAAATCAATTGATGATTTCTGATATGGCATGTATAATTGCCAATCGGGTGGGTAAGATCCCCAACAAGAAGTATTCTGAACCTAATAAGGCATGTCATACCTCTTACCTCATGACCTCCAACCCACTCCCATCCTTATTCCACATCTCTCTTTCTTATGTACTTTTCTACCATCATCGCAGATCACAAAGTTAAGTCATCCCTCTCTATCTCTCCATGTCTCAATCATGAGTTATCGCGAGGTCCACCATACTACCAAGACAGACTGTCTCGCAGCCAGTCTTCGTTCAATTCCACGATTACAAGTTGGCCCTTGCATGCAGCTTCAACTCCTGGTGTGCCTCGCTATAAATTCATTGCTGCCAGGTAGCTCTCTATTTGTGCTCAAAGGTATATTCAACTTGTTACATTCCCCTGTGTGCAAGTTCACTAACTGATGGATCTGTTGGACCGCCCAATCGACCACCTGCAGATTGAACACCTCCAGAACAACCACCTCCAGATCAACCACATGGAGATCAACCACCTACAAGTACTTTTTCAATTTCGCTCAGTTGCAGCCTCCACGTTCAGACAATCAAGACCTCCAAAGTGCATTTCTAATCCCGGTCTATCCCAGCCTCATAGTTCATCGCTATGTTCACTGACCTGCCATTTTCAGGGATACCTTGAATTTCGCTAAAGCACTGCCTGGAGCCAGTTCTGTGTAGATGGATAGCTGTATAGATACTGACTTGAAAGTACAAACTGAATACATAAGGTTTGAAAATATTTGCACTTTAAGTAGTTGCTACATTTTCCAGGTGCACCTGCAGCAATCCCAAAGATGTTCTGTTGTCCAAACTGCTCTTCAGCAATGCAAGGTGCTCCCAGGCATGTTATCCATGTTCCCAGGTACCTCCACGCTTGTCACTGGCTTTCCCAACCTTGTTGTTGGCACTGCCAAGGTTGTCGCTGTTGCTCCCAGGCTTATTGCCAGCACACCCAGGTGCTCTCCTGGATGTTACCACAGGTTCTCTATTCTTGCCGATTTTTTGCCTGTGCTCCCAGGTACTCCAGAATGCTACTGCATTGGTCCACTCAACTTTCCAATTTGACCACCCTGGGATTCTGGTCTGACAACTCCCAAATACTCCCAGAGGCTCCCAGTAACAAAAATACATTTTGCTGATGTAGTGAAATACTGGTATGATACTCAAGTATTATAGATATACTACCTGGGTGTTATTTGTATATACCTGGAGGTTAAACAAAATGGCTCTGGGGTGATTGGTGTTATTTGGTGTTATCAGAGTTATGGGAAATTATGGTAAGCCATGTGGCCTACTGAATATTACCTGTGATGGAATACCATTTTGCAGATGTTAGATACTCTTCTGCATTTTATTCAATAGTCTACCAGTCTATATACACTCTTGAATACCTCTATTTATATACCAATTATTTATATAATTCTTTTCATCTTGGAGTAGTACATATAACTAAATAACTACACTTTCAGTTGCAACTATTAATACTAAATCTGTAATCAGAATATACTTCTAATTTGCGCTATCAATTCACTCCACTAGAATTTGCTCAAGTCGTGGATATTGGTTATTGTTATTATTTTTGTTCCCCTATCGCCATCTGAAAGATTGGAAGCTTGCCATATATCCATTACTTTCCAAATACCGAACAGGGTGAATGTGACAAAGGGAATACCACCCTTATTAGAAAACTGTTATCTGAAATCTAAAAGCTTCTCTATTGTATAGGCCAGCTCCATTCTCTTCTTGCATATATCATATTTCTTAGAATTGCTCACAGCATGTCTTCTTGGCATGTTGACAATGCAAACTTGTTATAGAGACTGGTACTGGGTGGATGGCGAGTGTGAGTGCTGAGCAACCTTCGCTCTCCCTTTTCTTCTGCTCACCAGACCGGTGCTTACTAATATTCTCTAAACCGGACCCTGGCTATAAATATGCTGGATTTTGGGAGTACGGTACAGCCGGGTAGAGGGCTGGGTTAATTCCTACGCTACAATGTTAGTTGCGGCTCTTTTTTCGTTGTGAACTTGCGCCAAAAAAGCAGTATGATAGACTACACGTTGTTGTACAGCCACTCAGACTGACGTTCTTTGAGCTCTGTCCAGCCTCGTTACTTATCATCTCGTCAGCTTTCACCACGATGGCCTCCGTCGCCGTCTCTCCCACCGACAAAGTCCTATCTCTCCTGCTCCTGTCGTTCAAAAACCTTGACCTCACCAACAACCCTGCCATCCGTACCATCTCGCGGCTCACTCTCCCCACTACCACTGTATCTGGAACCAACACTATCGCCTTGCACCTCTCCACGCTCATCCTACTCTTCAAAAACACAGAGTACTCAAACCTTCATAAAGCCGAGATTGAACAATGGCTTAGCCTTTCTTCCGTCGAGCCGCCCCTTCATTCTACCCTTGACGCTCTTGACCAAAATTTGATGCTTCGTACCACTCTGCTGGGAGAGAAGTTTTCGGTTGCCGACGTGGTCGTGTATGCGCGAGTTAAGGACTTCGTCGCGAAGTGGAGTGACGATGAGAGGACCGGCCAGCAGGGACGCAGAAACGTATGTCGCTGGGTAGATTTTGTTCAGAACTCACCTGTTCTGGGACTCAAAGTACCAGAGGAGGAGAAGGTTAAGATTGACCCGGACAAAGTATTGTTCCATGTGAAGCTTGAGGAGGCGCCAAAGAAGAAGCCCGCTGGAGGTATGGCTTTCGAGGAGGGAAAGAAGATGGGTGCAGTCGCCATTGAGGCCGCGAAAGAGGCCGGAAAGAAGGTGGAGAATGCTGCTGGCGCTACAGCTGCCGCAACCACCGGGAAGAGGACGGAGAAGAAGCAGAAGCCGAAGTGTGAGCTCTCGCCTCAAAAAAAAGGTACCATCCCCGTACCTCTTCTCTATTCGCACACCATTCACAAGATAGAACCGGTTATCTCACCCTCTCAAATCGAACTTCGCGTCGGCCACATCCTCTACTGTCGACCTCACCCAAACGCAGACTCACTCTTTGTCTCCACCATTGCCTTGGGAGACGACCCTAGCTCCTCGGTCATCACCCCGCAGTCGGACATAAATGACCTTCCTAAGGAGATCAAGGCGAAATTCAACCCCTTCCCGACCGTCCGTACCGTCTGCTCCGGTCTTAATGGCCTTGTCCCAATCGAAGAAATGCAAAACCGCAAAGTCGTCGTTGTCGCCAACCTCAAGCCCGTTACAATGCGCGGAATCAAATCTGCCGCCATGGTCCTTGCCGCATCCCCGGCGCCTCCGTCGAGAGAGGAGCCGTCCTATAAAAAACAGTTCGTGGAGCTTGTTATACCTCCGGAGGGCGCGGAAGCGGGTGAGAAGGTCTATTTCGAGGGCTTCCTGGGAACCCCGGAAGTGCAGTTGAATCCGAAGAAAAAGATCTTTGAGCAGATCCAGCCGGGCTTCAAGACTACAGAGGATCAGACAGTGGTATTTGATAGAACCCAGGCTGGATGGGTTAACGAAAGGGAGAAGGGCAAGGCCGTAGCAAGATTAGTTACGGAGAAGGGAGGTGTCTGCAAAGTTCCTACGCTTAAGGGCGCGGTTATTTCATAGACGGGGAAAAATGTAAGCCTTGTGTGCAGAACCTAGATATAGGGGAAATATAAGTAGATTAAAACACTAGCTACGTGTGAAGAAGAAGACCCATAGCACAACGGCAGTGGAAGTCAAAGCCAGTTCTTCTACGGCATTGAAACTGCATCTGCTGGCATGCTGGATACAGCATTTGGATTTTTGAGCTTTACATTGTCTAGACTCCATCAGTAATGTTCCCGTCAGTCAGATAAAAGGTTAACTACACCCACATGCCCAAACTGCCGGGTTACAGTTTAGTTTGAAAAGTTTTTAGACCCAAACACAATCTGAATTACGCAGTTGCTCATTGCTTACGAAAATTAGCATTCTATAGTACTAAAATATCTGTCAATGGTAATTCTGAGATACAGTGTATCTCTAAGTAAGTTCAATACTATATAGCTTTCAATGTGAGTTTCCTGTGTGTCCGTTGAATACTCTCTTGTAATTAGAGTATATTTGCACTGTACGAAATTTGAAACTCAAAATTGCAATTTCGCATACTCAGTATATTGGGCCAATTAGATTATATTTATCTTACACGTAAAGTGCAAGTATTTTTGTATTCCCATTACCAATTATATTATGTGGTAAATTTAATAAAGCTAATATCAAATTGGTCACTCAGATTATATGTATTATTTGTATAATGTGATGTCTGAAGTAATGTGATGTACTATTTGATAACTATGCAAGGGTAATATATTCTTGCAAAGTATATTTCAAATCAGAATCTTCTGAAATCTATTTGACAGATAACAACTGTTTATTATATATAGTTTTGTTATTTCAGCTATTCAAGTATACCAAATCTCTATTATATTATTGACAAATTATGGTAGTTATTTCTTGATTGGACCAGATTTAAAAGTAATGAAAATAGTTGAAAAAGAAGTTTAGTTGGTATTAAACTGGTCTATTCAAAATCAGATTTGTATTCTTGTTTTAGATTTGTTTAGAGTTTGAACTAATTTCTAGTTATTAAGTCTATTTCATATTAGTTGTATAGTGGATTGTTGTTAACCATATAGGCAATATACTACAAAAAAAAAACCTTCAAATGGGATGGTCAGAAAGTTCTATTTCCAGATTCAACAGATAAACAGCACTGAATTATATAATACACATATCTGAGGTTATTGGCAACAGGTCGAAGGCAGTACTCACTATTTATGAAGTTTACTTTACCATCCATGGTGATATTTTAATATATTTTAAAAGTCTATTGTAGCGGTAATATTGTCTTTCTCATCAATTACAATCTCTGGATCACTTGGGGCTGCTTCATTCACTGCAGTCGATTGTAACTGTACTTGTTGAAATAGATTCTATGCTATTTCCTCTTATTAGGCATGTGTAGGTGTTGACTCTTGACTTGTAGCAACTGTCGACATCATTGGCCGATAACGTATCTCACTGTCAAATACATCTCAAACCTCATCGAAGCTCTTGACTCATGACCTGATTGAAGAATGAACTTCTTAAGACTCATTGCTTGTGTAATTGGTAGGTCTCTGAGTGGTTGCATCAAGGTTTGGTCAATTGTTGACTTGTAGTTGATAAGTCGGAATAGATGCAAACATAGAAATTCATTGAGCAATACAGATCTGATTACTGAAGAAGTGAGAATAGTGTATGGACGCATATGCCAGCATTCGGTTGTGTCTGGATATGGTTGCACATGTGGATTCTAGTGACTATATATGTAGATGTGTAGTAGGTCAGATGGAATTATCACTAGAGATCCAATGATTGTGGCAAGCCACCTATATACAATTGGTGTTATCTGGCCCCTGGTCACATGCCACCATTACATCCCAGCTCATTACTTGTTCAGCTACCCATCAAGCTACACTCAAGCTCTGGTTGGGAGCTGGCTGATGGTGACAATGTATTCCAACTACATTAATCTCCACCAAGGTGGCAAAGCCATCTCCAGTACTTGTATATGGATACAATGTCAAGTTGGTGTGACTGAAGGCAAAGCTAAGATACTATTGCTGCTGTAACCAATGAAGGCAATCAAATGCACTTCAAGCTGGTGAGAGTATCACTTGATCATGGCTATCAAGTTGACTTACAGATAACCTTGGAGGCAGTGGTAAAGCAAAAATACAAATATACTGAAATGATGTGATTTGTCACATCAGAAAATATTGACAGAGGATGTAATCAAGTCAACATATATGTGTACATATTGTGTGTGATCAAAACAACTGGGAGGTATAATTGAAAGTGATCAAATTGTATATTGTTTCTCATAATACTGGAAATTAGCAGAGAGGTGTAAGTGATACTAGGATTGAATATATCTATTGACATAACATTATGAGAATCAGATAAGAGAGTATCTAGAAAGTTATCTGAAGGTAGTCAATCTAGAGGTACTTGAAGTTGAGGCTGATGTTAGGTTTGCACTTGCTTTAAATATATTGATATGTAGGTTTTTGAGTTTAAGAGAGAAAACTCTACACATGAGTGAACTAGTAAACTGGTAAATGTGATTACCTTTTACAGAATTTTTTTGTATGAGCAGAGTTGGTTGGCAACAGTTAATGTAAGAGAAGACATGGTGGGAACTGAGGCAAGTATCTGAGGCTAATTCATAATCATGGGTATGTAAGGAATACAGACTTAAACCAGATAATATTTGGCCTTGGGTATGATTCTTACTTGACAATGACTTATATTCATCCAATGGAATGCAAAAGAGGGAAAATATACCTGTTGATTTGGTAGAACTGTGGATAAGAAAGAGAGAGATGTAGTATAGAAATAAAGATAATATGAAAGAATACAAGAGAATGGGGAAAATAAGAGGTTCAGTCTGTTCAAGTTAATATTATACTATTGTTTTGATTAGATTGTGTATCTGCTAGATACAAGATTAAATCTACTATATGATGTTTGGGAAATCAACACTTGGACATAATATTCTTCCAGTTATAGTTACATATGATGATTTCCACAACCTCATCTTAACTCCACCCCACATCTCTCGCTTTCTCATCCACAACTCTCCTGCTGCAGATCAAAACGAAGTTGAATAGTTACAATCACCCTCACCATGGTGTGATTGTGTATTATCCTCATATACAGAATCCATTGATGATTCACTCTTTCTAAATCCCTGGCAGTGTCTAATGTCTTATTTCTTGGTATGGATGATAATAACTAACTTATAGTAGATTTACATGAATATGAAATAACATATGAGTAGAGTAACTGTATTCAATATGTTTATCTGTTAATCAATGATCTCTAGATTGCCTTCAGAAGTATAACATTGAACGTACTGTTGATGTCATAATAATCAAAGTGAGTTGATTGCACATGAGGAGCTTTACAACAGTTCAATCTCAAATTTGATCGTTTCGTATCGCATTGAAAAACATCTACTCAACTGCGAATCGGATCCAATTAGGTGGTTTATATTCAGTACTGTGTCTACATGGATATCATCTTGAAGTGTATTTGTGAACTCGGTTGAGTATACTATTAATAAACATCTCCATATATCAGGTATTCCAGTTGACTATAATAGAGATTAATGCAGTTGGAAGATGTGAGTACCACTTGTTGGTTCAACAAGTTATTGGATATGTACTAATCCTAACCGGTTAGTATGTGTCCAATAACATGTTCAATTGATAAGTATATTTACCCAATATTATAGATTGTACATAGTGTGATGGGTCTGCTGTCCTAAATCTCCCTTTACCGAACTGAACTTGTATTCTCTTATGCACATATATACAAAACATAAAGTATATGAAGCTATACTGCAGTCAACTCTAAACTACATCACCTGATATTTATACACATATCAATCATATACAGGATTTAAGAAAATTACTTGAAAATATATCCAATACTGCTGGGACTATTTGTTAGCCACTTCATATCATGTTGCTTAGCTTTGGTCTGGCTAAAGTGTATCTGAATACTTTCTATATAGCTTCCATATGATATTCCGTTTTCTGATAAATGGGGAATGCAGGGAATGGAATGCTGGGTGCAGTTGTAGTGAACAAGGCATGTTGTAATGGAAAGTAATACTTTATATCTAGGTGAAAATACTGTAAGTTGGTGGAAGAAATGACAACAGGGTGCTGCTGAAAGTACAGTACATGTGGCAACTAAGATGATAGTGGGAGTAGATCAGAGGGAGTATGAATGTAGCAATGGAGTCCTAAAGAGTATGAAGATTAACATCAGGAAATTGTAAATCGGTCTGGAAGCAACAAGTAAGCCTCCCAGAGATTGCGGTTGACTATCGCAGTGCTTCTAAGTCATTCCAGATGCTCCTAGGCACCCATGGAGCTAATCAGAGGGCTCTCAGACTCCACAAGAGCATTGTCAGGGGCTCCTGACAGCACCTGCAGTTATCGAGGTGTATTCAGGATGCAATAATAGTGGACTTGTAGGATTGTCAGATTCTGGAGCAGCTGAGACATCTGCACAGCTCTGTGGGAGACTTTATACTTAGTGCCATACTCTAGCAGCAGTGGTTTTGATGGTTCCATAACCACATGGCATTCCATCTGTCATATTCAGCTTTGTTAATGTGAAAAGATAAGTTCAACCATAATGTAGTATGAATTATCTATCTAAGTCGATCTATATATTTACAGACATTTAATCTGGCTGCAGATGATACTCAATCACAATCGAAGGAGCACCTGGTGATGCAGATTGAAAGCAGTTCGGGATGCACTTGGCGGCTATGATCGTGTGAACTTACAAATGAACTTGGAGGCTATGTTGGTGTGAACTTGGAGGCCATAATCGAGCGAGCGTAGAGATACACTTTGAGGCCTTGAGTGAGTGAACTTTGAGATGCACTATGAGGACATCATGGAGCAATTTTGGCGATGTATTTGGAGGCCAAGATCGAGTGAACGTAGAGATGCAGTCTGATGCTGTGGTCTAGACAGTTTGGAGTGGCACTTGGAGGAAATCAGCATGTGAACTTGGGGGCCATAAATGAGCATGTTTGGAGATATACTTGGAGGCCAGGATTGAGTCAACTGAGAGATGCACTCCAAGGCTGGGATTGATCAAGTTTGGAGATGCACTTGGAGGCCAAGATCGAGCGAACTGGGAGACCCGCTCCCATGTTGTGATTGGGTGAGTTGGGCGGGGCGCTTGGAGGTCAAGATTGTGCACACTTGCAAGCTGTGATTGAGTGAAATTGCAGATGCGCATGGAGGCAATGATCAATCAGGATTAGAGGAGTACTTGGAGGTAGATGTTCTAGAGGCGGTTGATCGGGTGGGAGGCAGGATTTGAGATGACACAGTATTCATTGATTAATTTGGAATGATTGGAATGTAGAGAGTTGAGTACAACAAGGTCTGATGAGAGATCAGAGATGACAGATGACAGATGATAGATGACAGATGACAGAGGCCAGAGAACAGATGACAGATAAGAGTTGCAACTGGCTTCGAGTGGGAGACCGTCAATCATCGGATGATACAGCACTTGGTGTATGCAGTGCTTGGTGTATGCAGTACTTGGGGTATGTGGTACTCCGTGTATGCTGTACTAGGTGTATACTGTACATGGTGTACACTGTTCACGGTGTGTGCTGTACTCAGTGTATGCTGTTCTTGGTGTATGCTGCACTTGATGTATGCTGTACTTGGTGTATGCTGTAGTCGGCAAATGCAGTACTTGGTGTTTGCTGTACTCGGTGTATCCTGTACTTAGTGTGTGCTGTACACCATGAATGCTGGACTCAGTGTATGCTGTCCTTGGTGCAAACTCATGATCATGACATGGAGAGATAGAGAGTGTTGACTTAACTTCTAAATCCAGTAATCTCGTTTTACATGTTTTGCGGTTTGCCATATCGATTATTTTGGAATCCGTGTTTTTCCTTGTATATTGTGTGTTTTTGCTTTTTAAGGTGATCAATAGTTCTATTTTGAGCTCAAGTATCTGCGCAATGCCTTGATTACCCAATATGCAAGACAAAAATTGTTGATGCTCCATTGATGCTCATTTTCATGATGGGGTAATGTAGATGCCATGCACTATTTTGCCAGAAAATGCTGCCTGTACTTTGTATATGAATTATTGCCACAAAGCGACACTTAGATTACCCAAGATGCAAGATAAAAGATTGTTGACGCTCCTTTGATGCTCATTTTCAGGATGGGGCTGAAGGGCTGTCACTTTTGTTTTTGCTGCTGAAGGCAGCGAATACCTGATTTATGGATATCTGCACCCAATCATGGCTTAGATAACCCAAGATGCAATGCCAAAAATCGTTGATGTTCTGTTGACAGTCATTTTCAGAATGGGGCAGTTGTTAAATGTCCTCCCCTAACAGCAATAATGGTACTTACGATGGTTAAATGAATACATGTCACGGAGTTACTCTCGTTCTAGTCACGTGACATGCATAACACTTATTCATGTCATCTCAAGTAAACCAGTCTTAGGTCCTTTAGCGAGGATACACAAGAGTTGCGCGTCGATTGAATAAGCAAGTGTTGATGCTTAGCAAATCCATTGAAAAGACACATACTACGGTAGTCTTTATTTGAAGACACAACATTGCTGCCGGATCGAAAGATGTTACATCTGCCAAGCGCATTGTTTTCAACCACCATCATATTCTACATACTAGTGGGATAAGTCTGATTGAACAGGAGATTACTCTGACACACAGATGCAGCAGTTGTTAAGTTAATATGCGAGTACATGGGACTCCTGGCTTATAGCCTCAGGCGATAAGAACTACCAGGGTACTCCCCAGTCAAAGAGAATGGTCTCGGCCTAAGCATGACGTGACTGAGGGAATTATGATGTTGGCTGATGAGAAGAGGCCTGAAGCAACCCTGCGCATTGGTTTGAGTTAGTATGCATTGCAACGTCGGACTTGTAATCTATATGAGCTGACACGTCAAGTTCTATGTTGGCACAGTATCGGTTGGTTGCCGATTAAATCTATGACGCAAGCCAAATAGCCTTTCAGGTGAGGCGTTGATTTGCAATAAGCGCTGCCAACTATTGTGTTGGCAGACATTCCAACTACTGTCGCAAACGGGTAGTAAGATGTCTAAGTTCAAGTTCTGTCTGGCACACTGTCTGACATGATATCATGCGATGGATGGCCTGATTTTTATCAGGAGCGGAATGCTTTGAAATCATATTGAATGAACACGATTACCACCTGGGATGCGAGGCATGTCCTCACCGGGCGCATGATTAGTTTCATGACGAGATCGCGATAACGCTATCATGAACATTGTAGTCATAGCCTCGAAGCATGGGTGTACAATCCCTCGAAGACTACTATAAAGAGATGGCATTGCTCCGGCAATGAGAAGAACAAGCTGAAGCAGCAATTCACAGTCAACATTCACAACACCGAAGACGATCTTAAAATATTATTAACAATTCTATGTATTAAATAACTATCACAATTACTTCTACTACTCTTATCCACCTACGTGACCATGCAGTGTATGCCTGGACACAAGTATACACAGTCCGAGTACGCACTGCAACAAGTTGCCGAGATTGTCGGCATTCTTCTCTTCAGTTTGGATGAGCAACATTTAACCCACACCTACCGAGTGATTTTACATTTTTGCGAACTCGAGAATATCAATTACCTGGTGCCGAGATATCTGAGAACTGGCGGATAGCCATTCGAGCAAATTTCCGAGCAGTTGTTGTTCGACGGAGAGGTGTAATTTACATTTATCAAGGAGATGGGCTTTGGTACTGGTTTCGATTGGTTGCTCTTGCAACACAGGTGCAAGAGGTTGAGTCTTAGGATGAGACGAGGAAAGAAAGAGTTTCTTAGATAGGTGGTTGTACTTAATTCAATAAATGTTGTATTGATTATTGGGATTAAGAACCCCTGTAACAGCAGTGACCACGTCACTTTTTCTTTGGCCTATAAAGGCTGCGAATACATCGGTTATGCATAACAGCGACCAAATCACTTTCCATTTACATTCCGTACCAGACTAACAATCATTGACGCTCTGTTGACGATCATGTTTATGTATTGTCCATTCAAAATCTACCATTGATATTGGTATTCATTATGATTTGAACTCAATGCTTGCCTTTTGGAGTGATTGAGACTTGGCCCTTTGGCAAAGCCGAGCCCAGTAATATGCTTCCACTGCTCGCTCTCATTGTATCAAAATTGATATATCTTGCTAAATCATTCATTCCACCTGCTATACTTCTGTTTATCTACCAATATTCACATGCGACTGCTCAGTATTCTCCCATAATATTGATCCAAATGAAATTCTAGGTCAAGCAACATAAAGAACCTGGTGAAACCATATTGACACATTCTGCCCTACCTTTTCTTGTTTCCCTTATTTCTCCTCATTTCCACTGCATTGACATTAACCAAGCCTGCTTCAGCCTTTTTCTTTGACTTCCGTGTTGGCCAAATCACTCTGGGAACATTTGGTGTGGCACTCACATCCCGCTGCTCTAGTCTTTCCTGATCTGCAATGCCATTGTCTAGCTCTATATCGGATTCAATGTCTGCCTTCCAGTTGTCCTCACTCACATGTGGTTTACCCAAGTCACCATTTCAGTTGAGCCAATGTTCAGTGTCCGAAATGTTTTCAGGTGAACTATTCTCATCACCTTCCGCCAGATGATGGTCAATTCTCTTTACATGGTGGGCATTTAATACTTGAGTTTGTCTTCCAGGAAGGTCCTTTGCAGAAAAAGTTGGTGGCAACCGTGATCTTTCCAACAATTCAAATGCAGCCGCACCATCATGTAGACATTTTAAACAGGATTCTTCAATGATCTCTTCAGTATCTGAAATGTATCCTACAGCTGTCATTTGGTCGCTTTGAGTGTGAGATTATTTCTGAGTAGCATGTAGGTTTTGGCTTCCCTGCCACATCTCCAAATTGTCGTGGACCTTGGCCATTCATTGCAATTTTCATTCCTCCACCTCTCTGTTCATTTCCAAGTTGTTTTCAGTTATCGTCTTATCCAATGCTGGGTCATCGCCAGCCAATAACCCATTATAGGCTCAAGGAAATTCCCTTACTATGACTGTTTCGCAAAGGGTCTGGCCTGTAGTTTTTGACTGCCTCCAGCCGATTACATTTTTCCCTACGGAAAATCTGGCCTTCACTACGACACAATGTGATATGATTGAGAATATATCGTGGGTTACAGTAGTGAGATCAGCATACATTGAGTGCATTTCCTCTTGTCGATGCCACCAGTTGGTAACATCTGGTATCTATAATATACTGGTAATCTCCATGGGGTTGGAGTGGTAATCATTCAGATTCAGATTAACTTGTCCCCAGTTCTTCTGTGATTCAAGCGGTGAATGCAAATCGAGCCTTGCAGCTGTGATGCATGCTATGTCATCGCTTCATCCAGGTGTTGTTTCAGCAACATTTTTAGGCATTAAGTATTCTTCATCATACCTGGTCTAATCGTATGAATCAAAGAAGATGGACAAGATGCAGAAGTCGTTGCGGAGGGGACAAGATTGTTGCTCGGTAATCCTTCAGGTTCAACGACTGGTAAATGTTCATGTTTGGCACAGCATATATTCTCCGCCTACTTCAGAAACGCTTCTTGGTATTGTATAGTATAAGGAGTCTGATCATCAGGATTAATATCCACTCCCTTGTCCCACTTCCTAAACAATCCCAATTTCTGCAAAGAATCGATGATATATGCTGAAATGAGATGTATACCCATTATTGTAGTAACTTCATTATAAGATTCGGACAGCTTCTGTCATGCAAACTTCATGGCGAAGTATAATTCTTCTTTCCATTGAGTCTTTTTCCTAGCAAAATCTCGTGTCATGACATCCATATGATAGAACATGTCATCGTTGACAGTGATAACGTGATGCAGAGTAACCGTATGCCTTTTCGTGATCCACAGAGTTAAGTACCGGAAAGAACTTCCAACATCCACAACATACTCAACCATCGTCCATTCATCCTGTGATGTGAATGGTGCCTAGTAATCACAGTATTTTGGATGCTTAAGCCACTCGCAGGTGACTTCTCATAATCAGTAGGATGGCTCAACCAACTCCAGTGTTGAGATCCACAGTGTTTTCACATCCATAATAGGTAGTAATGCGATTCATACTTTGGATTTCTGACAGTAAATGGAGTTGTTTTGACAACCCGGTATCAATGTAATCAATACAGCAAGCATTCACTGCTATATGAAGGTCAGATTCAAGAATTACAAAACTTCTTGAAATACGTGCTTTTCCAATTATGTTTGCTAAACATGGTCTCATGGCCGACACCTGGTTGATTCTAGCATTGCCCTCTGTTTGAAGTCTATGATGCTTCCGAATGTCTATGCTTTCATTTTCTCCAAACTGCGGATTGGGCTCATGGGATTCCCAAGACTTGGGGCAGCCTTTGACACCGAGACTGCTCATGAATGCACCTCAAGAAAGCTCAATAATGTGTGCCATGCATGGTATCTGGATTCTGAATGCAGGCCACACGATTCCGGAGGCCTGAAGGGTGTATTGTAGTTTCGAAGTCATCACGTAGTTTAAGGAAGAGTTATCAGTCGCAATTCCAAGAAAAAGGCTGGCAGTAAGCTCCAAACAATCCAGAACTTCCTTCAAATATACTTTGAGCCTTGCACCGGTATGTTGATCTCTGACATATCATGCTTAATTAGCTTACGAAATAGGAGACATATCGGCTATCCACCTCATTGAAAGCAGGTGGTGCTTTTCGCAATGCTCAATTTCAATCAGTATAGCAAGCAATGATTGAAATTATGGCAAATTTGTTTGTTGCCATCCACCCATCTAAACCTAAACTAACATTATTTGTTATCGGCAATTGCGTCTTAATTGCATCCACTGTTAGTGAGTATTCCCTGAGGCAAATATTGCTAAGGGAGCTGGCGGATGGTAGCTCCACCTATCTAAACCAAACTAACATTATTTCTTAACGGCAATTGCTTCGTATTTGCATCCACTCTTAGTGAATATTACCTGCGGCAAATGATGCTAAGGAAGCTAGCGGATGGTAGCTATATACATGAGCTTGCAGCAGTCTTTCACCACTATTGATCACTGTAAACAAACAAACAACATCGGCCAGACTAACTGCAAAATGCGGGACAGTCGGAAACCCCTGCACCCTGCAGCCATTTGCAGCAGGATTCATCATGAGTATAATGTGCAAGTTGGCTGTTACTCATTCCATTTTAACTTGTAGCCAACTATATATTCCTCAGGACTTCCCACTTCTTTTCATTATGATCTATCTCTGCTTTCCACACCAGCTAATCATGGCTCCACAAAGACCTCAGCAAGATGCGAGCAGATCCGAATTGAGCCGACCGACAGGCACTTCATCCAATGTGGCAACTGCTGGGACACAGCAGTGACCCACCCAGTGGTTAGTCAATCACGATGCTGCCAACTAAGCCACCGACAATATGACCCAGGACAGAGATTTACAAAATGTCTGTGAACCTGAAAGCATGAAAAATAAGAAGCAGCATGCGATAGGATGTGAGTGTATTCATATCAAGGTAGACGGCTGTCAACATACTATATAATGTGCAGCTAGTAAACTTAGAGAGCAATGTCACGAATCGATCGCTGCCCGTAATGTGAAACCTCCATGGTGGACCAAAGCATCTGTCTGCGCAGTGCGCAAACTCAAACATCATGATGATGTCCACTGTGGGCTATCCGCAGATGAATATCGTGATAAGCATCGCTGAGAGTGGATGAAACAGGCTTTAAACACCTGAGAGGATCCTACAGATGTGAACCTGGTAGAGGTAACAGCTGAAACCGATTTTTAGAATCAGCAACTGATTTCTTTTAGATTTCGGATGTGGCTACTACTAGTGTTAGCAACGGTTCCGGACCGCCGAATCGGGTCCGGGTACGTGTCGGAACCGACCCGTTTCCAAATTCGCGGTCCAGGTCATCAATCCACCCAAACCGTCAATTTGGGTACGGTTCAATGGACATCTCACAACCTGTCTGAATTGGGCGGGTTGTCAGCGGGTTGTCCAGTGGGTCCATCTGTAGATTCATATAATGCTCTTGTTTTTTGCTTTATAATAATAGTATGTTATCAAAATCGCATTTTCAACATCCAATAATCACTTTTTGCATGTTTTGCAGATTAAAATATTGATAAT
>Ga0307512_10003407_pt1 | contig 18577 bp, 13 predicted proteins | sample 14_EM_MG_FD_200267 | JGI IMG/M metagenome (GOLD analysis project Ga0307512, IMG submission 200267) | Populus trichocarpa ectomycorrhiza microbial communities from riparian zone in the Pacific Northwest, United States - 14_EM | ecosystem: Host-associated > Plants > Roots > Unclassified | place... | reverse complement strand
CACGCTTCTTCAACTCTCTTCATCAACCTTCCAACCGCATCTATTGCTGATCTTCTCTTTCTGCATCCAAACTGTCCATCATGATGTAACCTCCTTCGCTCACACTCCTCTGCTATTGCGTTGGCTGCCACCTTCTCGACCACTTTTCCCAGACAATTCAACAACGTAATCACCCTATATGCTTTGGCGACTCCGTAATCTGGCTTATTTGGTTTCGGTATAACCACCCCCTTCGCTTCCTTCCAAACTCGCGGGTGTATTCCTAACCTAAATGACACTTTCACGACATTAATTATTCTTTGAGAATCCCATTCCCACAATAATCGTATCGCCTTAAAACCCAGCCTATCCGGTCCAGGTGCCTTTTGAACTGACTGACTGAATAGAGCCTCTCGGATATCCTCATCAGTAATCTTTTTCCACATTTCTCCTCCCTCCTCTTGGGCCTTTCTCTCCACACCCTTCAAAGGTTTCGGAAATGCTTCTTCTTTTATCAACTTCGCCTTATCCTCCCAGGACTCCGCCACCTCTCCAGTCCTAGATCCCAAAGTCTTTGTCGTTTGTTGTCCGCCTGGCTTCGTGTATCTCAACGCCTGCCAGACTTGGTCTCTTGTAGCCGAAGTTAAAAACTTCCTCCACATTTCCGTTTTCGACTTCCGAATCATTCTTCTCAGGTTGCTTCGCTGCTTCTTAACTTGTTGCTGCGATGCTTCCCCTCTCTTTCGGGCTCTTTTTATCGATCCCAAAATTTTTCGATTTTCTGCAATCTCCGCCGTCCACCACCTCTTGGATCTTGCACAAACCTTTATCTTTTTGCAGCACCTATTAAGATGGTTAACAAAATTCCGCTGCATCCACTCAGCTTCCTTCTGTAAATCCTCTTCGCTGCTATTCTCATCCAACACAGGTCTCTTTAGGCTCTTATCCTTCCATTCTTTTTGTGCTTTTTTATAATTTTCTTCCTCCTCCTTCGACTTAAGCCCATCGATATCCCATCCTGTAATCTTTCGCGACACTGTGGCTCCCTCCCCTTTGTCCCATCTTAACTGGGCACACACAACCGCGTGATCCGAAGTAGTTGCCAAATCTGTTGAAATCTCTAATCTATCAGCCATCGAGGCTTTAGTAATAAAGAAATCAATAAGCGATCCCGAAATTTCGCCATTTCTTGTATTCGAATCGGTTTCTTCCCCGTCCGTAACATCAATCAAATCGTACTCATCCATAAGATTTTCCAAAAAGATCGCATCTCGTTTTGGTGGGCACTGAGGATCCCATCTATCACTGTGAGCATTCCAATCTCCTCCCAAAAGAATCTTTTCCTGCTCCATAATCTCCCTCCATCTTGCTGTCTGCGCCGATCTGCCTTGACTTCTCACTCCCCCTTCTTGTCTCAGCTGATCATACACATTCACCAATCTCATCTTTCTACCCGACGGGTATCTTATATCAAACACCTGTACATCTCCATCTCCCCCCTTATCCACTTCCGAAAACTCCAGGTGTGTATCTCTTCTTACTGCTGTCATCGTTCTTCCTCCTCTGATCAGCCTATATCCTGGGTGACTGATGTTGTATCCTTCTCTCTCCACATCCGGTTCTTGCAACATCACAACAACAGCCCCCCAAACAATTCCTGTTTCCAACGCCATCATAGTCACCTCATATCCCCTCCCACAGTGATGCATTACGCATTGCACCATGACGTCATGGGGCTTTCTTGGGTCCCTGCGTTAGAAGATTGTCCTTCAGTCTCTTGTGTCGCTACGACTTGGACCTCCGGTTCCTTTTCAACTTGATCATCGTGCTGAGCCTTCTTTTCCGCATCTGCAGTCGATGGTCCCCTATCCTCTGTACGATCCGGTTCCTTTTGATGATCGGTTGTAATATTTCGAGGTTCCCCCTCTCTCTCCTTCCAGGTACATCTTTCCTCTCTCGCAACTTTAATAGCCTCCGGCTTCTTAACAACAGTTGGCCTTCGCGATATGATTTCCCTTGCAGCTGACACCCTTGTCGACGTTTTGGTCGCAGTTCTGTCCTGCATTAGCGTTGCAACCTACCACGTTGCACTTATGATCTTTCGTTAGATGTCTCCTGGCACACAACATGCACGCCGGCATCTTCAAAGATCCACATTTCGTATCAACATGTCCCCACCTGCTGCACACACCACAAAAGGAATCTGGTCCGGCATTCACAAACTTCTCCACATCATACTTCACTCCTGCCGCCCTCAGACCCCCCTTCAGAACTTTTTCGGCCATCTTACTACCCTTGACCGCAAACACGACCAAAGATTCTTTCTTTCCTTCCGCCTTCTTCTTCTGCACATCTTTCGGTCCTCCAATCCAACTGATGGCGAGAGGCAACACCACCCCCTCGTTCTCAGCCTGCAATTCCTGCCTCAATTTCTCAAGTCCACCTCCCGTCTTCTATCCCAAATACCTATCAAAATTGATGCCGTGCATTTTGACTTTCTCCCAAGGTTCACTCGTTTCGATGTCCACAATTCCTGTGTCCACCTTCCTCGCTGCTTTAATCACAAATTCCCTATACCGAATCAACATTTCGGCCGTTGCTCCAGGGGTCGTGATCGTCGACAGGCATCCTCGGGTGTTTTTTGTAACTCCCTGAATGCGAACAAAATATGGAACCTTTGCCTCAAAAAGTGCTCTATTCACTTCCGACGAAATATCCAAATCTTTCTTCTGAGAAAGGGGGAGACCATTATCCCTCTTAAAGGTAACTCTCCTTTTCTCCATCGAATTTTGTCCTGGGGGGACCGGCTTCATCTCCTCTTTCTTTCGTTGCCTCTTCACTTCAACAAAACCATCCCCCTTCTTCTTCTGCTGCTGTCCCGATGGTTGTTGTTGTTGTCGCTGTCCGGGTTGCTTCTCCGGTGGTGGTGGAGGTGCTGCCGCCCTCTGCGCCCACGTTCCCTTCTTCTTTTCTTCCGGTTTCTTAACTTCTCGTTTCTTGACTTCTGGCTTCTTAACCTCTGGCCTTTTTTCCCCCGCATGTGGTCCCTTTGATATCACCTCTACCTCCGGTTTTTTCGCCTCTTTCTTTTTCTGTTGTGGCACCGCTGGCGCCACCGATTTCTTCTTCAGGATTGTAACCTGCCCCACCTCCAGGCGCGGAAACTCGTGTCTAACTCCTCTGGGTGGTATAACCGGTACGTGCTTGGATTGCTCCAACCGCTGCTCATCCACCTCCATCTCAGCCCTGATGGCTCTTTCCACCTTCTCATTTTCCTCCATGGAAAAAGTCGCTCCCGGCTCAAATTCAACATCGCTCATATCTTCCTCCCCAGGGGTGGCTTCTACCTGTTTCCCCCTTCGGATTTCATCCTTCTTCCGGCTCTCCTCCACCATATCATCAAACCTCTTGACCACTCTATCGGTCAATTGGTCCACCATTTTTTCCATGCAAGCACTCATTGCATTTTCAATCGTTTTAGCCATGTTAACCGGGGCTAACTTGACCATCTTTTTCTCAATTTTCTCCAACCTCTGATCGAGTTTTTCCGCCCTCTCCTCATCATACCACTGACATTTGGAGTCTGGACATGAATTATTGTGGCACATACGCAATGTAAAGAATAATAGTTCGATTTCATACTCGACATTTCAATATCTCTTCCCGTGCAAAACACCACAAACAGTGAATGGGCGATACAGAGAAGGAGAGCACAAAATGAGTCTGCAAAACCTAAAGCCCATATATTGTGTTCCTGTTGGTTTATAATTTCCACTTGGCGGGATTTTTTGTTGTGTAGAAGTGATGTTTATCCGGATTTTAGTGTGGGTACACACTTAGATAGCTCCATGTCCAGGAGAGATATACTTTACGACAAGTATCACCCAGGTTTTCTATTAGGAAAACGCAGCACTCACCACACCCTCTGTTGTAAGTATTTGGTGTGTGCAGTGTTCCTAAGCAGCCAGGCCGGCCCTGCTTTGCATAGCCTGGGCCGGGCCGGCCTTAGCGGCAGCTTTCAGATGAGGGCCGGGCCGGGCCTGGTGGCTTTCTGGCCGGCCTGGTGGCTTTTCTTGGCGGCCTGGCGGCTTTTCCTTGGCGGCCGGGCGGCTTCTCTTGGCGGCCGCGTGGCTTTGTTTGGCGGACTAAGCCTAAACAGAATATTTTGTTCGAAAGATTCTCTGCTTTTGTTTACTAAGAAAGTCTCCAAAGTACGAAACATAAACCATATCCAACTCAATCATCGTAGCCCTGCCATTGCCGTATTCCATCCATCAACCAGGCCAAGGCTTATGCAGGCCGGTGCAGGTTTTTTAATCAGGTGCAGGCCGGGCGGCTTCTGACCCAGGACGGGCCGGGCCGCCATTAGCGATGGCTTTCAGAATGGAGGGCGGGCTGGGCCGGGCCTGCAGGCCACTAAATAGCCAGCCGGCCGTCCGGGCCGCTTAGGAACACTGGGTGTGTGTACAAGTACAAGTCAAACTGAAGTGCAATGGATGATGTAAAGTACACATAGATGGGCGTCCACATGTCCTGTAGCGGTGATCGATTATACATGTGCTAGAATATTGTCTATATCCATCATTTCTAGTGGTGAGGTATTCTATTAAATCCTGGCATTCTCTTTCAATGCTAATTGAGTTAGAATCTATTTTTGCTCATTTCCCAACTTTTGATGGAAAAAGAGGTAGAGCTGATTGTTGATGTTACTTTCTCAGTGATCTTGCTCGGCTATTTGATCACAGGGGAAATCAATACACATCGTACAGCGATTATACTGCTCAAGGTGGAAACCAACAATATCCAACATCAGAGAGGGCATATCCTTACCGCTCAGGTATCAGTGGAGTCATAGCATATTTTCAGTTCACATTGAACCGGGAATGTAGCTGGGATGGTAGCTTGTCCTGCAGGAAAGGCCATCCAGAAATATAAAATCTCCATCCAACCTTTGCTAAGCATGCTCAAAATGCATGTAACTGAGGTGTCTCAATAATGAAAGGCATTGTTGTGTGGAATTCAATCACCTGTAAAGGAGAAAGGTGGGTAGTGATGCATAGACATGGGTGAGTTGCCAGTCCAGAGAACAAATTTTGGTGGGGCAGTAAGACTTACTAAGTCACATCACATATAATTTACAATTCACTTGCACCGAATGTTTTATTTGCTACTAAAGAAGACTTCATAAACAGGATGGGCTCTGATGACCATTTTTGGATGTGTGGTGAGGTGGTTACACGGGCGGCCCGTATGGGCCGCGAACCGTTACCATCCAGGGGATAGAGTATCTCCCACATTGTCATCATTGAGATACAGCCTATCTTGAGCACTCCTAGACCAATACACCAAGAGCGGCACGAAATCGCATTTCAGATGCACTAGATACCCTGACAACATTTTCTGCGAATTCAGTTTCTACTCTACGGTGCAACAAGGGGGGGTTTGGTCAACTGTCCGCCGACTTTACAAACTATCACTACATTTTCAACCCAAATCTTGTTTAATAACTTCAATTTTTGATTAACATGTAGTGGTATGAGTTATATATTGCTCTGGACAGCCCGACCTTCTCACCGTTGGCTGGTTGTTGGGTAATCTGCATTTTTGAACAATGTCCTAAGATTTCTTATGGCTATCAGTTACCTACGCCGGCAACAGATACGCGGGACCGGTTTTTTGACGACATTTCCATCCGAACATTGGATCGTTCACTGCCTAACCGGAGTAATGATAGTTATAAGGCTACAACAAGCGGTGTTGTCCTCGCTGAGCACGTACAATTAGGTGCTGGTTTACTGCTTCTCGCCGAACATAAGACTTGAATAGGCAGTTTTCGTGAACGGTCTTGTGTAACTGAGATAGAAAATAAACTATACTAGATATGGTAATCTCCGTAATAGTTGACTCCAGTTAAGCAATCACACGATACCCGTTGATGATCTTGAGCAAAAGACCTTCACTCCGTCAACATATTTAGTTAACTACAGTCAGTGTACTTGAGTACTTGAAGCGCCACAAATTGCAATTAACCCCACCCTATCATTATCGTATACCCTTCGTGTAATAGTCATTCCACTATATTCCCGTGGACCGACGACACCTCCTGCAAAGGCCACGGTTAGTGACTAGCTCAGTATTGGTTACTTCCAACTTTGCCTTCTCATCCGTCAACGTTTCGATCTGTCCGTGAAGGGAGGTACATTGACCTTCCAATTGCTCATTCGCTTTCTTCAGCTTCTGAATCTCCCGGTCAGTTCGCTTTTTATCCGATCTAACCAACCTTCCTACTTTCGCCCAAAAGTCAATGGCAAAATCGCCTCCCTCATTTAGCAGCGTCTGGAATGAGGGTTGCTCCTGCAGCTCAAACAAGTGAACCGCACAAAAGGTGCTGATAACCCGCCGTAATGGCTCCTCTGATCTAATAAGAGCATGCGTATTTGCGTAAGTGTATTCCACCAACTTGGTAACACTTTCGACGACACGTTGGTCCTCGCTTGGATGTGTGAGCATCAATATCTGGTGCAGCTGTTGGAGGGCAGTCTGTTTGAGATCCGCAGTAATGGTATATTGAGCGAGGACGTAGAGCTTTGCGTGGGCCATTAGCATTGCGGGAATGTCGGTGGCGTCTAGAGGTACGTTTTCGGGCCTAGGCGTCGAATATGTGGTAACGCAAGTTGAAAGTGGGGTCAATGGGCGAAGCGGATCCGGTTCGGAATTATCCACATACGGCTCGGGCGTCGGTTGGCATTCTTGTACAGTTGGCGGCATCTTAATGCTCTTTTCTGAGTATTCTGAAGTCGTATAACTCCCAGTATATATCCACTCCAGAAAGTGTTTCACAGTGGCTTCCTCCCATTCACTCCAATCGATCTCTTGACTATGGGTTTCGGCCCAGTCTCCCTCATACAATGTACGCACCGCTTCAGACTTTGCAGCAAGAAGGCTAGAGTGCACCAAGTACCGCTTCTTATCTGCGCCGACGAGAAGTGTCAAAGGGGAAGATTCGAAGTAGCAGCTTAACCTAAATTAATTTTATATATCGCTCTGCTATCGGCAAAACTTACGAAGAGATAATTGCGGCCATTTTCAACTGTCGTGATGGTTGAGAGAGTTGCTGTAAACGGTTGACTGGATGTTTTGGTGAGATTTGGAGGTTGGCGGAAATGACTCTGAGTTGCGAGATAGACTATTCGAGTAGTCAGACGACGTAATTTATGTATGATCTGTATGATCCCTGCTGAGCTACCCCGCACCAAAACGTGTTACTGCTCGTCACACCAACCTGAATGCGTGTAAGTGGCAAACACATCATCTGATGCTCCGTGCAGGGATCCGAGAAATGACGTATGCGTAAAATCTTGTCTACCTTAACTCCTATTCGCTCAGATGGTTCACAGCTAGAATACACACTAGGTACCTAAAAGCAGCGTACCTATTACAACCCCAGAGCCGAATTACGCGAGTATGCGCCATTCCAGCATTGTTGATCTACATCACTAGAACCGAATACTCGTGATTCAAAGTAAATGGAACTACTGTTGGTGGCTGACAGCACTAATTCGCTCAGAGATTAGTACAATATATTTGTCGCACACGGAGGTCACGTGAGTCACTCGTCACGCTAATCAAGAAGCATCACTCGAAATAGAATGATGCATATTGTTGAAATATGGAAGGGGAGAACCGTGTGAATAGACTTAGGTACAGAGACTGGAGAGCAGGAGAAAGACGCGAGATATATACAAAGTAGTTGGGTGCCTTATGCCCTACCGGCTGTGTGCCATGACATCAGCTCAGCTGAAGCTCAGCCCGGTCAGGATCATGCAACACATATATGTTGCATGTGTACTTGGATCGTGAGTCTCCGCACCGTCTGATGTCTTGTATGAGAATGAAGACTTGTATTAAGATGGTGGCTGTATGAGGATATGCATCAGGACCAGGGTGATGCATCTCATGTCAGATAGAGCATACGCGTACGCATATGGGAGATTGCAAATATACGGGCCTTTGGCCCTCAAGAGAGAATCAAACAAGTCAATCAACAAGTCACCGAACCATCCAAAGTAACAATATATACACTGATCGTTTATACCGTTACGGTCTTGTATGAGGATTAACTATCAACATTAGCAGTACATATTGCTTCTATGGTGAAGACGATGTCTCTTGAACTATCTAAGGGTCAAGTCTATACTTCTATATACATGAAGAGTCTGGAGGCTCTGCGGAGATGCCCAGAGTGGCGAATGGTGTTATATCATGATGATAACGTTGGTAACAGGCCGCGCATCAGTCGCCACTCCGTTATATTATATCTCGAGTTATTTCCTCTCTTTTTTTTGGTCTATGAACATGGTACTCCCCTACATATCGCAACAAGTGGCGGGTGGTGGGTGGCGAGTGAGCAATCGTCTACTCTAAGGGTTTCGGAAATGTGCTTTTCAATGCCTTTTCACCATACAAATGAAAAATAAACAGGCACCAGGAGGTACTAAAACTGATTTTGGCGCCTTTTTGAAAGTCTTGATGCCTTTTATTGCGTACCCTTTTAGCCTCTGACTTTTGAACAGTGTTCTCAACAGCGGGGACGAAGGGTAGTAGGTGGGAGCTCCGCCATCTAACCGGCTCGCCCAGAGGAGGAGGGGAATAAGGGCCAGTCATACTCTAGCTAGAGTAAATACAGTATGAATAAACAACAACAACAACAGTGTTCTCAACAATCCAGTCCGGCGTTTTTGAGCCTTGGACTGGCCGGCCTGCCAACTCGTGGGGTTGGGCAGGGTCGGACTGAAGAAATCCAGGTATCTGAATTCAAGGGCTCTTTTCCAGCAAGTATGCTATCATTAATAGACACTGGCGCGCGCGCATGCAAACAATGAACTCAAGTACACGCATAATCATTAGACTATATGCCTCGTGGGTCCTGACGCTCCAATGCAGCTAGCATATCCTGCCGCTTCTTGACCTCCATCACCTCCGCAGTTTTAACCTCATCCGATGATTTCAAATACTGCGCTGCTCGAATATTGTCATCTCCCAGCCTGTTGCGATGATCACTGATCAGCAGCTTCGATCTACAGGTACCGACAGGTAGCTTATATTTCCGGTCGAAACAGGTACCTGCCGGAGACATGCAATCCAAACAAGTACCTTCGTATTTACGCAGTCAAAACAGGTACTTGCAGGCATCATGCACTCCACACAGGTACCTCCGTATTTATGCAGTCAAGACAGGTACCTGCAGATACCTACATATTTATGTAGTCCAAAAATGACACGACAATGCCGAACTGTTTCCGAAAACCCACAGACTGGCCTGACCGGCCGGTCAGTCGGCAGGTACCTGTATTTGAGCCGGGCCGCCAGCGAACACTGCTTTTGAAAAAGCAGGACTCCCACCAAAGGTGCCATACATCCATGACTTTTGTACTGCTGTGCTTTTGTAATTGTGGTATTATTTGTACCTCTTGTTGTTGTTGTTTAATCATACTGTATTCACTCTAATTAGAGTATGACAGGACCCTGATAACCCCCTCCGCCTCCGGGCGAGCCGGCTAGATGGCGGAGCTCCCCCCTCGGTACCCTTCGTCCCCGCTGACAAATGAAAGATAAGAGAAAGACAGAAAGAAAGAAAGAAAGAAAGAAAGGAAGGTATAACCCCGTTACTGCCACTGCCGCTCCTGAGCCCCAAGCCCTGAGCCCGCTCCCTACCGCTACTTCATTTGGGCGGAAGCTTCCCGACCTTGGTGGCCACCAGGAAGTCCATCACCGCTTGGTCGCACTCTTCTATGGAAAAAAGCTCAGAGATCTGCATGTGTCGGCATCTGCCCGCTTTCCATCCCGTGGCCTTTCCCACCGCCTTCCAGAGCTCTGTCTACTGGTCTTTCCACCGGCTGCAGTGGCGGAAGAGGTGCTCCCGCGTCTGGGACACTGTTCCTCCACCCCACCAGCATTTGTCGTCATCTCGGTGGCCGAACCGTTTTAGGTAAACTCCGGTGGGCGCATGCCCGGACTTGAGTCGGTAGAACCTGGCGGCCACCGACTTTACGCTTGTCATCGGGACAGGTCTTTTGGTCCCTGCCTTGCCCTTGAGTCTGTAGCTGAAGTGCTTGCTGCACTTGTCGGCCTCCCACTTCGCCTTAGCTGCTGATCTTCCCTCGGAGATTCGTCTAGCCCTGTTCGAGGCCGAGGTGTATGGCCGCTCTAATTTGTACCTCTTTGTGTGGTACTGTACCTTCCTTCCACTAAGGGGTGGGCACAAATGATAGATTTTGGTTATTCTCGAACGGCTTCTCACCTGCCTCCTCCATACAATATTCACCACTGACCTCCTCTGCCGGCACTCTCTGCATGCCACATCACCACCACCACCACCACAGCGCCGCTGCCACCACCATTCCTTCTCCTCCCTAGACTTAACCAACTGAAGTCATCAACGACAGAGTCGAGACCAGCGGGCAAATTCTACAACGCAGAATTAGCAATGGCGAGAGAGTTAGGATGTTGGGTGCGTTGAGGGGTGCAGAGGAATCGGTACTCCCACTATTGGTTGATGTCTGTAGTCACTGCCTTTGGAGTGACGAAGGTCTTTACAGATTTCAAAATTTGAAGGTAAAAGGCACGAAAAGGACGAAAAGGAGCAGATGACAGGTGAAGAGAAACGGCACGGGTGAGAAAAGGCACAGGGGAGAATTGGCACGGAGGTGAAAATGTACGGAGGTGAATATGCACAGAGGTGAAAATGCATAGAGAAAATGACACCCTTAGAAATTGGGCAGCTCTATTTCAATGTTATTTCTATGGTGCCTTTTACTGCTATAAAAAGAACCCTAACCCAAGTCATGCACTTAAATATCTTTTACTGTTCTGTGCCTATTCTAGTGCCTTTAAAGAAGCATTTCCAACACTCCTAGAGCTATGAGTCTACCTGTGAGTCTATTCGGTGACTCAGTGTATCAGTGACCTCATTCGAGATCTTAAAGTAACAGTATGTGTTGAATTCAGTGTTGCAGTCGAAGTCTATTGATATATCTCGAAGCGGAATCTGTGTCTTATATACAACGATAACCGGAACGCCGATGGAGTGGCGAATGAAGAGTATCAGAGTCGCGCTGGACAAGTACGATATCGTGTAGATGGTTCCTCTAAACTCCTCTAGATTTCATTCTCAGAATTGTACGGATAGTAAGTGTTACTATGAGGTCTAGAACAAAGGCAAGTGAAGGAGTCACCAGTACACCCCCACCACACAATTTCTCACTCTTGCCATCCTCCACTCTACTGTTCAAAATAGAGATAGAGAAGCTTTATTGTATCCTATCTAAGAGGGCCACAAGGCCATATATATACGAGAGTACAAGTACGCATGCGTGTGTACGCATCTATGTATAAATCAGGCTGAATACCATCAGCGAGACAGCAATCTCCAGCCATCTCGCAGCCTCCCATGCGAGCTATCATCTCCGGCAATACAAAAGCTGAGATCTATGTATGCAACATCTCACAATTTAGCAAACTGTACCTGCATCGTGAGCCTCACAGCTCAGGTCCGTTTGATATGCAGTTGGTGTATGAAGATATGCCTCATGAGAGCGGCTCTTATCAGTACAGAGCGGCTCATATCAGTGCAAACGGATGAGCAAACGGAGATAGATATGGACACGAATATGGCTGAGAATATGGGAAACAAGTCTGTATATATACGGGCCTTCTGGCCTCGAGAAGATCAATCAATCAAGTCAAAGAAGCATCCAAAGTAACAAACTGAAATTATAAGTCGGGGAGTGATATATTGTGATCTTGGACACAGCTACTCGTCGGTTTACTAAGTATTCGGACAAGTGACCTACGCTAGGCGCTTATCACGTGTCCGAATACTTGGAGAATCGACGAGTAGAGAAATTGGATGGCGGCGGCATACGATCAAGGCCTGGTAGGACGGATGTAATTGCACTATCGAGCGATAGAAAACTGAACAGGCGATTCTTTGAATTGAATGCCGTTGGTATAAGCTAGAGAATGTAACCGGGTTTCGGACCGAAGGTTGCGGATGTGTGGATGGATCATCTACTCAAGTGGAAGCTTAAATCGACATAGTCGTAGGACAAGATTCATTGATGTCAATATTTCGAGTTTTTTGTTTTGTTTTATTCATACTGTATGCACTCTAATTAGAGTATGACAGGACCCAAAAAATCCCCTCCACCTCCGGGCGAGCCGGCTAGATGGCGGAGCTCCCACCTGCTACCCATCGTCCCCTTTGACACATGAAAAGCAAAAAGATTGAGAAGAACAAAAGAGATCAACGAAAAGAGAGACCACCGCTCCAAACACCCTTACTCACGCTCCTCCTGCCCGCGCTCCTCCTGCCTGCGCTCCTCCTGCCCGCACTCCTCCTGCTCGCGCTCCTCCGCTTGCCTGGGCGGGAACTTCCCGACGTCAGTGGCTGCCAGGAAGTCCATCACCGCTTGGTCGCATATCTCCATGGAAACAGCTCAGAAATCTGCACATGTCGGCATCTGCGCGCTTTCCAGCCTGTGGCCTTTCCCACTGTCTTCCAGAGTGTCGTCTGCTGGTCTTTCCATCGGCTGCAGTGGCGGAAGAGATGCTCCCGCGTCTGTACTGCTCCCCCTCTGCACCAGCAGCATATGTCGTGCTCTCGGTGCCCAAACCGTTTTAGGTACGCTCCAGTCGGGGCATGCCCGCTCTTCAGTCTATAGAACCTCGCAGCCAGTGGCTCCATGCTTGTCATTGGGACGGATCTCTTGCTTCCGGCTTTTCCCTTCAGCCTATAGCCGTAGTGCATGGAGCACCTCTCGGCTTCCCACTTTGCCTTCGCCACCGTTCTTCCTTCCGAGATTCGTCTGGCTCTATTCACAGCCGAACTGTATATACTGTTCTGGTCAGTTCACGGAGAATGTCAGTCCACGGAGTGACTAGTCAGTTCACGGAGTCCCACCTTCCGTGAATGAACCAGTCAGATCACGGATCCGTGAACTAACCAGTGCTAATTATGCTCATACACAATTAACAGTTGCTCTGATCCCAAAGTTATGTATACATGAAATAAGCACAATTAATTGCGCTTTCACCTCCTGGTCTCCAATTGACTATATCTCTCATATTAATAGAATAGTTGTGGAAAATCATCGATTTTGGGCGATTTTTGAGTGTATTTTTAAAGCTGCTCTATCAATTTTAAAGATATTGTAAATCAAAGACCGGGAGTTGAAAGAGCAATGTATTGTACATATTACAGATATACAACGCTTGTTAATGGGATAAATGCTCGTAGACTTAATTAAACCAAACTTTTGTCATTTTCTGAGTGTCGCCATGGCTCCACAAAGTGACTGGTCAGTTCACGGAGTTGTGGCAGACTCCATGAAGTGAGCGGTCAGTTCATGGAGCCCAGTGACTCTGCGGGTTGACTAGTCACTCCGCGGACTGACATTCTCCGTGAACTGACTAGAACATATACGCTCATGTACTGTGTACCCTCGACCTTCTCATGCCTTGTTTGCCTGGCGGTCAGCCTCTTCATTCCCAGGGATGCCTGAGTGCCCCGGGACCCAGTGGATCACGACGTCGATGCCCTGGGCGTGGAGGGCCCTAGCACGCTAGTTAACCGCTCTTGCTGGCTGCTGCCATGGCCCTCGGTCCTGGTGCGCCGTCCGTCTGGTGGCTGCCTGCGAATCTCTGAAGACCGCCACTGTCATGACTCCGTGTATTGGTCATGCTTCCGCTTGCGCAACGGACTTCCGAAGTGCGACTCCGATCACCCATAGTTCAGCGTTGAATCACTCCATTCACCCCGTGCCCACATAGCTTTGGAATACCTTCCAGCCGTCTCCGTTCCGACACCCAGCTGCGGCTCCCAGTCTCTCATCGTCTGTTCGTGATCTGTCCGTCCACCATGTCCAAGTGCCAGACCACGACTTCCCCTCTTTCTCTTTCACTCATAGCCCGGCGGCTCTGTTGGCCTCGGTGTCATCCTCTAGTATGGTGGTGTTGACAGCTGGCTTCTCCCCAGGGTCTAGCCAGCACATTGTCTCTCCTCTCCTGCCGCGTGCGTGCTGTATGGCAGCCCATTTGCCTACCGGTGCCCCAGGTGTGGGATACTCGAAAAGCTTCTTTGACTTGGACACTGTGCAGGCATTTGCTAGCCTTGCCACGAAATGTTGTTGTCTAGCGTCGAGGGCCACTGTCGCAGGTGTAAGCCCTGGGTCTTGCATAAACACATCTCTCGGAGTTGTAGGCAGCGTGCCCAGGGTGGACCTGACTTGACGATTTAGGAGAAGCTGAAGATTATCCCGCCGGCTGCCTGGCTTCGGATCCCGCTAGAACTCGCTGCCATTCAGCGTGACAGCGTGGATGCAGGCTAATTGTGCTACACTTTCACGTCCTGGTACGACTCCATACGTTCGTGTGAGTGATCTGAGTCATGCCTCTGCAGCTCTAGCTTTCATCATGCATTGATTGTGATGCTCCTTGAAGGTCAGGTGGGCGTCCATCTAAACTCCCAGCCATCATGTGGTTTCCTTGTTAAATCTGGCAAAGCCATTCCGAACTCGTATCTTTGCTGCCAGCTTCGGCCGAAGGTGAATGTTGTGGCATCGTCTGCATGTGAGGAGAGCCGCCTCGGTTTGTGCGGTGTCGAATTCGAGCTCCCGGCTCTATGCCCAGTCGATGCTCTCTCTGGCACAGAATTCCGGTTTTCTGACGACTTCACTAATGTCGCTCCCACTCGCCATCCATTCTACACTATCCACGAAGGAGAGGCTTTCTATTCCAGAGACGCTCTCCTCAACCCATTTTATAAGCCCTGAAGTGTAAATTGTGAAGAGGATCGGAGACACCGGTGAACATGGTCGTATTCCTGCTTCCACCGGGCGTCTTTCCATGACATTGCCCTCGATGACCATTTCAATGGTTCGGTCTGAGAGAAAACTTGCCGTCCATCGTATATGGCCTCTGTCAATCCCTTTGCCCTTCAGTGTGTGGACCAGTCTCCCCCGCCCCACACTCGGGAGAGCTGCCTTGATGTTCATCAGCAGCACACCTGCTACGCTCCCTTCACTCCAGGCTGCATGTGCTCTGTCAACCATGATTGCCGCCGCGTCAATTGCCGATCGTCTTTTCCTGCATCCAAACTCGCCGTCGCTCAGCAGCCCTCTTCTCTCAGCCTATTCAGCCAGTAGCTCTGCGACCACATTTTCAATCACCTTCCCCATGCAGCTCAGCAGGGAGATCGAGCGGTAAGCCTTGGGTTTCATGTAGTTGTCCGTCCCTGGCTTGCGGATTACGACCCCACTCGCCTGGTTCCAGACTGCTGGGTGTCGGCCCGTCTGGACGGCTGATTTCGCCAACTCCACAATTCTCTCTTTGTCCCACTTCCAGAGTAGGCATACGGCTCCAAAAGACAGTTTGGCTGGGCGAGGGACTTTTTTGATGGACTGCGGGAATCGGGCTGTCTCGACCGCTTGCTCAGTGACGGACTGGTGTGCTTGTCCTGCTGGGAGTAGTTCTAAGTATTGGTCATACTCATCTGGGGGAGAGGATTCTCGTGTCAGCATCGCTTCCTTTTCGGCGATCATATTTGCCTGCTTCCCATCTCTATCGGTCAAGGCCTCCACGGTTATTCCTGCCCGTGGGTTGGCACACTTTGCCGTTCTCCAGACCTCGACTCCTCTCAGGATTTTCAGAAAGTCATTCCACATCTTGTCTTTTGCTCTCCGGACTGACATCTGCAGCTCGGCCTTGGCCTGGGCTGTCGCTTCAGACCTGCGCCTTGTTCTCTTCTCTCTCCCTAGTTGACTCCTCTTCTCCTTAATCTCGCCATTCCAACATCTCTTTGAGTACGCACAGATCGTGATTTTCTTAGCTGTGATGTCAAGTACCTTGCTCAGTGCTTCCTGGCACCACTCGGCCTCGCTCTCGACCTCGTCCCCTGTGTTCTCCGCTCCTATGTGTGCCCTATCATTTGCCCGCAGTCTCCACAGCTCCTCAGCCATCTCCATGTCCTCCTGTGACATGGCTGCTAGATTCCACCCTACAACTTGTGTGCCCCCTGCTTCCTCCTCCTTCTCCATTTGCAATTCCTACTCTATGATCTCCTGATCGGACCCTGTGGCATAGCTCCCGTCCACAATCATCCATTTTCCGAAAGGTCGGTTCGCCAGGGTCAGGTCTATGACGAATTCGCCCATGCTGTCGTGCCTTGTCCAATCGTAAGTGGGCCGGTCATCATTCCCAATTACCAGCCTGTGGTCATCTTTAATAGCTTCCCTGAATGTGGAGTCCCTCCGTTCCGTGCATCTCGGGTCCCAGCGTTGGCTGTGGCCGTTGAAGTCTCCTGCGAGCACCGTACCGCCTCACCCATACCGAATGATTCTCTGCCAGTTCAGTCTCTTCGATGGTCTCTCACCTGTCTCCCCTTCTCTCTGATCGTAGATGTTCACAATCCTTGTCATCTTCTCTCCCCTGCATTCAATGTCGACCACAATTACGTCGCTGAGCGGGTTCTTGCTCAAGTCAGTCCGTTCGTTGTTTGGAAAGCCGCTCCCCTTGCCCACTGCCATCCAGACTGTCTTCCTTTTTCTGATATTGTACGCCAGATGACTGATTCCGACTCCTTCTCTCTCTCTTGGTGGTTCCTGCGGACATACCACGTCCGCCATCTCCTCTTCACTCCGGGCTCTGCCTCCTCCTCCAAGTCCCTCGGCCAGCTGGCCGAGCGCGATCTTGTTCGTCCCTGTGGGTGCTCCCCTGCCCCGCATGGTCGGTCCTGCTGTTTCTCTTCTCCTCTCCTCCGGTGCCACTCTCGTGACTTCCGCCTTCTTTGCGCACCTACAGCTGAATGAGATGTGGTTACCTCTGCAGTTGGGGCAGTTCTCTTGTGTGTGGCCGCAGAGAACGCCCAGCTTTGCTGTGCACCCCACAACGTTGCACATATTGTCGCTGGTACGGTGCAGCCATGAGCAGTAGCCGCACGGGCGCTTACCGCTGCACTTGCTCTCTATGTGGTCCCATCCGCGGCGGTGCTCGCACCTGGGGTCTGGAGCTGCATTCATGAACGGTTTGACTCGGTACCACACTCCAACCGCCTTGATGCCCTCCTTGACCAGTCTTTGTGTCACCTTGCTCCCCTTTACTATGAAGACCACTGACGATGCGGAGATCTCCCCCTTCTGCCTTCTCCTCTTGATGCCGTGGGGGCTTGCCAGCCACCGTAGCTGGACTGGGACCGTTCCCCCTTCGTTCTCAGCGTGGATCTCATGCTGCATCTTTTGCAGGCCCGTCCTGCTTCTTCCCATGTACCTCATGGGTGGTACAGCATGGACCTTGAACCACTCCCAGGACTCGTTTTGTTCAATGTCGATCACTCCCTTGTCGACCATGCATCCGGCGGTGATGATGACATCGTGGTATATCAGTGACATCGCCGCTATCGCGTTCTGGTGCGTGATTGCCGTAATCCTACCGCTAGTGTTCCTTTTTGTGTTCAGGATCCTGTTGAGATCAATCGAGTACGAATAGAGATATTGAATTGACTATCGTACAAAAGTGATTGTCTGAAGAGCAAAGAGAGAGAAAGACAGGCGAATATATATGGGAAAGGAGAGAGCATACTCGGCGAAGCCGAGTATCACATCCGGAGACCAATGCCGGGCATCACTGCCGGGGCTAGCCCTACTCCTCAGCATGGGGGCAGGCGAGGCCAATGGGGGCCGTAAGCCACCGGCTTCATGCCCGAGCCTTAGGCCAAACGTCACAAAAGCCACCGGGCCAAATCCCGTGCCAACACTCCCCCTTTGGCCCAAGGCGTTCCAAACAAAGTGGACAAACCAATTAGAAAGGGCGGAAGAGAAGAGAAAACAAATGAAGGCCCTGAATCCTCCAAGTCCCAAACAACCTGTTGACAAAAGAGAAGAAGAGAGAAGGGAGGGAAAGACCCAAAATGCAACAAAGAAACACTCCCCCGAGACCAAATCCAAATCCAATTCCAAAGAAAGCATACACATCCAATGAAGTCCTGCCCAAATTCCATACCCGACGCAATCTACCCAAGACACATATCCTTCGCAAACTCTCCAAGTTGAAAATCCCTGTACACATCCTGAAAGTCGTCGCTGTTGTCATCCGTTTGCAGGGTCGAAGGTACGCAATGTACAGCTCACAATAGAGCGTCCTATCCTCGCCATGAGGAGTCCAGACTTCGTGGATGCATGGCCACAATTGCCACCGCCGGTCTCTTGGGGTCCACTGTCCCGAATCGCATAACTGTGCGTCGGCCGACATCGCCCAAGTATCCGCGGTCCATAACCCGTACTCATCGTAGATATTTTCAATAGCGCACTGTATTTCCGAAGGATGTTGATATAAGGAGTAGCTGACGTCAAGAAGTAGTCGACGCGAGGAGAGGTGGTGGACACGAACGAGTAGTCGACACACAGATGGTAGCAGGTGGAGTAGGCGATACGAGGAGGGATGGTAGACACGCTGTTCGAGGTTGTATGGTACTCGGGATTTCGGAGGTGCTCGAGGCTTTGGTAATGCTCATGGCCGGACGGTATAGTTGACAGTAGGAGAGGCA
>Ga0307512_10003405_pt1 | contig 18600 bp, 17 predicted proteins | sample 14_EM_MG_FD_200267 | JGI IMG/M metagenome (GOLD analysis project Ga0307512, IMG submission 200267) | Populus trichocarpa ectomycorrhiza microbial communities from riparian zone in the Pacific Northwest, United States - 14_EM | ecosystem: Host-associated > Plants > Roots > Unclassified | place... | reverse complement strand
GCCACCTCGCCCTCCCCAAACCCATTATGCGCAACAATATGCCTGAACGCCTCCCCACCCGGGATCTCCCCATGCGTCCTGAAATCCACCAACACAAACACCCCTCCACTCTTGAGCCTCTCCGCGATCTTCCTCGCCGCCAGCGCCGGATCCGGAATGTGGTGGAATGCAAAGCTACACACGGCCACATCGAAGCCGGCGTATTCCTCAAGGGACGGCGAGGAGTCGGGGGAACACAGGTCCGCGACCACCGCGTGCATTTCGCTGCGCCCGAGGCCCTGGTTGGAGGCGGCGGTGTTGTACTCGTCTACCATCCCCGGCGAGAGGTCCATGCCGACAATTGAGGCGACGTGGGCGAGGAGGGCTTTGGAGACGAGGCCGGGGCCGCAGGCGTAGTCGAGGAGCCGGGTGGAGGATTCGTTGAGGGGGATTAGGGATGGTTCGGAGAGGATGGCTTTTGTGATGGTTTCGATTACGGCGCGGTGCGAGGATTGGTGGCTGTAGGTTGTGGAGATCTTGTCAAAGAATTGCTTGTTGGCCGAGTGGATGTCGTCGTGGGAGTGGCCGTGGGAGTGCGAGTGGTGGTCGTGGGAGTGCGAGTGCGACATGATGTTGACGCTGATGCTGTTTGAAGCACCGGAAATGAGGCGTTTTAAATAGACGGGTCTGCTGCGCGGATTGAGGTGGGGTTTCCAGCGCGAGGCTGAGGGTGTTGGTGGTGTTGGGCCATCATGAAGGTGTTGCGGTACGCGGTGGAAAGCAGTGGAAGGCGGGGTTGGGATAAGCTGTCGCACTAGGCTCCTGCCGTCATGTCATACAGACACCTCTGTGGTTGTTGCATTGGTAATAACCTGCTCACTGGCAGCGATTCACACTGGAGGATACAGGCCCGGGAGGATACACGTCTTCCGAAATCCACCGGGGCGGTCTCATCTTAGCCCGAACGTTCTTGCTTTTCTGGTGCGAAGCACCTGTGACGGGGGACTCCGTACTTGTCCACGGTTTGCATGTCCAGGGCGAGGACACTTGCAGGCGAGTATGTGAAGAACAGGTCGATTTCATCCCCGTTCTATGTATCAAAACTCGACGCCTTTTTCCAAAGATACCTTTTCCCCACGCAGACTCCACCTCTAAAGAATAACTAGCAAACCAAGGTAGCCACCAATAATATACGCATGACCCGCAAAAATATCCACACACGAATCGCCGCCGGGACTCAATCGCGAAACTCACTCAGCATCATCCCCCCTTCTTCCACCATCATCCCCACCGCTTCTTTCCCGACCACAAACTCTCTCTCCACCCTAAAAAACACCCACACCCATCGTCTACACACCTCCAGCAGTTCCAGCACAAATATGCCTCCCTCCATCTCATTCAAAAAGTCCAGATGCAGCGACAGCTTGACGCTCCACGCGCATCGCAGCGCAAAATCCACAACAATCGCAACGTAATAGAATTCCGGAGCCACAAAATGCCGGTTCTTCCTGAGTCCCCACGGATACTCCCCCGCTCCATTCCGTCTCGATGTAAGCAATGTGAGATCCCAATCCCTCGTCACATCCCAGTAAAACGAAAACAACGTGTTCACCATCACAGCAACATACCAACTCTTCGCCAGCCCGTCTTTCGAGAACAACTCCACCTGCGTCGCCAGGTAATTCCGTTCCATCGCGCCGAGGATGATCACCGGGAACGCAGACGCGTATTTTGCGGCGTTGAGGAGGTGGCACCGACACTCTCGCGATGGGAGACCCTTGGATATGCCCCGACGGTACTCGGTGATACATTGGCGTAATCGGCAGAGGTAGGGTATAGCGATCACGCAGGGGACCAGGAAGGTTCCGCCGCAGGAGCGGTCAGGAATCGGGTGGGTGGCTGAGTAGCCGCGGAAATACATGCACACGACTACCGCGATATCGCCAAGGACTTTTGCGTAGCTCGTTAGGGCGTCGGCGAGGAGGATGTCGGCGAAGCGGAGGTCCAAGTCTAGGCCGCCGACGAGGATGCGGCGGAACATTCTAAAGGCTGTGTCAGTTAACCCACCCGCGCCGTAATGATAAGTAGTGAGTAAAGCATTACCGGAGAAACCGCCAGCGCCCCCGTTTATGCCAGCTACCCACCGGCCATAAGAATACGGCGGCGATCATGAGAAAGAGCGTCATCGGGAGCACCTCCCATTGCCGCACGTCATCGGGTCGCCCACCGGTGAAGAACCAGAAGAGGAGGATATTGGCGGAGAAGATTGTACTGAGGAGGAGGGCGACCTGGTAGATGGAGTGGTGGAGGAGAGGTTCGGAGGAGCTACGGGTGTAGCGGAGGAAGGGGGAGATATCGATGCGGACAATGTGGAAGTAGTGGAGGTTGAAAGCGAAGAGCCATATTCCTGTATATGTAGCTAGCTGTGTGAGAAGACTTGCGTGTGCGTAATTTCAAAGGAAGAGGGAATAGGCACCAATAATGAGGAGGAGCAGGACTCGGTAAGGGAGTGGGAGCCAGATGCTAATCGGTTCGAATGGAACGTTTTCATCTTCCATGGCGACTCATCGGAATTGTTGTTGGCGTAGTTCGAAGAGAAACGCAGATGCGTCCTGTGTTTTCGGCTGAAGTGACAGAGCGACTTGGCAACTAACATTTCTAAATAAAGATCAATTAAGGCTCGACTGCGCTTGTCCATCCATGCAGGTTACGCGTATGGTTATGATGCACTCGCATGGAGTTACCCAGGTAGTTCCTAACAATGTCAAGGTAACAAGGTAATCTCGCGCACATGGTCTCCATCAAATCTACAAAAGTTGCAATCTCCCTCCGCAATGATTTCTAGTGCAGTTATATATCCGCCGATGCCCCTCGGTGTTCTCGTCTGCTAACTCACCGGCAAAGTCTTATACCTCGGTCTCTAGGTGATCCATCCGCGATCCGGCCTTGAGAATAGTTCGGTGGAACGGCTGCCGCCCCCAATGACCGAATATCACCCCCAGAGTCTTGGAATACAAGATACAGTTCATAGCTCTCCTCATGGCTACTAGGTACATGTATGGAAGGAACGTACCGTACTTTATGGGCAGTCTGCATGCCAGCGCTTCGCCAACTACCAGAGATTATCTTCCGGATCCTTCCACCTAGTAATGTTGTATACTTGGGTCCAGTGGCGGGACAGAAGGTATAAAGGCAGTCCAGAGCCGGAGGGCGAGATAGGAGACCAAACAAACAGCGAATTTTACCCCGCCCACCTGCTCCAGCTGCCCAGTAGTTACCTTTCCGCTGAGAGACTGAGGGGAGTCTTCCTGGCAGGCTCACCCTCGCGTGGCGAACTTGCTAGGAGCCAGGCAAACACAGAGGGTATAGGTAAAAGGAGGCGAGGGTAGAAAAGCATTTTGTAGCAAGCTATCGAATTAAACCTATAATTAAAACGCACGGCGAGTTGCTAACTAGACAGATCTCTCCGCGGCCAGCTCCAGATTGTATCCCTTCTTAGCCTCCTCGAGTATCTCTTTTATCGGGACCATAAAAGTCATATTGCACCCGATGTCTTTCGAACAGATGATTCCGTGACAATTCCCCTCCCCTCCTTCTATCCTTCTTCTCCTATACTCTCCACCTTCCCGATACTGAGCGGAGCGAGTTGATGAGCTTTTCCGTATACTTTGCGCATCTCGCCGTCGACCTTCGAATGGTAAATCGAATTTTTGGCCGTGTTGTCGGCGATATTCGCCATGTTCATAAGGGCATCAATCTCATTACTGCTCCCGTGGGTGCATCTATTCGTATCAGCAAACCTGTCTACAAATAATCATCCTCGTAAATTCCTATATTAACGGAAACAATAGGCTTTCGTCCGAGATCATCGACCGGCATTATGTGACTGCTTCGCTGTTACGTGGGTTGCCATTTCTAGTATAGAATTGTAGACATCGTGTCCTTTTTAGCTTTCTCCTTTTTTCGTCTTTCTTCTTAGACTTAGACTTGTACAGACAGACGGGAGACAATCGACGAGCTTTCCACGCCCACCGCAGAGTATACGTGTCAACATCCCATACCTAGCCCCGCGATGAATCGGTTCCGATAAGCAGGATGGTTATGCTGCAAGATTTCCTTTCCTTCTTCTTTGAGTTGATACCAGGGGAGGGTTGGCTCGACCAACCGGCCAAGACTTGCAGCAGACATAGCAGGCTTAAATGCAGTTGGTGGTGTGCGGCCTGGCGTTTGATGAGAGATGAGGGTGTTGGTGAAGTAGCGGAGATGTGGTATATAGTGGGGGTATGAAGAGGTGACGGTGTGTGGAAAGGTGGTAGCGTTGTAATGGAAGGCAATTTATAGCGGAAGAAAAATAGACTTAAGAGAGGGAGAGAAGTTACGGGAGAATGGAATGTAGGGATCAATGGAGGCTTAGCTGAAAGATGGGGACGCGCGAAAGAGCAGGACCCAGGAGATGTGGGGTTGGGTGACAGACTGTGTTCCAGAACATCAAGTGACGGTCACATAGATTGAGGCGTTCCGGTGGGCACCAACCCAGTCGCTAGAGGATCTTCGTTATATATTATACGATGGCTAAGGAAATCTGCGCTTGACTGATAGGTTTACATATAGCTAGTGCGATCGCTTGAAAGTGTAAACTCGACGGAGCTTGTAATTTTAAAAGTTGGTCTGATATATAGTCGGTTGGTAAATACCGAAGGCTCCCCGCAGATAGACGGCATCGATTCTTCGATAGAACGAGAGTCTTAACAATATCACGTTGTATTTCTTATACTTTATCCTCTATTATCGAATAGTGATTCTAACCCGTCTGGTGTGAATCCTTGAGACCAATATACTAGTGTACCTTACTTGCTGTTAAAGACTGCGTCGTCTAGACGTTGAAACTGAGCCTTGTTACGTATACGCGATATACTCATTGTTGAAGTACCCCGCGATTTACACAATTCGTTTTAGGTATTGTTTTGGTTGAAGTCGAGAGAAGGCAGAAAAGGGAGCTGTCGAGCAATATAGATGCAATGGAAGAGTGGAAGAGGTGTGAGGGTAAAGTGCGATGGGAGAGGTGGGATTGGGGCGATGAGACGATCGGTAGAGTGGAACTTGTCTGAAGGATCACATTGCGGAATGTGTGTAGGTACGACCGGCGGGTGTTGGGTACGCATGTACGCCCCAACGCAGGTACGCCCCTAACACAGGCACGCCCCTAACGCCCCACCTTAATATGGTACGCATGAACGTTCTGTGAAATCCTATACGCACCCTCTCCATCCACGCGTATGGACATTGACAGCGTTGACGAAGGCGTTAATCGAAGATCCCCCAGATCCGTCCCAGACCTCGGAACTATCTAACTTGAACTTCGCCAATATTACTCCGACTCCACTACAGATACGTTCCAAAGAACGGGCTCCTCGCGCTCTATTAGATGTGAGTATTCACCCTCTTATCCCTTTCGTCGCAGACCTGGGCCCAGTCAACTTGCTTCAAAAACCCAGCAGGAAAAAATCCACTTTCATATCCAGCCACCATTCGCCCGAAACTCGCCAAAATCAGGCGTCGATAGGCCTAAAACAACGATTGTGACGCATAAGTCAAGATGGCGATGACGTTGGGCAGAGTTTCATTGGACTGACAGTGGGTGGTGTCAAGATTGCCGGTCATGCATGGACATGTTGGGGGCAGCGGGGGATCGATATAAGCGCGCAAAACATTGTTGTTTTTTTGTGACGCCTAGGACATGCAATCACTAGGCGCTGAGAGGAGGGGCTGGATTTGCTCTTGATTATGGTGGGCTAAAGATGTGGAAAGACGGGTGTGATGTGTGATGTGGAAGAGAGATGAAGGTTTATCCAGAGACGAAGTCTGCTAAGGCATGGTTAGTTCTGCACGTGCATGACATCATCCTAAGACTCACCTTAAGATCCTCACAAACTACTAGCTGCACACCCAAAGCATGAATCCCACACCCTTTGTTAGACGGTTGGCGCGAAAGCCATTCCCCATCTAATTAGAGGTCCACCTTGGGATTGCTGTTTGCAACCTCAAAAAATGAGCGATCTCAAAGGAGGCATGTATGAGATGGCTAGACGTTTTTGGGGCTTCAAAGACGGGGGTGTGAAAAGTTAAAGAGATAACATCACTGATGAGCTGCTGGTTTTATTGAGTCGTTGTTCGCTGGCGATATAATGCGAATTGTACGCGCTACCCGTCGTTTGCTGCTGCGTGGCGGTACGGATTGTCGTGCAAGCTGACTCGCCCAAGAAAGTCGTGACAAAAAAGGATCCAAGTAATGAATGCAGATTAATGAGGCCAAGTACTGGCTGAAAGATATAATCTCCGGACATTTTATTACTACCTAGAAAGGATATATATTGTCTGTGCACCTCGTCCTTAACAAGGTTTCAATACTATTCATATCGAACTACTGGATGCAGGATTCTACAAGTAAGGTAATTGCAATCTGATGGTCCCTGCATGTCTCGTTGCGCAATTGCGAGTGTCCGGAGACTTTATTTTTCTGCAAGTCCCTTAAAATGGGTTTGTTTTCGTCAGGACATCATTAGAGTAGAGCTGGGGTATTCTAGCACTCGAGACCTGGTCTCTCGGAGAATCCGTCTCGCGCCGAACCCGGCTTTTCGCCGTCGCATCATGTGACCGGCCATTCTACCGAGGTCCATTCGCATGCACCCATCACTGTCGTGCTACCGGGTGATTTAAGTCCCGCCACTGGCATGAACCAGCAAACCGCCGATCTGCTGCCCTCGACATAAGCGCGATGCTACGGAGATCTTGGTCGCTAGCTCTCAGGCCTGATTGGTGCAAGTTGCAACCCAAGCTCGTGGGAATGTTGGGTTAGGGATTGCCGTGTCTTGTCTGCCCTGAACCCTTCCTTATGGGCCATGGCAGTTCCCACTTGCCGAGGCTCTTCGCTGCCTGTAGTTTCCCCACGACCGTCGAACAAAAGAGAAAGGATGTCCAGCTAAGACGTGATCGGACGCATAGCGTTAGACCAGAGACCATCCACCGAAGTTCTAGGCAAGGGCTATAGAAGAAGCTTGGCTTCGAGAAGCCCCTGTTAATGAATGGGCGCAGCCATAAGGCCGGTCGGGCATGGAAAGATGGAAAGATGGAAAGGAGCACGGCGGCAAAGGAGAGCGAAATAATCAGCACCCATCCCCACAACCACCACCACACAAGCAAAAGCACTGTAACGAGAGCATGTGCAAGCAAGGCAGTAATAGTGATACAGGGCACGGCATTCCATCTCCTGTCGAACGAAAAGCTTCCATTTTCGCGGCAGTCTCTCAACCCCATTCGATTTCGCAGCATATTTTTCGATTTCTCTATTTCTTCTCTATTCGCTCTAAGTCGAATCTATTAGCCACTTGCCCACCCACATGCACAATTTACTCGAGTAACACACACCCCAAACACACAACACGCTTCCCAACCCGCAAAGGGGCTGCTGGCTGCTCGCTCAAGCCTCCCCTGTTTGTTCAAAAGGCCGCGTCCCCCCCAGCGCCTGCGAAAAAAATGCTGAGCCACCCCTTCGACGGCCATCCACATTCAGTCACTACCTTATTATGGCCGCCGCATCTTTATATTCAACAATCCTTATAGCTTTCGTCGCCGTCGCATTGGTACCGCAGACTGGTATTGCCGCCGCCGCCGCCGAGTCCAAATCCTGCACGTGTTATCGAACTTCTTCGGACGACTACTTTTCCAATTACAAATTTTATGACTTTCGCAACGTGGACTTTCCGGGCAGCATCCCAAAGCTGCAGTCCACCCTACCGGACTCGGCAAATGATAGCACCGGACAATCGTCTGAGGATATAGGCACGCTTCAGGATGGGTTTATATCGAGCAAGGAGTGGACTTCAAGTTGGAGTATCCAGGACTGGGGAAAGGGGATATCGAATATCACGAAATACAGAATGTGGAACAGTCTCAGTAACGTGTTTATCGACAAGAACATAGATGGGAGTGAAAGTGCTACGACGAGGCTGGTGTTGAGGACAAAGCGGTTCTCCGGGTTTCAGAGTTCCGCAGAAGTCGAAAATGCGTACGTTGTCCTTTTCCCCTTTCTTTCAGTTCCGTTCGTGTATTTTGGAGTATTATGGCTTTAACGGCATTGCTGACCCAGTAGGGCACAGTCAGAAGAATATGCTATACGCGTCGACTCGGATCCGGGCACGGATAACGGGTGATTCGGGAGCTGTGGCCGGAATGTTTTACTACCGTGATGGAACCAACGAAAGCGACATTGAGGTCCTTACTCGTGACAAGCACTCCGTGATCCACTACACCAACCAACCCGGGCTCAATGACGGTTAGTTCTGGTCTTTTTCTCCACTACCGCACCCAGAACTAATACCCCCAATAGAAGGCAATGAGATCGAAGACGCCTCGTCTATAGTCGACCACACAGGGATTGTGTGGACTGACTGGCACACGCACCGTATCGACTGGGTTGAGGGCAAATCTTCCTGGTACATCGATGGCGAGCATATTGTCGACAAAACGTACGGCGTCCCGACTGTACCAGCATTCTTCATCCTCAATATGTGGTCCGACGGTGGGATGTGGTCGGGAGAAATGGCCGAGAATAGCGAGGCCCGGTTAGAAATCGAGTGGATGGAGATGGCCTTCAATATATCCGACGACGGCTCGCCGAGCAGGAGTCGGGCCAAATCTCGAAGGAATACCAGCCGGCTAGACTGCGCGGTGGAGTGCGCGGTAGACGACGGTGGGAAGGGTGCATTGCACAGTCGTGATTATCCGCTTTCCGACACCCCATCATCATCGAGCGCAAGACGGAACTCGACGATGTGGTCGGGGACCGATGATCGAGAGTTTATGATTGCAACTGCGATCGGAGCGACAGTAGCAGTAGTGCTATATATCGTTGACACTGCTTTATAATCCATTTTTGTTTGGGGCGAAGGGTACTGTTTTGGCGGTTTTCTATTTTTATTTTTTTTGAATTTTGCATTTGGAAACGGAGTTTGGAATATTTTTTTTCCGATAGTGTTTGTTTGTATACCTACCTTATGGAGTCGAGGAGTGAAGGGCGGCGGCGCGGATGGGCATAGATACGGAGTATATATACTCGAAGGTACACACCGATTCGACTATAGAGGGAATAATAATATAGACCGGTCAAGCCTCATACGTTACACTCTATAATGTCACGAGGGCATACGGTGCTGTGGGATGGTGAGGTTGGAGATGGTGAGGGGAAATATATCTACCACTGCCTTTACGCACCTATCGCCTTTATGCACTCATCATTACTCCAAGCAATCAACCATTGTTACTACCAGTAGCTTAGTCCCCTCCTCCTCCTCCTCCTCCTTCCTTCATTGTAGAGGGTGAGTGTAGTTGGGAATTGAGTAATGGCGGAATCTTGGGTTGATATTGTACGAGCATCTCCATAGTCAAACAACGACAGTTCTGTTCTAAGATAACGTATCTCACTGTTTCCCAGGCCAGTATGGTTGAAGCAGTTCAAAACGAGCTTGAGGGTTTCCTACACAGTGCAGATGGCGTGGTAATCCGGCAGCATGCAGCAGTTGTAGATCGCTGGAAAGTTTGACTGACTGCCCGAAGGAAGAGGAGGGGTTACGGACAGTCAAAGCAGAGTCAACCTCGACCCTCGGGGTGCGCTCTCAACAGAACTTGCCTATAGTTTGTGTGTTTCATGTTCGGCTTTTCATCTGTCTGCTGCAAACCAGATCGCACTATTTGCAAGGGTGGAGGTGGTAAATTGAGCGTTCACATGCCAACTGTCTACTGCCTGGCGAAAGCTCTGGGAATGAGTATGGACTGCTCTCGTTGCTCGCAGGCTCATCAAACGAACGTCTGATTTATGAATGCAAGTATACACTTGGGAGATGAATCCTTTTATTGCTTTTATTCCTAACTTCAGTAACCGTCTTCAAGATTGTAGAAACCCCGTTAAAAGACGGAACTTTTAGGAGCACCCACTACAATGGTTTTGCAAACTTGCTGCAGGAAATACGTTTACAGCTGGATCATTCGATGATTCGTTTCGCCACCGGTAGTACCAGAGAGAACATTCGATGCATAAGGCACTCTATACAGGGTCCTAGGGTCGAGAATCTATTAAAAAATTACAAGATCCCAGGAATATCAAATTACCAGCATGAGCTCGAGAATCTATATCCAGTCCAGTCGTTGGTGACATCGTATGATCAAAGGCTAGGGTTAACGTTTCCTAACGAAATTTTTCGAGAGGGAAAAGCAAAATGTAGGGGGGCATCGCCCAAATATTTAACTGGTAGAAAGTCGATATCGTTCCTGCATGACTTCTTTGCCCTGTGGTGGGGATCTGCGCAGGAACCGGATCGATTGATATTAAAATAAAAACAATCGTACATGTTCTGCATTCAAATTCATCCGACATGTAGTGTGACGCTACATCTCACTTCCCCCCCTCACCACTCCACCACTCCACCTCCACCTCCACCTCCACCTCCTCAACACCCAATCACCGCTCCGTATAATGCGACGTCGAACCCGAACACGTCCCAACCCAACAAAACGCCTATCAAACCCCACTCCTGACCCCGACTCCCCCCTTCCCAATCCCGCCGTGTCTAGCCTGTCTCATCGTCATGGACGACACAACCGCCCCGTTGGACCCAGGCACACCCCCGCCCTCCGGCTTCCTCCTCTCCGCGCCAACAGAGTGGGAATACTTCGCCGAAGGCGCGTCGAACATCCTCTTCCGCTACGTCGGCGACCATCCGTACTTCAAGCGCTTCTTGCTGCGGCTTCGAAAGGCCCTGCCAGGCGCCCCCACAACCCTCCAGCTGCACGACCACCTGAATAAACACTTCGCCCCGCTGCTGGGGAACTACATCATGCGCTGCGACCTGATTGAGCTGGACCCGGGGTTTGTGCCTGTTCTCAATGCGGGGCTGCGGGCGGAGGCCTCCGGGGCAGAGTGTGATTGGGCGGGCAGACCGGTGGAGAAAAGGGCGAGACGGCTGCTGGATGAGAAGGAGCCGTGGGGGATGTTGGTCGAAGATATGAGCTGTGGGAACTACCTCTACCGTGACGAACATGAGGATGGAGAAGGGATGAGGGAGGGGGATCCAGGAGAGGAGTGGAGGGATATGGCGACTGTAGAGTTTAAGCCGAAATGGTTATCGCAGTCTCCGAATGCTCCTGCGAACTGGACGTTATGTCGAACGTGTGCAGTGAGGATGATGAATGGGAAGCAGCAGCAGCAGCAGCGCGCGGTGGGAGGGGAGGAACGCATCCCGGAGTATTGCCCCCTAGACTTGAGTTCCGGCGACCAGGAGCGTATCGAGCAGGCCGTCTACGCTATCGTCAATTTGCAGAATGCGGTTATGATTGCGGATCCCACGCCGGGGTCTGACGACGAAGGCGAGGATGTAGAGATGACCGATGCTCCTAGTACTGCTACTGGGGATAAGTCACCCGCAGAACAAATCTCGCACGAGCTCGCAAAGACGCTAGAAACATCGCTAGTCACACTCCTTACACACTTTTTCCGAAAATCCACCATCATTCCGTTACTGGCGGATCTACAACACCGCTTTGGTACCCGCGGAGTGTTTACGACCGCTACCCTCGCGCTCATGTCGGAGAGCGACCAGCTGCCGAGTGAGGAGGAGATGGCGAATGCGGCAATGAAGATTGGCCATAAGGATCCCGGCGAGAATGACATCTGGACTGCGATGACGCTAAGAGATTGTAGTTTATTTTTGAAGGTGTGGGTTAGGAAGCAGCATGAAAGGGGGATGGAGGCGAGGATTGAGTGTAAAGTTGGAGACCTGGATTTGAAGACCGGGGATGGAGGGAGGGCGGTGTATTGGAGGGATGTGGAGAGGCGGTTGAGGATGGGGGGGTGGTATGTTAAAAGGGATGTGGGTAGGAATTGTAGAACTGGACAGGGGATGGCGTAAGGTGTTTTTTCTCGTGTTATTAGAGCTGGGAGTGTATTGCTTCGTGCGATGTGTGTTATAGAGCTGGCGGGTGTGTATTCTTGATGTGTATTATATTAGATGTAATAATGTACGGGCACGTGTAGTGACCTGGGCTGATATCCAATTTCGAAGCTTGCAACGAAGTGAATTGACGAATACGTACACACACCGGCTAGACAAAGACTGCCAACACGAGGTCATACAGGAAACACTGAAACATACAAGAGGATGATGCGGAGAAAAACCAGGGCACTAAAGCTCTTTTTGGATAACTACACCTCCATCTAGAAGTTATTTGACAGAGACATCCGTTCATTCTCACAGAGCCTCTCTACTCCGTAAGGTTTGAGCTCTGGCCTCAGGTCATGCAGAGATATTGATACTCCGAATCTCCACACGTACTCATTACCGAGCGATTATATACTTATATATTGCAACATGAAGCATAATACATCAATCGGCTCTGGTGGCCAAGTTGGTAAGGCGCAGCACTAGTAATGCTGAGATCCTCGGTTCAACTCCGAGTCAGAGCATCCTTTTTGTGCATTTTTCCCGTTTTAGTTGATATTGCAGCCAGATGATTGTGTTTGGGATTATGTCGTTGTGCTTGTAAACCACTTGGGGAGAAATTGTACTGTGACTTGTCCCAGTGTACCAGTCGAACAATTGTGGCCCGATGTAAGTAAACAGCTGACGACCATGGGCAGTGGTATGAGCATAAAGTATTCCGTCCGCCGTTTCACAGAGAGCTATCCGGTAATTCAGAGTGAAACTTCCTCCACACAAACTTCCACCGGGAAATTCAGTCCTTCAGCATCATACACCCTTGCAGAACCAGACCCTCGACTGTTGTACGGGACGGGACCTCGGTAAGGCCCAGGAACCTTGCTACCTCGCCTCTTCTCCCGGCATGATTAAAGTTTGAAGTTTGAAACGTTACACCAAGAAGAAACCGCAAGCTTCCGTCTCAATTTTGCTCTCTCTTGGTCTCCGTGGAACAGGCAGCCCGCGGCCTTGTAGAACTTTGACGAGCCTTGCAGCAACTACCTACTATGCCAAAAAAAACCCCGTTTATTGATGTGACTGCAGTGCCACATTTACCCGAGTGCAGCATGACTCCTAGAGTCTAGTGATTGTAGCATATTACTAAATGTAAGATTCTAATTACTGGGGAATAGTTCAAAATACTACAGTAATACAAGATACCAGCAAAATATGACATTGTAAATGATTGAGTATTTAGTTGAATGGGGTAATATTGGTCAATTGAGCAGCATTGAGCATTTTCATTGATGTGGCAGGCATTCCACATTCTTGTCACAATGATGTGACAGTAATAAACCAATATACCTACAAATAGCCCTAACATGATGTTATGTTCAGCAAACCACATAGTGTAGTAGTTAGTGAGTGTGTACAATACCCACTGAAATAGGTTCAAATCATGCCAGAGATATTTTTTTTACCATACATCAGTCAGCTGGCAGCGTCAGGCCTGGTGGCAAACCATTATGCACGGGCATGTGCAAGTGTATGTGAGCATGTACAGATGTGTACAGGCATTTGCAAAATATACCCATGTGGAAGTAATATAGTATAACTCTACTATTTAACTCAATGCACATCATTTTAAATAAGACAGCAATCCAGCATTAATGTGGCATCAATATACCACCTAATGTGGTCTTCTGTGCTATGTTAGTGTGAAATTGATCCCACATTCAAAACAATTGATATTGTTGCAAATTCCAAAATACCCCACAAGTTCAGCCAATGTATACATTTATAAAGAATTCAACATTAATACAGCATTAACTCGGCATCAATAAACGGGGCTTTTTTGGTACAGTAGGTAAGTTATGCGGGTTCTCTATGACTTTCGACATGGAACAGTCACTCGCACCGAGCCTCGAGGGCACGCTTGACCGATTTACTTGTTGTCGTCGCGAACAGATAAATTTTTTTTTTGAGTTAGAGTTAAAAGTAAATATAAACATCATCGGGAATCAGCACACTTTGGTGTCATCATATCGTATGGGGTGATGGACACGCTCAATCACGCAACTTGAACTAGAAAGCCAGGGTTAGGGATATCAATAACAACATGTCTGCATGTACAGGACTGTAGGTGTAAATATCGGCCGAAACACCCTGCCAACCTTTCTTTTGCCCCAGATTTGCCCGAGTCCTTCACTGAGCTCCATCGCTGCTTCTTCGGATGGTTTTGAACCTTCTCCCGCCGAGAACCCTCCGTCTTCGCCGTCTTCCGATATTTTAGCTCGAGAGCTACCATCACGTCATATCCCTTCGTGGCTGCCACGCTGGAATCGGCCAATCAGAAGTGTGGTAGATCTGGTCGACTCGCAACAATGCGTAGATAACTTGAGTGGGGGGGGGGGTGGGGTTCAAGGACTGAAATACCGCAATAATCGTAAAGAGGGGTGTTTCGATCTTTGGACACCAGTAGATCAAGTTAAAGCTGAATGATTCGCACAGGCCGGGCATAACACTATAAAAAGCGGCGCTGGACTGACCTGCAATGCCAAACCTAAACTTGCGTACGGCTCTACCCTGACATTGTAGGTAGGAATACGGGGCCTAGTATCGTCCACCTTAACACCAACTAAACCTCACCTCGGAGCAATTCTCCCATCCCGCCACTAACCACCCCACGCCACTATATCCCTTCATATCCCCCATCCGCTCAAATACAGCCTGTAAATCCTGAAAAACGACTCCATCCCAAACCACACAATGTTCACCCCAATAACCACCACCCTCGGTGCGGCACTCCTGCATATCTCCAGCTCAACACTCCTCCTAACAAACTCCCAAATCCTCGGCTGCTCCTCCCTCCTCTCCTCCCTCCTCACCCCCTCCCTCTCCACCACCCCAACCCTCCTCGGCCTCCTCGGCTCCCCTCTCGCAATCCGCTACCTCGCACCCTGGCACCTCCCAGACTACCCGGACACTCCCTGGAGCACCCTCCTCACCGCCGGCCTCCTCGTAGGCGTGGGAACAAAATGGGCTAAAGGCTGCACAAGCGGGCACATGCTCCTTGGTTTACCCCGGGGTAGCATCCGCAGCCTCGTCGCAACGGCAACTTTCTTCTCCACCGCCGTGGTGACAGCATTCCTCACCTCCTCCCCACCATCGTGTGCGGGGGCATGCTACACGCCAACATACCCGCCCCCCTCATGGGCAGCAGGAGTAGTCCTCCTCGCCTCCCTCGGCGCACTACTACTCCGACAACTACCGAAGGCCGAAAGCAGCCGCGTGATTGCGCGGGTGTACAGCGGGTTCGTGTTTGGGCTTGGATTGTTGATTAGCGGGATGGCGGCGCCGGGTAAAACACTGGGGTTCATGAGTATTTTTGATCTGGAGCGGTTCGATCCGAGTTTGCTTGCGGTTGCGGTGGTGGGGATTGGTGGGAATGCAATTGCGTGGATGCGGCGGGGAGAGGGGCCGGCGCTGAAGGAGGGGGTGTGGGTGGTGCCCCAGGGAAATGTGGAGTGGAGACTGGTTGTGGGGAGTGCGTTTTTTGGGGTTGGGTGGGGGCTCACCGGGGTGTGTCCGGGGCCTGCAACGGTGGCGGCGGTGTTGAATGGGTGGAAGGGGATTGGGTGGGTGGGTGCTTTTCTGGGGGGAAGGAGGTTGGCAGGGTTGCTGTAGGAGTTATGTGTGGTGTTTGTTGAAGGGTCAATGGCCACCGAGAATCGAGTTGGAATGATTTGCCCTAGATATACTAGCCGTAATCCTGAGCCTGGAATATAGAACCGGGACTGCTTCGGCATATGTTGGCGTTTAAGCCTTTCTTAAAGGTTCTTCCAAAGGCAATTCGACGAATTAGTCTGGAGCATCTCATTAAGTCAGCTGTGAACCAACCTTGAGGCCAAGAAAATGGCCTTTCCAAAGAGATTGTGACTACATGCCAATAAACTGTGTCTTGATCATCAGGAAAATTCGCCGAGCTGGTGATAATCAGGCGTTGTTGCTAACCCCTAACCCTAGCCTTCGAGTTCAAGTACTGGGCCAATGTATGGGGCGGCGTAAAAGCACAGGTAGATGGTTCGATGACGAGAGAAGAGAGAGTTGGGCTGGCAAACACTCATTCTTTGAGTTTAGGGTTGATCACAATCCTCCAAGAGATTACGGCCGAGTGACCAAGTGTCGAACGGAACTTTCCGCTCAACTTCCCAAACTTTTGACTTCAGACACGAACCTCAACCTCAACCTCACCCTCACCACAACGCAACACAACACGAAAATGAATCCAACAATTCCACCACATACGGGGGAACCATCGGCTCCACCACCGCAGCCCACACCCACGGCCCCCATACCCAACCCCCGAAAACGGCCTCTCAACACCACACCCACCACTGCCCACGACCGCAAACGCGCACGCATAATCGACTCCCGCACAATAATCGCACAAACCGACGTCCCCGAGCTCAAATCCGGCAGTCTCAATGTCAGCGCCTTCATCAAAACCCGCAAATTCGAGATCGCCGCTCTCCAAAAAGCCATGGCGTCCTCCAAGGGTGCCCTTCAACAACGCGCATTCCAAAAAGTCCCCCGCGATCTCCGTCGTCGAACTGCATCCCATAATGCCAAGCGCGTACCGAAACGCCTCCGCGCAAGAGCGGAGCGCGAGATGAAGGAGGATAATACACCGACGCATACGTTTCGACGGAGGAAAAAGAGTGGGCATGACCGCCTCCGTGCGGAGACGGCGGCGAAGTTAATGAAGATGGGAAAGAAGCGGGAGGTGGTGGAGAGGTTGATTAGTGTGGAGGGGGAGGAGACTAAAAGCGAAGAATTGAAGAAGCCGCCGAGAGGCCACTCGAGGTTTAGGAAGAGGCAGAAGGGAAAGACATGGTTGCCGACTCATGTGTGGCATGCCAAGAGGGCGCATATGGCAGTGAGATGGAGGTTCTCGGTTGCTGAGTCGCCGAATGAAAAGAGTTTTAGGGCTACACAGAGGGCGGTGGAGAAGCACGGAGGAATCGTGTGGGATACGAGCTATTGGAGCAGTATACTGGTGAGGGGGGAGGAAGAGTTGATGGAGAGGGTATTGGAGGCCGTGTGTAATGGTGCCGGTGAGGATAAGAAGGTGCGCGAGGGAAGGCGGACAAAGGAGTGTTGGGCGTACCAACGTGGAGGGTATCCGACAAAACCGATTGCACCTGTCACTGTGATCTGGAGCCCGGAAGAAGTGAAGGGATCAGGGTTACCGAGGAGGGTGCTGGTTAGGGTTCATCCGTCTGCCTTTTTCCAGGTGTGGGAGGAGCTCCGTCATGCAGTGGCGGACCATAACCTCGCTGCCGGGCTTCAGAAAGTTTTCATCGACGACCTGAGATTCGAGTTGGGTAGTATCAAGGTCTCTGGTCCTTCTGCAACTGACGCTCTGCTCTCAGTCCTCAACCTCACCAATCCGGACGGCGAATCCGAAAAACTCTGGGCAAGTCTTGTGGGACTTACAAATCCCGCCGCTCTTCCCCCAGATGCAGTCCTCGGTTTCGAAATCTCAGACCCCCGACTCCGCGTCACACCATGTCTAAATCCACCCTCTGAAACCCCCGAGGATCAGATGCAGCGCTTATTTCGCATCCAATCCAACTGGCCAGCGCCTGCAACCCCTTACTCCCTCCTGGACCCCAGAAAGCGCACCGTATCCGTCAAACTCCAAGCCTCTCAGAAGCGAATCGACAAACGCAAGTCCGCCGCAGGACCGGGGAAATCCCCAGAGCCGATCGAGCAGGACCCAAAAATCCCCATTATTCTCGCACTCTCGCCCCTCTCTGGCAATAAGGCGATAGCCGGAAACAAAGCGCCTGGCGCTTGGACTATCATTCTCCCGTGGAAATGGGTTCACCCAGTATGGTACGCGCTTATCCGAAACCACAACATCCGCTTTGGCGGTATCACGGAGCAGCGACAGGTAGCCTTCGACCACGGACTTACCTGGTTCCCCGCCGACTTCCCCGGAACCGAAGCCGGGGACATCTGGGAGGAGGAGCAAGCTGCCATCCGAAAAGAAAACTGGGACAAGAAACCGAAGCAGAAACGACTAAACTACGACGTAATTAAGATTTCTGGGAAACGGGGGGAGATTGGAGAATGGAACCGCTGTGACTGGGGCCTACTTATGACGCCGGAAGTGGATGACAAAATGGACGTCGATAACGTACCTACTACTAGCTCCCTCCTTGCTACAGCACAAACACTGCACACAGACAGTACTATCCCCCCGCCCGAACCACCCACAGAGAAAAAGTGGTGGCACATCCCGACGCCCCTCATCTCCGCCCTCCTGCGTACCCACCCCGCCCTCCCATCCTCCCTCCAAGACATTGCCCCCAAGGTCCTCCGAAACGGGATCTTTAACGTCAAAATCACACTCCTCCACCGCGGCTCGCCAACAGAGACAGGGCGGATCTACCGCCTCCCTGCGGACGACGGTGCGTGGAAGAAGCTGGGGGCCGCAATCCAACGGGGAAGGGGGAAGAAGAAATATGAGAAACGAGAGATTGGGGTTGTGGAGGCGGGGGAGGCGGAGTATCCTGAGTGTCCGGAGGAGGAGGATTTGGTGGGGTTTGTTACTACGGGTAATTACTCGCTTACGGAGGGAAAGACG
>Ga0307512_10003404_pt1 | contig 18606 bp, 23 predicted proteins | sample 14_EM_MG_FD_200267 | JGI IMG/M metagenome (GOLD analysis project Ga0307512, IMG submission 200267) | Populus trichocarpa ectomycorrhiza microbial communities from riparian zone in the Pacific Northwest, United States - 14_EM | ecosystem: Host-associated > Plants > Roots > Unclassified | place... | reverse complement strand
AGATTGCGTGACTGGGATGGTGCGAGGGTGGTGGTGGTGGTGGGTGGGGAGGGGTCGAGATTCTCGGCTCGATGGGGCGTGAGCTCTCGAGTTGCCAGTGTTGCCAGCTCCGAGAGCGCGCACGAGGAGAGGAAGGGGGAGCGGAGAGGGGCCAACGTCTGTGTTAATTGGCTGCTTGGTTGGTTGGCTGGCTGGCTGGTGGTGGTGTTGGCGCTGGGTGAGCTCGCCTGGTGGTGGTGGTGATGCAATGCTCCGGTGATGCCCACGGCCGAATTTTGATGGATGACGAACGGCGTTCCCCATCGTTATTTGCTCCTGCAGAGTTACGTTGCATGAGTTCATGTCGCCTCGAGATACCGCAGCCTCTTATTCCCCGAATAGCTCTACCCCACAATCCCACACCGCAGACCGAACGAGGCGATAGGATGGAGCAGAGCGGGCGAGCAACGCCGGAACGGAGCTTTCACAATGGGGTGGCCCTGGCGCATGCATCCAGTAACTGCATCCCTCCAGACGTCAGCGTCTCCGCATTTCAGCCCCAAATCGCATGCTCTGGGTTCGGTCGTGCGTTTCAAGTCGCTTCTGGAATTCGACACACTTCCAGAAACTCACGAACCCGGGCATGTCCGACCCGTCCGCGGGGCGAACTAGCGGGTCGCTCTTGCTCCACGAGGTGGGCGCTGGGTATCTATAAATCCCTCTGCACTCCTCGCTATCTGTACGGGTTCCGTTCGCGCTGAAACAATACACCTGCTAGATAGTACCTGCTTGCTTAGGCAGCCGCTCGACTGGCGAAGGATCAACAACAGCCTCTCCTTTGAACCCCGACCAGCCACCACCGAGGTCCCCCCACTCTGCCTCGACCAGTCACCTGCTCTGCTCGTGGTCCCGAGCTGGCTCAGCAGCCTCGCAGCCCTCGCCCGACACCAGGCTTCCAGCCGGCTACACCCCCAACCAACCGTTCCGACCCCATCTCTACATACAGGAAGAGCAGCAGCTGAAGATATCGAACGACTCCGGCACCCCCGCTGAACTGCAGATCGTGGAAAGCGGCACATAACCTAGAGGGGGAAGTCTGTATCGTTTGAGGTCGTTCCCGAGAAACAGCTGTGGTGGGCTGCGCCATCGATCTTACATACCTATTCCAATTGCAGTGAAGTATATTCCCAACATCCACCCCGATCCGCAACCTCGACCGGACAGACTGCCTTGTTACGGATAGCGACTCCTTTGAGCGATAAAGTTTTGTGCTAGAATAGTTGAGTTGCTACCAAGCATTCCCTTTGTCGTGTTCCCGAAGCGACGGAATCCCCCCCCCCAAGAGCCGTAGGCCACAATGCTCATGAGGACGAACCATTCCAGCGAGTCTGCTCGTGTGTCCACCTTGCTCCCAAGACTGCATATTGCGGAATGGCAAGACCGCAAGACGTATTGATTGTCCGTTGTGGGAATCCATCTTCCACATAACCAAGCCGGGCTAAATTAGGCCCTCGTCCACGTCATGCACGCAAACATAGATAGTAGATATGTACATAGATAGACCTAGTTTGTGACACATCGGCACGGCGCTGCCTATCTATCATCTCGAAAACCAGGCAATCGAGCCCAACCCGGAGAAAAACAAGAAGCCGCACAGACACCTGAAAGACAGATACGAGTGATCCACAGTGATCTCGAATTATGGACACATAAAAGGGAGAAATTTTTCAATCTAAAGTATACTAGAAGCCAAGAAATACAAAGAAGTAGAGAAGGTGAGTAAGCTAATGGACTGACGTTTCGCAAAACGTAGCTATCTAAGCGTACCACCCGGTGGAAGTGATCTGCACCTGCTCCTTGGGTCTGGTCGGAATAATGAGCGGTTTTGTAATGCCATACACTTCGATGATGCGCTTCCACTCGTACATCGTCAATGAAAAGATCGCTTGCTGACGGGTGCTCTGGCCAGAGTCGTGGACTTGAGGGGCCTGCTCGACGACCCCTGAGTACAGTTGTTAGATGAAACCAAAAGTTGGCAGCAAGGAGAAGACTCACCGAGCATTTGGATTCCCGTCTCTTTATGAGTCCAGATGGAAACCCGTCCCTCGCCAACCAGGAATGATACGACAAAAATATTCTCGATGGTCTGGCCGTAGCTCTCGGGGTTTATGACAACATCAAAGAGACGGATATCTTGATCCGGTTCAAGGCTCAAGTGTTCCAGGAGCAACGAGTGCACATTTCGGACGAGCTTGAGCGTAGTTGTTTCGCTCTGCTGGATGTCCTTCGCGCTCATGTCAACTGGTCTCGTCGCCTGCGTCCCTGGTTTATGGAGAACGCCTTCCTTGCGCGGCCGCGTGACACGCGCCTTCTTCTGTACGCTTAGTGGCCCCAGAAGAAAGTCAATGGTCGGAGGGCGTTTATTGGCCTTGTAGGTAGCCGCACGGCCGAGGTACGCCCAATCCGATACATCGCCGTGATCCTCGTCATCATCTTCCTCCTGTCGATCATCTCTGTCGCGACCGCCTCGCCTCATGAACGAAAAGCACTTCCCCACAAACTCGTCCACGTCAATGCCAACCGCTGACGACCCGACCGCCATTGTCACCTTTTTTAGTGCGAGATCCGACGCAGCGACTAGAAGCCGCGAGTCCAGGGTAGCATCGGCTGTTTGCTTGACGTTTTTGTAAAGCCTGTTGGCGGAGCTATAGGTTTCGTATAAACCCTTGCTATTCGGCTTGATGAATTCATCCTTCGATTCTAGCCCACCGTCAGCAGCAGGTCTCAATGAGCACTTTAGTGGGGCCTGTATCCCTACCATCCAAGTTTTTCTGCAATGCCCGATAGCTCTTCCGCACCTCCCTTCGCTCGGCCAAGTCCTGCTCGGGATCGTACACATCCTTACTGCTCTCCTGCTGGAGCATACGTGCTCGGATTACCCTCTCATCTTCCTCGCGTTGTTGCCTATCCTGTAGCTCGGTCTCTCTCCTCCATGCGTCGACGTCATTCCCAGCTGTGTCACTATTGTCACTGTCTTGCGCCTGGGCTCGCGCATCGCTCGGTCCGTCATTGTCTTGTTGTGGGGGAGAGCTGTCGGCAGTGCCGACCGATTCTTCTCGGGGTGCACGCGATCGATGGCGAGACATGGCAGCAGTGATGCTACACGGTATTACTATCCGTGAAAGTGTGAATGGCAGTTGCTTTTCAGGACGGTTCTCGTCTCTCTCGCAGCGGGTGGTATTTGGTAGAAGATGGATGGTTGATTGTGTGAGCGTAGGATCAGGACTTCGTGCTCTGGGGGGAAATGAAATAATTCGCGACGATGTGTTTGCCTAGTGTGCCCTGATTACGCTAAGAGAGGTGCATTAGGTCACGTCACACGCAGTGGGCACTAGATGCCTCTATATAACTAGTACCTACAATACTTACTCTAGGATGCAGCTGTTGCCCCACGCATTTTGCGTACCCGTTCATATCTATACGCGCGTCTGCGTCGGCTGTTCGTCGCTACATAGGTTGTTACCTCTTGATCAGTAACAACAGGATCGCGTCTTCCCCAACACGAACGACAACGGAGCGACCGCGAAGTGATGCGTCCCCGCAAAGTCCCCGCCACATCACTGGCCCACTCCCTCGTTGTCCCGCATACACGCGATACACGACGATTGTTTACGCGTTTGAATAAGGCCTCACTCATCACGCTTGCAAAGCGATGGCTGGACCCGGCACACGTCAAACAATTCTCGCCGAATCTTGTTCTACCGCCGCCAGACGATGAGGAGTTCTCGCTCGAGGAAGCGCTGGAGGTTTACGACGATTTCGCACACTCGAATGCAATACGTGCGAAGGATGTGGCAGAGCGAATGCTGGAGGTGGAATGGCGGGATGGTGCCTCGTTACTCGGAATCGCTGAGTTGGAGTGGCAGTGTGCTTATTACCTCCCTACTCACTGCTGCCTACGCCAGCTAACACCGAGATACACCAGATTTGGTTGACCATCCCTCCTCGAGTAAATGGCAATCCTTCATCCTTTCACCCCTAAGCACGTCTAGCGCGCCACTGCGGCCACGATTCTACACGCCGACCTTTCTCTCGGCCCTCCAGACCTCCGTGAAGCCCCTCCGAACCGCTCACTTCTTCGCTGCCGTCCACCCCTCGTCCACCCTTTCCCTAACGGTAATCCGCGTCTCCCTACATGATCTACATGCACCGCCCACCTACCCTTCATCGAAGCGGTCTGTTTTCTTCCTCGCCTTTCCACAAGGCAGCGACCACATCTTTACGACCCTTGGCGCAACAAACACCGACGGATTGAGGGATATTATAATGTCAGGCATTGCACACGCCGTCTCCAGGCAGAATTGTAGATTTGAATTGAAACCCGGACGGTTCTTGGCAAAGACCCTGGAGAGTATGTGTTCGCACCGCGGCGCGCGGGGGAGCGCTGGTGGGCTCGCCGCTGGTTGGAGCATTTACCTCGACGGGTTCGAGAACAATCCTTTGGCGCTGCCGAAAGAGGTTGCTCTCGGGGACGACGGTGAGGGCGAGGAAGACGAAGGCTGGAAACGGAGGAAGATGGTTGTTGCGAGATTTGGAAAGACAGGGGTGGTAGATGATGGTCGGGCAGTGGAGTGTGCGTATTTCGAGGTGGAAGAGAATTTCCCCGGTGAGCGGGGACGGAAGGACATGTTTCGGCCCACCATTGGGGTCAGGTTGATGGGACCACATGTCTTTGCAGGCGTGCGTACCATGGCGGAGAAGAAGGGTGGCGGAGCCGTGGTTGAGAAGTTGCCCGGGTGGATGATTGGCGAGGAAGGGGTCACTAGTGGGATCATCAGGAACCGGAAGCTACTGAGGAAGATGGCCGATGGAAAGTTTAGTAAAGCATAATGGGATAGTTGCGTTTTGTTCTTTTCCTTATATGGATCTGCTTCTATGAGGGTAGCTGGTGTTTAGTGTGTTTGTATTAAATTATGTACTTTGACTTTGCTTCTTCACTTTACTTGTACAGTGTCATGTAAAATAGGAATGGCAGTGTTGCATGCATTCAGCGAAGATTCGGAGGTTTGCAAGCTACCTCCCTATTTAGCTATAGACGCCGGAAGACAGAGAGATGTCAACAGTTAACAGTAAATGCCGTGCTATCATCCGTGGTACTCCTCCACCTTGAAGCACACCTTCTCCGGCAGCAGGGTCGCCAGGTCAAGCACAACAATCTCGCCGGTCTGATCAAACCTGGGAATTAGAATAATCCTGACCTTCTGACCATCCGTTCCTACACAATTATCAGCTCAATCTTGACACGGAGGAGAAAGAAAACGACATGGTAATACCTTCAACCAACGACGTCTCATACTTCGGTTGATTTCCAACGATCAGAACATGCGGACACTCTCCATCATGGAGTACAAATGGATCATTTTCCTGGAACGGATAACTCCAGAGCGTATCCGGAGCAGTCGGCGCGATGTTTCTCCAACGGAGGAGCCGCTCACACATGGCGAGCCTATCGGTGCTCTCGACGTACTTGTACATGTCGTCCAGGTTCTGTCCACTGGTAGCCAGGAATGTGGCCCCATCTATGTCACCCATCCACGGGTTCGTGACGCGCTCGAGCGTGGAACCATCGTAAAGTTTAGCGGTGGGAAATAGGGCGGCGTGGAGGCGTTGCTGAGGCATCGAGGTGTTGGCAGGGTCGAAGGAGCCGGGCATTAGTGTGACTCCGATGGAGGGTAGTAGGGAGGAAAGGACCGCATCAAGGGCTTTAGTTGGGCCTGGGTTGTAAGCAGTTGCATCATAGCCATATTTGGTCGCTCGGGCTTCGTGCGTTTCCTCAGCGTCCTTGTCGTCAACCGGATTATGTGCCTCGCCAAGGGAATTTCCGGCCAGAATCAGCTGCGAGATGGTGGCTGCATCTTTGTGGTCCCCATCACCCCCGGCTTCCCCGAGAAGGTACTCTACGAGCAAGTGTGTTTCCAGCCCCTCGTATTGTGAGCCTCCGATTCCCAACCCACTCGCTATGGCGACCCTCTTCCGGTCCACTCCCTTCGGCTTCAACGGCTTCTGCGACGGCAGGTCCGGAAGCTTGATGCCAACCACACTAAAGTCTCCATTCAAATTTTCTGAACCGAGGACAGAAATAATCACTCCAGTCACCAAATCTTGCGTCTCCAGCACTCCACCAGTAAGTCGTAGCCTTCCCGATTCGTCTTCAAGGGTAATCTGGTCGAGATTCGCATCGACGTACTTCTCCCTAGGTGACATGGGGACGGTGAAGTGGTCTTTCACGATATCATCAAGAATGTTGGGCTTCAGAGGCATATCCATGTATATCGTTCCGGTGACCCAGCACAGCTGGCCTGTTTCACTCAATACGAGGCGTTGATACGAGGAGAAGTAGATACGTACCTTGACGTACGTCCAGAACCCTCTCTACTGATTGCGCTTTCTCACCGGCAACCTATATAGTCATTCGCGTTATTGTTCTTTCCTTAGAGCTTTTCCACTTCTTCTTCTTCTCGGTTGTGGATACCAACCTCAAATTCTTCCCATGCCTCTCGTGCTAGTTCTTCCACTACTGGTTTTAAAGTCGCCAGTCTCAGGAAGTACATATCCGAGAACTGCTGCTGATATGATTTTTCGTCGAGAGTGAAACGAGTCGAGTCTATATGAGTTGTACGGACCCTGTCAGCAGTTGCCCGAGTCGTATCTCCGCTAGAACCAATAAAGTGTCAGTCAATTGATTGATAATAAAGAGAAAAGTTAATCGCCGAGAACTCTACCTTGGTGCATGGAGGAAGTCGTGTACGACTGGTTTCGGTACTGAAGCCATTGTGGATTATGTGGATTATTAGTGAGCGACGACTGTTGGGATGTGGTTGGGAAGATGCAGCATGAGACGGGCTGACTTGCATGGTTGACGCGACATGTTAACTCCGGGTTTAAACCCTTTTTTTATTTACCCGACAACACCAACTTTCAGCCGCTAGTTACCTGTATTAGAGCTACATAATTGTCACGGCTTCTTGGAAACCACACTTGGTAGTTACATCGGTGCTCTACCTCCCAGCACCAACCATCAAGACCTCCTCCCCATTTCACTATCAAGCCAATCCCACACCATAGCACAAAACTACATCTGTCCGAACTTGTCTTCTCCCCTTTCGGCGGTACTCTACGGTCGGAGAGAGAACGAGATTCCAGATTCTGTGCACCGAAGAAGCTCTCATACGATCCCATCACATCCGCTCTTCCCTCAAGTGCGTTGCTGTCCCGTGTTTCTCGCTTCCCCCCTCACACCACATCAAACATGCCACCAAATCCCTCCTCCGACACCCGTACAGCTGGCAAGATCGTCTTCGTTGGCAACATACCCTATGGTACCCTCTTTCCCGTCCATCGTTCGAGTGCCTCCCTGGTTCAATAAAGCCCATGCTGACAGCTACCAGGCCTTACCGAAGAGCAAATCTCCGAGATCTTTGGCAGCGCTGGTCGAGTTCTCAGCTTCCGTCTTGTCTACGATCGCGAAACCGGTCGTCCCAAAGGCTTCGGCTTCGCCGAATATAGCGACGCGGAGACCGCTGCATCTGCCGTCCGAAACCTCGATAATTACGAGATAATGGGCCGCAAGTTGCGCGTCGATTTCTCGCACGAAGGAAACGCCCCGGACGATGTCGACACTTCGGCCTACAGCCAGCAGCCTCCGCCCGCGCCCGCGCCCATCATACCGCAACTTCCGCCAGGTGCCGACGTTCCTGCTGGAGTTTCGGCTCCGGACACAATCTCGCAGACGCTAAAGCAGCTACCTGTTCCGCAGCTTCTGGAGATCCTGGGGCAGATGAAGACTTTGGTTCAGCAGGACCCCCTCAAGGCGACGGAACTCCTCCGCCAGGCACCGCAGCTTAGCTATGCGATCTTTCAGGCGCTGCTGCTGATGAACCTTGTCGATACTGCCGTGTTGACGCAGGTCATCGAGAGTGCAGCCGGTGCCCCTCCCGCTCCCGCTGCCGCCCCGTCTGCTCCCACTCCTGTTCCCCCGCCCGCGCAGGTCCAGGCTCCGTATTACGCCGCACAGACTCCTCCACAGGCACCACAGCCTTCCCAGCAGCAACAGGCGCAGGACCCCCAGAGAGCCCAGCTTCTTCATAGTGTCATGCACCTTACTCCGGAGCAGATCGCGGCGTTCCCGCCCGAACAGCAACAACAGATTATGTATCTCAAACAATCCCTCATGGCGGCTGGAGGTGGCCTGTAATTCCCGGGTTGCTTTCGATGTTTGCCGCTATAATTTCAGTCCGACTATGTGTTTTGCATTTCTGCTGGAGAGTGGTTCGTTTGCTTGTCTTCGTTCTCTGGAGTTGTCGGGTAGCTTCTTTCGTTGTCTTTCTCGTTTTCGGCTGGGGCAAGTACCATGTCGGTCTTTGGGAGACTGTACTTTCTGTAACACTTGCTCGACGACGATGAGATGCTATTTCCGCTCACAGTGTGATAGTGGCTTTGTTCATATGTTGCTCAGTAACCACTACAGGTTTACTTCGGTAGAGGCGTCGTGTATTCCAATTCATAATGCATTGCCTTAGTAACACGCTATCGCCCCGTACCGTCATAATTTCTCACTCCCTACAACATCCCACCTCGACAATCTGATCCACACCCTGGTACTCGGGCATATCCACCTCGTACTTCTCTGCAATCCCGGGTGGTACAAACCTTCCGCCCACAAAGTGTCTCCCTCTATAGTACCTCACCAGTGGCTTTGGTGCGGTTAAACTCACCAACGCCCCGGGCATAAAACCCTTCGCCGGTCCCTCCTCCGGCGGTCCCGTCTCCACGTCCCACCCACTGGGCGTATCCACACTCGTTACTGGCACTCCTGCATCCCTCATCGCTGCGATAACCTCGGGAAACGGTTCGCGGATTGGAGGGGAGAAACTGAAGCCGAAAATAGCATCAACGACGTGGTGAGTTTCTTTCAGCGCTCCGAGGAAATCGTCCGTGAAGGGGATGCCGAGGGCAACGAGTTGCTGGGTGAGACGTTCATAGAGGGCATTGGAGGGACGCTTCGGATAGTATACTGTTGGCTGGTACTTATAGTGCCACAAGTGACGCGCACAGACAAGTCCGTCACCGCCGTTGTTGCCACTAGCTGAGTGTTAGCTGAAAGAAGAGGAGTAGGGTGAAAGGACGTACGGGCCACAGGCGATTAAAATCTTGCGGCTGGCGTTGGGAGGATGGAGACGGTAGACTTCGGACTGTTAGACACGGATTTGACCAGTCTGGGCACCGGAGAGAAGGAACGGACTAGCTTGGGACACAGAAAGGCTGAGAGCGTCGGTCAGTTATTTGATCCATGACTATTGGAGCAGAAGTGGGTTGTACCCGGCGAGTTCCATCAACTGGTCGAGTGAGAAAGCGCCAGTGGACATCAGCTCTTTGTCGAGCTCGGCGGCGGCTTTAGCAGTAAGTGTCTGGTGAAGTTAGAAATCCTCTCCGGAAGCTGTGGGAGTGGTATGGCATACACGAAAGGCCATTTTGTGGGATTCAGAGCGCTATGCGCTATGTGACGGTATCAATGTGATTGTTGTCTAATTTATAATCGTTGAGGTGGGATGTCGAGCTTGATAGATGCTATGACATCATTCCTTGGAGATGAGCGCCATAGTTAATCAAAATATACAGGATTCGCTGATAAGCTGTCAGCCTAACTCGCGAGACTTCAATTTTTGAGAATCCATACAGCAAACTAGAAGTCCATATTCTCACACTAGCTCATCTCGCACGTAGGTGTGCTACATAGGCACTTGGATACTGCCCCGCTGTTACACAACCCATTCAGAAGTCCTGGTTACTAGCCACACGTGCCTGTGTTGGTTCCACTAATTACCTTCAGGAAGTTCGCCGCTCAACACTGTGTCTCGTCCTGTCTTCTCCACACCCACCGCCACGGCACAGCAACAATGGTTATCCGACTCCGCCTCGCGCGCTTCGGTCGTCGACACGCGCCTGTCTACAACATCGTCGTCTCCCATGCACGGTTACGACTTCACCGTTTCCCAAACCCGCCACCAACACTAACACCGAAATAGAACCGCTCGCAACTCCAAACCGATAGAGGTCATTGGCACTTACGATCCCATAGCGAAGCCCCCGACCGACGGCATTGGAAAGCCAGTGAAGGATATACAACTGGATACGACGCGAGCGAAGTATTGGTTAGGTGTGGGCGCACAGCCAAGTGATCCAGTCTGGCGATTGCTGTCGATGGTCTGTGAGCCCGGAGACGAGAGGATAGGGGAAGAATAAAGGAGAGGCTGATTGGTACGGTAGTTCGGCTTGATTGAACCACAGTGGCGGGTACAGAGACTTTTGGCTACCGGGGACGAAAAGATGACTCGAAGTCGGAAGCCGAAGCTGCAGCAGAACTTGAACGATGTGGTGGCGAAAACAGTGGAGCCAAAGGACGTGACCAAATAGTGTTTCCTACTGTATCATAGGAAGCCTAGATGTAACATTGGTATCTACCTACCATCCTTCGGATGGATGCATGCAGAAAAAGAAAAAAGAAAAAACACAAGTCTTCCGGAACTCCAAAACTCCAAAACTTAAGACAAAGGCGGGAACATCAATTAATATTCCCTAACCCCCCTCCTCTCCACCCTCCATTTCTTCGTCCTCACCTTCGCTCTCCAACTCACTCCCCAGCAAACTCTCCCTCGGTTCTAGTTCCTCCGCATCCTCCAGCATCGCCCGCGTCATCATCCGTGGCAGGGCAATGTCACACACCCTCTCTTTTGTCAACAGCTCATCGATGAACTCATCCATATGACTGAGTCTCCACCCGCCCATTCCCCTAACCTTCAGCTTCCTGAAGTCCCCCATAAACGGTTCCAGTGATTTAAATACGTCGGCGGCGTTCCAGGTGAGACGTATGTACATTGCGGCCAATGCGCGCAGGTACTTAAACTCCGGATCCTGGAGATACGCCAGTATTATGTCGCGCTCTGGCTGCAGCTGAAGCATCTTCAGCACCAGCGAGATGAATGGTGTAGGCTTTTGGTTTCCGTACTGGCCGCCGATGTACGTGAGTTCCGTCGCGCGGTCGAGGAGCGTAGCAGCGTTCAATCCGAAACATTGTTCTTTCCAGTAGAGAGAGTCGATGATTCGGTCTCTGTGTGTTGTCAGTGTCCGTCATTTGCGCCAGTGATGAGGTTAGGTTACCGTAGAATTTTCTCAACAAGAAGAAGCGGGTTCACACCATGGAAGGTCTGGCCTTCATAAAGACCGCGTGAATCCAAGAGGCCTTTCGCGTCCGCGAGATGTGCTTTGTTGTCGCCGCCCATTTTCAGGCGCGTTTTTTGTTGTATAAAAAGGTTGAGATACAGTTCCTCACGGCCCGAGATATCACAAAGCTAGGTATGTATGGGCTTGCGAGTGAGACCCTGCCCAAGACTGCCAAGGGCTGCAACGTGCGCTAAAAACAATGTTAGAGTTAGTTAGGGCCACGACACGTGATAACTCCGCAACACACTAAGACAGGCTGTAGACCCAGACTTCATCATCGCTCAACCTCCAACCTAGCACAGATAAGCTCTTCGAGCACGATCAAGAGAAACAACAATGGTGCGTCTTGCGTACATCTTAGGCTAATGTTCGTATGGCTGATACTCCGCAGGCACGAAACAGCGAGAAGGCGCAGTCAATGCTGTTTCGCTTTCGCGAGCAGCAGGCGGCAGATCTTGGAATCATCGACGCGGGGCGAACACGGTACCTTTCACACGCACCACTCCACTAAACCCCGACTAATTGTGAACCTACAGACGACCGAAAGTAATCACGGAGCAGAACTCGATTCCGGCATGCGAGAAATGGCGAGGTCAGGTGGTGAAGGAGATTTCGCGGAAAGTGACCAAGATCCAAGACCGTTTGTAATTCCACACGCCACTACCATTCGCTCGAGCTGACATACGGGCGTGCAGCGAGTTTATCCGATTACCAGGTCCGCGACCTAAACGACGAGATCAATAAACTGATGCGAGAGAAACACATGTGGGAGGTTCAACTACGCAATCTCGGTGGGCCTAATTATATGCGCTTCGGTCCGCGGATGTATGACGAAGACGGACGGGAGGTGCCTGGCGCTAGAGGATACAAGTATTTCGGACGGGCCAAGGAGCTACCGGGTGTCAAAGAACTCTTCGAGGAATTGAAGCCAAAGGGGAAACCGGATCCAAAGGAGGAAGGAAAGAGAAGAGCTGAAATGAGGAAAAATGTTGATGCGGACTATTATGGATATAACAGGGATGAAGAAGATGGTGTGCTCCTGGAGTATGAGAGGAGAAAGGAGCAGGAAGCGATGGAAAATGTGGGGTTGAGTGGACAGGGAGAACCGCCCAGGGACTGGGTTGAGATACCGAGTGGCTGGAAGGTACCTGATCTGAGCGAGGTCAATGAGTTTTTGGTGGAGAGGAGGAAGAGCAGGTTATTGGCCAAGTTGGGATAGCATAGGATGACAACGATATGGAAAGGTGTTTGTTCGATAGAAGAGATACCTTTTGCCATCGTATCTGCATGTTGACTAACTGTGCATGGATTACTAGTAATGATTAAAAGCAGAGCATCTGATTCACTTTCGGTTCGAGTGCGACCGCTTGACTGACGTCTCATGATTTCCCTTTGTTGCCAGTCATACATACAACTACTTCCCATTTTTTGACCGCCGTCCGCACCCCTCCACACCACACTCCTGATTACCATTATCGAACAACTGTCCCCATGTCTTCTCCAGTTGGCGGCGCAGGCCACTTTCCCCACAGCGGCCCTAATACATTCCGTCCCGCCCATAGACACCACGATCCCTTCTACTGGACAAACAAGCTCCGTGCCTCGCCGCTGCAATCTGCCTCGGAAACTCGTCCCGGCCAGCTCAAAAACGAAGAAACCAACAGGCGCTTCTGGAGGCGCCGCTCTACTCGCGTGCTCCCGCAGCAACCCATATCCCCCCCACCGTACTGGATCCAAGTCAAAATCCAAGCGATGCTCCTTTTCCCACCTGCACTCCCTCTTATGCCACCACCGAAACCGAAGCCACTGGAATGGTGCGGGATCAGATTGGAGAGTGCATTTGCGTACCCGACGTCGCTTGTGCGATTGGCTCCTGCCGAGAGAGCGAACCTGTTTAATGGCCGCAGGCATGCGATGCAGTATGCAAAGCTTGTAGAAGCGCTGGACAGGAAGAAGGAGATGATCATGGTGTGGGAGAAGGAGGATTCATGGGTGGAAAAAACCAGGAGGACTGACCTACGGAGGGCAGAGAGTGATGAGTTCTACGAAGAATTCTTGAGGATCTTGGAGTGGGGTAAACCCGGTGGGTTCTAGGGAACTACAGAGGTGCTATAATGTTGCTGACGAAAACGGGACAGTTTGTATTATTCGCCCAAGCTCACAAGAGCTCGGGGCGATCAAGCAGCATCTCATCAAGAACCCGACCTCGAAATTCCCCACCATAAACCTTTTCCTCGAAAAGTATCCGGACTGTTCCATTGGTTGGGCCGTCGACCACTTTTACAAATGGCAGCAAGCACGCTTCGTTGCTGCTGAAGAACTGACAAAGGTCAAGCATCTGTGGGAGTGGTACGAGGCATGCTACACTTTCCAGCGTGCCGTTCGGGGACTACGGAGGAAGCACGCCGCGCCCTGGGAATCATGCTTCTATTACCTCCGCCAGATGATAGAGCGTATGCCGGATGAGAAACGCAGGAAACTGGACCAATTCCGGCGACTGAAGGAGATATGGCAGCATTGTGCTGACGGCCAGATCAAGTTTCCAGTGGATATTTGTCCGGGCGGTATGACACCTATGATGTATTTCCGGTTGGGAGGAAGTGTTGCTGTTGACGCTACTGCCCTTCTTGGGAGTCGCACGTGTGCGATGGGTCCACAAGTTCTGGATGAAATTGCTGTGATGATGGCATATGAGACACCCGAAGAATACTATACGAACGTTGGAAAAGGGTATCTGGATGCCACCGATAAGGTCATTGGCAACAGCAGCGAGACTAGTAGCGTGAACTCTGATGGGTGCACCCCCGCCCAGCCTGGGGATGTCGAAACGTTTCTTATGCCCGGAGCCTATCCGTCTGGCCATTTCGTAGGTGGCCCGAAATAGAGAAGTTGGTAGTTGTGCTGAACGCAGTGGTGACAGGAACCGGAAGCTCGACGGACAGACGCGGCTAAATTTCACGGAACGGAAGATCCCTCGGTTGGCTCGTTGGGTAGAAGTGAGGCATGAAGGAGAATGGGGGTATGTTACCGTCCGTTTTGTTTCGGTGCCAAAGAAATCTGCTGACTTACCTAGAGTGTGAGCTGCCATAGGGCTTACGTGTTTGGTGGGGCGAACCGGCGGAGATAAGGTGTTGAGGAAAGTTGAAGTGCATTAATGAACGAGTGACGGACAAAGACTGTCCCTTTTCTTAAAGTGTGGTCCCGATTAGCCTGTGTATTCACGGTGTCTTATCTTCGTCTCTATCACTTCCTCTTAATGCTTCTTAAAACTTCTCCTTCTCCGCGGCCACCGTTCAACCGACCACAACTAGCGTAAGTCAGTGGAAACCCCACTGGAACAGCTCAAATCGGAGTTTCTACGTCCGAACAAAACACGATGATGTAAGTAGGGTAGGTTCGAGACCAACCATGGTAAGTGCTGGGTGGATCTGCATATTTCTATTTATTTATTCATTACTCGCATGCGACCTATCTAAATCATGGCGAGAAACAAACCGTCCGTTTTCTGTCGGCCGTCCGCCCCGGTCTTGATCAGTCTAATAATAATGCTTCATTAACCGCATGGGACCCTGTCGGATCATGGCGATATTATGCAGAGTCCGTCCCCGTTCACCGTCCGCTCCGACCTCGGGCAGTCCGTAGGTGGCACGTGGTAGCTCCCCCTGCCCTACCTGGCCTGTCCCGACATAAGAAAAGACAAAGGGGAAGACAGAGGAAAGACCGAAAGGACAGACAACAGGAAAATACATGTCCCTACGTGCCCTACTCCTCCCCCTCTCCCGTCTCGTCTCCGCCCTCCCGCTCCGAGTCCTGTCTCTGGGCCATTTATCTCTTCCCGCCCGGTCCCATCCTGCGCCCCACCTCAGTGGTACGCAGGAATTCCAAGATCAGCCGGGTGCACCACTCATCCGCAAACAAGTCCCAGATCTTAAAGCGGTCCTTCCTCTTACTAGTCTCTCTCTGAACTTCCGCTCACAAGATCTTGCAGCCCCCAGCGCGGACAGTTTTTGAACAAGTGCTCCCGCGCCTGCACATTGTACGAGCACACCTGCACTTTGCGGTGGACCGGTTCTTCGTCCACTGGAGGTATTGCCCGGTGGGGCAGTGCTCCGTTTTCAGCTGGTGGAACCGGCTGGCCAGTCGCTTTGGACTGCTGACCACCGCCCCATTCGGGCGCTGCTTCTTCGGCATCCCGTACTTTTTTGTAGCGATTCGGTCCTCTGCCCAACGCCGGGCTTCACCCTACTTCTTCTCCAAGATCGCATGCGGCCCTCTTGGACCATGGCGATATTATATACAGTCCTTTTCCCGTTCACCGTCCACCGCGACCCTGTGCAGTCCGCCGGCGGCCCGTGGCAACTCCCCCTGCCCCCGCCTGGCCGTTTCCCGTAAAGATTAAGAAAGTAAGAGAGAGAGATATATACACAATTTAACTACATGCGTAGCGGGTGAATGCAGGGTGGATCTGCTGATGATGATGATGACGTTTCATTGATCGTGTGCGACCCTATTGGATCATGACGATATTAGGGTGGATCTGCTGATGATTTCATGGAAAGAGAGTCAATGAGATGTACCGAGTGACGAACCGTGAGTGATGGTCGAATGCTCCATCATGAGCTTAGACCATTTGCTATTGGGAATCTTATTGGACTTGCGAGGGATGAGTCATTGTTAGATCCATTACCTGCTCATTGCATTGTCATTGGAAGTTATTTCGATGGGATATGGTTGTCATTATTTCATTACTACTATTACATTTATTGCCCTCCGATGTAAACAGTCAACGCATCTCGTTGCAATCCCACTTTTCACCACCCCATAAATGGCCCAATAAACAACTCCGTAATAACCCATATATACCTATGTATGTACACCAAAACGAGACTCAACTCGAATACCCCTCGCAAAACCTCTTCTATATCTCGCCAGCCTCAAATCCATAAGTAAACTCAAGAGCTCCACACTCTCAAGCTGTTAATCAGCCAATATGCCTCCTCGAAGGCACTTGGGTTGTCGGAAACATGCTTAGCGCAAGTGTCCGCCCGACTCGCACTATGTGCATTGTCAGTTCCTTATATCACTAGTGAAAAAACCGCAATCCGGAACGAGGGAAGACTCACCACCCTGACTGCTCCCAGGTGTTCCCTGCCCAATCACCGCAGAATGTGATATCGAATACGATCTTATGATTCCTAAACCTCCGATCCATCTCACAGGCGCCGTTGAACATCGCCGCTGGAGTGCCCCAAGCCTCCGGCGCCGGATAATCACCCAAGACATCGGCCGGGATGCCGCCCCTCGGCCACCACCACACTTTTATATGCTGACTCGTCCACTCCATTGCATAAACTCCTCCTCCATTGCTGTTGAATCCTTCTCCATAGGATACCGGGCTAGAATCGAGGATCGCACACCCCTGGTTGCTGCTCTGTCCCTTAGCCTGGATGAAACAATTCGTCGTGACCGGCACGCCCGAGTACCCGCCCGGAGACACCTTACAGTCCGGCGCTGTATGCAAGGCGACGCCATTGTGTTGCTGTTCGTGCACCCCTTCGATGATGTCGATCTCGCCATTGTCGGGCCAATTCTCCCCCACCGTCCAGAACGCGGGCCAGGTCCCGCAGCCCCAGGGAAGGTGCTCGACGTCGAGGACGAACAGCCCGCGGGTGAAATTAGCTTTGCTTTCGAGACGGACAGAGCGCCGACCATTGGGCGCTCGCCGCGTCGTGTCCACACCCATGTAGACCTGGTCTGCGGATGTGCTGATCAACCCGAGTTTTTTGGCGAGCTTGCGGCTGGTGAATTTTACAAAGCCCCGGGTGGGGTCATCGTCCTTTTTTTGGATGCCATTCGTCAGCACATGCGCCAAACCGGACGGGAAGACCCAAGAGAGGACAAACAGTGAAGAAATTGAATCCATCAAAAAAGTTATCTGCCGTGAATTTCGCCACTAGCTGGGAGTATGTCCGTGTGTGGAACAACGCATCATCATAAACTATCGTCGTGCTTTTTCCCGCCGTTGTGCAGTTCCTGTTCGTAGTGCAGTTCCTGTAGATCCCCACCGGCGGGACTGCTACTGCCGAGACTGTGACCGCGACGAGGAGGAGATAGAGGAACTTGAATCTCATCGTAATGAATCCTTGTGCTGGGCGGTAGAGACGGATTGGTCCGGATAAGTAGTAGATTTTGGGCGGATCGATACTGAAGGGGGGCCCGCCAGTTCTGCAGCGCGGGCGCAGGAAGAAGATATACACATACATGCCAATGGGGGCAGGGAGACGTAGCTGTTTATACATTCATTTTCCTAGAATATCGAACAGTTTCAAAGGAGGCGGGCTTCAGATTAGCGACTAGACTGACTATATATGTACGTAAGTACTCGGGACGTTCAACCTATCATAGAACGAAAAGTCGAAACGCCGGGAAAGCTGGCGGGAGTTTGAGGTTATCGGCTCCGGGAATCCACGTGCTTACGGGCTCGGATGGATTGTAGGTGCACCCTCCTCGACTGGCATGATGGGCTCGGCTGGGATGGGTGCATACGTAGCGGAGAAGGAGCACACAGCGGTCCATTTTGTTCGATACGCAACTGGGCCTCATAAACCACATAGGTAGTCCGTACTGGAGCCAACAGCGGCAATACGAGCACCAGTCTTGCTCCCTCCGCAACGGGGAGCCGATATCCCCAGACCCCCCCGTTCTCACGGCTGCCCTGGCCCGCCGCTGATGGATAGCCGCCACGCCCGCGCCACACAGTCCTGCCGCTTTATCTTCAGGCGGAAACACAGCGGCCCTTCGAACGGGGCTGGCGTCCGTCCATGATTCCGGATTGGCCGCCGCGGTGCAGCACATAGGGCAAGCGACGCCAGGTATGTAGAGTACGTCGGCATAGTAACTGGGACAAGATTAGGTTCTCACGCATCCCCACCCCTACAAGTGTGGTTGTGCTGTCTTGCCTCGATAGGCCCACATCCGCCGTCAAAGGGCGCCAAAAATACTGCCATATTTGTATGATATCTAGCTGAGGTACCGAAGCTTTGGGTCGCCCAAGGTAAAACGTTAACTCCTGGTTTCACCTCGCAAAATTGCATCTATCGTAGCAAGGAGTTCCGCCCCGTGGGTATCATATGATAGTAGTCTGTGTAGATACGAACCATTGGTATCCGGAATCCGGATGTGATATTAATATATCGGTGGCGTTTCGCACTGGGACCCTGCCAAACCCGCCTGGGCCAATAAGGTCCTTGTTGAAAGTGATGAACGTGTGTATTATCTAAGTAAGGCTGAAGCCTCGAGAGAAAGGAGAATATAGGGGTAGGCCCATGCCTGCCGTGACTAAGCAAC
>Ga0307512_10003402_pt1 | contig 18616 bp, 27 predicted proteins | sample 14_EM_MG_FD_200267 | JGI IMG/M metagenome (GOLD analysis project Ga0307512, IMG submission 200267) | Populus trichocarpa ectomycorrhiza microbial communities from riparian zone in the Pacific Northwest, United States - 14_EM | ecosystem: Host-associated > Plants > Roots > Unclassified | place... | reverse complement strand
AGTTGCGAGGCTTCCAGAATGCTGCGTGCGAAGTATTTCCGTTCGCTGTCTCTCCCATTCCATGGTAATTCGGTCGGTGTTCCACTGGTTGTGTTGGGGAACAGTAGCAAGTAGAGTGATGGAGAGGGGATGGAGGTCGAGTTGTTCTAGGATGTTGATCGGATCGGATCGTTCACCGTGCTTGTAGATTCGATAAAATGTGTCACATGCAGCCTCCATCGATAATGTTGGAATGTTGAAAGTCTCACAATGAGGAGGGATGGTGGAGATGTGGGAGGTGATGCAAAGACAAATGTTGCCGAACTGACTCAGTTCATCCACAATCGCGTATATTTCCTGTGCGCTCGTCCCTTGTAGGCCGAGAATTGATTCTGCATTGTCGAGGACTATGAGCATCTCCTTCGATGATAAGAATGGTCGTAAGGGGGTCAGATCCTCGGGGTTTTCGATCCCTGCACCGATGACCTTGAAGAGTCGCCGGAGAAAATGAGCGCGTGAGGCGGGAAACTGATCGCAACGGATGAATCGGCGGTCCTCGCCAAACCGTTGTTTGATGCGATCGTGGTGGAGGAAGGTTAGGACAACGGATGTCTTGCCAATTCCACCAGCACCAATCAGAGCGATTGGGGTGAGGTGTTCCGCAAAGCAAACGATCTTCTCAATTAACCCGTCGCGCCCAAAGAAGACCCTTGGTGGTGGAGGTGGTAGTTCCCCAGATGCACTAGACATGAATTTAAGACCCTGGATCATTTAGTAGTCGAGAATGCTGACCTGTTTTGAGTCTAAGTGGTGGTAAGTGTTTATTAGGTGATGCCAAAAAGCACGCCTGTTACTTACCAACGGATTTTGACTGCCAACATCCTCACGAATTTTCAACACGTTCTGGTGCACGTCGGCAACTATGGTATGTGTATTCATAGCCAGCTCGGTCTGAAGAGGGGCAGTTAGCGATGACCAGAGCAGAAGCATGCTAAACTCACGTTGGACATTAAGGATCCGGTTAAGGTCTGACTTCCAAGCCGCAATCACATCCTTGTCAATCCTCGCGTGAAGAATTCGGGAGATTTGGTGCCGCCCGCTCTGTTTGGCAATCTTCTTTTGTATTTCCGCGACAGTCCTGTGATCAAGAGCATGGTAGGCAGAGGGACCAGAAAGACCAGAAATGTGTATCATTGGTTCAACTCACGTGGTCAATTGGTTTATTGCATCGCACACAGACTGACTGAGGTCGTTTAGTTTCTTTCCATTCATTCCCCGGTCGAGGGCTCTACAGATATCGGCGCAGGATAACCCAAGCTCGACGTAATCCAGTTCGTTAATCATGGTGTCCTGACTACGCGTGAATTCGGGATATCCCATTCCAGCAGAGGAGGAAACGTACCTTGATCATGGTGAGAAGAATGCTAACGGAGCCAAAAACGGCCTTGGCTGGTGTGATGCTCGAGAGCTCCTTCGCAAGATTTAGCCCATTGATGGCCACATCCAGCGAGGAGAGAACACCGTCCCACCCCTTCGGTCGTTTGGATTTGTCTGCCATGGTCGAAACACAAGGTAGCCGCGAGAAAGCGGTGCGAGGTGCAGGTTGTGAGGAAGAATCCGAACCTTGATAGAGACGAGCGCTGAGCGTCCATTTTACTATCGCGCGCCTCGTGCAACCGGACCCGTTTGGTGAGAAGAATCATTGAATTTGCGACTGTAGCATTGGAAGATGCGCGGGATCAGCTGATCGCCCACTGAGTTTTTGTTTTACTCCCCCAGCATCTCTTTCGTAGTCTGCCGAAGAAGTACTTCACCTATTGGCCGCTGGCGTGACGGTGTCTCTCCGACTCCAGCCGACTCTCCACTTGGCTGCTACGTCGGAGGAAGGCGCATTTTCGAAACACCCGTTCGTTCCGCATCCTATTCAATCGACCCCTCCGCCGGTCCTCCCCGTCGGTTTTCACGCCGACTACCTGGCCACCCGCGAAATTTGTGAGCCATGCTAAGTGGCATTATGTCCAGGACCTGTGACCTTGTCCGCGCATAACGCCGTGGTGGTGCTCGTGACCCTCCGCTCGTAGTTACTCCGGAGCGGGCTGTCGATTCCCGCTCGCTCTTTCAAGCTCTGGCCAATATGGGGGGAGCGATGTAGGGGGCGCGGGTCAGTCATGAGTAGTCCGCCTATGCTCATCCACCCCTTCTATTTACAGAGATTTCGATCACCTTCCGCTCACCGCTTCGTCCAAGCTGCTTGTGGCGCTGTCGCGAACAAACAAACGACATTTTGATAACGAGGTAGATACCCTGCATGCGAAAACCTCCCCCTAGGTTGGTAGATCTGCGATACATGATCGTCGCGCACAAGGGATGTCGTCCTACTCCTGGCTAGGGACGGGACCAAACACAACCGTGATTCCCCCCCGTACCTCATCAAAGTCCGTGCACCCCACTTCATCTCGGGCAAGCCTAGGACCGTTGTTGAGTCCCGGTATTGGAACACGAGACCGTCTCGCATCAGGTTTTCACGGCATCCCCGTGTTGAACACAATCTCGCCTCGCCAAGTCCTAATATCCATCCCCTTCCGACCCTGCAGCTCCAAAGGATCCCCACATAATAACCGGGTCGCCTCTCAGTGATGCGATGGTTCAAGGTCACGGGATAACAACCGGATTCGGCCACGTTGGGCATGAGCCTGTGTGTTGCCTGCTCCCCTTGAAGCCAGGGTGCAGGGTGTAGGGATCCCGTCTTTCAGAGGGTACCACGACAATCCGAAGCATCGAGCAACCGATTCCAAACCGGAGCGAGCCTGGTATCTTCACCCACAGCCCCGAATTCCGGAATCCGATATGGCCAGATCCCACGAAGATTGGTGACCGGATACAACGGAAAACCGCACTTGCGAAGTACCGTAGTCCTGGCCGTGCGTAAGTCGAAATAGCTTAGTGTAGGTAGGTCATCGTACCACGTAATGTCGTTGAAGATCATCTGAGGCTCCACGAGGACTAGACTGGGTTCTCCTGTGACGGTAACCTGAATCGTTTCCTCCATACCCCTGCAGATGAACACCTGTCCTTGATCGCTAATATTTTCTAAAGATCGAAGATACCAGAACCGTCGAAATCACAATGCATGCGTTTTTTTCTTCTTCGATGACCTGAGAGACAGGATCAACGAGAAAACCGAAGGGGCTGGGGTGGAATGATCGGTACTTTGAGAGGTGGCGCGGTCGTACATCGGTGCAAATTTTCTCAGCGGAAGGACCTCTCTGTACAATTGTACGTAGCGGAGGGCGTGATATCTTCGCGGTATCTGATCTCCATGCGTCCGAACGATGGAGGGGGCGTTCATAACCACAGAAGAAAACCTCATTAGGTATACTCTGAAACGAGAAGTCTCCAACGATGAGATCCGCACCTGGAACTGCTCACTCGTACGAACTTTGCACTCCCGTGATCAAGGAACGGATCCATCCTGAGTTGATTGGGGCTAGAAAAACGATGAGCCCAGGGAACGGATCGATGCGAGATTGGTGCCCAGCTGCAGCCCCGAATTCAATACTCTCTTATACACCAGCGTAATTCGTACGGGTCGTTCGAACGGACAACGCCGCATATACCGAGTGCGTGTAGACACTACTACACACACAGGAACAGTTTCTGCCGCCGGCACCCCAATTGAACCTTTCATTCGTAACTATTCTTTGCGGCGTTGATGGAGTGGAAGTCCTACCACTCTCCGCTGACTTCGCGGCCTGCCATGGGGGCGGGGGCGGTACCGGAAATGAAAATCAACCTGCTGAGTGGGTATTATACGCAGAGACCTTGGCGTGAGAAGGAACAGCGAAGGCCAACGTCGCGATTGCAGATGATAACCCGATGGTTATGAAGTACCGGTCGGCAACTAGAGTCCCGACACGCCGGAAAATACTGAACAGGCTTGCTATCCCATCTTTCATTCCTAAGGGAACAAGGGTGTTCACGGACTTCTTTGTGTCTAGACACGTTACGATCCCAGAATGGAAGTTGAAGGGCGGAGGGTCAGACGTTCGCGAATTCGGGTGACTGATATTCGTTGATGGATCCGACCACAACAGCATGGCGGGTTTTCTCGGCGTGCGGGAAGATAATCTCTGAGTTATTGCCGAGCCAGGGAAACAAAACCTGCAGAGACGTCTTAAACAAATAACCGTGTCGGACCCTTAGGCTAATCATAGCTGCGCCTTTGTTCGAGGAGGCAGGTTGAGCAGGGCATATCTCGGTGTATGACTCACTTACCTTAACGGGTGACTGATGGTCCAAAAAACCAACTGATAGACCGTCCAGGGCAAAACAGCCCAGGGGCGGCAACATCGATGGTGATGTTATTTTGTAGACTTCCAGATTTAAAATTTCCATTTTTACCGACAACCTGAGAAGAGGCGTCAAAATTAAGTGAGTTGGAAAACGAGTAAAACTCCAAGAGAGGGACAAAATTTTCTGAAGGAACGAGAAAAGATGAGAAAGAAAACCAAAACAAGGAAGACGAATGGACAATAAATAGAGAACAACTGGGCTTGTGACACAAGTTTGTGTGGGGCGTGATGGAGAGTGATAGAGAGGGTGTGCGAACAGCATAGCAAAAGTAAAGCGAATTCAAACCGCAAGAGAGAAAACGAGACGGGACAAAACGAGATGATAGAGGGTCGGAGAGAGTAAGAGAGGGAGGGGGAGATAGAGGATAGGCTGTAATGTGGGTAGGTGAAGGAAATGGGAGGGAAAACGAGGGAGAATACACGTTCTTGTGGGTGGTACGAGGCGCGTATACAAGCGGTGGTTGACTAGATTACAACCTAGATCAAAGACCCGATGAACACATCTCAGAAGCCCAAAGCAAAGTCGATTGAGATACGAATAATGTAGGCGATAGTTGGGCAACCACAGAGGAAGGAACGTTCCAGAGAGCCAGCCCCCTTGTTCACGCCCAATAGAGGAGATTCCGTGGTTTTATACATATGCATGCACGTTTGTGTCGGTGAGGTGGTCCGTTATTCCATGTATGTTACAAGGGGCGAGGGTGGATAGCGGCGGGAGAGCAAGGGTCAGAGGTGTGTTGACGAAACGTAGTGCTGAGCGACGAGAGCAACAGTTGGAGTTGGAGGGTAGGAGAATGTCAACTTTGGGGAGGGCACAGGGGGAGAGCTACAGGAGGTTTCATGTGGGTGGTTACGGCTACAATAATGGCAACCATTGGCCTACAGTGAATCAAGATGGGTGAGAAACCTGGATGATTGCTTGGTCGTTAGGCTGGAAAATATTCACCGATAATGATACTCGGTAAATCCATAATGTCCCGTCTTATCGAGAAACAGAACGTGCAAGGGACAGGAGCCCCATTCGGCTTCAATAACACGCAATGCGATACGACAGACTGAGTCGTACTCTCGAATGCATGCGACGCAAAGTTTTCCCAATATTCGACCACTGATTGATTCTCGAATAACTGTGGAGAGGAATACGAGATCAGCACTCAGCATCGACAGAAGGGGAAAACGGAAGCAATTCAAAAAAGGGAGAGGTGAGTCGGGTACGGAGGGGGAATAAAATACGCGCTCAGACGTGAGAAATCAAATCCGAAATGGCAAGCTTTCGGTGTTCCGGGTATGTGAACTGACCTCATAGATGAACTTCTTTCGACACCCGACGATAGCAGCATGCTCATCTGTCGACGACGCGGTGTCGTCAGAGACCGATGACCCGTGGGGGTCGAGCAGTTCCTCCTTAGACCACTCCGTCAACAGACAGAACTCGTCACCAACGAGGCAAATTTCGCCCGTTCGTCTCCATACACAGGTTGGGGTACCGCTAAAGGAGATCAACTTCTCCAGCTCCTGTGATACAAAAAGAAAAGAAACACGTGGTTAGCCGTAGGCAAAAAAAGAACGAGGGGACCGCATGATCGCATTTCCTGAAGTAGATCTCATCAGTTACACTTACCAATAGTGAACGCTGGAAGCATTTCTCAACGAAAACTTCATCCTCTTCTGATAGTGGCATTTGAAGGGCGATCAGCGAGGGCCTCACAATGGCAAGGGCCCTCACTATCCTCAAGATGTCATTCTTCTCGAACCTGAAGAAAATTTAGGATGCGTCAATACCTTACACGCTTAGGGGGAGGGCTGGAGCCAAAAGCAAAGAATGGTGACGGGACGGAAGTGCTGATCAATGCGTGGGATATGCCAAGGCTTACCTCGAAACGAGGAATTTCATCAAAAAGTGGTATCCTTCCGTATAATCAAAGCGCTTCGTAACATTTTCGTAGACCTTGTTCCGACACTGAAGATGGGATGCAACCCCCGATGACGACCCGTTGGTAGTAGGGAGGTCATCTTCGGACGACGACGACGACGATGTGTGCGGCAAAGAAGTAGATGATGGCACGGGTGATACGGTAGCCGTACCCGGTTGTACGGATTTGGAAACCGGATTATTGATGATGCTCGAGCTGCTCTGGAAGGTTGACGGTGTGGTCCTTGTACATGGGGTGACGTAACGCAACAGCTGGTTGTTGGCAGGAGAACGTGCGGTATGCACGAGCGAAAACGGGAAGAGATTGCTCGGAGGCGTCAGGCCTGTTTGAGCGCGAAAGCGGGTCGGAGGGAAGGCGGAGAAACGGAAATCCGGAGTGGAATCACCGGCGAAAATTTCAGGACAACTTGATCAGTAGGCCAACAAACCTGTTTGGGAAACAGATACACACCCGTTTGCTCACGTGAGTAGTCTGACCATCCTGGGGTGGTAAAGTTTGGCGAGGGCGGCTCGCCTGTCATCGCGGTTGTGGGGATTGAGGGAGGGGGTGTGGAAGTACCGCGGTCGCTTTCTGATGGGCTGTTCGTACTGCCTAGTATCGCCGAGAGAATGGAATATTCCAAATTCGCAGCCTCCGACCCAAAAGATGAGCCAAACGAGGAGAAACCGGGCGACATTGAGTAGGAGGAGTTTGGGTCAAAGGGCGACGTGTATGTAGTGGTCGTGAATGGGAACATGGGCGAGACTGGAGTCGCATACGGTTCCGCTGGATCGTCGAAAGCTAGATATCAGATTATGGGCACTCGGACGAATGGGGAAGGGCTTGCGAACAAGTAGGGATTGGGGCAGTCTGCGCCATCTGGACCGGCTCTGGGGAGACTATCCTGGGCTGTTGAACCTCCAGTTGAGGAGTCTGTTTCTTCTTAAGGGCGTTGTTGGAGCCCTTTCCGTGTTTGACACTCTTTTCTCGCTGGAGGGCCTCTGTGTGGGGTAAGTGCAAGTATGAGATCACCTGTTCGCGAAATGTGGGAAAAGCGAATATTAACCGAGTTCCACGTCGTCGAGGAGGTATTTAGCCTTCTTTCGGTGACCCTCGACGCAATCATTTGGCATACCACGCTTGATACACCGCTGACAGGGTCTTGCTGTGGAACGAAAAACCAGTCATGTGAGCACACTCGAAAAAAAACTTGCGCAGCGGGTTGGAGCGAAATACGGACAGTCATCGCATGTTAGATGAGCTTTTTGACAGTGTATGCAAGCCCTGTTGGCCTTTTTCTTCTTTACAACTGGTTTGGTGACGGTGTCGGGAATGTCAGTGCGCTTGCGCTTGACAGTTGTGGTGGTGGTAATTGTCGCCGTCATAGCTGAGTCTGAGTAGGCAGAGGGGGTGACGGCCTGTGGAGAGGGAGCTGGGAGGATGTCTATTGGAGAAGAAGGGAGGGCTGGTGATAGCAGGTGCTGTTGCATGATCAAGTTCTTTAGAGGATCAATAAAAGGAGAGTGACCGCTAAGGAACCGTCTATCCGGCTATGCAGGCTGAGTTATCAGAAATTTCAAAACACCAGTCCCCACATTCAGCCAACGAAAATTATCCTTGTCTAATTCCCTCTTCGTCGTCGGACAACCGTCAAAACGACGGTCCGATATTCCTGGTCCGCTACCGCTACCTACACCCAACCACAACCCGCGGAACACCCCACGGGTCTTTCCACACCTCCGTCGCTGACATTCTCCCAGTCTCAACAAGTATCTCCCGAACTCGTTCAGCCTGTGTGTGTCCAACCTCCAGAGCGACAATGCCATTGGAAGTGAGAACGCCGTCAGCGGACACAATCTGGGCGATTCGATTGTAGAACATCAGCCCTCGACCTTTTGAACCATCCCCGGATCCGTCTGTGGGAGGATCCCCTAACAATGCCCTCCAGTCTTCCCATTCTTTGACAGAATTCGGTAGTCGCTCGTACTCGTCCAATGGGATATACGGCGGGTTAGACGTAATCACATCAAAGGGGGGCTCCATTCGCGAGAGGACCATATGCACGAAGTCTTCTTGTAAGATGTCGGCACACATCACGTCCAACGCAGATCTACCCACGCCGCTTGCTGCACTAGCAGCATTCAGATCCACTGTCCCACGGCCGTGATTGGTCCGACCACCGAGCTCGCCCGTTACCACTACTTCTTTATTTGCCTCCAGATCGTCATCACGAGAGACAATGCAATTGAGGTCGCTTGAAGGGGTTAACGACTGATCGGTCGCGTTCTCCCGAGCCAACGACACAGCGTCAGCGGAGATGTCGACCCCGTAAGCGATGGTGATCCCTCCAGCCTGTCGTCGTAAGTGACTGAGAAGGATGGGTATGCATCCAGTACCGGTGCACAGATCAAGCATCCGGAGTACCGTTTGTTCCCCTCTATCCTTTGTGGAATTTTTTTCCTCCAGTAAAGATGCCAAGCGAATCGTCCAATCTTCGGTCTCCGGACGCGGGATTAAGGTCGGTGCACGCGTCTTGATCGATATTGGACCAAACGGTTGGTTACCTGTATAGATAGAGGTCGTTCATTCGGTCAGTTACATGGCCTCCGCGATCAAAAAAACGATGACGGAAGTGAAAGGTCAACACGAGGAAGGGTTATACACAGGACTCTTTGTTGTTTCAGAGACAACCAATCCCCGGTGACGCCTACGCAATTGGTCGAGGCTTCGAATACAAGTCCCGGCGGGAGAACCGTACCGTACCCACCGAGAATGTATTGCAGAGGTTCGCCCTGCAGGCGTCTGTCCACCATTTTTCCCAACTCTCCAATCTCCCACTCCAAGCCGTTCCGTTTGAGAGGAGACGAAGAAGCCGCAGAAACGGCTACGGACTTGCGTCTTCTCAGCTCTTCGCGCATCCACTTCAATTCTAGCCCGGCCGACTCGAATCCCATATGACCGCTCAATCGTTCCCTCAGCGCACTCAGCGTCGAATTGGAGAAGGGTCGCGTCTGAGCCGGGATTAATATCCGTCGCGCTATCATTGGCAACGCTGGGAATGTCATTCAAACCCCGTCTCCGAATACTGGGTGTCAGATCACCCTACCGCTTTCGAAAGGGCGAAGAGCGAACGGGACCAATCTGGGATCTGGTACCTGGCGTGTGGAAACGACGAATAACCGATCAGAAACAACGGCGTACGTTAACCAGCGAGAACGCACCAGTGGTAATCGATTGTCGAGGCGTGAGGTATTCGCCGTATCCACAACAGGTGTATCGAACGGATCAAACAGAATGTCGAGAGATTTGTTCAGACCTGGACTATCCACACACAATGCGACACGATTACCACGTCAGAGACTCAAAAAGGTGCCGTTCCGGTCGATTGGCTGCAATTAGGTTTGAATCCGGGATTGACAGGGGGAGACTACTGAAAGATGTGGGAAAAGATGCGGGGTCCGGCTAACAAGGATCAGGAACGCGTCGACGTGCCGAATCTTCCTCAGCCATACTGCTGAGGGAGATGTGCTAGAAGCTGACAAGGTGAAAGCGTTCTCTGTGGAAATGCTCGAGGGCTCGTCAAGTGGAACATGCAGGATCAACAGCGTTCCTGTAAGAAATTCCGGCGGCAAGCAGCAACGAATGAGGGATGAATAAGATGGTAACGAACGAAGTTAGCATACAAGAGTCTGGCCACCAATTGACCGACGGAATGGCCAGCCGGATGGGTTTGTGGCTGATCTCTGCGAGCGCACTATCTACCTTCTTCGGTTCCAACAAAGTCAAGTCAACTATATCAGGAGGGGGTGGCGCACTTGAAGCTTGACAGCTCAAAGGAACGAGCGAGGCGTACGGCAATACAATCCGCCTTGATAACCGCGTTCCAAGCATGAATATAGTCTGACTGGACATGGGACGTAGGGGAGCAATCCGCCACCATTCGCTGTATAGTACACTTCCCTCGCAGTAACCTTGATTCTGGCCTAATTCGTCGGGCCGAACGGCGAATCTCACAGAATATTCGATCCACTATCCTGGCTCTCCGCAACGTCAGGCGGTTTTCATATCCAAAAACACGCTGGAACCGGCCGTGGAAGCTGTTTACACCCAGATTACCATACATTACCATACATCGACCACTTACACAACAAATCACGAGAAGATTACGCCAAAATACATGCCGGCCACCAGTAGATTATCGTACAGGCACTGTACACGCGTGCGCACAAATCCCTCACCAGAAGGTCCGACGTACTAAGCGTAATGGGGAGGGCCGTAGCTTGCGTGGAATGCAAATTCACGACACCGTGGCCATATCACATCAGCATGCTCATCAAGCCATTTTGCGCGTAATGCATGGGCTTGAGTGGAGGATGCCACTGCTTATCGAACTGGATGAATTCCATCGTTCCTGCGTCATCGACCCGGATCTTTGAAAAGGTCAGTGTATCCAGAAAAACAGTGCCAGAATAGGCAAGGTGGGGAAAATCAAGGGGAAGGAACTACAACTCACAAATGCCCCCAAGTTGCCACTCTGATCTACGTAGTTCGGAGCAGAGAAAACCTAACAATCGACGCAAACAGGCAAACAAATAGAGCATGATTCAGCACTCAGGAAAGTGGGACAAAGAGCTTGCGCTTACGGTGATACACAACCCGTCGTGCTCGACAGTATATCCATCTATGTCGTTGTGTATCCAGGACAGCAGACACAAGGGAGGAGATGGTTGGATGTAGTAAAGGGTAAGGGCGGAGATATCAGTGCAATTGAATTGAGGAGCGCAATACCGACGGATCCTACCTTGTCGGACTTCATGGGAGCGAATTATCGCCGACACTTTATTCTCAGTACACCATTTTTTGGTAACATCAGGTCCGAATGCGATACCGACGCCCTGTAACAGACCAGGCGCACAAGTCGTGGGAAGGTCAACTCGTAGTGAAACGAAAGATATACAAGCGCTGGATTGGGATAGGAATTCACGTACCCGTCGACTTGGTCCTCGTCCAGGAGCATCCTGGGGATCTGTCCATAGTAGCTAGATAATTGTCAGGGTTTCTCTTCAGCCAATCAAGGAGACCCAATGCCATTCTCACTTCGCCTAAACCGCCCGAGGAATCTTTGTCGGTCAATCACATCAATCAAAGGACGGATTCTCGTACACATCAGTCCCTCCTGACCAGGTTGTTGGCCAATCCTCTCGATCTTCTTGATATCATCCAACGTCACACCGTCCCTGCTGAACAGGCCTCCGTGGACCACGAAGTACCGTTTCGTTCCATTAGGTCCAATGATTATGGTCTTATCTCGCGGTGATGGAACAGGAGGCTTCGTGGCGGAGATCAAGGTCGCTAACGGCACTAAGGAACACATCAGTCAGTAAATAGTGGGATCGATCTGCGTCATGTAGTTGTGGGACCATTTGTACTTACTTGCTGTGAATACATAGGCGAACAGCTAGAGGAAAGGTGTGATAGTCAGTGGGAGAACGCCAATCGCTGGGGACAAGTGGGGCTTACCTTATAGGTCTGTTCTCCGTGCTTGTGTTTGGCTTCACCCTCAAAGCCATAGGTCCGGTTCATATCCTTCGTCTCGTGGTTTCCACGATTAACATACATCGCCGTTGGGTATAACCCTTCAAGCGCGTCAAACCCACCGGAACTATACTTTCAGAAGGGAACATACATTTGAACGCGAAGGCAGTCAGGATAACCTCTATCGACCAGGATCCTCGATCAACGAGGTCACCATTCATCAACAAAGCATGGGCCTCCGTCGGTTCGCCAGTTAGTTGGAACAGTTTGAGGACGTCGAAGTATTGCCCTGGGTAAAACAACCCTAGGTCTCAGGACCCGAGACGGAGATGAAAATCACCAAACATACCATGGACATCTCCAATCACATCGACACTCTTCCCACTCTCCAGTGTCAGCTCCACAAGACTCGGCTCTTCCTCGAAGACAGAGTAGGCACCAAGGGCGATCTCCCACACGTACCGTTTCGGGAGGGCTTTGCCGTCCTTGAACAACCTCATCATTTCTCGAATGAACTCGATGGTGATGGTGTATTTTCCGGTCGTAGCGTCTTTTGGAAGTTGTGGACCAACGTACGTCTTGTCAAGTTCACATCCACCTAAATCACACCATAAGAAGGTATCGAAGAGAGGAACACGGGGTTCAGTCTAACCATCCGCGATGATTTCTAAACACCGTAGCACGGCGCTCATCTCCTCTTCACGTTCGATCGCCTGGGTGTAGTCAGACAATCATAACGTCACCAAGTCCTGGGGTCGACCCACCTTCTCAAATTCGATCCTCCGTACTAACTTCTGGGTGGCCTCTAGTTGCTGCTTGACGGTCTTGTTGTGGGGTTCGATCTCGAGGACCTTTTTGAAGTCCCCGATAGCGAGCTGCGGTTTCAGCGTTTGGAGATGACATTGCGCTCGTCTGGTAATATACACCATGGATTACGCATTGAGACTGAGTCCTTGGATCCCCAGGAAAAATGGTCACGAGAGATACGTACCGGAAGTAAGCCTAAGATATAGCGCGCGTGGATGCGTGGGCGTCAAAATCATAGCCTCGAATCGCGCTTGCATACCTTGCCATATTTTGGATCCATAGAAATCGCCTTGGCTAACCACAAAATCAAAATCCGTAATCAATATTGGCGTCCACGGGCACTCAGTGTTCGGTCAAGAAAAACCCGTACCGGCATCACTTAAAGCATATCCATGTTCCTCTAGCTTGATCCTCGCACACGCCCGATTACACCACAACGTAGCATCGAATGGGTTTCTATCCAAAGCTTGCGTGTAAAGATCCGCGGCCTTCCTAAATTCGTGAGCTGCAAAACAAAGGTGTCCGAAAAAAATAACAGAAATTAGCGTCTGCGCTTCCACTCGAGAGCGGAGATGCCAGATGGAGAGATTCCTGGTGACGGATGGAGGGACGACGGATGAAAACGTACCGATAAAAGCCTTGTTAGCATCCGCCTTGATTTTGGCAGCTTTTTCCTTGTTCTCCTCCGTGAGTTCAGCGAGGGTGAGCTTAAGAAGTTCTGGAGAGGGTGTCGATTCTCCGCCGGCCGAGGAAGCCTCAGAGTCACTCATTGCGGAGGAACGGACTCGAATCCTCCTGAGATGAGGCCCCAAAGATTTGAAAAATGGGAAAAGTCAAGGAACACGAGGGCGGTGACTAACTTGTTTGCATTCCGATCACCTCCTTCTCGATGATTCCCCTCCGGTCCGAGCACAAACGACCGATCCACCCTCGAAACTGAGGGTGGGAACGTCCGGATTACTTTGTAAAAAGCCAAAAAGCCAGGAGAGAAGACGCCGCAGGGATCTACCCACATGTTTAATGATTATAATACTCAGTTAACGAGTGGGTGCGGTATGTGCTACCATGGATCGTAGCAACGAAGAAAACTAGAAGGGTAGAGATAGTGCAGGTGGTGATATCAACACGCGGGTATAACGATCGTAGACATTCTAAGCAAAAACCAAGAACCAGAGCCCTTTCCTTGGATCCACCAATTTAACAGACATCGAGGTTATGGTATTTGCCGAGACCCATCGAGTAGGCATCCTTGTTCAAGAGCCAACCGTTGGTGGTCTGGAAGAGGCTGTGGGTATGGTTGTTAGAGGCCTCGAGTAAAAATACCAAGAACGGGACACTCACTAGTCAAGGTTGTTCTGAGCGCGGCAGAAGGTCCAGCGCATGCGCGTAGCGTAATCCTGGAGGTGTTATCATCAGCATCGCGAACGATGCAACCGGTAACAAAATACTCACGACGTTCATGCCCTCCTCCCAGCCATTGTATTTGCCAAGAGTCTTGAGGAAGTCGCCATTGTTTGCAGCGAGACTATCAGCGAAGTACTTGGCACCGGTCATGACATTAAATGACTGGAAACATCATGTAAGATTTAGGCAACTTTAATCCTGTGACAGGAGGGCAGACGATACATACGGGATCTCTGCAGTTTCCGTCGGGAGCACCACCACATTTTTCACTAGTCAACTGCATGAGACCCTGTTCACCAGCGCCGCCGACAGTCTCAGGGTTGCAGCTGCTTTCTTGGAGAGCGATCGAAGCCAAGAGGATGGGAGGAACTGAAGATGGACGTTTCTACGTCAATTTCGTGTATCTCGGCATCGGGTTGGAAACAGAACTTACGCCCGTATTCGTTACCAAATTGCTTGAACAGCCCAACAAATTCCTTGCATTTAGTGAAGGGGCCGCCCTGAACGATGGCATCGTCGAGGTTCACGGTGATGAGATCAGTTACGTGGACAAAGGGAGGGTTCCATCCATCGCCCTCGAGACCGCAGTTCAACCAATCAATGGATCCATTAGGACCAGTGGTCTTGGTGACCTGTTCTGTGAACGATTCAGAATCGAACGTAAATCCTGTAGGGGGGCGGAGTGAAGGACTTACGAGTGGCACCGTTGGGTCCACACCTCTTATCCTGAACTTTGATGACACCGTTGGTGTTTGGGGCAGGATTGCTCTCGGGCGAATCGTCGTCTAGTTGGACCTTCTTAGGCTCACCCTTAGTTGACTGATTATCCTTCTTGGGCACACCGCCCTTATTGTCGTTGGTACTGGTGTTGTGTTTGCCAGTGCTGGTATCATTGACCTGAGGCTAATACATCGGTAAGAATCTGCAAAATCAGGGGTTTTCTGTGGATACGAACAGGACGTTGCTTGCATCGACGGGTGTTCTTTGCACGGCGGGAGATCCCGTTATGGTTGGAACGATGAACGTTGTCGTGGAAAGATGCGGCTTCGACGAAGACTGAGAGAGCGGCGAGGAGAACGAAGGTGGAGAGGAACTTCATCTTCATGACGATGCTGGGCAGAAAGGAGTGTGGGGATAATGTGGTGGTATGAGAAAAAGGGGAAGAGCGGGAGCCAAGCACGAATAGCCGAGAAATGTGACATCAGCACACTGTTTGGCCACAAGACCTCCGGGGAGCATCGGCACCAGCCAGCGGGAATTTCTCAGAACATTCCGTCTGCTCAAAGAGTACACAGCATGCAGTTATTCCTTGAAGGCTTTCACTAGCTGACCCTCAGAAAATAAACAGCAAGCAACGGACGACCATGCAGGAAAAACTGGATGAGCAACAAGTTGTCGTTTGGGAATATAAAATCAAGCGGTAGGAGCGCCTCTTCGAAGCTCCTCGATCGTCGATCCATTCTCAGCTCGCCACTCCAACCCCAGGCGCTCCCCTTGGGGATCTCATTAGGTGAAGGGTGAGACCTTCCTCAGCCTTTCTAACAACAGATTCCTTGGTTTATAGTAGGGACACCGAAAACGGGATGCCGAAGCGAAATGGGGTCAAGACGCCGTCAAGGTTCAAAAAATGTATGTATGTCACGACAAGTGAAACCCTTATCCGAGCGGAGTTACTCGCTCGCGTCCTTCAACGTACATGTATGGCAACTGACTATGAGGGGTAGAAAATTAGCCGAAAGAATCACTCCGAAGCTTTAAGAACTCGGGTCCAGATTCCGCCCTGTGTGATACGAAGAAGGATCAGAATACCAAGACAATCTCTCGGCAGCGACAACAGACCTTGGAAAACATGACAACGTGGTTTCCCAACCACACTTTCTCAACCTCTTTCCGTTTCGTACCTGGGTATCCTGGGCCAAACACGAAAGACCCGGTCGGCAGGGGTCTTGTCTTCCACGGCGGGGCGAGTTGTTTATCCTCCGCAAGCGTAAAATGTTCGAACCGTTGCAACAAACGAACCATGAACACCGAAGCTTCATTCAACGCGTAGTTCTGTCCCAAACACTATTCGGGAAAGTAGGAGATTAGCGTCGCGGATCAAACGTCACCAGGAAGTAAAACCGGCTCACCGTCCTAGGACCCGCACTAAACGGGATGAAGATTGCCGGGTTGGCCGTCACCCTTTGGGATCTCTCGGGATCAAGCCATCGTTCGGGATCGTAGACATCAGCATCTTTTCCCCATAGCGCAGTACTTCTGTGCATCAAAAAGGAGAGGTAGATAAACGTTGACGAAGGTGGGAGATACACTGGCCCCCGTGGATAGGTAGGGTCAGAAGGAGGAAGTAATATCCCAGTTGGCTTGGATTCCCGTATGCTGGCATGCAAAGGCGTGAATACACGGAGAGTCTCGTTGAGCACTGCTTGTACTTGATGGAGTGTGAGATGGAGGTTAAGAGGAACAACAGTGAAAGGCTCTTACGGTACTTGAGTTTCTTAAGCTCGTCAGAACCTGGAGTACCATTGGGTCCAACGTGCTCTAAAACTTCAGCCCTAGCCTTGGCTGCGACCTCCGGATGTTGTGTGAACATATAGATGGTAAATGCGAGCAACGCGGCAGTCTGTGGGGGGCTTCATTCAGGAACCATACTCCCTGACAAACAGCGATCGACTCACAGTGTCCCTGGCCGCAATTAGGATGGTGATTAGCTGGTCACGGATGAGCCCCACATCTACAAATAGATCGGTTTCGCGAGCCTCCGCCGTGTAGATTGAGCGTGCTCACCTTCATTCCTCCACGCAAGGTACTCCAAGAAAGTGCACTGGTCGGATTCGACCTGTTGACCCATCGCTACCATGTTCCTCTTGTGCTCCAGCGCACGTTGAACGATAGGATCCACGAACTGCTTGACGATATTCCCAAGGGGTTCCGTCGTATCGCCAAAAAGTTCAGTCAACGGCCAAAGTGCCCCAAACGAGCTCCTCTTGAACACGATATCCTGAATCTTAGCAGACGCGTCGATAAATGAACTGAATCCCCCGTCCGCTTCGCTAAAGGATAGAGTATCCAGAGTCTGGCCGAAGAGGAACTCAGAAGCGGTGTCGGTAGTAAACCTCAACACGAGATCCGATATGTCTATGGCTTCGCCGGGTTCCAGGTCTGATAGGATAGACATGCAACGTTGCGCGTATTTATCGAAGAGCGTAAAGTCGCGCACTCGGTCGTTAGAGAAGAATGGCCGAGCGATTGCTCGTTGCTGTGGACCCCATCTCGTTAGCTTTGGATTGGGTCCGTGCGAAGGAAATGAGGAGCTACCGTCTTCCACAAATCACCATCGCGGTTCAGCATACCGTCACCAAGCAAATTTTCCCTAAGGAGAATCAATCGACCTTCACTCCCAAAGCAATGGAGAGAAAAACTCACATGAGCTCTTTCCTCGTGTTTCCGAGCCAGAAGTGACGGAATCCGGGTCCCAAGGCATACCTTATATGTTCGGCATCGATGGAGACGTACTACAGGCCGATCGTGAACACAAGAAAAGCTCATGGATATAACCGCCGCCGACCTTGTCGATACCGAAGATCCGGAGATTGATAGTCGTGGACTGGCACTGATCGAAGAGTTCCAGGAACAAGTCGTACAGATAACCCGAGTCGTTGTTGGCGAACAGACGGAAGACGATATCTATATTCCCGGGAAGTTTACCCTTCACTCTGAAAATGCAGCCACGAAGCGGTCAAAGGCTTGGTATGACCACAGAGTAATTCCGGTACCCACCGAGGGATCGTCCCGATCGTCTTATCCCCCCCAATCTTCTTTGCGTCCCTTCCTTGCAAATAATCGTTGTACCAAGTCATCGCATATGCACCTAAAAATATCGCGAGCCCATGACACGGCACGGTCCAATATCCCAGCCTGGTCTGAGTAATCCTCGTCACCACGTTCAGCAACAATGGCGGCACGAGGATCAACTTGGCGAGTTCTTTCAAGGCGCGAATCCGGACTTGGTTGAACGAGTATTTCTCCTCAATCCCCAATGGTGGCATGGTTGAACGAAGGAGTTGAGTTGCAAACGCCTCGCCTATGCTGCGCAATGCGTTATGAAACGGTGATTCCGAAGCGCGGATAACCCACTGACTGTCCGCGTCAACTAGCAACATCGTGATGAACCTACCAACACCCTATCTTTCGTTGTACGACTACTGAATACATTTCTACAGACCTCCCCCCTTGTCACATACTTACGGATAAATCTAAGGATAGCTACAACACAGCGCTCAAATCAAACGCCCCATTTTCTTTCACAGTGACGCCTTTTTCGGTAACGATCGCTGTGATGAGTTCAGCGGGGGTGACGTCGAAACTGGGATTGTAGACCCCCTCTGGTTTCATTTCCAAAGGCGTAACTATGACCGTCGCCTGTGGATACTTTCCATTTGTATCCGGAGTAGGGGGATACAATGCGCCTCGCACCAATCGCGCTTCAATGGGCGGTCGGTTTTCAATGGGGATCCTGGGATTTCGAAGTAATGAACGATAAGCACCCCTCGTATTGGATCTGTAACGTACCCAGACCCATCTGCAGTACTCAAGTCAATCGTACTGGTGGGCGCGATGACCAAGAAT
>Ga0307512_10003401_pt1 | contig 18618 bp, 19 predicted proteins | sample 14_EM_MG_FD_200267 | JGI IMG/M metagenome (GOLD analysis project Ga0307512, IMG submission 200267) | Populus trichocarpa ectomycorrhiza microbial communities from riparian zone in the Pacific Northwest, United States - 14_EM | ecosystem: Host-associated > Plants > Roots > Unclassified | place... | reverse complement strand
CAGGGTCACAGTAACTGACTGGACTATTTGTCCGTGGGAACCCGTACCATTCAGTTGTTTGAGTACCAGGGCCCTCGTTGAACGTGCCAGCGACAGCGTTACCGAGAGGTGATTCGGGCGTCACGTCAGGGATTGGCAGGTCATGTGGGAGTAGGTAGGGGCGTGTAAAGGAGAAAAGGAGGACATTGAGCAGGCCTAGGGAAAGGTAGATAGCGTCGACGAAACATATAACGGAAAAGGAGACGGCGTGATGTGCGAAAGTTCTGTAACGCACAATTGATAAGGGCAGAATCTATGGACCTCGTATTAAGACGCCTAGATGCACGGTAGTTAGATAAAAAGCGCTTACAGTTATGATGTAGACGAGTGGATAGCTAGACGGGGAGACAGTGTCAATTGGAGGCGACCGGAAAACCGAAATATGTCCCACAAGAGTAAACCATACGCTTGTCTGACGGATGCAAGAGCGTTGAAAGGCTCGGGATTTCGCAGCACTTGTAAGTGTCTCCCGTCTGTCGTGATATAGCCCCTGAAGTTGAGGAAAAGTATTCCGTATATCACGATGTTGCATAACGTAGTCGTCCACATGAACACGAAATCGGTGGCAGTACGCTGGACTGGATACTCGGCGCGAATCCAGCACCCTGTTCCGTGTGTCAGATTCGTGCGTGCTGCCAAAAAGCATCGGGCTCACAATACCCCGTCGGGCCGTAGAAATGATGCACGCCGTTAACAGCGATGTTGACGGTTACCAGAATGCCAAGAGCGACCCAGATGCAGGCGACGGCGACGAAACTGTGGTTTAAGCCCAACTTAAAGTTGGGCTCCTCCTCTGTGTTTTTCCTGCGATCGCCGTGGCCGGTTTCCCAGAAACAAAGGACTCGGATTGTGTATAGTGAGATGAGCTTAGCATTTTGGAACCACAGGAGTGAGGATGCGCAGAAACGGGCACAAAGAAATTGATGACTGACCAATGTCCTATAGCCAGATACGCGGGTGAGGCTTATCGATCGATGGACTGCTCACATGGTTGTTACTCACGAGATTGCCGAACCGACATCGGACATCTGCTTGATGGCACCTGGTGCACCCGGGCCTCATGTCAACAGCATTTTTTCCAGCAGCTTCGACTGACTGTACCTTGAGCAGAGCAGTAAGGGCCAGATCGTACACTCTATTCCCTCATAGCATGAACATGGCAACACAACGAATGTTACTGAATGCTTACTGCGTCTGCCGCCCACTTGATATTCATGAGCCCGCCTGAAGAAGATACTCCAATTAGGAGAAATAATCGTCACTTATTGTCCTATAACTCGCCGATGGCCTGAACAAGGTCCCACGTGAGCTGGTTAAGGAAGTAAACCTCTGCGGGGCCACCTAATCTCCATCGCCGTGATGAACCTGGAGTAACACAAACAACGCTATACTTTGGAAAAGAAACCACTAGTCGATTGACATCATGATTCCTGCGCAAGGAGGGTACACAACTCACTGCAATGTAAGATAGGAGGCCGATGATAGCACATGCTGATACAGCAGATGTTTCAGCCAGTAAGACAAGACCAATGCGCTCGCCGAACGTGAAAGTGGAACCAGTGAGGGCCATACGGTCGTTTCTAGGGAGGGGTCGCCATTGTTAGAGGGATGGGGTCCCGTCCCTTATAATACCGTTTGAACTGCACAACCCCGGTCATTATACTAGTAGTTGGAAGCATGCATCTGCGTGTATGGTATAATTGGAAATTCCGGACAGCCACCCACAGGGCGCAACTCGGTGTTGACCACGTCGATGCTTCCTTGCTGTACAGTGTATCCCGTGGAATCCTGAGATTGAAATAAGAAATGACTTTACGTCCATCCTAGAAATGATAGATAGGACGCTGGGGAACGGCTTCGCATGGAAGATTCAGCTTCTCTGCAAGGAAAGTTGAGTGAGGCTCGGCACAGGTTTCTAGTAAGCGCCTTAAAGGGGAGAATCTCCGGGCCATCACGCGCATCACGTCTCAGCGTCTTGCGCCCGCCACCCGCCACCGACACCCAAGGCTATGCATTCCCGGGCCGGCGCCTAACACTACAATTTCGAATTTCGAACTGCGATGATGGGATCAGTATCATTGGGGATAACGATTGGTAAACGTTTCTATGTTACACAACATGCTTCGTGCTGCACACGTGGTCGTACTTGATGGGTGCTATGACCTTGGTACTGTACATAATGTCATATCACCACTCACACTTCAATAACCCTGATAACCATAACCAGTTGAATTTGATCCCATATACCACATTGGCGATCGCTTCTTATCCTGGAATGGAGACCACCCTCGAGTACGCCATCATCGAGCACCAAGGAATAACTCCAAGGGTGCCACGAGCGAAATGACTTCAAAGTTTATGCGAAAGCCAAGTGAATTCACTGGATGACGTCCTGCTGTAGTATTGCTTGCACAGGGGATACATTTTGCAATGAAGCGGCTACATCCATAGCCTTAACGTCGTGACTATATAGATGTGTCAGTAGGTGGGAAACCATACATCCTGCAGGGAGAGGCAACCCAGTCTCCGTGTTGCCAGTACCGGATTTAATAAATTCCTGCGTGCTGCGAATGCTGCAGGAGCCCGGGTTTCGCGTTCACGACCCTCTGCACATGAAATGATTTCAAGGTCAGGGTGGCGAATAGGCGGATTCTCTCTCCAATACGCGTATTCGGCCTAGGGTGGAGTGGATGACGTTGAGATGAGATGAGGGATTTGGCTGATCCTTATTCACGTAGTATGCGTAAGCCATGGAACCATTGAAGGAATATGTGACCTCAACTTTCCTGTGCCGCATCTAATTCAGACATCTAACGAACATAGATGAGGCGTACAACATCCCAACAGTCCATCGCAGCTATGAATCCCACGGGCGTTACTCTGGAAGCCAACTAAAAAGTGAGTAAACCAGACAAGGGGTGGATAAACCTGAGGGAGTTGAGGGACACGTTGGGAAGGTATTGCCTCATTTTCGTGAACCTACTACTGAGGTTGTCAGGACTGAAACACAAGGAAAAATAATTGGTCATCTTTTTGACAATAATGGAACGGCTGGGAACTTCCAATTCTGCAAGAAGATATGGCGAGAAGTCAAGGAGGGCTTGCGATATGCCCACACCTAGTTGCGCAGCTGTGATTGCCCTATTATCCCATATTGTGGGGACAACAAAACAACCCTCATCTTCTGGTCGAATAGATTCCAACGCCCTAGAGTGAGCACTTCCGTACAGCCCACGACTTTCCTGTGTGCATCAGATATCGAGAACAAAGGCAACGTGGAGAAATCTACAATGCAGATACACAGCCTCTCATCGCCTCGCACGGACAATTAGTAGTATTCCTTACCAACATCCAGGCAAGCATCGGACCACTGCTGGGTCGTCCCTGGTCCTCGGGAAAAGTCAAAGAGTTTTCCAATTGACGTCAAACGACACGCTCAACACACGGGGCCGTACATGACGGGGAGTTACACAACGATCTGCGTATCAATATTAGGTTCTCATCCGAGTCTACAGCCTCAAAGGAAATTCGAAAAAAGTCTTGATCCGCAATAGATCCCACCGCACGGGGTGTCAACTCGGCGTCGGCGTCCAGGTTTGGAGAAGAAATAGGAACAACCACCGAGGAATGGTTCCATGGAAGGGTAAGGAAGTGATTCGGAATACAGTATGCGAAATTGAGTCAGGCGATAGTACCATCACATCATTCACATGGTGTCTTGCTGTAAGATCATTCCTACTGGCAGGATCGGCGAGTCGATAGAACTAGACCATGCTATTCACAGCTCTACGAGATGACGAGCCTAAGGCCGCTATGCAGAATGTTGAGGAACCAAACATCTTTTATGACGCTGGAACCCCTAGAGAAGCACACTACCGCAGAAATTGCTTTGACAGCGGGGGATATCATATTGAGCGCGACGCGCGACGCCAAAACATCCAAATACAAGGAGTACTGGGAGGTGGAATGGCCGACAACATTGCGCCCTACGGTGACTCCCATTTCAAGTTTAATAGTTTGCTGTACCGCACACTGGCATACAGTACGCCGAATCAGTGAAGACCGAAAAAAAAAGTGAAAAAGTGGAGGAAAGGAACCAGCCGTCGGCAAAAGCATTCTAGCTTCTCCGAGGCTCCAGCGGTAACTGATGAGTGCCGCCGGACCGCGAGCCCATTACGCTGCCAAGTGGGCCGTTCCTCTCACTCTCAGCTCGTTTGTCCCCCTACTGGTGAAATCTCATTTTTCCCCCGTAGGTCTGCATTATCCACTCTGTGGCGAGGACAAATAAACGGGGGAAAATAATGCCGAGCAATCAAGTACTCATCTACAAACTTTCCCGCAAGCGTTATCATTATCTACCCAAAGTCACGGATTTTTTTGAAAACCGCCGGTGAGAATTACAGGTAAATGTGCGGGGAGGGGTGTCAGTGCACACGCCGCGCGAACTGTACAAGTACCCTCACCGTGTCACACAAGTACAGTCCCAGTATGCTTTGGCCTCCGGAATTGCTTCGGGACGTACAGTCACTGTATCACTATAGCATCATACTGTAGATATTTGGCGCGTCTTGTCAATGGGACTTCACTAGCTTCACTTCCTGATCATGTTCGACTTTGGTGCAGTTGTGATCCCTCGCTGGGTTTTGAAGCCTTTCGTCGTTACTCCAAAGAAAGTCTTAGGGCTGCTCTTATCCTTTCTCGTTCGTAAACACGACCTGGTGTGTGCAACGACACATTTTCATCATCTCACGAATGTGAGCCCATACTTGCTATTAGTAGTCCCCGGTATTATTGCCATACAATCAAAAAAATGTGTAAGATAGCGCATTTATAACCTACATAAATGGACTCGAGTCAGGCCCAAGATGTTGTGTCCGGGCCCTGGGGAATCCTTCCAGCATGCAGACTACCCGTGCAGAGTATGGGTGATCAGTGTTGGTTTGCAACGCGTCGTTTATCTGCTTGCGATCTTCCTTTGACATCGCCTCGCCATCTCGCCGTGACACCCGGTGACGGCGCCCATCAGCCTACATCTCATCACTGCGACACTGCCGTCCCGATTGTAAGACGTCTTTCTGTCTAAGACGACGTTGGCCGATGTTTCCGCTCGCACCCTCCCGGTAAGAGGAATTCGTACTCCGTCGGATGCCTGACGAGCCAATCAGGAATATCCGTGAATGATTTGGATTTTTTGAGTGGACCGGATTGTGAGTAGAGATCGTAGAACGAGAATGCCTCCTGTGTTGCGGAGGCTCAATAGTAAGCGGCGAGAACAAAAGTGGAAATGATAAGGCGTACGGGGTACATGTCAAAGATGTCACTCCCATCACATATGTGTTTGTTAATTCGCGCTGGATCGAGTTGATATTGTCCTTTCAGGCGATCGTTATGGCTGTACCCCTGAAGATATGAAGGTGTACGCGATCATGGATTTTTATGGACCCTGAAAAATGAATGGATTCCGAAGAAAAAACGGTTGCGTTAGGACGTACAGTCATCTTGAATTGCATGTCCTCAATGTAACGGAAGCACCAACTACAATGCCACCCTGCATTCGCAAGCATGACGTCCCCCCCTTTTGCATGATTATAGGAAGCCCCGGGCCCACCCCATCTAACAGCTTTCGGACGCCAGTATCCGTCATCTTGAACGGGAAATTCGAAACTATACAGATAGTTTTTCATTTGAAGGTGGAGGGGTGATGGCCAATCGGAACATTGTTTAAGGAGGGTGATCGTGTGTGGGGTAGGAATTTCGTCCAAATCCGACATGAGGACGATATCGTTTGGCCGTACGCCCGCTGATGAGAGGAGAAAATCCATCCGTTGACGGAGGTGCCGCTCGTTGTCAAAGGGATCTTTTGGTGAGGGGGAGAGGTCGTCCACGAGCTCGTATCTGATTTTGGGACGTGCCCAACTTAGACGAGCTTGAGGTGAGGCAAGAAAGGAGGAGAGGGGTGTCATGTCGTGGCGGAGATCACCAGAGAAGGAACGAGTAGCTTCGATGATGACAAAAGCATCGACGACATCCCAAAGTTCGTGTAATCGTATTTCGAGCAAATCAAGTTCGATACTGTAGAGGAAGGCGTCGTACACTTTCGGTGGGCTGGCATGCGATGTTGTTGACGACGAATTTGACCAGCCATGCAGTGCGCACAGTTCTCCTGGAATGATAGACTCAGACACGTCGTAGTGAGGGATGGTTGTTTGAGGTCTGTCCTTGATTGCTGACGTATCCCATAAAGGCCGGGTAATGTATCCAAAATCCCGGACCCACTTGTCCCTTGCTGCGATACGAATGAGCCAGAGAAAGAGGAAGGCGATGGGAAGACCAAAGACGAGTAGGTGTCTCAGGCGCCGTATTCGCGGTCTACCAGAGTACGTGTATGTTCGATGAATGGGGAGGACGGGTAGGTATGATTCTGGCATGGGTGTCAAGACGGTCTTGCTTGCATACCGCGACCTGGTTTCCTGGACGTTGCGTAGACCCGTTCCCGTTCCGTTGCGTGACGGCGGTCGGGTTAGGAGCTTACTTAAGCAGTCAGGGGCTGCACCGCGCACCGCGACCACAGCCATCATCATCACTGCAACAGTCCCGAACAAGGTCGGGATCACTACAGCCATTCATATCTGTCTCTCGTCGTACCTAAGCCGGAGGGTGTCCTCGAACAGCACAATGCGACGGAACAGAAACACGCCAATTTGACTTTTCAGACCTTGGATCATGATCCATCGCTGCGCTCAGGCTGAGACGGACGCCGAGTCTAGATATCCCAAGCTGTGATCCTGTCACCCTGCCACCCGAAATTTCTCCCCCTGCCGACGGATGAGAGGCAAAATAAACGGGTGGCAAAGCACCACAACGGACCTAACAGACTACCGCGACTGCGCAGTACCGTTGCTGTGGGACATCACTTCACAGCGCCCAAGATCAGCCCTCGCACTGGTGTTGGTGCTCAACCGATCTGCTTCACCGCTTCCGAGTTCGACGGTTTACTATGTCAGTATCCCAACACACCAACAGGACCGCTGTTCGAGTACCTTTCTGGCCTGGGCATCATCCAACACTGACCATACACCGGAGTTCGCGGTGTACCGTGTACGGAAACAGTGCTAAACGCGGAGGCCAGAAGACAAAGACGACTTGATCATACAGTCGACGTCCAAACTGGGGGCTGTTCACCACGCTCTATATACGATCGAGTTGCTGACCAGGTCCCTCACTTCAATCCTCATCATCCCCAAAAAGCATTCAAGCCATGAACCATACCTTGGTGAGAGGGTCTACCCTATCGGACACGCTTTCCTGACTTTTTGAACCTTTCGGTGCAGTCCCTTCTCGTCGACGGTTACATATCTCGAAGTTTCAACAGCCGCGCGGCTGAGGAGTACTTCTTTTATCTGCTGAAGCGCAACCATATCCCCGCACACAGGGTTATATCCTACGCGGGGACAGAAAGCTCTTACTTCGTCCTCGATTCCGCGCCCCCACATGTACAGGTTCGGCCTCCCTCGGAATCAAAATGGGTGCTCGATCGTAGCTTGATGGCTACAGGCACAGTGGTTCCACAGACGATGTGGTCCCCGCCATCTGTCGAGGACAAAAGATGGTTGGTGGGAGAGGCGGAATTGCAGATGCCCATTTTCTTTGAGGGTCTCAATGGGAAGCTCGGGATTTCTCTTGAAGCCGCCGCTTCTGGCCGGTGCGATGGTCTCATCAACGCGCAGGAATTCGCACGAGTTGGTCAGAGATCGATATTAAATGTCCGCATCATGGTTCGTACCGTTTCATAATCATTTACGTGGAAAGTCGCTCACGGAATTCATTTGAACAAATACGTTTATACCTTGTAGTGGGTGGGGTACAAGTCGTTCAAGTGCCAGGTTCAAATTCAGGACGAGGCGAGGGGCCACCAGCCAGTCACCGTCGCGAAGTTTGCACACCACGTTGGGCGTTCTGTAGACGCCTTTCTCAAGGTAGGAGCCTTCTGAGCCCCGTTTGTGGAATACCCCGCGCGCTGATACACGTTTTCTCCACTAGGTTGATCAACCGGACCCGAGTTGTCTTGACTGGCGATCTACTCAGTGGAGGATTGGGCAAGGTGGGATCGAGCAAAGCGATATCGTGATCATTGGTGCGGTGGAGGTAGCCGCAGGCAGTTGGATGCCCATTTTGCAACTTACCCGTTACATTTTTTAATATCTATTACCCTGTAGCTATAATGTCCAGACTCCAGGTATAATAACTTAGATGCTCTGATTACAGTATAATGTTAGTGCTTACTGCAATATTGTATTTCTTCTGCCCGTGACCAACACGGTGTCACTCAGCTGGACGCGCGGCCCGTTCAGAGTTAGTAGCGCGCTTGCTGCCTTTGCCTTAGCTCTCGTCCTCACCTATCTCTTTGCATGGTCTGAACCTTTCTCTCGTCGTCTTCATAATAAAAATACTCACCCTGAGAGCAGTTTCGCAACACTTACGACTCGGACAACACCGTCTTCTCGCCACAAGGCCGATTGCACCAAGTAGAGTACGCACTTGAGGCTGTCAAGCAGGGCTCAGCGGCGGTCGGCCTGCGCTCAAAAACCCATGCCATCCTCCTGGCTCTAAAGGTGCGTGCTATAGCGATTCCATGCCATGTCCTTCCCTGCCCGCAAGCAGCAGCACTAGCATCAGTAGCGTTAGCAGTGCGATGGCTGGGCGTTGGCCATCCGCTCACGCGTCCCTCCGTTACGTGTCGCTCACTTTGATCCTCTTCCGTTTCTGTGTCCAGCGTTCGAGCGGAGAGCTCGCCTCGTACCAACAGAAGATGTTCCGCATCGACGATCACGTCGGCATCGCGATCGCAGGCCTCACGTCAGATGCACGCGTACTCAGGTCCGTCCCACCGACTTTCCTTCCTATAACGGAGCCCGAATCTCAAGCATGAACTGACCTCTATCTCTATCTCTGTGTCTATGCAGCAACTTTATGCGCCAGCAGGCCATGGCGTCCAAGATGGTCTTCAACCGACCCGTCCCCGTGAACCGCCTCGTGTCCGCCATCGCAGACAGTGCGTCACGTCTCTATCTTCCCCTCTCGGAATGCTGACGCGCCAAAATATATCATTCCAGAGGCTCAGGTGAATACGCAGGAATACGGCCGGCGCCCATACGGAGTTGGCTTCCTCGTCATCGGCCTGGACCACACCGGCCCACACTTATACGAGTTCTCGCCGAGCGGCACCTCCTACGAGTACTTTGCCGTCTCGATCGGTGCGCGTAGCCAAAGCGCCAAGACGTACCTCGAGAAGCACTTCGAGTCCTTTGCCGACTGTACCGTGTCTCTTTCCTTCTTTTTCGTCATGTTTTGCTCATCGGTTGTATATTGCGGGCGTGCGGTGATCCCACACTCGAATCCCGATGCTTTTTACAGGTAACCTAGAAGAACTTATCCGGCACGGGTTGCATGCGCTCCGCGAAACGCTGCAGCAGGACAAGGAGCTTACAACGAATAACACCTCGATCGGCATCCTGGGCCCGCGTAGCGTGCACGAACCCGCCGGAACGTCCGTCGATTTTCGTATCCTCGAGGGTACTCCGATCGAGGCGTACCTCCAGACGATGCAGCCCAAAGAGGTTCCCCCTCCTTCTGCCCCCGCTGCCGCCTCTGCTTCTGCATCTGGTTCGGCACCTCCAGGAGGCAGCGACGAGGATGTACAGATGTCAGAGCAGTAGATGTTTTGTTTTCGTCTCGCAAATCGAAGCAGGGAATGAGTTGTTTGTATTATATTGCGTGTGCGGGCATAGTTTGAGTGGTGCTGATCTACGTGAAAACTGCGAAAGTGCCTCTCCCTTCCCTCTGTCACTATGCTCCAAAGCGCAGAGGCATAAGCAGATCATAGATTGATTTGGGGCTTTCCCGCTGTCATTGGTGTCACCCCTGCACCCCGTGCTAAGTTCACTCGTCTCCATGCCCGCGCAGCGGCACCAGGTCGGCGCAGCGCGAGGAGGACGTGGATGGCGGTCGTGAGCAATGCGACACTGCCCGCCTGGTGCGCGGCGGCAAGGGGCACGGGCACGAGGTACAGCAGAGTGGAGATGCCAAGCATGACTTGTACATTGGCCATTGCGAACAACGCCGTGGCCATGGGGAGCGCGAGCGGAGGAAGTGCCGCACGCATGGCGGCGCGCCGGCTCGACGCGAAGAGCAGTGCCGTAGCGAGGTACGTCGTCGTCGCTAGTACACGGTGATCAAATTGTACCGTCGTTGGATTTTCGAAGAAGTTGCGCCAGAGGCCGGTACTGCTGCTCCCACCATCTTTGCTGTTGCTACTCGAGGCTGGGGCGGCGTAGTGCGGCGAGAGAAGTTCGCTTAGAGGGGGCGCAAGGCGGCCACCCATTAGCGGAAATTCGTTGTACACGAGACCGGCATCGAGGCCAGCAACGAATGCGCCTAAAAACCCAAAAGCCATGACAAGGCGTATTAGCTTTTAGGCGAAAAACGCAAATGATTTTGATCTTTGGTTTTCGCGTACCAGAGAGCGCAGTGAGGAGGACGAGTCCTGTGACGAGGGCAGCATACACCTTGAAGCGTCTCACTAGCGGATTGCGCAGTACCTCCTCCCACGTGCGGCCATCAGCGAGCCGGCCCCAAGCATCGCCGCACGCGAAGCGCCAGTCGTCCTTGACGGAGAGCGCGGCGGAGAACATGCCCGCGTAGAGCACGAGTGCGGCGCCGAGGTGGGCCGCGAGGCGGTACTGCGACACACGGGGCACCGCGCCGTCGGCAGCAAAGTTGGCCGGCTCGAGCCCCGACTGCACCATGTACCACCCGAGGGCGCCCTGCGCACCCAGCAAGCCTGCCATGCTCAGGAGCGGAACGCGCAGGGAACGCGCGAGGCGACGCCGGAGGGCGAAGTAGCCGAGTGGGAGGACGAAGGCGAGGCCGATCGTGCGTCCGAGGATGCGGTGGCCCCATTCCATATAGTAGATCGACTTGAAGTCGTCGAGCGACATGCACGAGTTGAGCCTAAAAGAGGGAGCACATTGGTGTATTAAGCTGAAAAAGACTTGGGAGAAAGAAAAAAAAAAGACGCACAGACGGAACTCGGGCGTGGCCTTGTACTTATCAAACTCGTCCTCCCATTCCGCGCGCGAGAGCGGCGGGAGGACGCCTGTGATAGGCCGCCACTCGGTGATGCTCAGCCCGGACTCGGTGAGACGCGTGACACCCCCGACGACGATGACGGCGAGGACGAGAACGGAAGAGAGCAAGAGCCAGTTCCCCACAGCGGGTGGAGAGAGTACGGGAAGCTGTTGGTTTTGTTGCTGCGCTGACGCCGCCGGCAGCAGCAGCGCGCCGTTGGACGAAAAGAATCGCGGTTCGAGCACAGACCTGTGTAAGGATGTCGTCATGGTTGGGCCCCGATCGGAGAACGCGGCGAGGGAGTACTGTCGCGCCCATGTCCGCGAAAGAGTTAGAATCGGTGCGCGAGTGGAGAAAGACTTGCCCGATGTCGTCGTTTGTCTTGGAGGTCTCAGTTGGTGGAACCTGCGATAACACGGAAGGGGAATTTGAAAACGGCTAAAGATAGACAGGCATGTTGTGGTCCTTGGCTGCGAGAGGCGTAGAGCACCAGACAACAACATACCGCCCGCGAACACTCTCAGTGTGGAGCCGTACTGTGAATGATCTGTCAAGTGTTGTTGGTGACTCTGAATGAGTACCAGTTGTGTTCCGTGCTCCGAAGACGACGCGTTTTCGCTCGGCACGTGGTCGGTGGTGTCCGTAACAAACGCTCAACGTTCAGCACTCATCAGCATGTTCTCGACCATCATTCGAAGGGCTATACCATCATTGCGCCAAGCTCGTTCATATACCGCCGCCCCTCACACGCAAGCCGCGGCATCATCATCTCCCAAACTTGCCGAGGGAGAACAATCCATTTACGATAAGCTGTCGGAACACTTTCAACCCTCCGAACTGCTCGTACAGGACGTTTCTGGTACGCCCCACTCCGCATAGTTCGGAAATCCTTTTTTGAGAAGTAAAAGTATGTGTTCACCTCTAATTTCAATTAGGTGGCTGTGGGACGTTCTATGCCATCACAATTGTGAGCGCTGCATTTAAAGGTATCCCTGTGGTAAAGCAACACCGTCTGGTTAATGAAGTCCTCAAGAAGGAAATAGAGGGAATTCATGGACTTCAGGTGCTGCCTTTTCTTCTACATTACACTGCGATACTGATACCCACTTCACAGCTCAAAACTGTATCGCGATGAATGAGCGTACCATCTTTGATGCACGACCTCTTTCGTAGACACTGTATTTAACGACATCACCATCAGCCAATACTAGAGCACATATCACCAAAACAAGCATGCACCCGCATGCTGCAGGGATCCCATGTGGGATGGTATTACGTGGCAATTAGTTACCTTTAAGTTACCTGGGTATTGATTCTCCCATGCTCGTGCCGAGTTGATGGCTGTCTACGGGATCCGGGTCCGTGTTTTCACCGCTGACGCCATCATTGATCGCAACAAGGATGCACCGCTTCACCTACCTGGAAGACAGTGTGCAGCTCCTTCATGGTGCTTAGTCACGCGACGGGATGCACCATGAGCTGCTCAGTGATGTTGTAAATTAGGCTCGACGTCTTTTTTCGGACACTTACACTTGAGTGCCGTTGGGCTTCCCGCCGCATCTCCTTCATATTCGTCTTCATCGGGGTTTCCCATAATTGTTGTTGAACTTGGACACGTCTGCGGCCCTCGATCCATTCAGTTAAGCAAATTCAATCAGACCTTTCCATCCACTTAGTCGTCAAGACGATGGTCGAAATTCTCTTGATAATTGATGAGCCGGTTCACATGGAATATAATAGGGCACTATACTGAGGACAGATAGCACCTATGACGCCCTGCTGACAAAATCATCACCCTTCATTCGGGTTGGTTCTGTGATGGAGTGACCTCCTTTTCCCGCTGGGCGCAACAATTTCAATGATCCAGTGCGGCTTGTCTGAATGCAGTATCCGCAAACCTGTTGTCCGTCGTACCCCTGGGACTTCCGTGTCCTCCGGGGATGGTCTAGACATTTAGTTGGTAAATGCTCGATAAGCGACGGGCCATTTTGGGGGGCCGTTCATTGCCATCAATATTACGGTTGTCACACGCCATGCGCAACCCCACATTCTACTACAGTATGTGGAGCCCCAATCCTACGTGAGTTGTGACAGTTGTCCCATGTCCAAAGCAGTGATAAAATTTCAGGCCACCCGGGCCAACGATCGACGCGAATTGAAATTGCCTCTGATCGACCTACTACACGTGTGCGGGGTGTATCCCAGATATGTATATAACCACTACGTTTCACGGGTCTCGGGACTCCGATTACTGACGGGAAATCTCTCCCGAACGGACGTACTCGATCAGTGTACTGTCACATGCTTGGTTCATGGGCACGATCCTTATAGCAGTCGAAGTTTCTTCCAAGCGAGGCATGAGATCTATGAGAGCCTGACCCACAAGCTTCTGCACGAGTATATGAGTGGTGATGCAATAATGGCCCTTGGTCCCCACATCAATGTGCGGTGCCGTGCAATGCCGTATTGGCCTATCTGACCCTGACTGCTATCATCGGGCTTCTGAGACGTGCAGGATGTCGAATATGGACAAAACAATCTTCGTATCATCTGTCTCCTGAATCTGTTAGCATACGATGGAGCCTGATCGCGTGGCATCATCCTGATATGACCTGTTATCGTCGAAATTAGCCATCACTGCTGAGAAATGAGCCAGGTAGGAGGTCGATCCGGGAGGTTTCTCTCCTCCCTTGGCCGAATCAGACCTTCTGCACATTTTCTGTTCGGGGCCCATTTTACCAGTTCAATTAGTTGGTGACAGAATTCGGGCCATTTCGTTTCGTTATGACCATTTATCTCACTGGCATCACGCAGCGCAGATCTTCCAACTTTTAAGCAAGACGGAAATGGAAGGAAGATATACATTATTGTTTAACTCCATCCTTCACGACACCTCGACCCGGGCGGACCAAAATGGGAAGTCAGCCTGAGCTCGGGCTGGCCATGGCCAGTAGTTCGGCTGTCTGTTCGATTCAGCCGTACGGCACTGACCTGAAAGGATGTAACAATAAACACGCAAGATCTCGAAAGCCGTGCAGAGGAGTGTGTGTTTATCGACTGTGGCACGATTGTGGCCGGGATCGCCGGATTGGCTTGGGCGATGTATTTAAAGCATGTTTCAATGGGATGATGGACGTTGAAGTGTGTCATGTGTGTGCTCCTGTGGCGTAGAATGGGTCTACTAGAGACACTAACAGGGTAAAAAAAATGCTTTCATTCGCCGAGGCATATCCCAGAGTCGACTCATGACTGAGCCCAGTTTCCTCAAGTTCAGTCTTTTATTGATCACAGGGCGTGGTTTTCTCAATCATATATTGTGAATGGTGTAACAAGGCAACACCAGCCAAGGCATACATCCTGCCAAGTGTACCCTTTAACATGATCGGTTCGCACTCTTGAGCTATGTTTGAGATCAGCAGCACCATCACCACCCATCGTCCTCTTCATGCCACCATCGGGTTTACTGCACAAGTAGAGCTGTGAAAATCAGCGCACGACATTGTCCTGAAGGCTGTGCAAGAAGGCGAATTGTCAAATCCGACACGTCATGATCATGATCGATTGAAGATAATTACGGCCCGTGCACTGCATGATCATAATCAACATCAGACGCGTGTTTCACAACAGAAGAGAAGGCTCTTTTGCGTCGGCAGCGCGGAATTTCGAGCTGGCATAATCAGGATTTGTGCTGGCGCGGCCTGTGCAATACATGATTGGCGAGGAGGGAAGTGATAAGGGATCAAGTTGGCCAACTGGCGCGACATATCGCGGGCCTTCTGTCCAGGCGCGTGCAACGGCAGACATCGATCTGCCGGCTCTGTACTCCTTGACTGGCGAACATGAACATCACCGTTTCCCCACCACCAAGTGTAATATGTGATGTCAAGAATCAAAACCCGCGGTCGGCAGCAGCGAGCATGCCACGTGGTGCGCTGGCCCGCCTTCCAACTCGCATCAGTCCCACGGGCTAACCGATAGATCTGTGAGGGGGCATTGATTGACAGCCTCCGAGACGCGACGGTGACGCAGGGGTCGACAACAGGGTCAGGTGATAGGCCAAGAGACAGGTCTGCAGTAGCACCCCACCCGCCCTTTCCAAAGCAGTATGATGCAAGTAACGGCCTAATATGACAGTTATCGCGCAATCAGGGAAAAAGGAAACTCCGCGAAAATCGTACGCCAGAAGTGTCTCTCGCCTCTCCCGGGTCCTTCAACATACATACGGCATTATTACTGGCACGTATCGGCAGTACCATGGTCTCGTACTTGGAACTGAAAATCAGGCTTTTTGGTGGTGACGTGATAAATGATAAACAGACGCATCAAGAGCACAAAGTACTGTAACAGAATTGCAACGCCCTGCAGCGGCGACGCCACATCTCGTGGGTCGCTCGTCGTTCGGTAACTCAACGCGACCCGGTGGGAAATCCAAGTGCGACTTTCGGCAATCGACGAGTGATGGCAACTGATCCATTAAATTGTCCGTCGAGTGCAGCACTTACAGTACAAGTAACTATTCTAGTAACTGACCACGTCGTCTACGGAAGGTCCCGGACGGGATACTGCTTTCCTGGAAGACTCTCGCGCGAACCTGCAAACTCAACTTCGGGCCGAGGAGTTGGGGACGAAGAAAGGGATTAGGGCAATCCCTCCACGTTTTGAACCTGCAGTCGGCATATCGGCAGGTTAATGAGAGCGACTGTTCAGTGTGGGTGCAATAATGCCACACTATTGCCACTGTACACTGCCACCAGGGTGTGTTCTGTGCGATTTGGTCCCGTCACCAACACGGCAGTTCCGCTCGTCCGACCGTCCTGCCAAGGACCGGAGGGAGAGAGAAACTGAATATAGCGACAGTCCCAATGCAGCATGTCCGTTCATTGTCCAGGTCCATGTGCCAAGGGACGCGCCCGGCGTGCGCCCGTCACTGCAGGCTTACGTACTCCGACGGGGACGCCGCACTAGAGCGGGCGGTTACCAAATTTCACAACCCCTCATGACCAGGCCAACGTTGATTTCTTGTAGTTGGCAGGGAGTAGTGGAGCTCAATGGGTTAGCTATGTGAACAATATAGCACTGCGATCGATGTTCGACGTTTCATTGGTGAAGGCTTATCACACGAGACCCAAATTTCTTGTCCGGGTTTCTCTTCCCACCTACCTCCCCTCTCCGATAACCTAGGACTCTTCTCTCCGGAATGGCATCGGCGTTACCCTGGACGTTTGGTTCCTATCAGCAGTACCCCATATCCCATTCCCATGGGAGCCTCACTCCCGGAAAATAGGAAGCGTTGGAATTCCTGCAAAGATCCTCCTTTTATTTGGACAAACTCACGTCATGATGCGTGGTGAATATTCGTAGACTTCATCATAGCACAGCACATGCGAAGATATGGACCAAAGAACCCTAAGAAATGACCACGTGATGACATGGTTAGCGATCCAACTTGAGACCTCGTTCACAATTCAAGTACAACATGACGGATCAAAGGCGCGAACCCTTTCGCTTATGGTCGGCGAAACAAACGGAACAACGTGATCGCTTCCCTGCAATATTTCTCCTGAGCAGGGTCATCACTGACCTGGCTCTCAATTTTTAGTGCGCACGTGTCAGAAAGTTGTCGGTTCTTGGCCACGTACGATACTCCAGGTGAAATATTTTTTGAGCAGAGCAAAGAATCGCTTATCGGCTCTTCGGCGTTTCTTGTAACAAAACAGAACCTCGGGCGCACGCTCAGGGGGCGGCGGAACGAGCCCCGCTAATGTGGAAACAAGCAGCGGGAACGCAGGTTCGAAGTAGACGCAATCGGCAGCCAGGATTAAATCCTGGCGTTGCAGTTCAGGAAGCGGCTTGGCCCTGGGGACAATTTTATGAGACAGAGTGTAAAATTGCAACCAAGTACGACACGTGATTTGCCGAACAGGAAACGACGCGACGCACGCACCAGTCGAGTTCTGTAGCCGTGACATTTGACTGCAAATTGTTGAGCAAGATATTGCGCTCCATGATCGGGATGAGTGCGCTGTGTGCTCAGCCCGACGACATAGGGAGATGGAAGACGACGATAAGGTACAATGTCTGGGGCTACCAGGGAGAGGGAGAAAGCGGGGCAACGTACGCCTGATCGGTGATGCATACATGTGCCCCCAGGTATCCAGCAACGAGACCGACGAGGCCTGTCCCGCTGCCGAGCTCAAGCACATTCGTACCCTGGAGAGCCAATCCACGACGAGCAATGTAGCACGCCAACACCTGAAGATTACGCACGTTGAATGATGGCGTGTCATGATAGCGATGAAAGAGAGCGAAAAAATGATAATGAAGGCGGTAAGCGACAGCCGTAAGGGGTGTATGAGCCTACCTCTCCAGCTGGCCAAGCGATGCCGCCGCATCCAGGGCTTGGGTCGACTAAAAGAGAGAGGGTGATCGTCCGATATGATTCCTCGGCTTGTTGAATCGGGGCTGCGAAATTGATTTTCACGATCTGGTCACCTAAACATAGGGATGGAGCTGGTGGTTGAAGGTCATCCGAGTCGTTAGGTGAAAAGAGGTGGTGAAGAGAGCCGACGGCGTCCAGGGTGTGTTCTTCCATGATTGGAGAGGCTTTTGCGAACGACAACGACGAAATGGGGAAATTAGAAGAAGATCTTTCGGAGTTGCAGCTGTAAATGCACCGAAGATAGGCTCGTCATTGATCGGTACGGATGGGTTTGCGAAACGAGCACGGCTTCTCACGACACAACGGGGTAAAGATTCCGCTCGATCGCGTCGTTTGCATGGGTTTGCTGGTCTGACAGGCTCACGGTAATGTCACAGATGTCGATCCACCGAAAGGTTAATATTCCAATTAAAAGGAGTATATCGACCAGTGTAAAAGTGATGATTTTGGGGAGGAAGGGGGAAAAGCATGGTAAAGAGTGATGGGATTGATGGATATTGAGGAGGATAAGTGAATGGGCCGTGAGACCATGCCATACCCGAAGGAATGGCGCACTCAGATGCCCTGAAATGACTCGCCTTACGAAATCCATCAGTCGGTTTCATACCCGATCGGATCTAGACGCGGGATATCTGCAAACGAGTGCACGGCGAGATGGCGCTCCCTTATAATCATCCCCATGCAAACGCCCTGACATCCCATTTTTCTCTCCCTTCCACAGCGTTATCGCGCCTTGTGCTCCATAGAGCCCTGTCCCTCTAATAGACTCGTCTATTGTTTTACGACCTCATCCTCCTCCTGGTCCCTCTTCATCCGTGCGAATCTCGCAGTCCACCTGACTGCTCTTCCACAGTTCCAGCTATTTGTCACTCTATCCACCTCATGAAACGCACGACATCGACCATCACCCTTCTTCCTTTCGCTCCTCATCAACAGCAGCACTCTTCAATCGCCTCACAACGCTCCACCTCCCGATCACGACTACCGAGCTTACTCGGTGCCTCTGCACCCTG
>Ga0307512_10003400_pt1 | contig 18619 bp, 22 predicted proteins | sample 14_EM_MG_FD_200267 | JGI IMG/M metagenome (GOLD analysis project Ga0307512, IMG submission 200267) | Populus trichocarpa ectomycorrhiza microbial communities from riparian zone in the Pacific Northwest, United States - 14_EM | ecosystem: Host-associated > Plants > Roots > Unclassified | place... | reverse complement strand
TGGGGAGGGGGGATGGGAGGTAGCGGCGGGGACGTTGTACGATCGATACTGGCTGGCTGGGATTTCGTTCTGGTGATTCTCACGGGACGGGACGTGTGCTAGCGGTAGTACTCAGTTATTTCAGATCCCGCTCATAAACTTTGGGATACTTCTTGTTAGAAGTAACTAGGCAGAGTCACTATGCCACAGCTAAGCCACATGAATATAAATTCTCAGCCTAAACACGGGACCTGGGAAGGGACCTCAGATCGATGAGACGGGATGGGTCAGTATCGTCCCGTTTCCATGATGCTGTTACGTATGTAGACTTGCCTCAGGATACTTACTTGACGGTGCTGTCTAGGGGTTGCTTATTTCTAGAGTCGGGGTGTCCAAGAAAAATGCTGCTATGGTACACTCTAGTCTAAACCTCTATCCCGCAAGGCTTGATTTTTGATGTTTTAGCTACTCCAACACAAAATGACACTCGCATAACCGCCGTTCCTCACGTTTGTCACGGCTTTTTTCATCGAGATTTATTCACCGCATCTCACGTATTCCGTTCGGATCTCCCCACACTTCTCTCGCTGTTCGAAACGGCATGCAGTATATTTCTCCACCGGGAAGTGATACATAATACATACAAAACATCAATCATAACTCCAAACCGAAACAGAACTCCAATACATCCACCGTTACTCATAATACCCCTTCGGGAACCCTATCCCCTGCGTAAACCTTGTCGTCGACCCTGGCACCGCAATGGGCGTATCAAGCAACACATCGAGATGATTCCTCCCATTCGCATCCTTCCTCACCCCATATCTCAGATGCGTATTCCCAAACAACCCCGCAATCTCATCCCCCGTCGCCGCAGACCCAGTCTCTCCCATCCGTACCATCAGCGGCCGCAGCAGTCGGGAAGTACTCAAAAACGACTCATCCTTACAATAGACCGTGTTCGCGACTATGACCGTTCCGATTCCGAGGATAAGCTGGCCGCACAACAGGAAACCGATGGTAATCCACACCCACAGCCACTTCACCTGCAGGAACACACCGACCCATGGTCGTTCCCCATCGATTTCAATGCGCGGGTTTAAGAGGTCCAGAATGGCGATGCTGCCGATCGCGTACCGCGCTACGTTATATTCTGCGATGATTGCGGCGTCTTTTCCGGTCGAGTTGCCCCAGATGCCCCAGCGGGAGGCAGAGCTGAAGACATCGGATTGGTACGCCATTTTTTCCTCCGGATAGGGAGTCCATACTGAGTTTGAGCCTATTGAGGAGGCGGCGCGTTCGGCGAGGGAGTCGGATATAGTGTGTTGTTGGAGGGTGGCGTTTTGGACTGTGGAGACGGTGGTGCTGCAGTTGAAGAAGTCCCCCGGGGGAAGGGGGTCTTGCATTAATTCGGAGATATTAAGGAAGCGGTAGACGTATGTTAGGCCACAGCGGGGGCCGCATAGGTATTGGTTGGGGTCGATTTCGTACTCGGGGAGGAGGGCGCGCTCTGTTGTGTTGGCGTAGACGTTGGGGTTGAAGTAGAGACTGAGGAATTTAGTAGGTGGGCGGTTCCATGGGGTAAGGGAACTTACGTTGTTCCTCGACCACTTGCTAAAGATGCCCAGATGTGTGTTTCAGATTTTTTGTTTGCTCCGTCGAGGTTGATTATTACGCTTTCGTTGGTGCCGCCGGCCTGGCCTTGGATGATGCTGGACCATTCACATTTAGATGAGACAGTCACGCAACGATTTGTTTTCGCCGTGAGGGTCTTTCCGTGTTTCTGGTAGTTGTATTCTTTGAACTGCGGGACGTGTAAGCAAAGATATGTGTATCCCAGCGGGGTACGGGTCAAGGGGGGATACATAATATTTCCACGTGTTCGTGGTGTTTATGTATATAAGATCCACCATCGAGTCGTCTAACTCTATGGGAATTGGACCTCCGTCCACCTTTTCTCCAAGAATCTGAGACATGTCGCCATATAAGTGCGAGAGATAATTCTGTTGGTGGAAAAGAGGGGTTTCTCCCGGTAAACCAGCCATATAGTAGGCATTTAAATTTGATGCATTCACGGTGCCTGGGCTGGTTTTTTGCGCGCCATCGCTCTCATGGCTGAAGGTTAGACCAAGAAGCGCGAGAACCACTTGTGCACCCTGGGCGGTGTTTAGTAAACATTAATCATCCTCATAGTAATCAGAAGCTGTGACTCACCACTCCGAGAATAATCCATAACAAAAGGAGAGAAAAATATTTTGCTTTCCCGATCCAATGCTTCAAAAGCTTCGTGCAAGTTCCATAGCTGGGCATACCCAATATCAAGTCCAACTCCTTTGCCGAGTGACCTCCATATGAAACACTAGCCAGTACCTGGTTCCTTTCTTTAGTCCAACGAAGCAAGACGTTTTGCGAGTAGCACATACCTTCCACCTGAAAATAGCCGCCATGCCTTTAAACGATGCCTATCTCTCATCAGCGCAACCATCCCTCCTTCCAAGGAGAAGGAAACATACCACAATATTTAACGCCAGCAACAACGAAGCCCCTAGGTACAATGCATTGAACATATACTTCTGCCTTTTATTCAGCACCCCTAAGCTCTCATAATATTTAAGCAGCACCACTATTGCGGCGGAGAATAAACAGCTTATTAGCAAGCGAGAGACCACCCGGGTTAATAACCGTCGGAATTGTTTGATCTGCCGAAAGCGATGTCGTAGTGTGTGGTTCACGGGGGCTTGGTAAAGCGCTGAACCGCGATGTTCAGGTTGTGCGGGACGTCCAGTTCCTGGGATTGTTGGAAACGGTGTCTGAGGTGTGGTTGGTGTTTGCCCCCCCAATGGTGGTGTGCCCTGATAAAGTTTTTGGTCCTTCAGAAGCGCTTCTTGATCGGCTCCCCCGCTGTATCCGTATCCCGTCGCGTTCAAGGCTGGCGGTGAATATGGGGCACCAGAGACGGGGTATTGCTGCTGGAATCGTTGTTGTAAGGGGTATCCATTGTTATCATATTCTGGTGGAGCTGGGTCGTAGGTGTTGGCTGGTACGTATCCCGACATGTCGAACAGTACTCTGGATGTCGATAGAAGATGGAGGGAGAGAGGAGGGAGTGAAAGAAAACCCCGCCCTCTATATTCCAGGCAGCACTCGCTAACTAGCGTCTTTCGTCTGTATCTTCCCAATATTGATGTTACCTAGGTACACCTGCTTTTGTCCATCGATCACAAACCCCCCCCTGTTAGCACCACTAGTGATTAGGATGCCACCGCTAGCGTGTCGGGTAATATAAAGTTTTGAGGGTTTCTGAAGGTAATGGATGACATGCAGACAAGTAGTGATGCTATTTGTGGCGGTGGATGATAGGAGGTGCGGTTAGCCCGGTTTTTCTCCCTAATAATCCAGCCGTAAATTTACCGTTTGTGGGACGGCTTTCTGTGAGAGGGTTTGTTAGTTGCCCAATCTGGTAAGTGCCCCTATTCCCTGGGAGCGTGGGTAAGACATGCGTTGAAACACTTCAGCCTGGATGCGCGAAGGCCGATTCAAAGCCATCAGTCGTGTAACTCGCGTTACACGGTAGGTAAAGCCATAGCGCTTGTGTGTACTCAACGAGGAAGCCATAATCGGAGAATTGATAAGAGAGGGAGAATAAACAAAACAAGGCTCTGCAAGAAGAACGCCGAGCACGCCTATGCTCTAGTTGGCACTGCAGTTCCGACCCCTGCTAACGTGATTGCATGCGCATGAGCACGAGTGAAAAGACTACGGTGGTGGTTGGCGAGATGGAAAAATTTCCACCTGCTCGTCTTCCTCGTCATATATTTTGGACTGCCTTACATTGGATGCCAAATATAGAGCTCATGCTTAATTAAAGTAGGTACGGTGAAATATAGTGGAGGCTCTTCGTAGCACGCTCTAGGCAGCCACAGTCACACAGAATATTTAGATTGCAGTACGCAGGATCTCCGGTATCTATCTAGGTAATCATCAAGTTTTTGAAAGAATTAGCCACATAGACACCTCATCAAAGACTGGAAGAGATTCCTCATCCGGACTGAGAAGAACTATGAGCCAACAGTTAATAAAGATGCCGCAAAAAGCATACATATACCTATTGACCCCAATCGCGACAGCAGGTACTTCGCCGATCTTACTCGTGCACTTGCTGACCCCATCCATTCATGTAGACCAGCTACACGAAAGGTTCTCCCGGCGCATCGGCAAATTTCTGACCCCGAAAGAGCAAAGTCTTCTACGTAGTGTCTTTGGAAGGTTCTGTATCACCGCAGATCATTCCCAGCCTCTATTAGACTCAAGCCACAGTCATAGATTTTCTCGCCCAAACATTTTCCCCGCCTCTAATCGAATCCGCCCCGACCCTGCATCCTCCGCCCCGACCCGTTCCCATACCACTTACACCCAGCCGAGTTTCTCACTTTCGATATCTTCCGCAGTGCAATCGTGATCATTATAGGCTAGTACGATGAAAAGCTACAGTATAACGACCCGCCGCAAACAAGAGTGGCTAAAGTGTGCCGGGTATTGTTCAGGGCTGATCCCAGTTACCCAAATACTAACTACCCCAGAATGACGACGACGAAGATCTCTCAAAGCACTCCGACATTGTTGACAAAGGCGCAAACGTCTGGCGCGATCCAAAGAACCCGAAAGCTGGAAAACGTGGGCCCTGCGGAGGAGCTGCCATCTTCGTACTCGAAAAAATTGGACGGGAAGATTACGCTGCACGAGTTGAGGGTGTTGGTACGGGTGCTGCTTGTTATAAGTCAAGCAGAGATAGAGTTAGTGTGAGGCCTAAACAGTTTGCAGGAGCCGGAACGGAGATTGAGCTTGAGTGGGTTACGGCGTCTATCCTTGCTGCATTTCTGCCGGAAAAGTCGACACCATTTCAGGTTCCTCTCAGCCCAGCGTCATACACTAGGCTGATTGATTGACTTGGACTGAGCGCACTGCGGCTTTGAAGGTTCTCAAGTTGACGACCCATCTAAGTATTGTGCTAGAAGTGACAATACTAGTGAGCTACCTTTCGTCGTAGTGGGGCTATCTCGTTAACGATCTCGTTGGTGTAGGCTAGAAACATAGTGACGACAGTTGCCAGGCCTTCGATATATACCAAGCACACCGGGGTTTTGGAAGGAGTTACGATATCGACGATCTCGTTGGTGTTGGGAAGGGCTACCGTGGACCCGGTGCAGGCAGAAGCACGACCTTACGATATCAAGCGCATTGTGGTTTTAATGGAGATTGTCTGGTTGACATTGTCGTTAGTGCAAGGGGAGGTTACCGTCGTGGATGTGATGAATACAGTAGCTCCTTGCTATACCAAATGCATTGGGGTTTCAATGGAGATTGTTCGACTGAAGGGGTTTACTGCAACGGCAGCCTGCTCCTCGTTGTAAACCAAAATCCATAGCGGTTTTGAAAGGACATACCCATAGGGGAGGATTATTTCTAGTTGTGCAAGTATATGGGGCCAATAAAATTACTGTCATCAAATGAAGAGTCAGGCACATCTCAATCAGGCCGAAGAGGATATGACAACAAGGTAAGATAATACTCAACAATGTTAACAGAAAGATTAAGGGGAAAATCCACAAAATTGCCCAAGCGAAGACATTCTTAGCAATGAGGTCAAACTAGTATATCCTATTGCTCATTTTGTCTTGTTATATTTTTGGTGAAAATTTAAGAAAGCTACTTATTAATTTCCTGATTCCGCTGCATTAAATCGATCCCCAAACCACACAACATCTCGTCCAGCGACCTCATCACCCCCTTCCTGCAAAATTCGCTCTGTCATGAGTTGTTTTGAAACAACCTCGAGGTAGTAAATCTCGCAGAAGTAGGCGTAGTTAGAAGTAACTATATGAGGCAGAGACCACTTTTGATCACCTCTACATATTAATCTGTCCCTACTTAGAAGAATGGAAACGCGGTAGCTGTGAGGCTGACCTACATGTCGCCCCTTTGTGCCGTCAATTGCTTTATTCCAATTACTGTGCCTACCTGCACCTTGTATGTTGTTTCAGCACCACCACCAAGAAGTGTAGCAACGAATGAATTAGTTCCTAATCGCGCATCGGTACCGGTGATCTCGGCAGGCCTGAGGTCAGGAAGAGCAATATAAAACTTTGTCAAAGTGATGGCATAATGATTGGCGATTGTGAACAGGATGGTTCCAACATCCTAGGAAATAGTTAGCTACATACAGCACCTGCTTTAGTAATATACTCTGCTGAAAACTATATTCTTCTTCAGACATGACAAGGGAGCACCGAGTAAACCGCTATTCGAGCGCACCGTGGACTCGTCCATGCCTATTAATAGCTGGTTGAGTTCTGGGAGAACTTCGTCCAACTTCGAAGCACCCAGTAAAACCAACCAACCGTCGCTCCTTAGGGCGTTCTTCGCTGCCTCAGGATCAACCCCCCAGTTAAATGTTCTTCCGTCGAGCGTCCTAAGATTGATATTGCGTGCCTGATTCATGTCTTCAGCGTGATTGTGATGAGGGGAAGGGTGAAAGCGGAGTATATCCAAATGCGGAGAAAATGGAGCCGAGCCAAGCCTCGAAATTTATCGTGAGTTTGGAGTTGAGGAGGAGTGCATCCAGTTCGCCTCGTGGATGCATATTCGTGGTATACCTGTAAACCATTTCGAGAATGATTTCCATGACTGACAAAATATTGGCCCTCCGGTGCTACTGCAGATATTGGGTGGAATTCGCTTGATACATTACTCGACAGCTAGCTACCTTCCTACCAGACAGCCTCTCGCTCACTAACATGGAAGTTCTGTACTCTGGAGCACTGGATGGGTTGACGAAGGAGATGTTTGATGGAATCACCGCCATTTGGGACGGACCAGCTATAGTGTTAGTATCTGATTTGGATGGCTCTACTAGAGTAATATGTGGCGCCTTCTTCGGCGGCAGCGTCGATGGTGACGAGGATGCGATGAGAAGGGGATGTGTTTTTCAGCTTTCCCCGATTCATCGGGTTTTTCGTTGTGGTGTGTCATTCGGTAGTGGTGGTGATGTTGGCGGTGGTAATTGCATTAGCGACCCCGAAGGCCGTTTAGTTCTAGAAGAAGGGATGCAGGCTGGGGTTTTTGATTTCCCACGATACGGGGACATCACAGATGAAATTAACAGTACTTAACAGGATGTTCTCACAAAGCATCAAGGCTTAAACAAGCTACGTCCTTCTCCATAGATACTCAAATCGACGACTATCCATCATCCATTCCAGTGTAGCGGTGATTGGTAAGTAGCGATTCATTCCCCTTTTCTGCGTACTTTTCTTTACATACATCGACCCGGAAAGAAAACCTACAACGGCAAAGATTCGGCCGAGATCGATCACGATATCAGAACTGTTGGGTAACAGTACTGGGGTTTGGAATAAAAAACAGCATGTACCTTCCTCCAGCATTACCGGTGACTTATTATGCAGTTTATACTCCAAACCCCAACGATAGCGAGGTGTTGGTGCGGCTGAGATGCGCATGAGGAGCTGTGCAACGTCACATCCGGACTTGCGGGTGGCGGACGTACCTGCATCCATCCCTTCACTTTGTCTGGTCCAACTAGAGGAAGCTGATGGAGACTCCCGTTACTCTGGTTCATGGATCGGGGGTGCAACTCAGCCGCAATAACAAACCCCGCAGAGGACTGCAGCCAGCAAATTAGAGGACCCACCTTAGTCTGACATAACCGCGCGTCTCCACCCGCCACCCCTTACAAATTATCAGCCTCACTGTTTGTGGCGTAACCGTCGGAGATAGGATTGCCGTATTGGGGGGGGAAGTCCCACATCTCGCCAATCGAGTGGGTGTGTTGCTACTACGATCTATCTAATTGTGTTACACCGGAGGGCTGTGTGCGGAGGAACAGATACCGGGCACTCGGGGCTGGCAGCGGGTTGAGGCGTGGATAGCCAAGGATACGGGAGGGGCTGAAGGCGTACGTAGACGAATGAAAGGCTGTTTTAAAGTGTGCTTGAATGGTTGGTGCGATAGGGACAGGGAGGTGTGTGTTGGAAACATTGCCGGGTGATTTTGGGTGGTCTTTGCACCGGATTTCGAAATAAGGAGTGGAGCAGCTGCAGTTGGTGCGTCGTGCAGGCGTAGTATAGACAACGGGTCTATCCGAGACGCACACGGCACATTGTTAGGAATTGCTGGCAGGCTTTGCGGTTCGGTCATTCTCCGCCCACGAACCGCTGTGGATTCTCGAGCTCGTCTGCGATCTAGCTCCCCCGTCCCCACTCCCCCAGTAGAGCACATGCACCCGTGCCCATCCCCCAATGCGTGGTGAGAAGGTGAGGACGAACTATGAGTCGCAACAAATAGTGGAGATGTGAACACAATAATCATCCGCAAAGCGAAGATGAACAATGAACCGCTATGTGAAAATGTCATTTTTGTGAATGAGGGCCAAATGATGAACTTGGAGAATGAACTGAGCTGAGCTGACACATGTGGATGGGATGGGCGATAGTACAGAGCCAAAGGAAACCTACCTCACATCCTGTAGTGACGGTAGCGACGACAGCCGCACCGTAACTTTCTATGAATATCTCTGAAGTTACCATAGCCACTCCCGCGGAGATGGCCTTCTGGGTGCACGGCACAATGATAAGACAACTATAACTCTTTGCTAGCGAACCGACCCGAATGACGCCCCAATCTGAGTACCAGAGCAGTCGATGAACCGTGATGTTCGTCGTTCATCTCTCTAGGGTTGGTTGCGGGATGATTATTCACAACCCTCAGCCCTAACCGAGAAACCACCAGTTCTGGTGATCTTTTAGAAAAAGCAACGAATAGAGGCGTTCAGCTCCGCCTTGAAAACCCCTCTCTTCGAGATGTGACACGAAATTCCGTCGCCTAATTCTCAGCCCCAGTGGTATCCATTCTCTTCAACAACTACCTAGAATATAGCTCACCGATCAACTCACCTGGTAAATCGACCTTCCGCTTGTTGCGAGGGTGTCCCATAACAGCCCAGAAAGTACTCTCCCACTCTGTAAGGACTGGGTCGGGTTACGGTGAAGGCTGTGTCGTGCGCAGGCTATTCGACGGGGAAGAAACGCAGAAGACTCCGACTACCTCTACAACTTGCTGGATTGCTGCTACGTCATGTCATTTCATCCAAACGCTACGAACGATGAGTTTGTTGAGGCTGCTCGAATGGGGGACATTGAGAGGATAATGTCCTTGATGACAAGTGGCGCAGCTACGAATGAGAGCAGGAAAATGCTACACACAGCAGCTGCGTCTGGGCAGGCGGATGTAGTAGAGTGCTTAATACGCATGGGAGTGGATGTTAATGTGGCATCGAGTGACGGCCGAACCGCACTTCAAGAGGCAGTAACATGTAGGAATGAAGAGATAATGAAATTATTGGTGGAAGCTGGTGCGAACGCCGACGAGCCAATGTAAATACCCTGGCGGCCCCAAAGTCAGGGAGAACAGCTTTACAGGCCGCAGCAGAACTAGGACATGAAGGAGTTGTGAAGTATCTCATCCACATGGGAGCTGAGGTCAACGCGCCTCCGGCAGAAGAATCCGGACGAACAGCCCTACAAGCAGCAGCAGAGTCCGGGCACGAGGACATTGTGAAGTACTTAATTGACAACGGCGCCGACATCAATGCACCAATGATGGAGACAGCGGGCTACGACAAACCTGGACGGACCGCCATACAAGCTGCGGCAGAGAATGGTCATGAAGAAATTGTGATATACCTGATTAACAAGGGTGCCAATCCGAGTGCACCGCCCGCAATGTATGCTGGGAGAACAGCCCTTCAAGCCGCTGCAGAAAACGGATATGCGCAAATTGTGAAATATCTAATCGACAAGGGCGCCGATGTGCACGCTCCGCCAGCGCAAAATTATGGAGTGACAGCTTTGAAAGCGGCAACAGTCAGAAGACATATAAGCATCATGATTCTGATAATTGACAATTTAACCCCTGAGCATTGTGAAGAGTACTTATTTTCTGCTTTCCGTGATGGTTTGTGTTCTATGGGGGAGTCCGAAGTTGCCAAGACAATTCTTTCAGCCGGAAAAATCAATGTCAATACACAAAGCGATTCTGGAGATACACTGCTTCACCTGGCCCTGCGGAACCGCTGGGGCGATATTGTTTCTTTGCTTCTGGAAATGCAAGCAAGTACGGAGATTCGGATCACTGAAAATAAATCGCCTCTACGTCTCACGTTGGAGATGAAAGATATCGATATGTTGAGAATTTTGCTTAAGTATGGTGCTTGCACAACCGGTATTGCTGCGAGCACTGTACGCAGCCTGTTAGGATTGTGTGAGCATAAATTGGTACTGTTGGAAGAAAATGAGGTGACAAGATGCAAGACTCTCGATACAGTTGATGATTGGAGCAATTTCAGTACTAGCCCTGGGTGCAGAGCTCTTTAGTTTGTACTCCAAATCTAAATATGCCAGCCGCATATACTGATATAACCCAAGTTCAGCATTCGATGTTCCACTTCCTTCGGTGAATCGCTTGGTGCACAACTTGCCTATAGGTCCTACATTGGGAACAGCAGCGCTGGTCTATTGGTTCTGGTCACTAGCCGGATTCCACTCAGTTTTAGATGTGAAGCTCGGGATTCCAGATTTGAAAGCGACATCACCAAATTCTCGCATTGGGTGTTTCGTTTGCTTTTCCATCCTTATACCGCGGCCACAACTAGTGAATAAAGCAAAAATCCATCCATTTACAGTGGATCAGCGTCGATACGAGATACTTTGGGTCATGAGGCCCGGAGCACCATCTGATTCCGAGTCAAGTGCTAAGAAAATTATGCGATCCGTGGGATTTTACAGCGCCTTGGATTCTTTGTGGGTTCCAGACCATGGCGTGGATTTCTTTGGGTTATTCCTTCTAGATATACTGGGAAAATGGCAGGAGCTTTTTACCCAAGCCAGATCCCACCTCAGCAGGAGTGTAAGTGTGTGTGTTGACATTCAATCGTTGTTACGATGACACTAAAATATTGGCTTGCACAGCGAAAGATACTGTTAGAAGACAAAGGCAAAAATCCAGACCTTGTCGAGATTCTTTTGAAGGACAGTCAAACGTGGGCCGACTTCCGACTTTGGAGAACATTTGGAACGTCATGTTTACAAATGCAGAGAGTTTTTGGTAGACATCCAAGGGTGTAAGATTCTCCACGAGGAGGTGAAGAAGGTAGAAGAGGGAGAGTGCAAAGGTTCCGAGATCAGCGCGATCAAGCACTTGTCGGGTAGTATCAGGGAGCTTGAGCAGAGATGCCAAAAGGAAATTCTACTACTCGAACGGAAGATGAAAGAGATGATAGAGCTTGTGGAGTACCCTCGGACAGTGTTTGCATTCATAATAGACTGATTGTTTGGCAGGAGTTCAATCTGGTATCAATATATGAGGCCCGAAGGTCTATTACGATGGCGGTCAGCATGAAGCGGCTTAGCTGGATTACCGTCAATTTTTACCCTTCCATGCTGTCATTTATCGTCCAAGCTGACTCTGTTAACCAGTTTGTTTTTCTCCCATTGATGTTTGTATCGGTATGTTCATAATACCCTTTAAGTCACGGATCTGTGTGATCTGACCTATTTAGTCGCTATTTGGGATGAATATCGACATTCTAAGCCCCAATCCAAGCTGGAGGTGGTATCTAGTTATCAACGTGCCCATTTTGATCTTGGTTTTGCTGGTATGGATCTTGTTCAAGTACATTCCTGTTAGTAGCCCCCATGAAAAGTTTTATATATGTTTGCCTCGAGTCTTATTAGACACTGATGAGCGCAGATTGAGCGTTGGGTAGAAGAAAAGATTCGAGTTTGCTTTCAGACCTCGTTCATGCCAATTACTCCCGAGCCGGAAGAGGAGGTAGCGCCATGGAAGCAGCCAGCGGAATTAATATATGAGTTGGCCATAGGACCTAATTCAAGACAAAATTCGATTGTAAGAGATTCCAGGCATTGGCCAATGCGATTAATAGTCATCCCCTATTTCTTTTGCTAACTATACATACAGTACCGCGACAGGACTGAGGGAGATCAGTGAATGGAGATAACAATTAGTCTGGTATGGTGGGGTTTCGCGGCACCAACGCTTTGAGTCCGTTTGTTAACTACTTTTCTTCCCAATTGCTTATTTGTTCCCTTGCTTCTCTGGGCGTGTTTCATGAGTTCAGAAAATTGGTACCGATTCGGCTCTTGCTCTCTTTTGGATTAGTGTTGCATACCTTATAGCCGAACTCCAAGGATTTATACTTGATATTGACCTGAAGCAGACAACCTTTGCCAATTCAACTAGGCTGTGAAAGCGAGGTTAGATCTACAGATGGTATACATGGCGTGGGGTGTTGGTATGAGGCTCATTAGGCTGATGGGTGCGTTGCTCTATTGACTTCATTTCAACTATACGCACGCGGTAGTGTGGCGGCTATGGCGGTAACAGAAGGCCGTTCCTATTGCTGTGTACATAAATAGTACCGTCGCTACTGGTTAATCCAGCCACGAAGCCCACAACTACTGGTATCCTGGTGCACTGACGCTGTCACTTGTCATCACCAGCATCAACCGGAATGACACGCTATATTACTCGCTGCCAGCCCCACACCTAACGCAAAATTATAGGGAAGGCTGCAGTAAATAGCTATCGCAGAACTGAGTTGGAGATGTTATGCATCCAAGGTGATATCTCCTTCTGCTGCAGCGGTATGACCCAATAGAAACCTTGGCGCCATAATCATGGCTACAAAAAGCATTGCAAGACTCAAAGCGATAACTGTCATATCAACAAACCTGGCGGTGTTGAGATGCACCTACCACCATCTACTCACTAGAAAATAATGTCTCCGAACATTTTAATATTACTGAGACTATTACTTAGAAGGGATATTGTCTGTGCACATCATCCTTGACATGATTGGGATACTATTCTTAATTGGGATACCGAATGACTCGATACAGGAATCTACTGGCAAGGTAAATACAATTGATAGTCCGTGCAATGTCTCATTGCGCAATAGCGAGCGTCCGGAGGTTTTATTTTCCAGCGAGTACTCTGTTAACAGTATAACGAGCAGCAAGAGATCGTCTGCTGGCCTTACTCAGCTGCAATTTGACAAATCAGTTGTCCTGACAGCAGTAAATGCTTTTTAAGAATACATCAGCCTTGCATGGGATGTGTACTGTGCATGAACATAAACGTTTGGAGGTCGGTATTCATATATGATTAGCCGGCTATAAGACATTACACGGGATATATGGGATTGCCAGGTGGGTATATATTTACACGAACTTCTGTATGTGTCTTAAACGTACATAGATGGATACAAGATCAAGTCACTTCATTGTTTCAAGCAACAAATTGTTACGCGGCCGATTCCGAGTGATGATTTATGACGTCAATGTTATCGTCAGGATTTTTATCAAAACCTGAAATAATGTCGAAAATGGGGTTTTTGGTGCCAATAATCGAATACAATTCGTTAAGTATAGATTATAATCTGGAGATACAGTTCGGAACGCTCGTACCCGTCTTATATGGATTAGGGTTTCCTTTTCGAGACACCACAGCACCGCGACTGAATGTTCGGCCACGCAAGAACAGAACGCGGACGCTAACATATATTTAAGCTTCCTGAGCCCATCTTCTCTCCCTCAACAGCAGCTCCTCCTTGCCACCCGCCTCGCCGCGCCACGCCCAGTACTCGCCCAACCGTTTCTCGGAGTACTCAGCGGATCCGAACTCTATTTCGATCTCCGGGGTGATATGTTGGATGCGTGCGCAGAGACCCCTGATCCCCCGAGAGAATGGGGAGGTGATTAGCAATACAAAAAGGGGGTGAAGGGTGCTACCCTACCAGAAAAAGCCAGGGACGCCGCGAAAACGATCCACCTCATCGAAAAGCAAACGGACCTCTGCCTCCTCATCCTTGACTGTCGGGTGTTGACGGCTATGGCAGCGGTAACTGCGTACGTACTCGCGCAGGAATTCGCGTCTCACGGAGCGTGTGGGCAGGAGATTGTAATCACATTCGAAGCCGATCCATTCGGAGAAGTGGCTGGCGATTTCGAAAGCGGCAGGGCAGGGCATGGCGTATCTGTTTTAAGTGTCAGCTGGTGGGTTTCTTTACGAATGGAGCTTGTGTGTTGGGAATTTGAACTCATAGTCGATGAAACTGACGGTTTCCACGCCGTCGGCGGGGGGGTTTCCATCTTTGTGCGGTTGGATAACGATATTTCCGCTTAAAAGATCACAGTGTCCAAAGACCAACTATTAATGTTAGCATAGAGCCAGATTGGTGAGGCAATGTCTGCTTACACTCCAAGAGGGCAGGTGTTTGGTATTCCCTAGTTCTTCCACCAACCACTCCAACTCCTTCTGTAAGGTAGTTTTCCTGTCCTCATCCTCGGGCGTAGGGGTTGGAAGTGCGGTGATCCATTTCTGCATGACCGTCCAGATGTTTGGTTCCACAGGATAAGGCGAAAGGCTATTGACAACTTGCCCGACATCTAAGTCAGAACTCGGCAGCGTCGTGTTTTTCTTATCATCACTTAAGCTAGCAACAGGAAGTATGCCATGCCATTCGCCCATTTTACGTGCAACGCCGCGCCAGACGCATTCTTTTCCCAGATCTTGCGGGGAACAAGCATCGCCGCGGATAAAGCGGTAGATAAGACCATTCTCGAAGCGGGCAAGGACAGGCGGTGCGAGGTTGTATTGTGAAAGCATGTAATGGGACTTGAACTCTCCTGTCCAAGAGTCAGCTTGTGATTCAATCGATTTGAAGCTAGCAGCCTGCTTTCGCGGTCGACCAAGATATCTGTGCCCTTCCCATACACTCTCAATAGGACAGCCTCGTCATCAATTTGTTGAGCCGAGAGGCCGGGCTTTTTGTATAAAGCTTTGAAGAGCTATTGCGGTAAGTCATGACCTACTGCTGAGTATGCGTATGACACCAAATAAGGGCTTACAGTGTTCGTAATGCCACCCGTAAAGCTTTTGAATTCAACCTCGCCATCACAACGCGACCAATCCGGAAAAAGTGTAAGGATTAACTGAAGCCTCGAAATGTTCGGCTCGGCCCAGTTGTACGAGAGAGGAATACATTGAGTAACCTTGATAGAGTTTCCCAAGCATGATGCAGACATTTTTGCGTCAGGTTTCTCGCACGAGTTGCTCTGGGTATGTGGAGGTTGACCTAGCTTGGGCGTAGACAGTCGGCTGAAATATTGGGCAGGACAGTTACAAAAGCAGCAAGCTGCAGCGTCGTCTGATCAGGTCACGCATTTGGACACCATTCCTACGGAACGTACATGTCGGGCCGCACCGTCCGCACCCCCGCCTTTTAATAGCTGCAGAATTAGAACCAGCTGTTGAGCCTCATTCGCAGCCTCATTCGCCTCTGCGAGCTTGCGAACAAGGCAACGAGACCGGAGATGAAACAATTATATGCTACCTAGTACCACTGCAGCACAGATAGGATTAATTCTATTTACCACCCGTTTTCAAAAAAAAAACCCACTCGTTCGATGCGCAGTCGGTTTGTTGTTGTCCTGCAACAGAACAGACAACCGGATCTGGCCTGGTCCTACTATTCCTTGCCATTGGAGGGCTTCCTTTAGAGTTTGTGACCAAGTTTCAGTCGGAAGTCTCGTATTCTGGAGGCCTGCTTTAGCCCATAGAGCCATACATACCAAGTCGCAGTCGCAATAAAGTTTATGTGCCAAAAGATGGCGTGGATTTACTCTAGTGTGAAACTATGCCTTTTTGTCCGCAAGGCTTTTTGATAGTGCTACTCTATCCCCTACACGCTCGGTTTCCTTAAATTCGGTTCCACTTCCTTGTGCGTGTAGTTTGGGGCAATGATCGCCGTGTGGTAAAGCCGGTGATTGGCTAGCCGGACTTCCAATTGAGTGATGCTGGAGCACCACACTCTGGGCAAGCATGTTGTATGCACTTTTGTAAGGGCTGCATAGCATAGAGGCCGGTAGTGTGTAAAGTAGATGAGGAGTCAGCACCGACATGCTTTTGACATCACTCGCTGCCCACACTATCCCCGCTGGAATCGAATTTAAGAAAACTGAGCGTGTAGGGATACCACCGGGTTTGGATTAATCCTTCTTTTTCATAGCTCATGCAGCTTGCATACTCGATTCAGCAGTGATTTTTATTCGCCCTTGAGTCATGAAGCTACATTCAATATAACAACTCTGAAACTTAAATAAATTAAAGTGACGTGTTCAACCGGCACCGCCTATGTACGCATGTATCCTGCACGTAGATACTACAAAAATACAGATTGAACTAAACTCTACGGTAAAATTTGAGACTGGCATCTGGAGCCATGATAAATCTGGAGCTCGAAATCTGACACCTGAGACTGCAACAAATCCCCAGGCTACCTAGAAAAGCTCCAGGCTCTACACGAAGTACTCCATTATCTCGCCAATTGTAACAGTATATTATATTGCTTAGCTCTGGGAAATAAAATTCTATAAACTACACCATACTACATCCTCCCTTCTTTATTCTGCCCTTGCGCTTCATGGCTCTCCTCATGTCGCTGAAATCTAACTTTATCGTGGCGATTGGTAGGTGTGTACGGTCCACGTAGATCAAGCGTACCTTTTCACATCATGTGCACCGTTGTGTAAAATTCCCAGGCACATTGATACCACTATGGTATAGAAAGGTGGAACTGCATGTTAGTAAACAAATGACGAGACGAATGGGTATTCCCATTAGGCAAAATAGTGTTTTCCTAGTTAGAAAATCAAGGACGGATATATTGGAATATTTTGAGAAAAAATTGTATCTAAGATTTTACTGTAAAAAAAAAGGAAAAAATTGCTATTTAGCTCATTGCTTTGCCATTGTATTTTGCTTCCGCTAACTCTCTGAACACACCATCTACCACTCCACCTACTCGGTCCACAATCTCTTCTACATCTTCTTTCTGCACGATGTACGGAGGCACCAAGAGTATATGGTCGCCACTCCATCCGTCGGCAGACCCAGTTACCGGGAAAAGACTAATATCGTAACTCTTCTTCAGACCTCTATCATGAATCTTCTTGGCGACTTTCAAATTTCACGCTTTCCGCTCTTGACAGTGTCATTTATTTCTCTGTAGCTCCCCTATGAATTTAAGCTCTTAAGGTTAACCATTGTTTCTAATTATGATTACATGAAGTAGTAGTAAGAACTACTCTCGGAGATAGGTTTCCCGACTGGCGACGACTCATTGTAGTCTGACGATAGGACAATAAGTTGCGTGCTGTGATGGTTATATGCACTATTGTAGCAGTTGCATCCGCGAGAGTATACAAAGAAGGACGCACATACTGCTCGATAAGCTCGCTCTATCAACTCGTTCGCCCGGAAATTATAATAGCCGGCCTGACCATGCCGAAACCGACCATGGAGAACAAAAAGCCCACAACAAAACAATAAGCATAGTAGAAACATGTAGTATCTAGTAATAAATAGCCTGAAATTGGAGTGTCGGATGATATGTAACTATACAGATAGACGCCGCCATCAAACAAAAAACGCCTCTCCCACTTCCCCCCAATCTAATCTAAGGATCCCCTATATAATGCTTCCTAACCAGACGCATTGCCGGGTTGTTGACAGGATGGTATCGAATCGGAGGCGGCCCAAAACCTGGTGGTGGTGGCGGCGGAAAAGACTTCTCGGCATCGTCTTCTTGAGGCTTAACATTGTTTTCTTGAGGCTTAGCATTGTCTTCTTGCGGTTTAACGGATTCTACATCTTGTGCAGGTTCATCCTTCGGCTCTAGCTCATATCTGCGAATCTTGAACTTGCGCTCCGGTTTGGTAGGTTCGTTGTTGTTCTTCAGGGGCTTGTTCTTGCTGATGAATGCCCATTCGCGCTGGATTTGTATCTGTGTTGGTGTTGACTGGTCTCCCTCAGTCTTCGGCGGTTCTGCACTCTTCTCTACCGTAGAGCCGTCCGGCCGTATGATAGCTGGCCTCGTCCAGGTTTTTGGTCGTGTGATAGGTGAGCGTTTCGGCGTGTACTTTTGTGCGATACGTAGCTCCTTCACTAGCAGGGCCGTTTTCTCCGCCTCCTTGCGTTCCTCTTCCTTCTGGATCATGTGCCCGATCGACTGGAACTCATTCTTCTCGTACTCATTCGCATACACGATTTTTTGTTCGGGGAATTTGATGGGGTTATCTTCTTTATTTTTCGGCGGTCTCCCCCGCCACAGTAGGTTCCGGATCTTTAGCTGGCCATCCTCGAGGATAACCTGCTTTGGCAGCACCAAATTCTTCTCCGGCTTTTCCACCCCTTCTTTTGGTTGCGGCATCACCCCCTGGAACTTCACCCTCCCATCCTCGACGACGACCCGCTTCACCACCATCGCCAGTGGCCCCTGTACCTCCATTGGTTGTTTCTCTCCTTCCATCTTCACCCCCTCCTCCTTCGCCCCCTCCTCCTTTACCCCCTCCATTACCGCCTCCTCCTTCCGTGCCGGCATAACCCCTTCAAACTTAACCCTCCCATCCTCGACAACCGCCCTCTTAACTTCAACCGGCACCTTCTCCTCCTCCACCACCACCCCCCCCCCCCGAGTGGGCAGGGG
>Ga0307512_10003399_pt1 | contig 18620 bp, 19 predicted proteins | sample 14_EM_MG_FD_200267 | JGI IMG/M metagenome (GOLD analysis project Ga0307512, IMG submission 200267) | Populus trichocarpa ectomycorrhiza microbial communities from riparian zone in the Pacific Northwest, United States - 14_EM | ecosystem: Host-associated > Plants > Roots > Unclassified | place... | reverse complement strand
ATATTTTTTTTATCAGTGGAGTTTAGACTTGAGTGGTTTGATTTTTTGAGGAAAAAAGTAATTATCTTGCAATTGATCAGGATTTGAAGACTCGACAAAAGCATTAGTGTCAAAACAGGCACCCCACAAACCCTACACAATGGAATGTTGAACACAAACAGGGACCAGGTCATTCGTTCGTCAAGAACAAACTGCAGCTCAAAGTACTAAAATCCAACATAAACTAGTGTTCTGGGTTCAAGCAAATTAGTTGACCTGCTCCCATGGACGATTGCCACTAAGAAAAGAGAGGGCCATTTGGATATCTCAGCAGGATTTTGTTGAAAATTCCCTAGATGGCTTATGGAGATAGGGAAAAAGTGACAAGCAATGAAACGTGGATCTCACAGATGTTGAATGATAGGTTGAGCATGGAAAAATTAGTTATCGCAATTTTGAATGATTTATTCATAATAATGCATTGCTATCTTATTCGGTCACTTTTTTAAGTTTTAATACGCACAGAAAAATTCCTATTTGTTGGAAAGATGACAAGATCTCAAGTATCAAGCATTCCAAGATATTTGTCAGGACAGAGAATTGCCTGAATAATAAATAAATAAATCACTCATGATTTATTATCTTTTATTTCTTCAATTGCCGGAATCAGGTCTTTACAGGAAAGGAAAACAGCGACAATCATGGAAAAACAAGGAGCAGGCAACCACCCCTTGTTGGACACAAATTACAATAATGTAAAAGCACAAAGATGGGGTAAACAATTAAGTGCCAAGACAGAAGAATTAACAGAACACATCTGCTGCTGAAGAGGAATTCCCTGCCATCTGAAGGGAAACTGGATATTCCACTAGAGCGCCGCAATGTCCACTCTTAACAGCAACAACTTGCAACTGACTGGAGCTACTGGCAGGTGTTTCGGCAAGAGGCATTCTCTTGGCAGCTACTGCCTTCAGCCGGTATCGCTCTGCCCTAGATCCAATAACCTGTCCTAATATAGATGCTCCAATGGTAAGTGCCATGGCTGACTTTGGCATCAATATGGATTTCCTAAGCATGGCTATGAATGGAACTGCAGCATGGACAGCAGCAAACCAAGATGGCGAAAATTTTTTGGTGTGTTCCCTCCATATTCCTAAAGGAACATTTGCTGCCATACCCAACATCCCAATCACAAGTATTTTTGCGGGCAAGGGTTGTGGCCGGAGATTCTTTGCAAAGGAAGTTCGTGATATAGCTGCTCTGGCTGCAATCACTGCAGGTGGGCACTTGATGTTCATGCCTGGAGGGGGTTTCAGAACCTTAGCTACAAGTGGCAAGACACTGCTAACTGCCCGATAAGATTTCGCAATAGGGCAGTTTCCAGTTTGCAGCCACTCATTGCTCAATGCCTCATGATTAGATTGTCCTCCCTGAAACATCATCATAAAAATTTGTCAAAAGGGGAGAGCTGAGACACAATTTAAAGTTCCAAATTTGTTTTTCATCATATATGCAACAGTCTAGAAATCAACATTTATTTACCTGTGAAGACGACCCTTTCTTGGATGAATTGGAGTTTTTCTTCTGATTATTCCACTTCTTAGAAAACGCATCAAAACTGAAGGGTCCCCCAGCTCCAAAGGATGAAAGACTGATGGTGGCTGCCTTTGCAGCTAAAGGATTGAATTTGGGTACAGCGAGTTGAGGTTCTACTTTCTCAGCATTTGATAAAGATCTTTCAGAAAGTGGGACTACTCCATCATGTCCATGGAATAGCCTAAAAGCCATGTCAAAATTGGGACCATCTTCAAAAATTGGACCCTTACCCATGCGCACCTAGCGAAAAGATTGATCAAAATTTTAGTCGCATGTTCCATTCCAATTAACCAATTTCAAAGGTGCAATGGACAAAACATCGGATTAAGTAACAGGTGAGATGCAAGCCCAGGTTCAGAATCTATTGGTTTCATACTAGGCCAGGCAAGCTCCGAGCAACAATACAGTTTTCCGGGTCTCAGGAAATGCACAAGGTATAATAAATGAGGCAACACCTGAACCAATACCTAATTGAGATGAAGAAGCTTATATTTAAGCAAAACTGAGCAAAAATAGAAAACTTACAGGCATTGGGAAAGGCATGGATGAGGAAAGGGAAAAACTAGTGGGCTCATTAATGTTTCTCAGAAAGGGACACCTATGGATGTCTAGCTGAGAAGGTGCGGGATCCTCACTTAGACCTCTGAAGAAAAAGTCCATCTTTATCAGAAATCAAGATTACCTGCACAAAAAGAGGAAAGAGCATAAAGATAAATGCCTTCATCATCTTATGAACATGAAATGATAAACTTCCAAACATGAAATCAAACTCTCAAAACAACGTTAAGAATAAAAATTGACCACAACTCTGAATCATACCAACCACCGATCAAGATTGTAAAACCAATCTCAGAAACTGAAGAAACACACACAAGATTTTGATTGCAAAGCGTGAGATCATATGCCCAGTAAACACAAACAATTCATCAAATCAGAAGTTCTAGCTATCAAAATCTAAACTTTAACAAAGAGACAAGCATCATTAACACACAGGTACAGTTTCAATTATATACCAACAATTATAAAAACTGAACATAACTCTTAAAAAAAGAATACAACTAAATAAAACCGGACATCATCTAATATCTCAACAGATCACTACACAAAGCTTTTTATTACAAGAGCTACAGAGTTTAAGATTTATCGAATTGTCTTTACCCGGAAAAAAATGAAACCCATTTGACTTCCAGAAAACCCCATTAAAGTTTTTTTTCTTTAAACCTCTAAATTATCGAACTTTAGCAAACCATTAACCCTCTGGAATCAACAAATCTCAATTATAATGAAATAAAGCAAAACACCAAACAATGCCAGAAAAAACGTCAAAAACAAGGATCTAAAAAACCGAAAGAAAGCAAGAAACTTTAAGATGCCATACCTCTTGCGCTGATGTTATAATTAAAACCCAGAAATCAAAATAGAAAAAAGTGAGTAAAAAAGGGTTTTTTTGAGGGATTGAAGAGACAAAGAAAGGAATCAAAGTTAGGTAACAAAGGAGAGAGAGAGAGAAAATTGTTCAAGAGAAGAAAGAGAGGGTGTAAACGACGACGTGCTAAGCACACGCCTTGGATGTTTAGTGTTTGTAAATGTCAACGTTCGAGTAACATGTGTTTGTGTTGTTTGGTTTGGTCAGAGCTGGATGGAGGCTTTATTCTTAATTTAAATAAGGGTTGGGATTCTTCGTTATTTCCTTTTCAGATTAGGATTCGGAATTATGGATTTGTTAACCTAATTTTCTCTTTAAAAAAACGAGAGAAAAAATATTCCTTACAGATAATATATTACTTCTTTATATAAAAAAAAAGGCACAGGCTTTTCCATCCGTGAATACTAAATTTGGGTTTTCCATTGTATCACAAATATCTTATTGACAATTAACTCAATTGATTCGTAGTTTCTAGGCATATTATCAGATAATAATCATCTAATTAGCTAAGATCCAAAAAAAAAAAATATGCCTAATATCAAGGGAAAGAACATGAAATTTTACCTATAAATAAAAAATAATGGAGAAACATGTGTATCAAAGTATTTCAACTTTTTTTTCCCTGAGTTTTTATTTATTTTTCAATAAGTATTTTAACTCTCAATCTTCCCAATCAAGAGCCAAAAACTTATTCTAAAATTAATTATTTCGAATTATTAGAACTATACACCAAGTTTAATGGGTTTTTACTAACTCTTCGTTATAGCAATGTTATGCCATCCTTTTCAGAGTCCTGTCATCTTACAATCTAGTGCTTAAGAAGCTGAGATACTGGTCGAGAGGAACAAGTGCTGGAATTACTTGACCAGGTAAATAAAGTCATGTGCTTGGTATATATCTTTCCCACTAACAGTAAGTCTGGGAATAGTAAAAGTGATTTTCGAGCAAAATCTAATCATCCTCGTGAATGGATACAGATGGCTTTCAAGATCTCTGCTTTTGGTCTTGTTGGAAGTTAGCGATAAGGTGGTTGATGACTTCAAGCACCTTTGATTAATTTTAAAACAGTCTTGACTCTTGATAATGCAATTTTAATAAATGATTCTTGGCACTATTACTATTTTATTTCGCCATGGAAATATCTTTTTTGCAGCACTGTTTAAAGACCTGAAGCATTTTAAACATTGACAAGGTGTCCATGCATGAAGCATGTGGTGAAGTTTTTTTTGAAGGAAAAGTCCACTCATTCTGAGGTGCTGTGTGAGCCAACTCAAATCCTTTAACCAGCCATTATCTCCGCTAACATTTTCTTTTGGGTAGGCAAAAATCAGTTCACGAGCTCGTTGCAAATGACCAAATTAGCTCTCTGCTATAAGTTAACTGGGCAAATTTTATTGTTTACTGAACAAAATCCTTGTATTTTTTACCATTTACCTTTGCAATCCGTGGGACATAAACAAACATTATCATGACTGGTCCCATACCAACAAATTCACAACATGCGCCAGTTTCAGAAATCACTGATCAGTAGCCAAGGACAGCCTTTGTTTGGCAAGAAAATGAAAGAACAGTCATAGTTGAAAGGGTCAGACATTAAACATTCTCGTAAATGACAATACCCTGAATGAAATATGTGGCCAAGTTTGTATTTACAGAAAGTTGACAAAATTGCCATCGTGTGCTGATCTGAAAACTAGAGGTTAAAAAGCAAAGACGCCTACTGTTTCCTTCACGGCCTGCCCTCTTGCATACAAGTCAATTTCATTAGAAAGAGGGCATCAGGAAAGTAGTTTAGGGAAAAGGAGAACAGTACAAATTACTATTAATAGAGCTCCTTTCTGCAGTCATTCATCAGCAATACTAAAATCTATTCAGGCGCTGGTTCCTCGTTTGATTTCTTGTATTCCGGCTTCAGCTCATATGATCCTTGATTACTTCCCTTGTTGTTATAGACACAAAGGTCTTTAAGCATGTCTTTAACAAATTGCTGCAGAAAGACAAGGTAATAATGAGACAGAGAAGGCGAGGACAAAATACTTCTATACTGAAATTCAACAGAGAAAATGGCAAAAAAGCAAATCTTAAAACAAGCATTTCAAAAGAAAATAAAAGGTATTTCACATAAGCCTTAAAAGATCCTGGTGGCTGGCCGCATAAGTTTTTGAAACAGCCAAAACTATATTTTTTTTGTCTGCAATCCAGAAGGGGGAAGGAAGAAGAAGGATGGTCAATAGATGATAAAGTTATTCTAGTGTGACAATTCATGGAGCACCATCTGCCCAGGCTTGTTCGAAATGTTCAAAAATAAAAAGAAGTATGCAAAGTCACAGTTATTCTGAATTTTGAAACAAGTTCCATATTGGAGATAAACAGAGCTTCTGAATTTCTCAGCATAGAGAAACCCTGGTTAAAATAGATAGAATTGCTAAAATCTGCAAGAAACAATATTATGTAAAATCTTAGAACCCTAGCATCCAAAATTAGGGTTTTGATGAGTCGAATAATTTCATTCAAAATCCAGAGACAAGGTGTAGAAAACCATCCAATGAAAGGATGCAATCATGAGGTCAACTAACATGAAGCATGTGGTCATGACCATTCTAAAAAGACATGCCTCGTGCCCATTTGAACAGTCAAGTTAACAAAAAGACGAAAAAGCTCATGCCCATTTGAACCTGTTAGTGAGAGATATTTGAATTTCAACTAAAGGCTCAAAGAACTTTTGCCTAGTGTTTGGATGCAGAGTGCATGTACTTTTCATAGCTGAACAGCTTGAAATTTGGCGAATAATTTTACTTCTGACCCCCATAGAAGAAAAGTCTTATCATGGTGTTAAAGGATGAGTTCATAACAGAAACCAAAAGTAGTAATATACTAAATAGTAGGAGCCTGTAATGTTTAAACATGGGTATAGCAGGTAAGCATAATGCTGGAATTCTTCAAATTACTATGAGAAGATCAAATTAGAGCACTTTCACCCTACACAAACAAAGAGATAATCAGAGCACCCCAACTTGTCTTACAGCTTTGTAAAGACCCATATTTAGAAACAGTGCCTAACAAGTCAAATGTCCAAATATACACTATATTCTCTGTTGATCTAAAGGTCATGCGTAGCAAAGTTTGTTAAACTCATGATTGCATAGTTCATGAAATCATATATTCCTCTAAAAGCAATATGTTTTTGCATGCTTTCAATACAGCATCATATGGCAACAATATGGACACGTAAAATGACTTGGAAGATCGAAAATATGACATACAGCACTAAAAAGAACTCTGACCACTAATTCTGGGTATCATACACACATAGAATTTTTAATTATTTTTTTACACGCAGTATTGTTACTAAGATCCAAACGGTAGCATAAGCACATTTGCAAAAACTAAGTGGTCAAAAAACATACTTCAGGTTGGTCTGTCTCTTGGACCAGCTGTTTTAGTGTCCAGTTTGGTTGCTTTTCAAAAAGCTTAAACATAATCCCTTCCATTTCTCTACGGTCTCTTCTCGTCCTTTTCATATCTGATGCCTTGATTGGCAGTTTCTTCTTATCCTATTGCAAACACAAATGTTTAGAATAGTCCATATCATAAATATCACTAATCTATCAGGTAATAGCAAAAAAGAAAGTGCCTCCACATAAAGCAAGGTGAAAAAACATTGACAAAGATGTAGAAAAAGGACAGTACAGCGAGTCCAGATATAATCATCCCCGGCATAGGCATCATATGACTCCCAGTGTCATTGTCGATGACCTGAAATTGGGAACAAGGAGAGGGTCAAAGAGAATTGATCATCCATAAAAAGCATGAAGAAAAGATGTTTAGTGTAAAGCAGACCTTTATTTGTCTACTCTTGACCATGTACTTTTTTGTTCTTTCACGACAGATTTTTCTATAGTTCTCAAGGTTTTCACTATGAGGCCTCACATCAAATTTGTTCAGTATTCTTCCCTCCACAGACAGCTTTCCTATAAAACAATGGAATTTCACCAACTTTAGTTCAGCTTCCAAAGTTCAGTTGCCAAAATTGAAACATGTTTTATGAGTTAGAAGTTAGAACAAGAAACCAGCTGTTTGCTATCCAAGTAAACAGGCAGAAAAAACAGCATATACTAATTGCATATTCTCTTGAAGAAAGTAAGAGTTCCATTTCCATGACGAACTGATGTGCATTTTTTTTGGTACAGAGAAGGGCCCACAGGCCCAAGGACACAAATACTAACTAATTATCATGGATACTATTACAAGCAAACCTACAATGATCAGCTGAAAGTAAGTTCAGGAGTCCTGGTAGAGGATCAGGAAGATATTTGATTCCTAACTTCGCATTAGATCTTATATTAGTTAGTCAATCAGCATTATGAGTTCCCTTCTCTGTAGCATGTGCAGTTATATTTAAGTTATTGCTCAGTGGCAATACAGTGCAGAAAAATTCAACCTAGAGTTTTCTAGCTATCCCAAAAAAATGATCCACTGGCTTGCTTTTCCTTGAAGTGAACCATCTTAAGAGGTTACTATTGTCCGCAGTTTGGATAGAGAGGCAAAACAGGGAATTTATGCAAGCTATTTTGTCAAATAAAAATGATAAATTAACTATGATCTGAAGTGTTCTTCATGGAAAGTGAATTTCATGACATGGGCTCCAAAGACAGAAGCATGCTTACCTTGAGATGACTCAGAAAACACAGACATATCAACTAAGTCTTTAGACATTTCCATAGAGTAAGACTTGAGTCCATCTCCAGGTCCAGTGCCAGCCATTTCCATAGTGAACTGAATATGATAGGGGATGACTTAGATAAGGTGAAGCAGTACAATAGACGTCCCAAAACAACAAAAGAAATGCTATATCATCTCCCGAATTTTTTCATTGATGTCATGAATTAATCTAAATTATTGATCTAGTTATTGTGACATCTTCACTCAACCCAAGGAAAAGAAGAACAGAAATCAAGGCAAACATAGTACCAAGAAGCTCGTTATTATCAAATTCTGTCCGTGCAAATTCATTCGTATGCACCACATAAAGGAGCTCTACAATCCAACAAGTCCTTTCAAACCTTAGTCAATGCTGATGAAATTAGAAAATTTTAATGTCATGATCACTACTCGCTAAGAAATAAAACAATTTGAACACACCATCTTCTAACTCATCTACTGTATGTTGCACTTGAAAAGGATTAACAATCGGAATACCAGAAAGGATTGAAAGCATTTGATATCAAGTTTGCAAAATGAAATAGATTCTTTTCCATGGGAACATGATGATTACAGCAATTCAAATATTTCCATCCGGATACTGATGTACTTCCTAAGAAATCTTCCAAGCACAAAGTTATGACTCACTCTGCCTTCAATTCCCACTAGCCAATCCAACAGGAAAAACAAAAACATGCAAGTCGCAACATAACAGAAAAACAACAAGTCGCCTCATCTAAGATTTTTTTCTTAAAGTAGAAAAGGTCATTACTAACTTGCGGACCACAATTCCTGAAAAGGGAAATCTGAAGATAATAGACATAAATATTTAGTTTGATACGTGAAATTCAATTCTCATTAGCAAAATTCATTAAAACTAAGCAACACGATACACAACATTACAGATAAAGAAAATCAAAATGACACGAAACTGAAAAATAACACCACATTCCATAAGAGTGTGATAACTTGTGAAATGCAGAAACCAAAAGAAATCGTGAAGTGTGAAAACAAAACAAAACAAGACTCAACTCGAAATTTAATGCATTCGGATAATCCTGCAGTAAAATGTCACCATTAACCAAAACAATCCAAAACCACACAAATTAGTCCCTAGAAATGACACGGCACAAAATCCAGCCAGCAAAAGAAAAAGAAAACACAATCTTGATTCAAAACAAAGGGAACCCATAAACCCCAAGGAACCACACAACGCAAATAAACCATCAAACCTACAAAAACCAACCATGCAAGGCAAAGAAGAAACCAAAAAGACATAAACTTGAACATATCTTAAAAAAGGAAAGAAACACAAAAACAGGTTGTATCTTTTTAACCTCTGTAGCAGAATTATCATCATCATTGCTTTTAAGAGGGTCAACAGAGACAATGACTTTAGCCACAGGTGGCGAAGAGGCATCACCATCACCAACTTCATGTTCTTGGCTTCGTAGAAAACGAGAGACTATTGAAGGACATTTCATCAACCAAACTGATTTCTCTGCTTTGCTTGCATCCAAGAACCCACCAAGAACAGGACTTTTGTTATTATTGTCATTTGTAAGGTTTTTGTTGTTGTTGTTGTTGTTGCCGCTGCTGCTGTTGCTTGCCTCATCGTCCATGGCGCGAGAGACTAAAATGGGGCAACGGGGTCTTTCTCTCTTTGGGAGTGAAAGAAACGGTTTTTGAGATAATATTTTGGTTTTTAATTTTTTTTTATTTTTAACAGCGAGAAGACCACAACGGGTTATGGGGGCAGTTTTATATAGCGAGAAGGAGCCACGTAAGGCGTGATCCAGCTGGAGTCTTTGTGTTTGAATTGAGGAATTAGGATTATTAGTTTATTACCACCTAGAATTAACTAAACCTGGTTTCGCTACAACGACAAGTCGTCTGCTGCCACTACATAGTGAACCAGGAGGATTAAAACCCCGCTACGAGCAACAAAGTTTGTGACTTTTTTGAGTTCTTTTCATAAACTCTCTCTCCCTCTTTCTCAATTTGGTCCTCATTACTTATATGGTAATCTCTTGATCTCTCTTTCCTCTTTTACATGCAATTGTTCATTCTTCTATGTAGTTTTTGATTTATTTTTTTTTGTTATATATATAATGGTGGAATTGTAAGTGAAAAAGCAAAAGCCCAGTTGCTGATTGGGATTTTGATTTGTTCTTACGAACTGGGTTCTTCTTACTTTGGTCTCGAAAGTGTAAAAATGGATGAGCTGCTGGAATCATGTTGCATTGTTGTTTGAGGTTAATGTCCGGTTCTTTGTTTGATTATCAATTGATGCAACAATGTTAAGTTATTGCAATTTTTCAATTTTGAGAAGGGAAAAGGCTGTCTAGAGAAAAAAACTTGCGCTTTCTTTTACATTTAGTTATAGTTAAGCGATGAATCTTGTTGTTGTAGCAATTTGTCTTGATATTTAGTGTTCGAATAGGTAAAATGGAGAACAGAGTTGCTAATCAGCTCCCTGAAGTAGACTCTTTGCCAGATGGGTTTGTTGACAGCTCAATGGAACCCGTGGCTCCTCAAACTCCAACTTCAGAGCAAGAGAAGCCAGTCAGCGACTGCAAGGAGGATAGTATTGGTAAAGTGGATCATGTGAGTGAAGCATTACAGGAGTTGGCTGCAAATGAGTCTCAAACCAGTCAGAATGGTACCGAGAAGCCTGAAAAGATGAGAAATTTCCCTGTTCCATTGTCTGATATTGATGGATGTGATGCTTCAGTGCACTTGGTAGTTGAGCCTGATCAGGGCGCGTGGCAGGAAGAGGGTACACTTACCAAGCCTGTTTTAGATGATTTAGTTCCTGAGGCTTCTGTTGGGGTGTCCAGATGCAGCGAGGTAATCGAAGTTCAAGGGAGTTCTCAAAGTTCAGATAGATGTAATTATCTTCTCTTCCATGGCAATTGCTTTCATAACTCCAATTTTGTTTTGAGTTTCTGATTTTACATTGTTGGCCCTTGGTCATTCCTTTGCAGCCACTCAAGGAGGTTTGGACTCACAAGCCACTGGTGTAAAAGAAATATCTTCATCAGAAAGCACTGAGTTACAGAAAGGCAGAAAAGTAGTCAGTGACCTACCTTGATTAGTTTGATCACTAAAGAGACTTCTAGCTAATTTATTTTTTCTTATTTCTAGTTACTTAAATGCATTTTGATCTCTGTGTGAGGACTGCACAGTTGTGTGTTCGTTTCTTTCCTGTTCCTATAATTCCTTGACAGTAAGGCCTGCCATCTTTTTCAGCCATCCAACTCCATACTGTCATGCCATTTTGACAACAACATGCATACTACCATGCAGTATTTTTTTTTTGTTTTCCTGGATGTGCTTTATTTTTATGAACATCCCATATTTCCATCTATATAGGAAGTATTACTATTGTGATTCATTGTACTTCATTTATTGCCTTCAGGAAGCTACTGAAACAAAACGTAAGAATGCAAAACGAACCTTCAAGTCAGAAAAGGAGTTTCTGGAGTTCACTTTGAAGTATCAACAAGTGCTTACTGAAAGAGATGCTGGTGAGTTTGAATGTGTTTGTAGTACCTGAAGCTTACTTTCATTGTATTTGATAAACTTAATACATCCTTAAAGAGAAGAAATTTTGAAGCTTCTTTTTAGTATTTCCTTAAGTATAATTGATTTGGATGTAGCATACCTTGTTCAGATATTTGTTTTCAGACTAGCATAATTTCATGACAATATAACTAGGACATGTTTTGTTGGTTTATAAGATTTGCACCCACAATTATGAAAAGGAAGCAAACCACATTTCGTGCAGGAATTTAATGTAGAAAATGGCTTTCACTTGTTACCTGGGCTTGCAATATGTTGATCTCTGAAATCTAGAACATCACTTCTTCACATTTACAGGAAAACACTGTTAAATTAAGGGATAATTCCTCCTTTTTGAGAACAAGTTTGCCAAGGTCTTCCAGATTCCTGCCAAAATACCTTCCTTTGCTTTCTCCAATGAAAAAAAAACTTGTCAGAAGCTGGTGACAAATGGATTGACCATTGAAGTTGTTTTTCCTTGAATTGCTCATTGTAGCATTTTATACAATCTTTGCAGGATCAAAGAGACAACTACATCAAAATTAAAACCATTTGTTATCGATTTTTGTTTGTAAAATCATGATACCCATTGTGATTTTCATTAAAATCTTTACAATTTTGAAGATAGATCAAACTCATGCTCGGTAACCTTTTCCCTTATTCTTTTGCAGCTATTGTTGTTCGTGATAAGCTTGAGTCGCTGTGCAGAGAGTTGCAACGCCAGAATAAAATGTTGATGGTATACTTGCTTTTAAACTGTATCTATCCACACTGAGTGAACTGTAAAGTTGTTACTTGTTTCAGATGATGATACTTTACATGTGATTGGTAATGTTTGGGTTAGTATTTTGAGCATGCAAAATCTGTTGAGGTCCTTGACTTTTCCCACAGTTGATGGCTTTTAAAGTTCTGTTATCATCTATCCCTACTCTTGAAAATAACACACTCTTAAGGGAAAGAAACTGTTCAAGTTCTGAACTTGTATTTTTCATTCACAAACTGTGCTTTATTTAATTCAGTGGATTGTTTCTCGTACAAATTTGATATGAGAACTTGTTTTCCTAATTAAGATAGGAAGTGATGGGGTGATAATTTGACAGGATGAATGCAAACGGGTATCAACAGAGGGGCAACATTTGAGATTGGATTTATCAACCAAATTCCAAGATGCAATAAAGGTTTGGTTAGCATTTTTCACTCAATTGAGATTGAGTATCGAGCTGTAGTACACTTGCATCATTCCTTTTTCCTGGGAGGATGAACCATCTGATGCAACTGGAATAACTAGTGTCTTCTGTTATAGGACGTGAGCAACAGGCTAGAAGAGCAGAAGGAGGAATCTCTCACTCAGTTGAAGGAGAATGAGATGTAAGACAAATATAAAATACATGCAAAATTATCAAATTTTATAGTAATTTCATTTTTTGTTTGAAGTGGATGAATCAATATATAATAGTAATATTGTTGCAATGATAAATATTCTGGGCTTGACTATGACGGTTCAGTTTCGAGTAGTGAGCAGCCTGTTTATTACAGATAGGTCTGTCTCCAAATTCCCCTTTCCTAAAATTACTGCTGGTACACAAAATTGTCAATACGTAATGACCGTAGCTGTATTTGATGTTTCTCTTTCATGAATAAGAATTGAAGCAGAATGGAATTGGATTCCTTGAATCTTTGAGATTGTATAACCACGCAAGAGGCATCTCTATATCATAAATAAGAATCACCATAGCTGTGTAGTCACAAACAAAATTTTGTGATTTAGCTGTCTCAGTTTTTGTCCTCTGTCCCTACCCTTTCATGCCCAGATCATGGATGCTTTCTTGGATTTATCCAGGACTTATCCGCTCACACCTATCAATGGTTCTTTAAAACATATGAAGTGTGAATACTATTGCTCTCAACATAATCTACCTGATTTTTCATCCTTAGGTTAAGAAAAAAGCTGAAGGAATTTGCTGATCAGTATGCCATTTCTGAACAGCAAAATGCACAAAAGGTTTGTAATTTATGCTTTACTTGAATATGAAGAATGCTCACTGGTTCCTTGTCTTTAAGTACTTGTAAAGTTGTTGTTCATCTTGTTTTTGGAATTTGAATTCACAGTTAAAGCAGAAAACACTGGAACTTCAGATTGCTGATTTGAAGATCAAACAGCATGAAGAAAAATTAGTTCAGGAGCAGTCACAGATGAAAATATATGCAGAACAGGTGTCCCAATTATTGGCAACTGAAAAGACTTTGCGTTTGCAGTTGACAGCAGATGGAGACAAGTTCCAACAATTCCAGGTCAACTTCATTTGCTGTTATGCTTCAGCTTACATCATTATACATGAATTTTAAATTGGATAGTGAATGTGAATTTCAAGTTTCATGTCCTGGTAACACTTGATAAAGGGTGGTATGCTAAGATTCCTTTTTTTTTTGTCCTTGTACAATATTGATGCCAGCTGATCTAATTAGCTAAAATCATCATCAGCTTCCCTTAACCAAAAAAGAAAAAAAAAGTTGTAATCTCTTCTTAATCCCGCTCCACTTTGTCATTGTGATGTCTGTGGCCCGTGGCAATTATTTTCGAGTTAGAGAGTACTATATATAATCCATCTCCCACAACTTACATATTCCATTCATAATAACTTAACATTGAGGGATCTAAAGTGCTAAGTTGATTTTGCAGGAAGCGTTGGTAAAGAGCAATGAGGTTTTTGAAACATTTAAGCAAGAGATTGACAAGGTACACTTGCATTTCTATTAAAGAGAACATACATTTTATTAATGTGCCTATTCTTGATTTCTCTCTGTTTCAGTGCTGTGTGCATTATGTGTGTTGAGTAATCATTTCTCCTTGTTGTCGCGGAAATAATAGATGGCAAAATCGATCAAGGAACTCAAGAAAGAAAATACATTCTTGAAGAGCAAGAGCGAGAAATCAGATGTTATGCTGATTGAGCTTGTTGATGAGGTATGGTTGGCTTGCATTTGTAGATTACATCTTTCTCGATTATTTGCAACGGGTAACCCTTCCTTTTTTTAAGCTTTTATTGACATGCAAGCATGGATTTTTACCAGTACTTAAGCTCCATGAGCTTTTAAGCATGTTGCTCTCTTCAACTTCATGCAAGGGGTGTGTCTGTCCTCCATCATTGGAGGATATTATCCTCCTCCATGTGCTATCTTCAAATGTAGAATTTAAGTTGTACATCAAGAAAGCCTTTTGCCCCAACTACAATTGGCTACTCTAATTATATGTGATCGGCCCATACAAATTCTAGACATTTCATTGCTCGTTCCAGCGATTTTGGTGCAGTACTGATTTACTACTGCAAAATTCCTCTATTAACATATGCTTTCTATTACCTGAAACATAAAGCCCTTTGAATTCTTCTTTTTGGCAGAGAGAGAAGTTGAAGAAACAACTGGATAAAACAAGGAATCAAAAAGAAAAGCTGGAGTCACTGTGCCGATCACTCCAGGCAGAGAGAAAGCAGAATAAAACTGGGAGCAACAGCAGTGATTCAGTCCCAGCCTGATTATTATCGATCCTCTACCTGATTATTATTGATCCATGCTTTAATCTCATTGTGAATTTTGGAATATTGTTTCAAATTTTATTATGTTTTGTGTCGGCTTTGGTTTCTTATTGAGGGGATTCGCAGTGATCAAATGTAACCAACCCTTTATGAGTAGTTTGCTTTTTTCGTGAGATAGTTATCTTTTCTTTTCTTGGAACCAAAAAAGTTGTTCTTGTTATTGTGCTGCTTTAGCTTATTCTAGTACCTATGTTGTGATTGGCATCCAAAGTTACTTTGGGAAATTAGTGTACAGTTTTTCAGGTTAGTTTGTGCTCGCAGCCCTACAGATTCAAAATCGAGATAACAATGAAGAATAAATCTAATAACCATTTTACCGGAGTTCGAAGTGATGTGGGCCTCCAAAGCTGGCGAGAATCCCTTCGAACCTTCCTCAATTTGCTTTACCAATCACCACGAGTTTCAAACTCGTGCATGGTAGGTGTATTTCTTGCAATACGAAGAATATTTGCCTCGTCATGAAATCCTTACCGGACAAGGAAAACATCATGTTTTCTCCTTACGAATTTGTCAGGTAAAAGACAACGTCTCCGCCTCTCAGGTAACTTCCAACCATTTTCCATTTGAATTGTTTGAAGGTGTGGAATTGTCGGTGTTCACACGTATTTGTAAAAAGAAGAAAAAAACCTGGACGTATTTCTTCTTCTTTTTCCTTTTCAAACCAATATTCAAGATGTCCTGCAGAGGTAATTGTTGATCACATATTTTTTCCTTCTAGTGTTCTTGGTGTACAGCACATATCCAACTGCGATTGTAGTATTTGTAAATTTTTACACCAAGATCATAATCTAAAACGTACCATACATGGAAATTTCAACTGTGGTGATTTGAACTAAATTCATCTCTCCAATTTGACTAAATTCAATTAATTATTTTAAATGGAAACTTACCTTCTCATACACTAAAAAGGAGATTATTGAACACTTCCAACACATAATTAATTCACACTCACAAAATTGGTGAATCCCACAAAACAATTTAGAATCTTCGAACAAACCAGCACACAATCAATTCACACCACAGATTTGGCAATCTCACAAAACTCCATGCTTATCCCCTTCTTTTTTCCACTGTATACTAATCACATACTAGTCGTGATCCACACATTTTTTGGGATAAAAAACGAAGACAGCACGCGAATCTTTTGTTTGAAAAGACTGAGAAATTTATAATTAATCAAACATGTTTTCGTTTTTTTTCACGCGACACTAACAAATTTCTGCATACACAAAGTATTAAAAATCTAGGAATTGAAAACCGGAATCTCAAAGCCATGAGGTTTCTCATGATCTTACGTTTTCATTAAATGAACATGTAAGAACAAAACGCTTGGAAAAAAAATCTATTTACAAAGGGAAGGCAGGAGGAGACTTTTGTGGGGAGACTTGAGAGAGATGAAGAAGAGGGCACCTCACCTAATATTATTTTTTGCTAACGCCAGTTGAACCGTGAGTCAATACTAACGGACTTGGGCAGCCACGCCGAAAAGACACTGCCTACGTCAGCAGAATCCACGATAATGTTCATTTAATGTTTCTCGTACTCACTCACCAACTCCAAGACCCCACGAACCGTCGCACACTCATTTGCCCAAAGATTTGACAGCCAATAGCGTTCCTCCACGTTTCCCCAAACTCCCTACTTCTGCATGCACCGAACTCGGACCCGGACTTGTACACAAATTCCATAACATGAAATTTATATAACCGTTTCGAATCCGTTGTTCTCGTATGTAACAACCACCCGAACCATTCATCGCTGCAAATTTAAGACCCATCTTCCTTCCCCCTTTTCCCTCTCCGAAGTTTGTAAAGTCATGAACTTTACTGATCACTAAAAACCCTAGTTCAGTATAATCACTGCTGTGTTCCTTGTCCTTTTCTCTTCCTTTCAATTTCAAGTCAAAGGTAGGCCTGTTTGTTTTAACCATCTATTGTTTGGGTGATTTTATGGTTTTGGGCTGAATTCTGTGGTTTTGTTATTCATTTTTTAGGGTTTTTGTGCTGATGGAGATGAATTTAGTGGCTAGTTGCAAGGTAATCAGTAATTTAGTATACTTATCAGTGGTGGTGTTGATCAAAGTGTGGTTTGTTTGGATGTTGATTCACGTTTTTGTGGCAAAGAAGAATTTTATTTTGTTATTTTATGCATGCATGTATGTATCTGTGCTAATAATGTTTATATGCTTAACTTGAAGGGAAAGTTGGCATATTTTAGAATTAAAGAGCTCAAGGATATTTTATCCCTGTTGGGTCTTTCAAAGCAAGGGAAGAAGCAGGTCTCTGTCCTCCTTTTTCTGTCATTTTTTTTTTTTGCAATTGTTTGTGCAAAGATTTGCAGGTTTTACTCATTTTTAACTTGTTTGTTGGCTCAATAATTATTCAGGGTCCTTCTTTTTCCTTCATTTAAATCATGATTGTTTTATCTGATATTTTTCTTTTTGTGCAGGATTTAATGGACAGAGTTTTGGGTTTGCTCTCAGATGATGAAAGTGAGTTTCATTGCAATTTTTGTCATCGATAGAATGTTATTTATTATTTGCCCTTGGTACTGTTAGTCAGGGCTGGTGTGAATCACTAGGGGAATCAGCCTGTGGGTTTTTTCTTTTCTTTTTTTTTGTTCTTTTATTTTATTTTATTTTTATTTCAGATGTGTCTTTCGTGCCAATGTTTCTCGGAAATCTAATCATCCCTTATGTTGTCATGAAATTGGTTTCTCTTGTTTAGAATCACAACTCTTTATTTACTTGCCTCAGCGCAGTTTAATTCAACTCTTGATAAATGTGATTAACATGTATGAAAACTTTTTGCAGTTTGCTCCGCTCGCAGCTTTGTAAGGAAACAGCAGATTGGAAAGGAAGCTGTAGTGAAAATAATTGATGATGCTTACAGGTTTTTTTTTTCCTTCCTATTTTCATGTGCTGTGCATGAAATCCTGATGGCTGCTCTGTAGTGTTTCTGTGTGGGTGTCTGCCTGTCATTTCCTGACTTGTTTTGTACAAATGGTTTGGTTTTCTAATCAAAATACTTCTAGTTTCTTCTAAACCTATATTTTGCCCATCTATTTATTGGAAAATAAAGTGTTATTTCCCCTTGTTTCTTGCTCATATGCTGTGTGTTAAACCAATTATTTTGCCCAGAAAAATGCACATAACAGATGCATCAGATTTAGCAGTGGGGGCTCCAAGTGGCTTTCATACTATGAGTGTTAAAGAAGAAGTTGAAGATTTCATTAGTCCAGAGAAGAGGATTCGTTGTCCTTGTGGAAGTTCACTGCCTACCGAGTTCATGATACAGGTAAGGTCAAACATAGTGGTAATTTTCTTTTCTGGTTTGAATTAAACGTGGAAGAACTCTGCAGTCACAGCTTAATCGGATATCTAGTTCTTTGTTTTAATCTTTGAGTTTTAGCAGGAAGAGATAGCTAGCTATGAAGTTGAATGCGTTACACAGCACCTTAGGATTCAGAGCACTTACATTGCCTGATTATTTGATTTTTGCTTCCCTTGTAAAATGTAGAGTGTTGTTTCAAATTCTTACTGGGGCTTTTCTATATGCAGTGTATAGATTCAAAATGTCAAGTGCAACAACATATTAGTTGCGTCATTTTTCTGGAGAACCCTGTGGAGAGTGACCATCCAATTCCACCTGTATTTTACTGTGAAACATGCCGTATTGACCGAGCAGATCCGTATGTATTTTATAGTTATCTTTTTGTTTGGTCATATATGTATATTCCCAAGTGAATCATGTCTAATTAGT
>Ga0307512_10003398_pt1 | contig 18620 bp, 13 predicted proteins | sample 14_EM_MG_FD_200267 | JGI IMG/M metagenome (GOLD analysis project Ga0307512, IMG submission 200267) | Populus trichocarpa ectomycorrhiza microbial communities from riparian zone in the Pacific Northwest, United States - 14_EM | ecosystem: Host-associated > Plants > Roots > Unclassified | place... | reverse complement strand
AAGTGGTGTGTAAGATCATGGGATGAGATTCGGATGGTACATCGGAGCATGAAGAATGGTTCGAGGGTGGCAGACGAATTGTATATAAAGAGAGTGTTGATAGTGTTGGAGGGTTTCCTTTTCTTCTCTCTTTACTCGTTCTCTTGTATAGCAAGCAATAGTCCGACTTTGAAATCTATCTTGACCCTTGTTTTTCGATACGCACTTCGAATCCAGTCCAACAACATTCACATCACCTGCGTCCGACCCCGCCCGTTACAGTGTGTAGATAGGTAGCTATATAGTTACATAGATACACAGATGAGAATACAAACTGAATGCATAAGTTTTGAAAATCATTGAACGATAAGTAGTAGCTATGATTTCCAGGTGCACCATCAGCATTTCCAAAGAAGCGGTGGCCGGAGAAAAAACGGCTTCAGCATAACTGCAGCCACTGCGAAGAGTGTAACACACGTGTCGTTCTGATGGTGCGTATACATCACCAAAAAGTACAGGAGGTACGTGTGCAACGCAACCCGTCGCCTAGGCGACAGGTAGCGTGTAATTCTCTGTCAGAGGGTATGAGGTTCCGTCAGAGCCGTCAGAGCCGTCTGGAACACCCAGGTGTTTCTGACGGAAACTAGGGTCATTGCTGATGCTCCTCCTGCACTGGCATCAGGAGAGCACTCTCAGAATGTGCTTCATGGGCTGGCTTTGTGCCTCTTAGCCTGTTGGAAAGGGTGGTGAAGTCAACCTTGCAGTGTGTTGCTGCTTTTCTGATGCTTGCTAATTTGCCACCCCTGTAGTCCCTTATAGCCTTCTGCATAGTATCTTCCTTTGTCTGTACCTTCCTTGCTTTGACTCTAGGCATTGTGGTTGTGGGTGGAGGTTGTGGTTGTGGTTGCTGCCCAGATTTAACACCAAAGATGGTGTGTCATTGGGATGTTGCATCGCCTGGTCATATTTCATAGCAGGGAAACCTACATTGGCGGTGTGGTGGGAAAATGGCTCCGACCACTACAAAGTCACACAATTGAGTGGGCACATGACGAGGTTAAGGTTATTGCGGCTCCGCATCACTCCATCAACAAGATCGAATAACCTTTGCTAGATGGCATCCGACACCACAATTCAGAGAGACCTCCATCAGCAAAAAGTGAAATGGCATTCTCAGTATTCTGAGCATTTTGAAATTCAAGTTCGCCTTTTCTCAATTATGCAGTGTACTCTGGCTGGAAATATACTCAGTAAAACTGTTTTCATATCTTTGCGCGATTTTCAAACTTGGTATAGTATTCCCAAAGGGGTATAGCTTAGTCTGTTACATTGTTTTATAGTCGAAAGTTAGTCCATTTTGAAAAATGAAATATGTAATAGACATACTATTGCTTGCTTAGTAATATTATGAGACTTTTGGTTTATATATCTTCATGACAAATCATAATGAAACTAACCATATTTGGAATACCTCCAGCTATAATCAACAAATAACTGAATATCTTTAATAATATTTCCTATTTGAGTTGGTTTGTTTTTGATTTGTCATTTCGAAATAGTAATGTCAAGTTTCATGTTATGACTCAGCAAAGTATTCTATGTTCATTACATTTTTCAAAAATATAAATAGCTGACTTTAATCAATTAAGAAATGTATCCAACTAGGCTATACCTATTTTGGAACACTATACCAAGTTTGAAAATCCCATCAAATTGTGGATGCAATATCACTGAGTATAATTTGTATAACTGGACCCGATAAAATCGACTAAATGCAAACTTGACTTTCAAAAACCTTCAAAATGCTCAAAATGCTCAGAATACCTTTTCCACTTTTTGCTGATGTGACCAATCACTTACCAATCATCAACTCATCGCTTTCTTTCTTCTCTCTTTTGTTTCTTAGTTTCTAGCCAATCAACTATCTTGCTGTGGTTACTCCCTCCATACACTCCTCGAAACAAAAACTCTGTTTTCATAGGTTTTGACGGAAGCTGCAGTGTGCGATCTCCAGATCCGGGATTTCCACCCCGAAAGGTGCTCTGACTCGGAGGTCGTTTCGGAAAGCAGAGCACGGGAAAGTAAGCTGGCAGTGAGAGACAGATGACAGGGTGACAATGTGGACTCGGATGGAATAGTCCCACCGGGACTGGAACGACACATTACGGAACAGTGGGCTGCAATCAGAGACTTCACCACAGTGACAATGGAATACATATCAAGCATGGAGGACCACTACGCAATGACAGATCAACAAATAGCAAGCAGGATAATCAAAGACGAGGATGCATGGATCCCAAGCAGTGACGTGTTGATTTGACTCCTACAATGGTCGGGGAGCCACCATCAGCGTCACGAGAACCACCCTATGAGCAATATCACCAAGACCCTATGCCGACGGATACGACAAGCGGGCTTGGAAGCATGGAGATCTCTTGGCTACTTGTTAAGGCCATCTCGGCTGCCAGCAAACATTGGAATCAGATGCCACTTCCGTATAGTCCAGGCATGACTATCGTATGTGGCTCCGACGTAATGACGTTCCTCCACAAGTATGAGAGCCTCACCCCCTTCACCAGTACTGACCCCACCAGCTCCAATGCCGTTAGGATATTCCCGTACTGCTGTGTGGAAGACTCCAATGGTCGAGACATGGTTGTCATACTGCGCGGTTATGTGGAAGAAGATTGGGCAGCACTCACGATGGAGATGGTGCACGCGTTTCGGCTGGCCAACAGTCGATTCGGGCACTTCATCCACACTCGTCGTTATCTCGATGTTTTCTGTGCCGAGTTTGGAGGTTGAGACTATATGGAGACCCTGAAGTCTTGCCATTACACGTACGACCACATCAGTGGAGTAGTCACCAAGCACGGCATGATGGTAGAGTATCAGAGGATGGAGATGTTGCTGCGTGCGCTTCCCAAGCGACTCTGGAGGAAGGCGATCACTAAGCTTGGTCCCAACCGGCGCGAACCGCATACATTTGAATACCGCAAGCTCATGGGCTGGATCGCCGCGAGAATCGCAGCTGTAGAGGCCTTGACAATGTTCGATTTTCCTGCACCTGCCGCACAGCCCCTGACAACTTTCTCAGCTCTCGCAATATCTCCGGCTTCCACTGCATCTCTGACCTCGATAACTTCTCCTGCACCCCTGGCTCCAACGGCTTCGACCTCTTCCACGGCTCCCACAAGTACTTCGGCTTTCCCTGTTCCTTTGACTGCAGCAACTCCCAAGTCTAACACCACTTCTCCGGCTCTCCTGGTGTCCCCGGCTCGCACAGCTTCTACGGCTTGCACAGTTCCTTTGGCTTTCACAGTTGCAGAGATTCCCACAACGACTCCCACGTTTAAACAATATACCATCGGTGCTGGACCGACTGTATGACTGGGAAGAATAGGTCTTGAGCCACCTTGCAGCCCGCCAGTCCGTCGAGACCGTTTTGTGCAGCCCAAGCACTGTCAGGAGTCTGCTCTGCCGAAGTGTCAAGTGCTAGACCAGTAGCACCGTTCACAGCCCACCTCGCCATTCAATCAGAGGCCCGCCCCACCGCCGTCCCATCAAGATCCAGTACAGCCATCACAGCAACCAGATGTTCCCCATGCCGTTACTGCAGCGGTCAGCATCACCACCGGAAGTGTGTCGATTTGCGTACCCACCTGGAGGATGGTGTTGTAACATCAGCACAATGTATTTTAGTCACTGGAAGCCTCCAGGAGTGTCTGAGAGGATGTGGAGTGTAAACTTAGATGCGTCAATTTCAGGAGAGTATCAGACCCTAGGGGGGCATTCCTGCCGGCCTTCAGAGTAACTGGGAGCGCCGACGACAAGCCTGGGAGCACCTGGGAGCGCCGGCGACAAGTCTGGGAGTACCTAGAATCACAGTAGAGCAGTCTGAGAAAAACAACATCTTCTTTGGGAATGCTGCTGGTGCGCCTGGAAATCATAGCTACTACTTATCGTTCAATAATGTTTAAAACTCGTGTATTCAGTTTGTATTCTCATCTATGTATCTATATATCTCTATAGCTACCCATCTACACATGGTATATCTGAACTGGCTACAGGCAGTGCTTCAGAGCGATTTGAGGTGCGACTGAAGATGACAATCGAGTGGACTCCGAGATACACTGCGAGGCAATGATCGAGTGAGTTTGGAGATGCACTTGGCAGCCGTAATTGGGCGTGTTTAGAGATACACTTGAAGGCTGTGATTGAGCGAGTTTGGAAAGGCACTTGGAGGCCATGATTGAGCGAGATTGGAGATGCACTTCGAGGCCATGATTGTGCGAACTTGGCAGCTGTAATCGGGCGACTTTAGAGATACACTTGAAGGCCGTAATCGAGCGAGTTTGGAGATGCACTTGGAGGCCGTAATTGAACGACTTTGGAGATGCACTTGGACGCAGTGATCAAGCAAGTGTGTAGATGCACTTGGAGGCCATGATCGTGCGAACTTGGAGGCCATCATTGAGCGAGTTTGGAGACCATAATCGAGCAAGCTTGGTGATGCACTTGCACGCCGTAATCGAGTGAGTTCAGACAAGTACTAGAAGGCAGTCGATGGACGGCGTGCCGGGTGCTGAGACTTTATTCATCAGTTAGTTAACTCGCAACCGTGGGAATGTGACAAGGTGACTTTACCTTTGAGCTCTCATGGAGAGGCATGCCGGAAGCTGAAGCTACATTCCAGGGTCAACTCATAATCATGAGAATGATGGGAAGAGACACAATCTTGGGTGGATGCTGTACTCAGTGTATGCTGTACTTGGTGTATGCCGTACTTGGTGTATGCTGAACTTGGTGTATGCTATACTCGGTGCCAACTCATAATCACGACATGGCGACATTGTTATGGGGGTTCTTAATGCCAATAATCAATACAACATGTATTGAATTAAGTACAGCCATCTATCTAAGATTCTCTTTCTCTGCTCGTCTCTTCCCAAGACTTAACCTCTTGTGACCTTCTTCCAAGAGCTTTCAAATTGAAACGGTCCAAAAGACCATCCTCGATATAAACCAAGATACAGCTTCCCCTTCACATAACCCCTCCTCGGAATATTCCTAGAATGGTAGCACTTTTGTGTTGAGATATCTCAGCACCAGGTAATCGATATGCTTGGTCTGACAATACAGGTACACCACACGGTGGATGTGGAATAACTGCTGCTCATGCAATTTGAAAAGAAAATTGCCGAAAGATTCAACAACTGGTTGCAGTGCGTACTCGGACTGTGTCAGTTGATGTCCACACATATGTTGGCCAACCACGTGTAGAGAGTAGAGAAGTAACTGTTAAAGGTTTTTTAGATAGAATTATTAATAATATTTTAAGATCGTCTTCGGTGTTCTGAATGACGACTGCAGATTGCTGCTTGAACTTTTCGTTCTCATTGCCGGAGCAATGCCATCTCCTTATAGTTGTCTTCGAGGCTTTGTACCCCCATTTTTCAACGCTCTGACAACAAACCTCATGATAGCGTTATCGCAGTTGAGTCATGCGGCAACACATGTGCCCGGTGATAAAGTGCCACGCATCCCAATAGGTCATTGTCAGAGTTGTGGTTGATTGCCATGTAATAATAATAATATTACTACTGTGAATGCATTGCCAAATAACCATGTTATTGCAAGGCTATTAATGACGCAAGTTATGAACACATCTTGCATTTAACCACTGCTGACTGTGATCGGATGATGTTCCAATTACCGAACCATACATGTAGCCATATGTCCAAGTTGAAGTTATGGTCTAATATGTTGTCTGACATGATATTGTACGATGGATGGCTTGATATTACTATCATGAGAGTAACACTTCAACGCCACATCATCTGTACACGATCAAGTAAGAGATGCATGGCTATGAATACCGGGCGCATTCAGAATCAATGTATGTCAAGACCGCATTAGTGCTATCATGAGCAATGCAATCATAGCATCAAAGTATGGGTATACAAGCCCTCAAAGACGACTCTAAAGAGATACCATTGTTCTGGCAATGAGAAGAACAAGCTCTAGCAGTGAACAGTCAGAAATACCTACCAGCGAAAGACAAATCTGAAATATTATTGCACTTATATGATACCTATATCTATTAATATATATATACAAATGTACAAGCTTTTGTAGCGGCAGTGCCATGACGGATGAGTATTACTTGTGTGCACGGAGCCGATTGCTTGGTATTTGTTTTGGGGAGGTTGATCGATATGTTCCACCATAAACAATATTTCTTTTCAGCACAATGCATCTGGTGGATATCAGCATTAGTAGGATTACAGCCAGTGCTAGTCTATTATCTAGAAAACCAATGGTTTCCCTCTGAAGTTACTACTGCCAGTCTCAGAAGCCAAGGTTACCAGCTACAAGAAGTATCAACAACACCTAGGGACATTAGAAGGGAGTCGAATAGTCCCAAAGGAGATACTTTCATTGATAATCCAGTACCTCCTCATACTGAGACAAATTGGAGCTACATTGCCGATCCTGTACCAGGAATAAGGAATGAACGAGTCAATCTGTTGCTGAAATCCAAAAAGGTGCTCCAGAAGGAACAAGCCAGATTTCTAACAAGAGAAGAAGAAGTTTCACAGACTAAATGACATCAAGATATCCACAACAATATCATTGAGAAACATCTATAAGAACATTAGTAGGATCTATGGCTGTGTTAAGTACCTTTGCTTAATACCTTATCATCCCCAAAACAACTGTAGCCAGTGATAATGTGATGGAGAATACCTGTATGCTATGTCAACATCCACAGGGCCCAATATCGGAATGGCCTTGAAACCCCCATGACTTTCTTGACGATTGTCCAGTAATCCAGGTTTTTCATGAGTGGGCTAGTAATTGCTGTGTTTTGGTTTCTTGAGCCACTTGTGGTTCACTTCTTGTAATAGATACGCTTCCTGAAGCACCCCCTGTTAGGGGTTCTCTCCTAGCAGTGGTAATGATACATGAATGGATTGCAGCAAGTTCATGTGATGTTCATGTAAGCATGACTCATATGCAAAACACCTACACCCGGAACATCATCATGGTTGTCAGCCAAGTGATCATTGTTGGGATTACACTTCGGCCGCATGTCGATAAATAGGTAACAAACTTGTTTGCACTAGCGGATTCAAGTTTGATGATGCAATTATGTCGCCATGACTGGGATGTGAAAAACGATCAGCAGTGGGAATAATCATTGACGACACCTAAAATATCATATCTAGCAGGACAACACAGAGTTAAGTTGTGCTTATGCAGAATTACGTGTGGAGCAGAAAATAATGCAATATGCAAGTATGAGGGATCTGCGAGTGCACACGCTAAGTGGTGAGAACGACTTGCAGCACTCCCAGGTCTATGGATGGTCGAGACCTAAGCATACGGTGTCTGAGCGATTAATGACATTGGCTGAAGATAAGAGGCCCAAAGCGAACCTGCTTATTATGTTGAGTGAGTATACATTGCAACGTCATGCTCATATAAGAATACGAGGTTGACATCTCATAATCTACTTCGGCAGAGTATCAGTTGGTCGCCAGTCAAATCTCTGAGGCAGTGCTGAATAGCCAAATGAAAGGCAAGGCATTTAACAGCGAGAGCTATAACATTATATCGCGATAAGCACTGATAAGACTACGCTACATCAGATGTTCCAACTACTCAACAAATGGGAAGCAAGATGTCCAAGTTGAAGTTATGAGTTGTTATATTAGTGCAATTGATATCATGTCATGGGGGTGGCCTAAAGTGGGGGCGTAATGCCTTGAAACCACTCATGCATCAACACGATACCCTTGAGGGAATTTGTGGCACAATCAATGAGTCATATAAGATGATATTGGCGTTAAGCTATCAAACAATCTATGTGTCATGGTGGTAATCTGAAGGCAAGCTTGACCTGAGGGTCTGACTATATACAAACTCAAATTCTGCCCGACAATGCGAAGAACCAAGCTCGCGCAGCAATCCACAGTCACACATTACCAGCAAAGAACACCTTAGAAGATTAATAAGAATTGTATCTACAAAACTATTCACGATTACTTCTCTATTCCACCTTCGCGAATATTCTTTGTTTGTGTTTGAAGTGATCAACACAGTCCCATGAAGCAAACCAGCAGGTTGTCAGAACTTCCGGCAATCTCATCTATTACTACAACGAGCGGGGTTTAAACCACATCTCCCAAGTGCTGTCAGACTCAGCAGTTATCAAAGGTATCGGGTTGGATCTTCACCGGTACATCACTACAGGGTTGTCACTCTACAAAGATATTTCAGAAGTGCCACCTTGGATCGACAAGGCAGATTAGTCAGCTCTTACTTGTGGGACTAGATAGGAGGTTGAGTCTTGTGATAAGACGAGGATTTGGATAGGTGGCTGTACTTAGTCTTAATAAATATTTTATTGAATATGGGGACCTAAGAACCCTCGTAACACCTCCAGTGTCTCATTCCACTGTGTTGACTCATCCATAATGAATGGTACTGCGATTCGTACTTTGGTTATTTGACTGTTTATGAACTCGATTCGACGACATGGTATCAGCGTACTCAATACACCAGGCATTCCCTGCTATATGAAGGTCTGTTTCAGGACTTTTAAAATATCTTGAAATGCATTCTTTATTGATTATCTTTGCTAAACCTGGTCCCATGGCCAACACCGTATCGATTCTAGCATTGCCCTCTTTCGAAGTTTTTCACTTTTCTCAATGTCTCTGTTACAGGGGTGCTATAACCTAGGTAGCTATACTTAAAAGTATCTGACGATACATAAGTACATACTGTTAACACTGCCATTGTCCTTCTCATATTTCCTTATGCGTATCTCCAGACAAAATGTATGGGGAATCGGTAGAGATCATAAACCCACAAGGTACTAATATGTATAGTCGTATCAGAAGCTATCAACTGAATTGCGACTCAATCGTATTGTGGTGTGATACAATATTAACAATTAAAATAATTCATTTAATCAATCTCGGTGATTAATTACTATCAGAAAGTAAGGGGTGTAATTAATCTTGGTGATTAATCAATATCGTAAACTCTATTCGTATAATCAATGTCAATGATTAATTAATTATATGGCGGTACTATCTTGCCCGATGATAGTGCAATCTAAATTGACACGTATCTTCACAAATTCCCTCTTCTTTTCACCTTGATAAATCTGGTGTTCAGATACTTATCGGCAATATTACCTCTTAAGCGTAATCTCCCTCAATGTCGTACTTCCAAAATCTAAAGGATCAATCCGTCCTTTCTTAATGATTCTTGAAGTCTTCTTAGCAGTTGCTTATTCCCACTAGGATATCTCTTCAATAATTCTTTATTGGAAAGATTATCAGGTTTAACAATTCTGCCAGATTGAATTCTTCTATTACTTTGTATGATGCTCCGTGCTTCAGCAATTTCCCGTATTAATAATTTAGAACGATACTCCGTATCTGAGTCTGAATCTAGCTGTAATTCCGGAATATCGGAATCTGGGATTATTGTCTCCTTGGTATCTCGATTTCGTAAAGGGGATACAACACAATCCCTAATGTAATCTGAAGGGAATATTTGATATTCAAGATAGTACTTTAATATCTCTGTATATTGTATAATACTTGCCAACGACCAGATACACGGTGCAGCAAATAATTTATCTTCCTTCTGAAATTGTCGTAATAATAAGGACAAAGCAAACACAATAATATCGTGATTGTTGGTGAATTTTTGCTCCGTCATGGGGTGGGGGAACCGCGTACAATCCTAATACACAATACCAATATACTTGAAAATGATAATAAAAATAAGAACTGAAAACTTGATGATATTGCAGCTTCGTTCTCGCAGGTAGGTATCGTTTGTCCTTGTAGGGCTACCCTTCCAAAGCCGGAGCTTTGTGGTTCTTTTATAGCTGTTCTCGAACTACCGAAGTTTATGTCCAAACCTTAGCTATGATCTCATCTGTCAAACCATAGAGTACTCTTCATTACAATCCAGGCTCTGTGATAGAGGACCACGCATCCCAAAGGTTATCGCGTAATCGCATGAGCGGTTTTGAAGCATTACGCTTCCTTCTCGGACCATCATCCATGATAAGAGTTAATCAAACAACAACTTCAACTTAGATATCGTGCAACTCATGTATTTCGGATAGTCAAAACCTCTCCATTCCCTGACGTCATTATTTGGTGGGCTTTAAACAGATTGCTTAATCAATTAAGACACAACCTCCACCATATACATTATTTGGCTTATCTGCTTCAGAGACTTTCATGGCGACCCACCATTGCTCTGTTGACATTTGACTTGACGTACCACACCAGTATTATTAACCGATAGTAGTTAACCTTGATCATTTGTTCCCAGCCAGGGATTCGGAGGCTTATCAGGGCTTATTGACTTTGCCCAACATCGGAATCAATCCGACACACCATGCTCAGGCTGAGACTGTTCTCTTGGACCAGGGAGTACCCGAGTCGTTCCACTCCACAAGGGATTGGCTCGAAGTCCTGCTTGATCGCATATTGGCTATCGCCAGCCTGACACGTCAATCGCATTCCTGCAACTCCTGCGTCCAGTCCCACTTAGCATAGTTTGAATGAATGTGGTAAGAAATAACTAGCATCTCTATAAACCTTAAAGGCTTATCGACTGGCCAAGTTATTGCAGCATCAAATCAGTTCTACCGTAGTATTTGAACTTTCGATGAATCCGCCAGCAGTGTGGCTCGCTGTCAAATCGACATGAAGAAGGTAATCTCCCGCTAAGGATCATACATTCGGCAGCTTACTACTTCCTTGCAAGATGGGCATTATGTAGTATACGGTATTATAAACCCGGTATGTAGATCTCGAAGTAGACTAGAAGCAATACCTCTATTAAGGGTGAACCCATAACAGTCTATGCAGTAATTCTCTCCTAATTGCTGATTATGCACGTGGGATTCCCATGACCTGGGGCTGCCATTAACACTGAGACGACACATGACTGTACCTGTAACCAGCTGTAGGATGTGACCCAAGCATGTTATGTGGTTGCTCAAGGCAGGCAACTTTGTTCCGAAGCCTGCAGGAGTTGATTCCAGTTCCGGAGGCACTGAATAATTGGATGAAGAGTACTCGATCTTAATTCCAAGCAATCGGCCTTCGGTAGGTTCCAAACGATGATGAACTTCCTTCTAGTTGACGGCTAGCCTTGCTCTAGTATTTAGACCCTGGAACTATCATCCTGAATCAGCATTTGAAATAGCAAATGAATTGGCTATCAACCTCATTGAATGTGGCTTGTAGTTCTCAGAATGTCCAATCAAGATTGATATTGCCAGCAATGACCGACCTTATGGCAAATTTGTTCGTTGATGACCACCCATCCAAATCTAAACTAACTTCATTTCTTGATGGAAATTGCTGCTTAATTGCATCCACAGTCAGTGAGTAATCCCTCTGGCAAATTTTGCGAAAGGTGCTGGCAGACGGCAACTCCGGCTCACTGCTTAATACATTATAGTACCGCCATAGCTCAAGGTTCGACATAATGTTCCGTGTAATATTAGCCTAAACATATCCTGACATGACGCAGCAATTCCAGGTGTCTTGTTGAAATTCAGAAGATACAAAGTCCTTAGCTGCAAGTTTGTAGCGTTTTGTCTGTCAATTGTGTTACAATTCATAAAACATGAATGTCAAATATGAATGTCCTTTGTGCACTTACAATAGTAATTCCTCAACTTCCAGGTCACTTCGGTATAGCCAATGATGTTTCATTGACCACTGAACTATTCAATTCCATAACTTCCAACTCTGTTAATTCATTTATCCTTGCTATCTGCACTTGTGCCAGCAAGTTTTTGCACATTGAGCTGGTCCCATGATCTGATGGATGGCGAAGATCTTGATGACACATGATACATATAATGCCAGGGCTGCCCGTCACCTCACATCCACAGTGGAAATAGAATCTCCACAAAGCGGCATGTCTAGAATTATTCCAAGCAATTGAACACTATTAGTCTACATTCATAGAAGCCCACCAAGCATTAAATATGATTTTTTAACTAATATCGCTCAAATCATGAATCCAGACAAGTTCATTTGTGGAAGTAATCATAACCTCTCACAACTTGATATTCCAAGATTTCCAATCTGGCGTCAATGTCAGAATCTGGAAGGTTGGAAATATGCCTTGTGAGACTGTCAGAAGTTACGTTCACAGTAAAGTACAAAGCAGGTTCATAGATATTGACTATAGAGCTACAAGCAAGTAAAAAGTCAGACATGTAAGACATTGCATGCATATTTGTGAAGTGGTATACAATGACATATTGAAAAGACTGACCATTAAAAACTCAATTTAGGAACAATTCAAAACAGTTCATTGCTGTGTCGCTTACTGAGCTCTCACAAAAACTGTTGATGCACTGATGGCGCTCATTTTTAGAAGGCATGACCAATATTGTCAGTAGCATTTCAGCCCAGACAGGCGGCCGATACTTTGATTCTGGGATGATGCTACACCGGGAAAAAAGACCTTATGCAACGCGTAACTCCTAGAGAAGCTGTTTCTGGGTTGGTGATCCATAGCATATTCGACGCGTGGCACTATGAGGTCCTATGGACCTGCTCATCGACTAAAGTACTATGATACGTGTGCAATTATGTGCACTTGATACTATACATCGTGCTGCATTCAACAAACTTGAAACCGAACTGCCAAATGCACTGCTTTGCACGCTCCCAAATTCGCTCGGAAGTACACACCTGATTGCACTCAACTGTACACTCCCAGCCTGCTTGACTTACGCTCTCAAGTAAGCTCCCTCAATCACTTGCCCGGTGTTAGGGGTTCTCTGCTGACAGTGATAAGACACATAGTTTGGGTAGTAATCCTGTACCAAAAAATGTTAGGTGGTGGTGTGCTCTTCAGCGGGGGATCATACCAGTCACGTCTGGATCGAATAAACGATGAGGCTTAGCGTATTCATTGAAATCATAGTGCTGCGGCAGCTGATTTGATGACGCAATAACATAGCCAGATCGAAAGGACGTAGTTCTGCCGAGGATGTCATTTTTAGCCAGATTGATTCTTAGATACTATGCGGGAGGCAGTCGGGCGAGTGTGTGGGCTCTCCAGTTATTGGGGCATGTTCCGGTTTTTGAACACCTAAGAACAAATGACTGAGAGAATATGGCATTGGCTTTAAGCCAAAAGCGGACATTACTCATTGATTTGAGTGAGGGGTTTTTCGCAATGTTAATCTATTATGATTATGTGCATAAGTTCTAGGTTGGCATAGCAAAGAATACGGGAACCTTGCAAGACTATGACCTATTGAAATTGTGGGAGATTTAATAATGCAAGTGACATGTCATTCTTTGAATGGGTGTTCCAACTACTGAAGATAAGCAAGATACAATTGCGAGATGTCAATGTTGAAGTTATGGTCTGATTTGATTGCCGAATGATATCATGCATGAACACAATAACCATTGGGATTGGTAGCCGCCTCTACCAGGCGCATTTGCTGGATGTGAGACGCACAGATATGTGGCTATCATGAGGGATGAAAAAATTATAGTCTGAAGAGGGTTTCGAGAGAATATAAAGGGATCTTCTTGTTCCGGCAATGAAGGGACAGCGACAAGCAGCGAAAGAAGATCAATACCTACAAGCAGAGAAATATCCTTATTTATTATTGCGTTTTTATGATACCTATTCTATTATATCTAGAATCTATTAGCTTTGTGTAGCATCAGCCCAGCACCTTCGATAAATGTTATTTGACTAATGACTATCACCTTCGAGAACGACAGCGACGTTATTGTTTACGCCTTGGAGAAGATTATATCATACACCAGGGTTAATCAATATATCTTCCTGGCTCAAAGCATTTGGTGGATTTCGTCTATTATCAGTTTACAACGAAGGCTGGTCAATCATATCGATGGTTTGAAGAAATGACCAGAAGCGGGCAAATACATACCTCAGGTTACGGGTACTGTTGGCCAAAGTCAGGCCAGTCAGCTCATTGGAAGGATATCTGCAACACCTCGAGATAACCAAGAGGAGTCTAGATCTGATATCCACTTGCAGCATATTCATCCGAATAGTGTGTTCCAAATAGACAACCCAATTCAAGACATCAGTGACTTGGAACTTGATAGTTTGGAATCTAGTCACTCATCTCATTTAATTGAGGAGACTAAGCAGTTCATTAATAATTCCCGGAAAGAAAGGGAAACAATAAAGAAGTCAACTGATCCATTATCATGAACATGGTCAGGGAAAGTTCCTGTGAAACATTTAACTACAAAGCAGAGGAGTCGTTTCCAGGCAATTCCAAACGAAGGGATTGTTCAATATCGAGAGGACACGAAATAGGATCTACAGCCGGACACACCATACGTATATCAAGTACCCAACGAAGTATCTTCGATAGGTGTTGTCACCCCCATAACACCCGAACATCCTCTCAAGTACACTCCCAAATCCAGTTGATGGCACACTCCAAGCCTGCTGGACTATATGGTACCAACTATGCTCTCAAGACACTCTCAATCACACTCCTGAGCACACTCTCAAGTACACTCCCAATTGCACTCGATGACACGCTCCCAGCCTGCTTGACTATACGCTCCCAAGTGACCTCTCAGGACGCTCTCAATCGCACTCCCAAGCATGCTATCAAGCACACTCCCAATTGCACATGACGGCACACTCCCAATTGCACTCGATGGCACACTCCGAGCCTGGTTGACAATACCTTCCCAAGTAGGCTCTCAAGACGCTCGCACTCGTACTCCCGAGCATGCTCTTAAGTACACTCCTCATTGCACTCGATGGCACACTCCCAATTGCACTCGATGGCACACTCCCAGCCTGCTTGACTATATGCTCCCAAGTAAGCTCTCAAGACGCTCTCAATCCCACTCCCGAGCATGCTCTCAAGTACACGCCGAATTGCACTCGGTGGCACACTCTCAGCCTGCTGGACTTTACGGTCCCAAGTATGCTCTCAAGACGCTCTCAATTGCACTCCCGAGCATGCTCTCAAGTACACTCCCATTTGCACTTGATGGCAAACTCCCAGCCCGCTTGACTATATGCGGCCAAGTAAGCTCTCAAGACACTCCCAAGAATGCCTCCGAGTACGCACCCAAGTACACTGCCTAGTCGCTCGCAAGTACACTCTCAAGAGGGAAGACACTCGCAATCTCACTTGACAATATGCTCCCATGTATCCTCCTGCATGCTTGATCCAGAGACCTCCTGAGTTGCTGAAGCCAGGCAACTGGAGGTGTAAGGCAGGTGGGGTATGGTTGGGAATGTTTGGCTGGCACCATGTGGCATGTGGTGTGTGGCAGATGGCGGGCAGCATATGGTGGCCGAAATTATGACGCTGGTTGATATCATAGTCTGAACATTATCATTAGCGCAGCCACCGCGACAAGATCTCAAGATGCCTCATCCTCATGGTGTCGACAATTGTCGCCTTAGATTTTGTAGGAATGGTAGACATTTGGATCTTGGGGAGAGCAGATCTCCAACTCAGATTATCCAGCGGAATCTAGCACCCGCTTCCCATTGATTCTGGGCAGATGTGTGTTCATTTGGTCCGGGGCTGATGGGGAAGATGGCAATGTCAATGGTAATGGCAATGGTGATGGTGTTGGCGATTGTGATCATTGTACCAGAAGTACTTATACAAGTAGGCAACGTCAACATCAGCATCAAATCTTCCACAGACTTAGAGCGTTCTACTAGCCAAAGCTTCTACAGACCTAGAGCCTTCTACTAGCCAAAGCTTCCACAGACCTAGAGCCTTCTAGTAGCCAAAGCCTCGACAAACTCTGGGTGTTCAATCGGCCAAAAGCTTCTCGTGGAAAACTCTACTTCTCCCGATCTGAGGCTCTCTCAAGAAGGCTCTCAAGCAGGCTTTCAAACAGGCTTTGAGGCAGGCTCACAAGCAGGCTCTCAAGCGGTCTCTCAGCGATAGTGTACAGTACCGGTATGACAGCAAAGTCTGCAGGCACTGAAGACTGGTATAGGTCCGTCTCCGGCCGCCAGCAGTATATAGTTCCATACGCCCCTGTGCACATCTCTATGAATCGACAATTGATGACTAAAGGCTGCGCACCGCGCAGGGTTCCACCGGAAGCTTGCTATGTGCCTTGCGTGTGTGCATAGCGCCATTTATAGTCAATTTGCACTTTTGCTGATGTATTGCATAGCCCTGTAAATATCCACGATGCAAGACCAACAATCGTTGACGCTCCGTTGACACTCTATTTCAGTATGTAGTTGAGATATCATCAGTAGAATTTTTGCCCATAATGGTGGCCTGTATGTCGATTATGGGTGAATGTAATCGCACAGCCCATTGATTATCCAAGATGCAAGCTCAATCATCGTTGACACTGAGTTAACGCTCGTTTTTGGCAGCTGGTTGCGATATATCTTTGTTAGCATTTTACACATCAAGGCGGCCAATACTCGAATTAAGGTTGACACCATTTCATAGCCCTTCGATCATTGAAGATGCAAGACCAAAAATTGTTGGTGCTCTAATGACGCTTATTTTTAGGAGGTAATTGTGATAATGTCACCAATATTTTTGCACATAAAGGCAGTTAATACTTTGATTATAGATTAATGACATACCACAGCTCTTGATGATCCAAGAAGCATGACAAAAAGCGATCGTCACTTGGTTGACACTGATTCTTCGGACATAGTGGCGATGTTGTCCGTAGCATCTTTGCCTATACAGGCAGCCAATTCTTTGATCATGTATCACAGCGATCAAGTCTTTGTTATATCATCAGACTCATAACACCAAGAAACTTCAACACGGGGTTGACACTCATTTGTGGATGGGGCTAGTGTTAGCAACAGGTCCGGTTAACCTGCATGTACTGGCCGCCTTTGTGATCAAAAAATGTAGACAAATGCTCCCAGCCCCATCCTGGAAATGAGCATCAACGGAGCGTCAAGGATTCTGGGTCTTGCATCCTGGGTAATCTGAGCGTCCATTGGTTGCAGATAGTGATAACTGTTGTATTGGCCTCCTTTACAGGCAAAAGCCGAAGCGACTTGCTCCCTGACCCATCTTGAAAATGAGCATCAAATGAGCATCAAAGATTTAAAGTCTCGCATCTTGGGTAATCGAAGTGGCGCATGATTGCAAACCTCGATCGAGGATCAATTGGAAGCCTCTCTAGGCAGATAAGCAAGCGATGTTCCCGCCACAGCCTCCTGGATAGCAACAACTACTTTCATTTTCAATGATGCAACCAAGAGTTCATGACCGTTTCAGAGTAGAAAAACTGTGAGAACATCATATAGTATACTCAATAACCGATGCATTGCGCTTTGATTACCCATGATGAGAGGCCAAAAATCGTTGATGCTCTGTTGATGCCCATTTCCATGATGGGGCAAGGAACATGGCTCGATCTCTTTTCCCAATACAGGCCACCAATACTTTGATCATGCATAGTAACCACCAAATCGCTTCTGAATTACCTGACTTACAAGACCAAAAATCGTTGAAGCTCCGTTGACGCTCATATTCAGAATGGGGCAGGGAGTGTGTGGCTTTCTCTTTTGCTTGAAACACCAGCCAATACCACATTTTTGAATGGCCGCAACCGATCGCCATGCAGATTACCAATGATGCAAGAACAACAATCTTTGCCATTCTGTTGACGCTTATTTTGCCATGTGCGTATCCATGATATGTTATCATTTAATTTGGCCTAATATATCATTAATAGTGTTTTGGCAGCCTTTGTACAGTCTTCATGTACTTTCTCCTTCATCAATACATTGTTCTTTAATCATACATATAAATATATCCTTTACAATATACTTTGAAGTGTCCACTAATTGTAGATATTAGTACACTCAAAAATCCCGTTCCATTCAATCAATGCTCATCTTCACTGTCAGGTTAGCTCAACCGGCTGCTGTTGTCTGCAAAATGGATGTCAGCTGCATTACCATGCAGCAGATAGTGTACTAACCAGTGGATGTTCCTTCGTCAGTCAGCAAATCTGGATTGAAATCTTTATCACACTTGCGATCCTTGGCATATGCATCAAGATTGAAAAATTGAGCCCTGGGAAGAGAAGTATGTATAGACAGATATCTAGGTGGCACACCTTCAATTTCGGATACGGGAGCTGCCTCATTGTCAGTGGGTAGAACAGGTGGCGTTTCAGGTGGATGTGGCGTTGGTTCTTGTGTCAGCTGTCTGAGTCACTCTGGTGGAGGTGCACCCATGCTTTTGTGTTTCCAGCATGTCTGTGTATTCTGTGCTGTGCCATTTTGGCAAGGAAGGCAGCCGTCCGTCTGATTTTTCCGAAGCATAGCCTGGTGTCTTTCAATCGCAGCCTCTACATTTTTATGCCCAGGAAACCCATCTCCCCGGGGTGGGTCCTCGTAGTGTAGTGGTTAATATGCTGCTCATTGTATCAGAAGCTGTGCCACTATACTACTGTGCTACGGGTTCGAATCCTGGCACCTGCTCCAAGAATAAACTCAATGTGACTTCTGGGCTTTCGATTGAACATGCTGGTCAGTCAACCAAGACCTAGTAAGGGGGTGGGGCGGAACGGATGGGGATTGGCCGTTTGTGG
>Ga0307512_10003397_pt1 | contig 18622 bp, 19 predicted proteins | sample 14_EM_MG_FD_200267 | JGI IMG/M metagenome (GOLD analysis project Ga0307512, IMG submission 200267) | Populus trichocarpa ectomycorrhiza microbial communities from riparian zone in the Pacific Northwest, United States - 14_EM | ecosystem: Host-associated > Plants > Roots > Unclassified | place... | reverse complement strand
GTGCATTGGCCAACTACATCCTCAAAGCTCGGACTTCTTCTCCTGATTGACTGCTGTCCCGTGTCATATAGTCCAGCTCATGTCGTAGGTCTTCGTCCGTTCCTACCGTTCTCGGGAGTCTCCTGGCTTCCACCAACTCCTGCCTCAACATCCCCTGCTGTTGCTCGAACATCGAGTGATCGCACTCCGGTGGCAGGAACTGTTGTGTCTACAGGTCTGTAATCAGTTGCTGAAACGGGATTATCTGCGCCGGGTGATCGCACACCCTTTGTACCATGGCAGCGGGTTCGGTATGTTGTGCTACTCTCCTCAGCACCTCCTGAGCTTCGTTGAGCATTCTCTGTCTCTCCCCAAAGTCGATCTCCAGCAGGTTCTTGTTGATGATTCCTCCTATGATGTCCTGGTCGTCCGCGGACACCAGAGCCACCCGATCGTGCTGTTCTGACCTTGACATCCCAACAAATCAGGCACATCTACCAGTGCCAATTATATGTGTCGATTTCCGAGGGGGTCGGTGTCGGGGGTTCAATAACAATAAAAGGCACCGGCGCAGGCTTTGCTGTTGCTGCTGCTGCTGGTGCGTGTCCTTCGGTCAAATGCGTTCCTAAACAACCGTGTCCTTCGCAGTCACAAGGTTCCTCTGGATGGCAGTGAAACCAAGCGTGGGCTCCCCAATACTTAGTCGAACTGTTTCCAAAAACAGGGTCGTCGAGTTCTAGGCCTCCTCTGTATGCGGTGGCTTCCATCCAATAAGTATTCCATGGAGAGGGAACGTCTGACTGTTCCCAAAAGTAAGCAGGTGAGATGAGGTGATCTACCTCAATATTCAGTAGTCTTTCGATGCTCTCGAAGGTGTTCAAAGGTTCAGGTTCGGACAGGGAACAATGAGTTCCAGCGAAGTCAAACCAATTGGTTCGGGATGCATGGTTACTGTCGTACGTTCACACTCGAATATGGGGATCGATGTGGGTGTTGGCGGATATCAATTCCAATAAGTTGTGGAAGCTCATCAACGCAATCGTCGCAAACGTGAATCCACCGATGATTGGGTCCAAGGTATACCCAACACCTGACAGACCAAGGTTCGTTGCAGTACTTACAGTTGTTCGAAGGGTGCAGGCACATCTGCGTTTGCGAGATCATAGCTGCACAAATAGCAAATTGAAATATAGCTATTGGTAACTCCACAGTAGTACCAAGCAAGATCAAGACAAGGGGTCATACAATGATGACAGTACATTCAATATCAGGTACGTTATAAAGGACTCGATCTAGTGTACTGGGCGGGATCGGACGTAGGTGATATTGGTAACAGTAATATGGTATCAGAACACTGGGTAAGAGGCTCGATGTTTGTTTCGAGGAAATCAAGACAAGACAGGAGTCGAAGCTGTTTCAAAGTCATAACTTGCTTTGCCATACAAGAGAACGAGCAATGAGAGAAGAAAGGGAATCCTCCAGCACCAAGAACACTCGGCTTATATACAGTTCGTCTGCCACCCTCGAATCATTCCTCATGCTCCGATGTACCATCCAAACCTCATCCAATGATCTTACACACCATCAACATAACTGCTTATCAGTACAACCACGCCACATCATCTGACGTCGCAACACCTCAACTATTTCCTTATCATAACGAATTATACCACCACCATCTTGCCGCGTTCCCCCGCATCTCCCAACGTCTCCGTCTTTCCGTAACACAATTCCCCCCACACCACCGCAAGATTCCCATTCCTACTCCTAGGTAATCCCATATCTCGTCATACCGTGAGAAACAAGGTCACAGTCGAATGCAAAGCATTGCAGGCAGAATTGGCAGTAAGTTTCAACACAATCCGGTCCATGGAGTTGCCGAAGTCAGTCAATTTAGGTTTCCAGCGACGGGTAATGGTTCTGCCTATTGACGAGACCTGCTGCTAACAGTGCTGTATTAGTTCCCTGAACCATTTACATTAGCAAGAATTCAATCAGGCCGTAACAACTGCTGACCCCTTCTAGCCACTAGAGGTCGGTATTCTTTCTGCTATAGGTCAACTGGAAATCTTGACATCACACTTGTAGACTACTCTGCCTCTGTGCCACTCAAATCGTAGATCCACTGGAAATGGTACCATACCTCTCGAAGACTACTGCATCTCTGGGACCATCACGCCATAGCTCCACTGCAATGTGATTGACCATTCCAATGTAGTTATTGCAAAATTTCAGCAAACATACCGATAGCAACATATGATGCGCATTCAGAATATCCTTAGCTTTAGTGTGGACTCATCTTGTAGTTGCTGCATGGCTATTGTGCTATCGCAAAATATCCATCCTTCTTCTGGCAGTATTGGGAAATCCTATAGATTTATTACAGGTTTAACTTATAGTTGCCCTGAACTGATTGTGCAATTGAAGGATATCCACCCTCCATTTAGCGGCACTGCAGCATGTTGTATACTCAAATTGAAACCTAGAGGGATTGGTATGTCCACCGGATTTTCTGATATGAATTGTACCAATTTGTAGTGGCGGCATGCATGCGCAGGAAAGGATCAGACCAATGGTAGTCAACTCATAGACCCACCAGTCTGAAATAATTCAATTGGGTCTTGTGGAGATGTCTATGGACCAACGATTAATGACTTTACGCTGTGCATTACTCAGTGGTCTGCAAGACCTATGCTGGGCACCGAATCTGCGTGTCTAGCACAGTCTGTACTCAATGTGAACTTTTCCCAATGTGTCAGTTTTGCCAGTGCTTGACAATGGATGCAGATGTCATATACAACTCATTCAGTATCCAAAATCACCGAGTACATCCTGTATGGTTTACAACTGTAAGTTTGAGCCATGTACCTCTGATTTGGATGCAGTTGTAAGCAGTGAGGAATGGAGAAAATCTTGAAATGTAATATACATGTCTTGGCAATCGCATTGGCCTATTTCTTCATAATTAATAAACATTTCGTCACCATCAACAAAATAGTTTATTAACCATCGCAGCAAATGATGAACCTGGCCTGTTAGAGTAGAAATGAGCAGCACCTTTGGCAGGGGAGGTATACTGGACAGTTGATGGTCAGTTCTGCCTGGTTAATGAATCAGTTCTGTACTGAATGCTATCTTCATGTCTGATATTGTATACTCTAAAGGCTCATTCGACAGTTTTAGCAGTTGTTCATATCTTGCACATTGTAACATTGCAGAGTGCACCAAAGCATCTTGTGGACTTGTATTCTACCCCAAACCAGGGAGACCATTATTATCACTGGGGTGTAACAAAACAAATCAGATACGTACAAGGGATGACATATGGATGCACTATTATCTAACACACCAAGTTCGGCATATCATTCCAGAATGGTCCGCTGGATTACTTGCTCTTTCCCTGGGTATCCATGTCTGATCAGATGTGCATTCTCCATTGCAATCTGATCTAGTGGTTTCCTAGTCCCCAGTTTGAGTTTTGATTACATTCTGATTACACAGAAATTTGTCATTTGTGTGATGCAGTACACTGTCATCTTTGGTGAATATTTATCTTGTGTTAAGATATGATGTATGAAACCATACTTTGTTGAATACACAACCTGAACATTGTGTATATACAACTTCATATCATTCTCTCGATTATCTGAAGTCCTTGAAAATGATTTCAATGTCTACAAAATCGAAATAACCAGTGATTCAAATCTCAGCATCACTGTGAGTTGATGGTTGAATCCAACTCAACCACTGATTACAATTACCCTATCCGCAATGGATGGGGTTGAATAGATGATGTTCATTCACTAATTGAGCGTGCAGTAATGAGAATGTTCATTGGTCGTTGATATATTATTTGACACCAGACATCAATGTATTATATAATGCAAGATAGATATTACATCTGAAATGTCAGTTGCCAATACTGCTGTTAAGTCTATTCATGAAGAGACTGACATTTTGTGTAGCTAACGAGTTTACAATTATAGAAGTTGTTGCTTAAGCCAACTTATAAATGATAATAATAAATGTATTTGACACTCTAGGTATTGTTTCTACAATTATCAGTAACAGGGCAAATATTAATCCTGGATGCTCTAGGGGTGGAGATGTCTGGCTCTCTCCATGGTGGGAAGGAACTGTATTCATTCTCTGCAATGAATTAATATCTCATTCTATATCAATAATTTCAAAATTATTGTTCTTGGGGATATTCAGCCAGCAGTCAATGGCATTCTCCCAGACAATCAACAGTATCAAGTCCATCACAATCGTCACTGTTGGCACATTGCAAAATCACACCTTCCGTGATGGATATCAAGGTGTTGTCATTACCCAATCTATCTCCCTCCAGTAATCTTGGCATATTCAAAGTCCAAACCCATCAACACTAGTGTGAGCAATGGGTCTGGGTAACGTGCCATTGGTCCGGATTTGGACCACAACAACAGTTCAGTTTCGTTCCAAACCGGTCCAGCAACCCGACCTGCCGCCTCGTGATGTGTCAGACAGTACCCGTACTAGTCAACACGTGGGTTTTGCTCGGTGTGCCTAGAGCAGTTGGTTCCAATCTGCTGTTCTGCATTTTGGGGGGGTCTTTTTCTGGTGTATTCAGATATCCCACTGTTAATTGTAAAATATTGACAGTGGTACGTCATTGTCTTCTTTGGATGTATTGGCCACCTTGAAAATCAACAAAGGGGAGAAACACGCTCCCTGCCGCTTGCTGAAAATGAGCGTCAATGGCGCGTCAACAATTTTTGGACTTGAATCTTGGGTAATCTGAGTGGCAATTGGTTGCGGACATTTTTAAATGAGGCATTGGCTGCCTTTTTAGGCGAAATAGGAATCGACTCACTCGATGCGCCATGTCTGAAACAAGCGTCAACTGAGCGTCAACAATTTTTGGTCTCCCATCTTTGGTAATCGGAGTGGCGCTTGATCATAGCCCTTTATAAATGAGCAGTTCAAAGCCTTTTCACATGGATAAGGAATAGTCATTCCTGCAACAGCCTCCCTGACAGCATCAGCTTATTACATTTACATTGCTGTGACCAACAGTTCATAAGGATTTCAGCCTATAAAAACAGTCGAAACTTCATATATAAACAATAATGGCCAACACTTTGATTATATATATCCATGACCAAATCGCTTTTGGATCACCTGACTCACAAGACCAAACATTGTTGATGCTCTCTTCGCACTCATTTTCAGAATGGGGCAGGGAGCGGGCCACTTTCTCTTTTGCCTATAACGGAGGCTATTACCGTATTAATGAATGGCCACAAACAATCGCCACTGACATTACCCAAGATGCAAGACCAGAAATTATTGACACTCCAGTGACGCTCATTTTGCCACGTGCGTATCCGCGATGTGGAATCATTTCATTTGTCATTGTATCTCACTGATGGTGTTTTGCCAGCCTTTCCATCATCTTCATGTACTTTCTACTTCATCACTACATATTTCTTTAATAATACATATAAATATATCCTTTATAATACACTTCAAAGTTTCCACTAATTGTATATAATAATACACTAGAAATCCCGTTCCATTCTTTAAATGCTTGTGTTCACTCTCAGGTTGGCTCAATTGGCTGCTGTTGTCTGCAAAATGGATGTCAGTTGCATTACCACACAGCAGATAGTGTACTAACCAGTGGATTTTCCTTCAGCAGTCAGCAAATCTGGATTGAAACCTTTATTGTGCTTGCGATCCTTGGCAAATGCATCAAGATTGAAAAATTGAGCGCTGCGAAGAGGAGTATGTATATACACATATCTGGGTGGCACACCTTTGATTTGGTAAGCATGAGCTCGCTCAGTGTCAATGGGTGGTGCAGGTGGCATTCCGGGCGGAAATGGCATCGGTTCTGGTGTCGGCTGTCAGAGTTGGTCAGGAGGAGATGCATCCATGCCTTTGCGCCTCCTGCGTGTCTGTCAATTTTGAGCTGTGCAATTCAGGCAAGGAAGGCAGCTGTCAGTGTGATTTTCAAGAACCATTGCCGGGTGTGTTTCTATCGCAGCCTCCACATTTCTATGTCCAAAAAACTCGACTCCACTCGTCTTCTCTTCGTAGACTTTGCCCCAAGGTTTTTCGATCAGATATAGCGTTTCCTCCATTGTGGTGCGTAAACAGCCCCATTTCGCTATTTTGGCCATATTCAAGGTAAGCTGCATGTAGGAAGGTTCTAGCTGTACCCAACCTTCTTGCCTTGCCATAGTAGCAGCCATGTTGAACACATACAAGAAATTTGTTGCTGTGTCTATATAGGAGATATGGCTACTACCTCTACCATTTACACTTCCGTAGCATCCTCTAACATGTTTAAAGCCTGTTATGTTCACCCTCAGGGACGCTTATCTCCCACCTTGCCTGTGAATATCCCAGAGCTGACAACATCATCATGTTCGATTTCACAGACAGTGCGGACATATGCCTTGGTTGACCATGGAGGTTTCCCATCAGGGGCAGCTCTTATCTGGTTACACAGCTCTCCATGTAGACCAGCTGTATATTATCCTGTTGAATAACAGCAGTCTAACTCAATATGGATACACTCACATCTTATCACGTGCTGCTTATTGTTCCCAATGCTTCCGATTGTACGGTCCATTTTTAAACGTGTATCCTGGGTATTATGGTCGGTGGCTGCATTTGCACAGTTGTGGTGTACAAACTGGCGTCTACATTACAGCTGAGTTTTTGCTGGTGGCGGATTGAATGAAGTGCCCGTTATTCTGCTCGTTTCTGATGCAGTAGCACTATGGTTAGGAGTTTGTGAAGCCACAATATACGGGTGTGGAAGAGGAGAGGAAAATGATAAGGAAAGACGTGGGAAGTCCTGAGCAAGATGCTAATAAAAAGAAGTCGCAAGTCCTGAGGAATATATAGTTAGTGTTAGAAACGGTTCCGGACCGTCACATTGGGTCCCGGTACAGTTCGAGGGTAAATTACAAACCTGTCTGAATTGGGCGTGTTGTCAGTGGGTCTCCCAGCGGGTCCATCCATAGATTCAATTAAGGATCTTGCTTTGGAGTATGTGAATAGTATCGTATCAAAATCGCGTTGTCAACAACGAACGATATGTTTTTGCATGCTTTGCAGCTTGCAATATCGATTAATTTGGAATCGGTATTTTACCTTTGATACATTGTATTGTTGTGTATCACAGCGGTCATTAATTCCGTTATGCACGGGGAGATCAGCGCGATGCCTTGATTACCAAATATGCAACAACTAAAACTGTTGACACTCCGTGGACGCTCATTTTCAGGATGCAACAGGGAGCATCTCACAGTTGTTTTCGCCAGTAAAGGCTGCCAATATATGACAATGGATGTCTGCAACGTATCGGAAAATGAATTACCCAAGATTCGAAGCTAAAAAACGTTGAGGCTCCATTCACACTGATTCTCAGGATGCGGCAGCCATCATGTCGCTGTGGGTTTTCCCAGTACAGGCAGCCAATATCTGTTAAGTGGATAAATACAACCAATTGGAACATAAATTGCCCAAGATGCGAAGCTAAAAATCATTGACGCTCCGTTGACGCTCGTTTCCAGGATGCGGCAGGGAGCATGCCGCTGTAGTTTTTCCCGGTAAAGGCTGTGATTATCTGATAAATTGATCTCTGCACTCAATCGGAACATAGATTACGCAAGATGCGAGGCTAACAATTGTTGACGCTCCGTTGTTGCTTAATCTCAGGATCCGGCAGGGAGCATGTCGCTGTAGTTTTTCGCAGTAAATTCAGGCAGTCAATATCTGACAATTGGATGTCTACAATGAATCGGAACATAAATTACCCAAGATGCGAAGCTAAACTTTGTTGACGCTCCGTTGATGCTGATTCTCAGGATGTGGCAGGGAGCATGTCACTGTAGGTTTTCCAATTAAAGGCTGTCAATATCTGACAAATGGATGTCTACACCCAAGCGGAATGTAAATTACCCAAGATGAGAAGCTAAAAATCGTTGACGCTCCATTGACGCTCATTCTCAGGAAGCGGCAGGGAGCATGTCGCTGTAGTTTTTCCCAGTAAAGGCTGCCAATATATAACAAATGGATGTCTTCAACCAAGCGGAACATAAAGTACCCAAGATGACAAGCTAAAAATCGTTGATGCCCCATTGTCGCTGTAGTTTTTTGCAGTACAGGCTGTCAATATCTGACCAATGGATGTCTACAACCAATCGGAACATAAATTACCCAAGATGCAAAGCTAAACATTGTTGACGCTCCATTGACGCTCATTCTCAGGATGTGGCAGGGAGCATGTCGCTTTAGTTCTTCCCAGTAAAGGCTGGGAATAGCTGGCAAATGGATGTCTACAACCAATCGGAACATGAATTACCTACAATGCGAAGCTGAACATCGTTGATGCTCCCTTGATGATCATTCCCAGGATACGGCAGGGAGCATGTCGCTGCCTCATTTGACGATAAAGCCTGCCAACATATCGGTTATGCATTACAGCGACCAAATTGTTATTCAATTGCTGTACTTAGAAAACCAAATATCGTTGAAGCTCCACTGACGGTCATTTTAATGTATTGTCCATCCAACATCAGCTGCCATCGAAAATAGTTTTCATTATGATTTGAATATATTGGTAGTCTTTCTGCCAGATTGAGACTTGGCCTTGTGACCAAGCCGAGCACAGTAACATTCTTCCACTGTTCGCGCTCACAGGACTAAAATTTATGTATCTTGCCAAAAGGTTCATTTCGCCTGCCATACATCTGTTTATCAACCGATATTGACAAGCTACTGCTCACCATTCGCCCATAATATATCACTAACTAAAACCCTAGTTCAAGATACATAAAGAAGCTGGTGAAACATTGACGCATTCTGTCCTACTCTTTTTTCACTCCCTTATTCCTCCTCATTTCAATTGCATTGACTGTCATCAATACCTTTTCAGCTTGTCTTCTTGACTTCCATGTCGGCCGAATCAATCGGGGAACATTTGGCGTGGCACTCACATTCCGCTGCTCTGGCCATTCAGAATCCTTGTTGCTCTTGTCTTGCTCTGTGTCAGATTCTGAGTCCACCGCGCAAACGTCTTCATTGTGATTACGATTATCCAAGTCCCCATTCCAGTAAAGCAAATCTTCGGTGTCCGAAATGCTTCCAGGTGCGCTATCCTCATCACTTTCTACTGGATGACTGTTGATTCTTCGGATTCGGTGGACGTTCAATATTTGAGTTCGTCCTCCAGGGAGGTTCTTTGCAGACAATGGTGGTGGCAAAGGAGATCTTTCTGACAATTTAAATGCAGCCGCACCTTCATGTTGAAAGTGTGACGATGATGCTTTGACGATCTCTTCCAGGTCCGAAATATATCCCTTGTTGTGACAAACCTGTCAAGACGATTGATTGATTGAGTCTAAGTCTATGATGACACGTAGCCTATATAGTAGCCGCCAGCCCTAATCCACAGCCATGTGATGACGTACTCTACCAAGACTCGGTCTAACACTCCTCCAGGGCGTTATCACGTCTGTCAAACACTAAGCCATAGAAAACATACAGAAAACCAACAGAAGACAGAAGACAGAAGCCAAACCATGCCATGCCCTGAGCTCCTCCCAAATGACCGCTCATGCCATTGGAGGCGTCAATCATGGGCCTATGCCTAAACTCGGTAGTCGATTGTGCTGTCGGCTTCAACTGTCTTGACTTCCAGTCATCCACTCCTCCGAAGGTGACACACAGTCCTGTTGTATCGTGATCGCTGTTGTCATTGTCGGTATCGCGTGGAAGAAATGTATAAAAGGTAATGCTCCAACCAGCTAGAGCATCGTTGATTCTCGTACACAGCCTCTCGGTCCCAATCATGGGATGTGCTATCGATGTCGAAATTGGAGGCGCCTCTCCGTGGCAATGTGGACTTCCGCTCGACAAACAAAGCGGAATACCGTCGTTTCCCTTTTATACACACGTGGTCACAACCTGTTGTATGGTGGCGGAAATGTACGGACTTATGCGAAGGTGTGTCAGTGTCGGTATCATGTCGAAATTGTCATAACCTGCTGTACGGTGGCGCGTCGAAATTGGAGATGCTTCTCCGTGGCGATGATAACTTCTGCTCGACAAACGAAGTGGAAGTGTTGATTGTCATTTCTTTTTAAACACAAGTGCTCATAAGCTATTGTACAGTGGCGGATGCTCGATATCGAAATTGGAGACGCTTCTCCATGGTGATGTTGACTTCCGCTCGACAAATGAAGTGGAGGTGTTGATCGTCGTTTCCCTTTTAAACGCAAGGGCTCATAGCCGTTTGTACGGTGGAGGATGGAAATTGGAGACGCTTCTCCGTGGTGATGTCAACTTCCGCTCGACAAACAAAGTGGAAGTGTTGATTACAGCCGGTTCCGTGTCAGATGCTCGTGTAGTCGAGTATGTGTCAGTGTCGGTGTCGAAATTGGAGACGCTTCTCCATAGCTGCAATTCGAATTGGAGACGCTTCTGTGAAGGTCACTCTTCTGTCTCAGCTAGCCCTAGGGAACTCATTCCCGTAGAGCATGGATCCCCATACTCAGCCTCCCGGGTGGAGGAGGGGTTGTCGTCATTGAAGGTTTAGGGTGAAGGTACACACTGTACAGCTAACAAAGCTTCCTCGTCCTCACAGTAGAGGAGTCCACAGACTTCTTGGATTCATGGCCCAATTGCCACCGCCGGTCTCTCGAGTCTGTTGTCGCAAATCACATACCCAGCGCGTTCCTCTGGCGGACCAACCGCAGCGCTCCGTGGGCGTTTCGTGTGTGTCTGCCGACATCTCCCAAGTATCCGTGGTCCATTTCCCGCACACTTCTTATAGACTATCCAAATACCATACGGAATGTCGATCTGCTTGGCTTTGCTACCGGTTGACCTGTTCTCGAAATCGCTTCGAACATATCCTAGTGAAGCCGATGTTGACCCAATCTCATCCGAGGGTGTTGACCTGAGCTCATCCTAATGATGCCGATGTTGACACGAACTCCTCCCAGGGTGTTGATCCGAGCTCCTCCGAGGGTGTTGGCACGATGTCCTCCGAGGGTGTTGGCACGATGTCCTCCGAGGGTGTTGGCACGATGTCCTCCGAGGGTGTTGACATGATGTCCTCTGAGCATGTTGACACGATGTTGACCCAAACTCCTGCTAAGCTGCTCTCTGTACTCGTCCTGAACGTGACTTGTCGACGTGCCGTTCGGTTGCCGTAATCTCATATACCCGTAGAACTCAACATTGCGGCCATCGCAGCCATTGCGGCCATCGCAGCCATCGCGGCCATCGCAGCTATCGCAGCCATCGCAGCCCTCTAAGCGGTTGAGTGTGAGATTTCTTCGAGAGGAGGAATCTGAGTCCTTTGCATCATGGAATCGTCGTCCTGAGTCCGTAGGGTGTCCTGATCCCGGATGTGTTTGCAACGCGTCCGGGACCCTGCGGCCTCGTTCATATGAAGGTTCGCAATTCGACTGTTATCTCCCCTTGATAGTTGTTGAAAACGGTGTCCGGATCGTGGTCGCTCCCGCGCTCATCACCTGTTGCGACGAACCTGTCGAGACGATTGATTGATTGAGTCTAAGTCTAAGATGACACGTAGCCTGTATAGTAGCCGCCAGCCCTGACCCACAGCCACGTGATGACGTACTCTACAAAGACTTGGTCTAACATCCCACAGCCGTCATCTGCTTGTTTTGAGCGCGAGATTCATTCTGGATGGCACGTAGGTCTTGGCTGCCCTGCCTCATTCTCAAAAAGTTGTGAACCTTGGCCATTACCTGCAATTTCCCTTCCTCCGCCTCTTTCTTCATTTCCGAGTCGTTATCTGTGTTCCAATTATCCCATGATGGGTCAGTGCCTGCCAAAATCGCGTTATTGGCTCGAGCGAACTGCTTTACAACGACCTTTTGGGGAATACTCTCGCCTGTGGTTGTTGAATTCCTCCGGCCAATATCATCTCGGCTTAGGGAAAAACTGGCCTCCAGTCCGACACCATGTGGTATGATTGAGGATATGTCCCGCGCCACATTAGAGAAATCGGCGTACTTTGAGTGTGTTTCCTCCTGTTGACACCAGCAGTCGGTTATGTCCAGTAACCAAAATGTACTGCTAATCTCAATTGGGTCGGAGTGGTAATCATTGAGATTTAGATCAATTTTCCCCCAGTTCTTTGGTGCTCCAGGCAGCGAATTCAAATGGAGCCTGGGGGCAGTCGATAACTGTGTGCTGCAATCGCTTCGTCCTGGTGTCGTCTCAGCCACATTGTTAGGCGTTATGTATTCTTCATCATCGCGGGACAAATCATATCGATCAAAGGATGATAGACAGTATCTTACAACCGTCTCGGATGGGATAAGATTGCTCATCGGAAAGCTTTCGTGTTTATTGTCCGGCACACGTTGATGTTCGGCACAGTATTCATTCTCCACGTACTTCAGAAAGGCCTTTTGGTATTGGGTAGTATAGGATGCCTCATCCTCAGGATCAATATCCATTCCTTTGTCCCACTCTCTAAATGATTGCAACTTCTGGAAAGGATCGAGGATATGTGCAGAAATGAGAAGATTGCACGTCAATGGAGTCACTTCAGCGTACTATTTGGACAGCTTCTGTCAAGCTAACTTCACGGCAAAGATCAAATCTTCCTTCCAGGGAGTCAGTTTCTTAGCCAAAGCTCGCATCACGCCATCCATGTGATCGAACATATCATGGCACATTGTGATAATGTGATGCAATGTGACTATATACCTCTTCGACATCCACAGAGTCTAATATCGGAATGGCTTCAACCCTTCCATCACATACTTCGCAATGGTCCATTTATCTTGTGTTGTGAAGAGTGGCCGGTAATTGCTGTATTGTGGGTTTTTAAGCCACTCGCGTATGAATTCATGTAATCGGAATGCGCGCTCGAGCAACTCTAGGGTCGACTTCCAAGGGGTCTTCACATCCACAATCAGAAGTTCCACTGTGCGTACTTTGGCCTTGTGACAGTCAATGAACTTAAATCGACGACTAGGTGTTAGGGTAACCAATACAGCAAGCATCCTCTGCTATATGATGGTCAGTTTCAGCATTTTCACAATATTTTGAAATACGTACTTGCTCAATTATCTTTGCTGGACCTGGTTTCATGGCCAACACCGTATTGATTTTAGCGTTGCCCTCTTTTCGAAGCCTTTGCCTCTTCCCAATGTCTATGCATTCATTCTCTCCAAATTGCTGATCACCCTCATGGGCTTCCCATAACCTGGTGCAGCCTTTGACACCGAGACTGCTCATGAATGCACCTAAAGCCAGCTGTATGACATGTGCCATGCAAGGTATGGGGTTCCTCAATGCATGCCACTCGATTGCAGAGGCCTCAAGTGTTGATTGCAACTCATGTGTCATCGAGTAATTTGAGGAGGCAGTATCAGTGGTAATTCCACGCAAACAGCCGTCGGTAAGGTCAAAACGATCAGGAATATCTTTCAAATGTACGGCTAGCCTTACTCCAGGATGTTGGCCCATGACCTATCATCCGTAATTATCTTTCGAAAAGTGAAATGAACAGGCGATCAAACTTGTTGAACGCCAGTTGAACATCACACAATGCGCAATATCGATCCATATAGTAAGCAATGACTGACATTATGGCTAGTTTGTTCGTTGATGTCCATCCATCCAGAGCTAGACTAACTTTATTTTGTGATGGCATTTGCTTCTTAATTGCATCCACAGTCAGTGCATATTCCCTCCAGCAAATGATGCTAACGGTCGTAGCGGACGGCAGCACTTGGTCATCGCGTAATGCCAGTATATGACCGTCGTAGCTCCGGATTTGATATTGCGTTCCAAGGAATGTGAGCCAAAACAAATCCTCACATGAGGTAGCAATTCCACGTGTCTTGGTGAAATTCAGAAGCTTCAAAGTCCTTCTCCGGCAGTTTGGAACGTTTTGTCCGTCATTTCAGTCAATATGGATCCACCTGGATGACAAATCTGATTTTCCTCTGTGAACTTGCTCTTGTGATTCCTTGACTTCCTTGCCTCTTCAGGATGGCCAAAGCTGTTTCATCAACCGTCGGACAGGTCAATTCAGTAACCTCTGACTGTGTTCATTTGTTCAACTTTGCAATGTGAGCGTTTGCCCGCAAGTGATTCCCCATTGAGCTAGTCCCATGTTCTGATGGATGGTGAAGCACTTGATGACAAACAATACATATGATGCCAGGGCTGCCTGTCTCCTCAATTCCGGAGTGTAAATAGAATCGCCACGAAGGCGCATGTCGAGAATTATTCCAATCAATAGGCGACTTCGAGTCTACATTCATTGAACCCCACCAGGCAGCAAAGATGATTTGTGATGCAAGGTCGCTCGAATCACAAATAAAGACACGTTCATCTTTGGAAGAGATCATAAGCTCGAGCAATGAGATGTTCAAAGAGTTTGAATCTGACATGGCGGTAGGAATTAGACAGCTGGGTAATCCGACTCGAAAGACTGCTGAAAGTAATGATACAGCATAGCAGCATGTGGGTTCTCAAATATTGACTCTACTGCTACAAGTGAAAAAATCAGAGCTGTAAGACACTGCATGCATATTTGTGAAGTTGTATACAAGGTTAGACTGCAAAGACTGACCGTGTACAACTCGATTTAGGAACAGCACAATGCAGTTCATCGCTGTTTGGTGTTCTGAGACTCCACAAAAACTGTTGACACTCTGCGGGCACTCACTTTTAGGAGGCGGACGCGATATCGTCACCAGCATCATTGCCAATACAGGGTGCCGATGGGTTCCTGGTCGGTTACCTATGTTCCTTTGCCATTAGATTATCCAAGATTCAAGATCAAAAATTGTTGACCCTCTGTTGACGCTCATTTTGGGACATGGTAACGATCTTGTCATAAGCATTGTTGGCTGGAAAGGCGGCTGATAGTTCGATTAAGGATCAAAGTAGTCTCATAGACCCTGGATATTCCCAGATGCTAGGCCTAAAATCATTGACGCACCGTAGACACTCATTATTTTGGCATGTTGACGAGGTCGTCGAAAGGATTTCTGCGTAGAACGGCGGCCCACAGTTTGATTGCGGATCACAGCAGTCTCAGAGCCACTTGATATTCCAGGATGCAAGGGATAAAAATGTTGACGCTCCAGTGACGCTCTTTTGTAGGGCATAGGGACGTAGTCGTCGAAGGCATTTCGGCCTTGCAAGGCTGCCGATAGATCAATAATGGCTTAATGTCACCCCACTGCCCTTGTATTCTCCAAGATGCATGGCCAGGTGTCGCTGACACATGGATGATGCTCATTTTCAGGACATAGTAGCGATGTTGGCGCATTGATTTTTGAATAGACAGGCGGGCTATAGTTCGATTCTGAATGAACATTGCAGCGAAACCATCTGGATTCCCCAAGATGCAATGCCAAAAATCGTTGACGCTCCGTTGACGCTCACCTTTGAGTTGACCTTTGAGACATACTAACAGTCATTGGGTGCTCAACAATTGTGCATAAAATCCATACGGTCTTTTTTGGCCGCCAGAATACCATTTCTATGTATTATCATTCGAATCCAAAAATCTTCAAGACATCTCAGTTTCTGAGCCTCCACTATACATGTCATTTGCATGATGAATGACGCAAGTCCATCGCATTTCAGCGCTTTCGGCCGGCAATTTACCACATAACAATCCATGGACTAGTTGTAGATATTTATTGCACGACGTCCTTACCATTCCTTATCCAGCTCATTCTCCTTGAGATCAATGATGTACCAGAAGCAATTCACGATATTTCGACCAAGTGCAGGAGGTCGAAGCGGAGAGTTATGTAGTTGGCTGCGTGGATCTATGCAGACTAACGGGTGTCATTCATCCGGGTTTCGGATGTGCTTTCACCGCACCCTCTATGAGTCATATGAGATCACTGACTTGGACTTTGTTTTTAAATTTAGTCTTAAATGAACGTTTTGTTTTATCATTTAACCGTAACAGGCATCACCATATATAGTTCAGTGTTCGTCAATTCACTTGATTTGGTTTCTAGAACAATTGCCCGGCCCATACGACCCTTGCACACACACTGATGAATTATCTTGTCTCACAATTTGGTCACTGAAATCCAGAAATGGCTGACACGTAACAAGGTAGGTACAAATTGCTTGTAGTTGAGATATGTCATCCAAAATCCTGAGTTGGTTATCGGGCCCTCCAGTGACACAGCAGCCGTGACCACGTCTTCGTGTGAATCTGATTTCAATATGGTAATGAGTTAGTGACGCTATACACTGGGGTCAATGCTCACTGGTTGAACTGGTGTCACAATGTCCCTCTGAAACGATTCTGGCACCGCGTCAGGCATGGGAGATACCATGTGACTGTCTGCCTGGGGTTTCTCTGAACCCAGCCTCATTTAACTACTTCCCTGTCGAGATGTCACTTGCGGCATTTGGGATTGTCCAAGGACCATGTCAAGAACCTGGATAAGCTCTCCAAATGTTGTAGGTGATGGTGTGGCTGCTGTTGTGTCTATTTGGGGCTTCACAACTGCCGGAACCTCCAGTTCAGTCATCCCGTAGTTCATATCTCTCTCACAGAAGTAGTCAGCTGTGTCCCCCAATCACGGTTGCGTCAGTTCGTCAAACTTCAACTGCTTCTGCCCAAAGCTCTCCATGCGGTGCTGTACCGTTTTGGAGATTGTGCCCATCACCCAGCCAGGTTCATCATCTTCGCTCAGCTTGCTGTGCTCTGAATCATCCTCATCATCATCCTCGTCTTCCCCAGCCTCCTCATCTGCGGAACTTGCAAGATCGCTCAAACTGTCCCCAATAGCATTCAATATCTCCTCGAATGTTGTTTCATGCTTTGTGATTGTCGATCCTGCCTTTTCAACTTTCCTCATATGTTCCTGCTCTTGTATAATTGCTGTCTCTGCGTCTTGAACTCGCTTTGTTGCCACTGCGGTCTCTTTATCCACATAATCCTTGATCCATCCCTCTGGTTCATTGTGCTTAACAACTGTGTTTCCCATCTTTCCTCCGCCGAAAGGTTCTTTTTAGATCGTAAGCTGCTCAATGCTGCCAACGCTCGGACCCTTTCTGCCTACAACCCACTCTTGCCTTCATTCGCTTGATGACTTCGTCGTGTGGAGTGATTCATCGATTTGCCGTATTTGCCTGCCGGATGTGGCAAAGGTGTTAGGGGTTCTCTCCTAATAGCGGTAATGATACATGTTTAACTGAAGCAAGTATACGTGACTACCATACGGAATTGGATACCATTAGTCATGATGCAAAACACCTTCTTGCGAATCAGCTCATGTCATCAGTCAGACGGCCTTTAGCGGGGTTACATCTGAGCCGTATGTAATAATTTGATAAGTGACGGAAAGCGTATCAAGCGGATTTGGAAGTCCGCAATTATGTTGCCATTACCGGGATGCGTAAAAACCATCAGCGGTGCGCATAATTATTAATTGCACTTACCAAACCCTTGATAGCGGGACAACACATTATGACAATGGAAAGTCAGGTGTGCAGCACGCGATAAGCAATATGCGATTACGAGGGATCGTCGCACCTTATCTCGAAGGGATAAGGGTGGTGCGCGCACTCCCCGGATAACAGAAGTCTGTATCCTAAGCATGCTGTGCGTGAGGGATTATTGGCATTGGCTGAAGATAAGAGGCCTGAAGCGACCCTGCTCATTGGTTTGAGTTAGTATGCATCGCAACCCGAAGAGGGTGTCATAATCTACGTTGGCAGAGTATCGGTTGGTCGCCGACGTAAATCTCTGAACCATTGCCGAATAGCCAAATTGGTATGGTGAGGCATTAATATCCACGAGATATTAATATAATGCGATAAAGCGCTGAGCAGTCATATTGACGTCAGCGTTCCAACTACTGAACGAACGATAAGCAAGATGTCTAAGTTGAAGTATGAGTTGGCATATGATGCGTTTGATATCATGCAGTGAGAAAGGAAAATCACGCATGCACACGATAACCAAAGGGAACTCGTGGTGAGTCTCGGGACGGTCTCCTGAGATAAGCTATCAAACAAATCTGTTGTCATAGTCATGGAAGTAGCGGCCAAACTTGAGCCAGCGAAAGACTATAAAAGACTCGCATTGTCTCCCCGACAATGAAAGAACCAAGCTCTAGCAGCAATCCACAGTCAGACATTACCAGCGAAGAACACCTTAAAATATTATTAAGATTTCTACATAAAACTTCATCATTACTTCACTACTCCCAATAAGTGAATTTATTTTATATGTATACCTTGAGACAATTGAAGAGACGCACGGCCCACGATCATCTGGTTCGACAACTAGGAGAACTGTTTCTCTTTTACGAGGAAACCAGGAATACTTCTGGTCAATACTGGACCTTACACACGGCAGAGATTCTTGGCATCACGTACGACGTCTGTCGATTCGTAAATGAGGGGCTGTTACCTTTCGAGGAACATATCGATACGAACCATATTCACGATCAGGAGGAAAACGGGGATTGTTTCTAGAGGGAGCTCTTGTGTAAGGACAAGAGGTTGAGTCTTAGGATAAGACGAGGAAAGAAAAAGAAGTTTTATTAGGCGGCTGTATTTAAGTTAATAAATGTTTTATTGAAACGTGGCTTAATACCCC
>Ga0307512_10003396_pt1 | contig 18629 bp, 10 predicted proteins | sample 14_EM_MG_FD_200267 | JGI IMG/M metagenome (GOLD analysis project Ga0307512, IMG submission 200267) | Populus trichocarpa ectomycorrhiza microbial communities from riparian zone in the Pacific Northwest, United States - 14_EM | ecosystem: Host-associated > Plants > Roots > Unclassified | place... | reverse complement strand
TCTAAGAATTAAAGTTTTTTTTTTTTTTTTATAGTTTCAGGTTCGAGTCACGTGGTTGTTAATATAATCACCATTGAAAATTTATATGATCGTTAACTTCAGGATCCGTGAAATTAGTCGAGTTGCGTATAAACTGGCCCGAACACCCGTATTAATAATAAAAAAAAACCATTTTGCATGTTCTTTTACATTGACTTCTTCGTTTTTTTCTTTTTTTAAAAAATTACATTGATGTATGTTACTTAATCTTGTGAGTCTGACTTTTATATAAATAGAAACAAAATAAATAGTAAGAGTCGAGGAGCCTATTACGGAGCAGTTTTGGGTTTGGCACAGCTTTTATCAGCTATAAAATATCATTTCTAAGATAAGAACCAAGTCTTAGGAGAGTCACGATGAGTTGTTTTTGCTGTTAAAAATTATTTTTAAATTTTTTTATTTTAAATTAGTTTTTTTATATTTTTAAATTATTTTAATATATTGATATAAAAAATAAAACTAAAATATTATTTTAAAAAACAACAATTATTACCATCACCATGTAAAATGAAATGATTTGAAAAATATCAATTTTATATTCATGAAAGGGTTATTTGTTAACATGCAGCCAAGAGAGAAGGTTATAATAATAATAATTAATTAATTAAAATCACGAGAAGCGCAGTGGCGTTAAATAATTGAAGACCTGGCAGAATGTGGGGTCGGCGCCGGCCCATCAACCCCGCCGTATTCAGGACATAAGTTGCGACACTCTCACTTATGCAATCTAATGTACAATGTATGCATGTGATGACGTGTGGACTTTTAATTTATTTTTCATTCTCCTTGCCAATTATCAATATTAATTAATAAACAAATAGAAGTATCGACACTCTCCAACTTCCGGAAGTTAAGAGTCTTCATTCTAAATAAATTATCACCATTGACTCTCTCTCTCTCTCTCTCTCGCAGCCGGTTGTTCTGCCTATATATACTGAATGGATCTCTTCTCTGCAGATATAGACTCTGATAATCAGCAACACATACACAAAGCCAATCAATCAAGAGGAGGAGAAAAAAGAGCAGCCGTCGAGTTATCTAGCCAGGGGCAACGATATGTTTTCAGTACTGATGTGTTCTCACCAGTCTTCAGGTATATGCATGGCGACGATTATATTTTACACGTGCATTCTTATCCCGCTCCGTCAAATTAAACAGACTCTATATAGTATCATAGTACTACTCACTAGTAGCAGTAGCAGGCTTGAGCCAGTAGAGAATATCGAGTACTGTTGCAGCCGTCGGAGATCTCAGCGGCGGCGGCTTCTAGTGGCCTGCAGGTTTGAGAAGGTGCAGAAGAAGGATGTGTCCTGTTCCATTTGCCTTGTGGAATTGGAGAAAGAAGATGCGGTGAGCCAGCTCTCAAGGTGTATGCACGTCTTCCATACGGATTGCATTGACAAATGGATACAGCGTGGTCATTTTACCTGCCCACTTTGCAGGACCTCCATAGATTATTAACTCTTAGCCGTACTTCGTTGTACTTTCATTTGCATTAATTTGATCATCTGGGCTTGATTTCGATGGTGGGGGTTGTAAGGGAAGCAGCCCAGTTCAAGTGAACTGTAGGGACATAAAAATTCAAAGAAAATAAAATCAAAAACAACATATCAATTCCTACTAAATAGTCAATTTTTGTGAGAGTTTTTGATTAATGCGCAGCGGAGCAGAAGCAATCCAACGGGAGCCGGCAACGGAAACCTGCACGCAGGCACAAACGTCACCAGCCATGATGAAACTGGGTTGAATAAATGTTCCAGTAAAGCGTGTGTGTGTCCACATGCATACATACACACATAAGAACGCAATTTTGGAAACTGAATGAACTGGACAAAGGCATTTCAATGTGTGGACAGATATATGCATTTGATGGCCATGAATTAGCAGTAGAGAGAATTACTGCTTCTCTGAATTGATAAAACAATAGTTTGTTTCAACCTTTAAAAAATATCCATGTCCATAGACTGTACAAGCACGCCATCATCTTCCCACGTAACATCCTTGGCCTTCGGATCTTTTCCAATTAATTGCAGAGGCGCATCCAGGCGTGGTGGGTTCTGCACACATACAGCATTCAAGAAATTTAGCCATGCTTAATCAATATCGCATTTTCCAAGAACCAAAAGCGAACACGGTTTGGACATGAGAACACCAGGAAAGAATTATTCCTCAAACATAGATGGGAGCACTACCATGCAGCGTATGAGAGGCCAATTAATTCCACGGAAAAATGGATGTTGTTTGATTTCATTAGCACCAGCTTTTGATCCTAATCGGATGGAAGGGTCTCTGTTCAACAACGCATTAATCAATTGTCTGCCAGAAAGACTAACCTGGAAAATCAAGATAGGTCAGTATTAGTCCAGAAGCTTTAAGATTAATAATGACATGGACAAACCCACCTGCATTTATGCTTCAATATTAGTCATAAAGGAGATCTAATTTCAAGTTTTACTCCAATCATCCCTGACCTAGCGTTCCTTTTTAGAGTAATGATTCAATGTTCCAAGACCTCCCCTTATTGTGTTTTAAGAAAGTAAACTAGTACATGCAACAAATTAAGTTATTACAGGTCACCCAAAAAAAAGAAACCATCATCATAGGGTGTTAGAACAGGAGTACTTGTTTCTTTTCAAATTGTGGGACAATCAAAATCTCAAATATAGACTTCTTTTATAGGACATGAGAAGCACCAATTAAGTGGAAAAAAGTAATTAGGTTAGGACAGAAAATGAAAAAAGAAGAAACAAAATCCAAGAGCAAAAAGCTAATTCTTTCCATTCTTAGAAAGACATTTCAGATCCAAGTGTAAAAGTTCCCGATGATTACTGCTTCCTAGGAAACAGAAGTTCCTGGTGGCACCAACGTTGGCAATATTTAAGAAGAGCACTATTAAAAAGTCGACAAAATCTCAAGAACTAAATAGCAAAATAAGTGCTATCTTACACAATTATGATAACTTATTGCAAGTTAAAGATCTTACAGGGATGCTACTTGGAAAGGTGAGATCTTTGTGCAAAATGTTGGCAAATGTCTTTTGCCTGTTCTTTCCCCTGAAAGGTGTACGACCATAGAGCATCTCATACAACAAAATACCTGAATTCCAAATTAAATAAACAAAAAAAAATCATGAGAAAAGAGACAAGTCAAATAATGCATGATATTCAAAGAGGCAAATTAAGCACAATCAGCACTTATCTTCAGAATGCAATTAATATATCTTTTACTGCAGGCCAAAAAACCAAGGCAAATTTTCTCACGCTGCATAATCATCCAGTGACAGAACATGCAGCTTGCTAGTTATTTGTTTCAACCACCAAAAATGTAACATCATACGTGACTTAGTTATAGAAATTGCAATGCAGCATGACAATGACTGTAGGGGCCAAAGCTCTTGAGCAGTCATTGAGCGGTCCCATCAAGAAGATGACAGCACTCACAACTTTGCTTCTTCATAACAAGAATTATATCTAAAAGGGAATGCAATTAGTAGCATGCCATTTAGCCTATCAGGTATGCATGATTGCAAACAGTTACAATCACAGTAAAGAGGACATCATCATCAAACTGTCAGGTATACTTAAAGAACCTTGAATAATATGAACATGTGAAATCTGTGAAGAAAAAAACATTATGATGCCATCAATCAAGGACAAGTTATGTTACATAAAACTGGCAGCTTCAGAGGCTTATATTTGCAAGAATATGGCAAATAATATATAAGGAAAGAAACAGTGGCCCAATGAACCCAATTAAACCAGTAGTGAAGAAAATGGGATACTTATAACATTTGTGTGTCATGTGTGCACGATATGCTTACCAAGAGCCCACCAGTCAATCGCACTGCTGTGGCCCATGCCTGTGATTATTTCCTGAAGTCAAGAAACTCATAAGAACTCTTATATGAATAAAAATGCAACGAAATGGTAGACATAATTCCTAGTTATGTAATAAACATGTTTGATTGATTGACGCTAGATGAACGAGCACATGCAAGCTTGTTTCAAGTTGTGTTGAGAAAAAAATGAATACATGCATGCATATTTCTTTGCTAAAGCAAAACATTCAATCTTAGAATATGGTAAAAATTTGAGTGCAGATCTGAATTCCCGAAGAAAGAAAAATAGCAATTACAGTGTTAATAACAACATTCTTCAAAAAATACTGTATTTTTTGAAGAATGTTGTTATTAACACTGTAATTCTTTAGGAAAGAGACATGAACATAAAATTCTTTAGGAAAATCTAAAAGCTTGGCAGCCAATTAGAAACACTTGACCCCTCCAAATGGTTGTTTTAAACCCACCATAAATGGACATTAAACAACTCAACAGCAGACTCAATCCAGGAAAATTGCTCTGAAAAACTTCCAGTCTTTCTAGAATCTTGTGGAACATAACTTCCTTGGTAGTACACACATAGATTATTTCAAGTAAACAATTGTATAAAAGTTCAGAAAATGTTAAATTCACCATACAGGAGCAATATATTCTTCAGTTCCAACAAAAGAATTTGATTGAGTTATTGGTTCTGCGACAAATGTTGGTGGTGCTTGACTCCTTGATCTTCTTCTTTTATTAGGTGGTGCATGCTTTATAATCTGCATAGCACATTTGAATTGAACATGTAAAATGAGTCTTGATTCCCAAAATACAGTTTTAGAAAATCTGTAAACTTCTGATTCCAGTATTATCATGGCATGCATGGTTAAAGAGAAAAAAAAAATCTGAAAAAGTAAACAACATAAACATTTTCATGATTTTTTGGGTGCAAGAATTGAATCGTGTTGAGTTACAGAATTGTATTGTGAAATAGTAAAAGTGTAAGAAGAAGAGTGTCAAATACAAAGCAGAAAAGACATATTCGATTAACGTAACAATAAATGAAGACTTAAATAACTTCCAAAAACATAGATTAGAAAAATTGGAAAAAGTATGAAGAAGGGGAAGATGGCCCTCCCACTATTCAAACATTTATAAAGAAGATAGGATGTAGTTGGTGTAATGAATAATAGTGATCCATAGGTAGGAAGCCAAAATGAAAACAAATATGTAAGATACGAAACATATGATTTTTTTGAACAGGAAGACAGTGTTATACTTGTGGTTTGCAGGATGTCAAGAATGACAAATCAAAGTCACTCAAGACAATATGTCCATCCTTCTGAAGTAGAATATTTTCAGGCTTCAGGTCCCGATAAACTATTCCTGTATAATGTCATAAAAAAAACAAAGTTAAAAAAAAACCAGAAAAAAATATTCCATACAATCGATGCAAAATATATATAATTATCATCGGAGAACCTTACTCTGTTGTATCTACGAGATAATTAAGCTTTTCTGGTTGATAGACCAACCTTGAAATTTAGGGTATCTACTAAGATGGTTTCCCAAAATAAACACTATATTGGCATAGAAGCATGACATAAGGCCATTCAAATTATCTATTTAAATAAACTTAGATAGAAACCACATATATTGTCTGTAAATGCAGATAATGTATTTCTTGGTTTAACCATCCTTATGAACTCAATGGCATATTTGATTGTGAAATCCCATCCAAGGCACTTGCACCCATTAGCACATAATACAACATTAAACATCATTTCAAGTTTATTTTGGGAGAAATGGGAAAGGTAAAGACAAACAAAGATTTGTATCACATCAAAGCATTTATACAAAATGTTCAGAAGCATCAGGTATGAATACACCTGCATTCATTCCTTTGTAGTTTGGCATGCTTAAATCATGACAACTTGAAGAAACAAAAAATTTAAATGAGTTCTTATCATTTTTTCACTGAGCTCCAATCAAACAGGATTTAGGATGATAGCATGCTCCTAAGACATCTAACAATATTCTTGGAATTCTGAACAGCACTTGCATACATTCATCTTCATGGTGTTCTTTCGATTTATGACTTGAAGAAACAACTAAAAGATAATAAACTTAAACCAAAGCACAGATCTGTTCACAAAGTACCTAAACAATGAAGATATTCCAAGCCAATCACAACCTCCGCAGCATAGAACCTGGAGAGTAATAACAGTTGACAATTAACTAGAAGCTTGTTCATATAAGAGGTTGTGATGCAGAAGGCAGCAGCTGATACTGGCCAGGTCAATATGGTTTGGGGGATGGTTGTTTCAAAATTCTATGACACGAGTATTTGTTTGGTAAGAGAGCTCAATAATAAGGAAAATCTAGGGCTAAAAATCAGCTTGTGGGTAAAGCAAAAGAAAATCCTGCACCTTTAGGTTCATTAACCACATCCAAATTCTTATTATAACTTACATTTAGTGCAAAGAAATTCTACCACAAGAAACAGTTTTGGTTTCAAAATTGTGAATCCTACAATTGGAAATGGTAAAAGTAGAAATGGCATTGGCATTTTAAGACATTAAATGGAGAACCAGGAGTACCTTGCAGATTCCTCATTGAATAATTTCATGGGTTGCTTGTCAAGCAATCCAAATAACTCTCCACCAGGGAAAAAGTCTGTTATCAGACAAACGTGTGTAGAAGTCTGACAAAATAAAGACAAATCAGTGTATTTCACAGTACACAATAACTCAGTAAATTTAAGCAACAAATATTGAAATTTTCAGCAAGGGCGGTAGCGGTTTAACTAGGATTATGTGATGATCCATATAAATGAAGAAGAAACACAAAAGAAACCACACAAATTCATTTTAATACGAATTTAGAGTATGCATTGAAGCAATTTTTTTCATACAAACTTCTCCAAAAATGCACTAATTGACGTGTGCACACTGCACATTTAGGTATTTACATGTGAGAGCGTGCAACCAAAATTTTTAAGCTATTTGTTGGAGTCATTCCATGGTTCTAAATTGTGGGCATGGTGATGGTGCAGTTTCAAGCTTCATAGGTGTGAATCATTAAAAACAAAATAAAAATTAATTTACACAAACACAATACTTGCGAGGGTGAAAAATTGTAGACCTGTGTGTTCCACATTAATTAAAAGAAGGGTAAATTACAATGACCCCTTTTGTGCCCAAACTAGATAAATAACCCAAAAGTTTAAAGATATAATGGAAACCCTTTTTGTACCCAGATTACCCATACTAATGGGTGATTTTAAAATTAGTAAGGGGTTTTGTAATATTTGCTTAAATATAGAGGGGGTTTCAATCATATTTTTATACTTTTGGGTGGTTTGTGTAATTTTACAATAACTTAAAGGTGTTATCCAATTTACCCTTAAGAAAAAAAGACCACAAAGGATTTTATTCAACATCCATTACCATGACATAACCTCTGTTTTGGCCATTACGGGTGGGAAAATCTACACTAGTTGCAATGTAATGGAACCTTAAACATTAAGGGTTGTTAAAACACTGCCTGGGGGAGCAGGTGTTGTGAAAGTATGGCCATTTTCTATGTAACACTTACCAAACTTTACAACCACCAACAACGTGGACTATAATTTAACTAAATTAAGGACCACTAAGTCAACCTATTGTTGTTTTCTCCAAACCCTTTGTTGGCTCTATGAGTAACTGCAGAACCAGAAGCAGGAAGAAAGTATAAAATTTCATCAAATATGACACCTCAATGGATGATGGCCCCAAGTATTTCCCAGTGGTAAGATGTTTTTCTTTTACTAGGAAGTGAGCAAACATGTTGAATGAAATGATGGGGGGAAAGCAACCAAAATTAAAGTGCCCTTGAAACTTCCGGCATTTCAGCCAAACAATAATCTTCTACCATTTAGGCAACAGAGATAGTTAACTAGTAGCACAATTTGCAGTAGTAGACAACTTAAGCATCTATTCATCAATTACAAAACAATTCATAAATACGAAAATAGGAATTTGGAAACTTGCATGTTAAAATTTCTGAATGTAGGGAAAAAAAGTAAAGAGTATCTCAAATGAGAATACCTGAAAAGAAGAATACAGTGTTGGAAGAAAAGGATGATCCAGTTGCGAAATGATTTCCCTCTCAATGCATGCTCGATGAACCTGTAAAGTAATCATAATAAGTGATGAGAATATACCTTTATGTTATCAAACATGAGTTGTTTTTGGCAGAGAAGATCTATGATGTTGCAGTTTCCATAACATTCTGGGATATTGTGGTAATTAAATCATGGTAGGTTTTGAAGTGTGCACGTAGGCTTGCTTGCTTTCTGTGTATCCAAGTTAATATTTGAAATTTTTATTAGATAGTGCCATCTTCGTGGCTCAAAATTTTCAACCTTCAAAGGATAAGAAAATAAGTGTCAAGAGCATCATGTAGTTTTCATTCTTAGCCAAAAGTATATGTGATTGTTCAGCTTTGACCACTCTCCAAGTGTATGCATATATTTTCACATTAATAAATTTATATGTTCCCCGCATAAAGAATTCCCTTTTGTATATCTTATAAACAACGAAAAATTTTCTATCACTTGAACATGGAACAAAACCACAACTGAAGGGGCATCAATATTGTACAACAAATGATATAGAGAGCCTTGCACTTAGGACACAAAGGTGATTGGACAAGAAAATTGTATGTTCTCAAAGTACTTTTCATACAGTGAAAATGTTTAAATATGGAACATTTCAGAAACAACAGCAAAAAGATATAAAAGAAAAGCTTAAGCCAGTTTCAGGAATCATATATCAACAACACAAGTCATGTGCTATCACATAAGATATTAAATAAAAAGATAAAAGTTGCTAGGTATCTCAGAAATAACTTCTGGTTCTTCACACCTTGTTACGGTTCAGCATTATAGATTTTTCCATTGCCTTCATAGCATACAGCTCCCCTGCACCTTCCAGTTCCACTAAATGCACACTGAAATACATAAAAATGGTTTAACGCAAACATAGGAAATCTCTATGGACATGTGAACAGCAATGAGCCAGTCACAGTTCAAGCCAAAACAATCAACAGAAAGCCAGCACAAGAAAAGGCACAGAACTGTCATTGGTGTGGTAAAAAATAAAGAAAAAAACTGTCATGATACTTTCTTCCACTACTTATTGCCAGTCTACATATACACACTAAAATTTGATGGAAATAAAAAATAACTAAAATTATAAATGAAAAAAGAACCTCTCATGACAACCTATCGACCTAAATTAATAACAGCTATCAAGTTTACGAACTACGAGTTGCCTCATTCATTAGTTTTGACAATCCTTCCTCGCTTGAATTTTTACAGCAGAGACTAGAAAATTAATCAAACAATTGCAGCTTTCCAAGGTACAATCACGATTCCAAGCAATACCAACATTAATCAAAACAAATACAGCTTTCCAAGGTACCATCATGATTCCAAGCAAAACCAACATTACCTATGCGAATAATAACAGAAAAGGGGAAAAATAAAAACAATTGAAGTTGGAAATAGAATGAAAGTCATACATCACGACACAGATCCATGCACAATGCACCTATTTCAACCTAAAACCTAAAAAAGAGAAGTCAATACCTGCCAGTATCACCACAGCCCAAGGGTTTTATGGGCTTGAAATGATGTAGACCAATCTTTTCTCCACGGGAAGTGATCTGATACCAAATGGATGGGTTTTAATATGAAAAACAAGAAAAGTCAATAAAGAGACAAGCAATAAATAAACTGCTTCTGATTTCAGAGCAGTAAAGAAATATATGAATCTCTTACAAACCAAATATGAAGTGCAAAATCAGTTCAATTCAACATGCATTCATCACACAATGAATAATGAATGCCAACAAAGCAATCAATATAATCCATCTAAATAATAGAGAATCAAAAGGAAGACTTATAGATGTCTTTCATGATTTATGAGCATAACTATTCTCTATCTGACTCCAAAAAGAAAATAGAGCCTAAGCAAGTTGGCTAGCATGGATTATTTTACATCTAGAAGCTGGAATCCTTATCATTATTACTGCTTCTGCTGCTTTGAAGTAAAGTCCACTTAGAGTAATTTATTAATTCATTCCTCCACTTAAGTAAATGAAATCAAGTTCATAATTAAATGAACTAAAGCACGTGATAAGTATCTCTACTGCTTGGTCCTAGACATCAGATAGTACCACGCTACCAGCACACAATCTTTCTTTAGCATTTATTGCACCTGAATCCTGCAACTTATCACTTCCCCATTTCATTTTTCCAAAAAGAAAGCAGACATTAATTAACATGAAAAAAAAGCAGTATTTGTAATATCAGGCATTAACACAAAACTGATCGTGATGTCACTGCATGAATTACAGAGTTTCACTTTAGGTGTAGGTTTAACCCAAACAAATTGATGCACACTGTGCAATATATAGAATTGAATATCATCGCAGTATGAAAATGGTAGGTTAACTTGATTAATCAGCACCTTCTGAATTGCAGTCCAAGAACGACTATTCTTTTTGTGAGGCCGTGGAAAGACAGGTTGAGAATGAATTGCCCACAAATCTTCAGGTCTCTGGAAAATATTATAGGACATAATGGCATGAACAATGACATAACTACAATTTCTCAAAAAGTAAATGACTTTTCAGAGAAGACATAAAAAGTTTAGGTAGCATGAAAATGGAAGTCAGAGAATAAATTAACTGTTGAAAAACTATGCCAGCCTATACATCACACACCATTTAAATGAGCTGACTTTCTAATAGCATTGCAAAATGTAGTATCTAAATCAGCCCAATTTGTGTACTAAGACTCTAAAATTATACATATTAAGATGTTCATTTATAAACCCATGAACTTAAGGAATTTCTGTAATTTGAGCATAAATTAAGATTTCTGTAGTTTTTTATTCAAGTGATTCCCAACACATTAAATTATGGATTTCATAATATTCTGAAGCAGTGAACATAGTCCATTTCGTTTTATTTGTTTCAAAAATTTAGAGATTATCAGTCATCAATTTCAGTGACCAAGCAATTTGTTACACTGCATATCATCATCCTCGCAATTCATCCATGTGCTATTGAGAATTTAAAACACAGAAAGCTCAAAGAAAGAGGCAGATAATCATTTGGACGAAGGTAAATGACATCAGCTAGTTATCAGTCCTAACCTGAAGAGGAAAGAGTACCTTACCAAGTTGGCATCAGGAAGTTCTCGAACAGCTTCATCCACATTTTCTGCAGTAGCTTTAACCTGATAAAGAAGCACATGTAAAAGAATTAAAAGCTTGTGGGTGTTAATGGACATGGCAGATTTCAACGAGCATTAGATCCACTATAAAATATTTTTTCTAACATGTTTGAGAGCTAACCCAATTTCACATTTTCACGCAACAGTTCTTCAAATTCATAGTTTTATGCAACAAAAATACAATAATTTGGTTAGTTTCTAACTCATGATTTTCTTGTCGCTGAGGCTAGATAGAGTATAAAATGGCAAACCAAAACATTAGTTGTTTATAAAATGATAAAGGGTGCGAGGAGGGTGGTTTCAATTGTCATTAGCGTATACAAGAGGAGACAAGTGAAACAGCATAGTCTTAACTGTGAAGAGAACATAGAGGAAACTAGTGAATATCTAGAAGTAATCCAAAGGCACAGTTTAACGCTATTCTGGGTGTCCTAATTACATCTCAACAAATAGTATAATATGGGGACTCTTATTTCTGTGTCCAGTCAATTTATCCAAATCACTAATTACAAATCCTGATTTCAGCAAGCTAGTTCAATTTTTTAGCTTATCTAAAATGAGTGGACACTATGAAGTATGAACCATGATGTCTACCGACAAAGGAAAAGCGACAGAAGGAACCACATACCAACTTAGCACTTTGTAGTTCTGTTGCATCTGACAGGCGGTTTTGCAGTGGTTCCACATGATCACTTCCATCCAGTTGAACACCAATGAAGTATTGAAGTTCACCCTACATAAAAACAGGGGACTCATAGCTACAAATCAGACCACAAGATTCCCACATAACTGCTTGAAAATGAGGGTAATTATTGTTGGATTAAGTCCCACATGAAGGAGGCAGGAGAAAGAACGAGATAAGAGACAACTGTATAATGACAAAGTGGTTAACCATTTTAGTGTGGAATCAACCCAACAATAGAGAGAGGGAGAGAGAGAGAGAGAGAGAGAAGCAAAATTCTAAATAAAAACCCTACAACGTTATAGCCTAAGACTATTGGTGAAGAAAAAGGAAAGAGAGATCTTGATTCACCAAGGGCATCTATCTGGTAAGTGTGGACGTCCACTGATCAAATGTTCTAGATTGATTAAGAGAATCCATTCAGATGGATTTTCCTCTGTAAAATTATCATTACCTCAAAAAAAAAATATGATTGAGGTACATGGTATGTTACAGGGATCGTGCATGAATAAAAAAAAAGGCTGGGGATGGTGAGAACACGAGCACAGTCTGCAGTAAGAGGATTGTCGGTTCACAAGACAACCTCAGGAAAGGATAAATGGTTGCAAGTGAGGAGTGTTGGTGCAAGTCTCAGAACTGAAGAAAGAAGGAAAAAGGACAAGATTAGGCCAAGGCCAAGACACCAACATGATTAACCAGTTTAGTTTAGAGAGCGAACTGCACAATAACTACAGACCAACAAGAATTACAGCCCAAGATCAACCAAGAAACTCTAAGAATTGTCTACAATAACAATCATATACCTTTTGGTCACGCATAGGCTGCAAGTGAAATAAGTTCCAGAATTTCTTTCCTGCATGAAATGAAACATAAAAATTCATCATGGTGATTAAAAAATATAAAAAATAGACTACATATTATGTCTTTAATAAGGGGCAATAACGTGTCCTCCCAAAGATTGTATCATAAAAAAATTTGCAAACAGATGATGAATTCTCTCTCTAATATTCAAGGATTAATGAGAAAATTGTGACATTCAGCTAAAAAAGGTGCGCATTTGCAACATCATGAAATTGAATTCACATACTTACCACTCTTGGTATAGTTGATCAACTGAACAGTGATTTCTCTTTGTTCTCTTATAGCATCTCTTACCTTTGAGACAGTTGCTTGATCTGTCTCAGGTCCTTGAAGAAACCTGTATAATTGACAAAGCAAAGTAGAATAGTGTGTCAATTGTTGACAAAGTACATGGTGCAAAGAATAGAAGGGAGTTAAACTGATGCTGTTATGTTTATGTAATTTGTATAGGAAAGGAAATTTTAAACACCAGTGTTCAATTTGTAGCAGCAAGTGTTTCCACAAAAAATGATGAAATATAGGCATGATATAATCATGAGAATCAGCATAGAGCTGTTCTTGATATTCTTCTTGACTGGTAAACCAGTCAGCTGTAAATGAAGTCCTGCCAATTCTGGTGTTTTGAAAACATTGCAAGTAATAACATGTTATCTTAACTTTCTCCCTGCCTCTTTAATACTTTGAACCATCGATATCCAAAATTTTAAGCAGAAGTTGCAAATTTATAGTTTTATAATGGTATATTATTTCCTAAGAATTCAAAAAATATTAACACACGAGGGTACTCTTTAAGGCATATAATTGAAAAATAAACTGAAGAAATGGTAGATTAATGAGGAGCACAAAGTAACATCATGTTTATTTGGGAAAGACATGAGAAGAACTGGTTGGGCATGAGTACTATATGTAAAAAATAGAGTACGACTTGAAGGCAAATTAAGTGGGAGGCACGTGCAAAAAAGAGAAGATAACACTCAATGAAGACAGAAAATGTACTGCATTTCATACCGACAGTTTCTTCCCAAAATTTCTTCTCGAGTGTATTCTGTTAGTTCAAGAAAGCTATCAGAAGCAAATATCTGCACAATAAAGCTGAATTAATATAACATGCTGGTGTAAGGCTGCAAATATGCAGATTAAGTTTTCTTGCAAGGAGTATAATGCTAACATGGAGAAAGAACAGAGCATATATTTTATTTCATGGATTGAAAAGAATGGACACTAGGGTTGATAACAATTCAAATGCAAAAAAAATATGTTAAACATGTATTGATTTCACAATCTCGCTAGTTTGTAGGTCAGTTTTCCAAAGAGGGATGAGCATGAGGGCATTGTATCAGAAAAAGCCCATGATCTATTGTACTTGTTCAGTTTACTTGTTGGATTAGTGCATCAAGGTTGTGGAGCAAAGCTGGAGCAGTGCAACTAACTGACTTGGATGAGAAATCCTATGCGCATTCAATGTTTCCAACGTGGGAGACACAAGTGCGTATGCAGACACACTGTGGACTGTGATGTACAGAGATAGTCTAACTAGCTGTTTCAGAGGGACTTGTATTTGGGACAGGGTGTGGAGGAAGCACTACATTGTACTATTCAGTTCTTTAGTCAAATTTCCTTCTTTGTTTTTTGTTTTTGATGAATTATAGTCAAAATCCCATGCCTTCATTGACCTTGAGTCAACTAACTAATGTAAATCTTTGAGTTCTTGTCATTCATAACTGTTCTACAAAACCTTTTGTGCTCTATCCTCACACATGAAATTTAGTGTAGCAATCAAACATGTAAGAAAGCATATACGAGACAGAGTTATCCATTTCTACATTACAAGCTCCTCCTCTTCCCCTCATTTAAAAGTTTATGAGTTGATGTGAAAAAAAGCTTTTGAATCCAGTGCTCTGGCGTGAATGCAAGAAGGTTTTAGATAGCAGACTAGGGGGCCTATTCCTTTACTCGTGCACTCAAAACAGACTTTGAAATTCAAGATGTATTGGACAATGATGAGACAAATAGTAAGAAGAAAGTCTTAAAACTGACTAGATGCCTTACAATGGGGTTATCAGGAAGCCTAGGATCTGTGATCACAAAATTCTTTTCAATGCGTTCCAATGTGGTAGCTAAATCAAATCCTTGGCGTGTATCCCTTTCCCATTCAGCACGGTCCCAGCTGTCAGAGTGTTCAATGTCTTTAGTCATCAAAACCTCAGGTTCAATAGTTGGTGGTTCTTCATGCTTTTCTGCAGAATGTGTAGACTTAGATTTGAACCTGAGAAGAAGGAAGGATGAAATCGCACAAGTGATATATCTATTTAAAATTTTAGAGAATGATGTAGATGTAAGCTTTGTGAGGCAAACACAGCGGGAAGGTGGAGCAGCCAGACTAACCCCATCAAGGAAATGCGAGATGATTTTCTCGAGTTTTTGGCAGCGTCAGGAAAGGTGGTGGGGGATTGAGAGACATTAACTGGAGTGAGTCTGCCAGGTGCGGTGACATTGTCAAGATCGATGGATTTAGGGAGAACATAATCGAGGTTGCCAGAAGTTTCATGGCTCACAGTGCGAGAGTGAGATTTGGGGTGCTTGACAGTTTGGACAACTTCAGTCATGGAATCTAAAGCCTTAGCCTTCTGACGAGCTGACAAGTCCAAGAAGCAGAAGAATCACGAATGAATCTTCATGGATATACGTCTGTATTTAAATAAAGAAAAAAAAAAGCAGAAAATGGGGAAATCAATCAACTGCAGATACCATCGTAGCGGATTAAAGACTTGGGCAATCCATTTGGGCGCAAAGCCTTGTCGTTAACACCTTCCGTATATTTGCTGACCTCCACCTGCATTCTGCGCTCACCAAAACCAAAATGACGATAACGTTTTACTGCTAATCTATACAATTTTATACAAATTCATCCAATTAGATTATTGATAATTAAGAGAGAGAGAGAGAGATTAAATAAGAAGCGTACCCAATGAATTTGATAGTGTTGCCACGATCATCCTTGATAGGGGTGACGGTGAGAAGATTCCAGAAAGGAGTGCCATTCTTCTTGTAGTTGAGAAGCCTCCCGCAGTAACTTGTCCCATTCTTGACGGCATCTCGTATCTTCTCCACTTCATTTTGGTCCGTGCCTGCGCCTTGCAGAAACCGGCTGCATTTGCAACATACACACACGACGGGACGAGACGACTATTCAATTAATTTGTTTTAAAAATCAAATCACAGTAACTAATTCTTCGGTTTAATCAACGATACCTAGCTACAGCCCGAGTCCTAGAGGCGGGTCTCTTACTCCTTCCCCTCCGTTTCCCTCTACTGCTCACCGTTTCTATGCTTTGTATTTATTTTATTTTATATACTTTTTCCTAATTTATTCTTTTTTTTAAAAAAAAAACGATGTTTTATATACCAGTTCCCTCCTCCTACTACTACAAGTCTACAACTCCTCCTACTGCTACAACTCCTCCTCCTCCTCCTCCTCCTCCTCCCACTACTACTACTACGCTTTAACCGGAATCGGAATTTAAAGAGGAAAGGTTAACAGTTTTCAACTGAAATGTTTAGTAGTGGATGGCTAGCTCACCAGTTCCTTCCGATAACTTCTTTCGAAGAATAGCCGGTCATAGTAAAAAAACCACTGCTTGCAAACATGATAGGGTAGTCTGGTTTGGTGGCATCAGAGACCACAAACGTTTGCTGCAATGTTGCTAGAGCATTCTTCAGCTCCTGGGATACCCTCGGAACGGTTCCTCCTGCTTCGCTTTCCTCTGATGTCCTCGTCGACTCCACCATAAATGAGTTTTTTTTGCTTCTATTTCCTCCATTCTCCTCTTGTTCTGATCTAGTTGCTGTAGCTTTGAAACTACGTTCTCCTACATCTGACCTCACAAATATTCCCCATTCTGCAGTCCTTTCTGCAATGCTAGCTCCGGTTAGTATCTTATTTGAAGAGGAGGGGGAGGATTGTCCTATAGAAGATGAGTTGTTATGATCGGATGAGGTGCCTTGATCTTCATCTTTTCCAGCTTTAACCGTAGCGCTGGTCCCAGTCCCGTTCGATTGATCTGTTATGGAATCATCACGATCAGAAGTGTTCTTGGACTTTCTTTCAAATGTCATCCACTTGTTCAAAGCCTCTCTGCCGCTACCAGAAGTAGCATTAGTAGCTGGAGATGATCCGGATCCCTCCTCCACTACTTGGACATCTGTTGATCTAGTGCCAGTAGCATTATTATCATTATGAGGATCAAAAACCTCTATTGATCTCTGCGCTTGATCGTCCGTGGAAGAATTCACCTTTGGTTTGTCCATATTTAAATTTCTGATCTTTAGAAATCACCTCTGTGCCAAAATTATGGAAAAAGACAAGTCAGAGAAAAATGTTACACACGTTAGTAACCTGGCACATGCTCTATCAAAATAATTTGAAAGCTAGCTAGCTAGTGCTATGAACTAAGAATTGAGTTTCCAAATTCCAACAGAAAACATCGGGCTGAAATTTCTGAATTTAAAAGCAATTAATTTGAGGAAGCATCAAGCAAACAGTGCTGTAGAATTCACGGTGTGCTGTCCATGAATCAAGATCACAAAATTCTGGAAAAAATGCTGCTAATTAAAAATGGCAGTGAAAGGTACAGCAGGGATCAAAAGACTACGTCAAGAAACTGGAAACTGTAAGATATGCTGTAAAGGTACAGTTTAGTTGGATATTATACAAAGATTTGATCGACTACTTAAAGAATAAGAAACAGTGTGTTTATTACAAGCATCCCTTAAAATTCAGCCATATGTATTCGTATAACAGTATTTTATATAGCTCTATCAGTACATTTAATACTGATAGAACAGAAGAGCTGAGCGGGAAATTAAGGAGAATGAGGTGGGAGCATAGTGCCAAATGGACCTTAAGAAAACAAGAAAGAAAGGCATGGAATAGCATAGAGCGCGGGGAAAATTCATTGAGAAGGTTCTCACGTAATTCAGATCAACAGCAACAGTACAGAATTAGACTTCAAGGGTGGCTAGCTAGCTCTTCTCGTCGGCGATGAATCAGCCATATTTGCAGCTCGCTCGTTAATTAATATTTCACAGAAACTGGACGTCAGTACGCCACAAGAAGCTAGGATAAGGGCTTTTGATTTTAGTAATTAAGCTGTTAGCTAGCTAATCGCCGGCCCTTTTATCTCTGTCAGCACTGCAGTAGTGTACTCCGGTGTGTGCGCAGTAAATGAAGTGATAGTTTCTTCCTTGTTTTGGTTCCCAAATGGAATCAATATCAGGTGGGTGTGGTGGAAATCAGATGACGTTCCGTTTTCACCATAAATGGGAATGTCCCCAACTGTCTTGTCCCCTTGTACACGCAGTGAGTTAATGTACCGTGTGGACACAGTCCCATTAACCACGATCTACCACTGCAGGTTTTGAGCATGTAATGGATAAACGCTAAGTTTTATTAACATGTTTAAACTGGATATGTTTTCATTTGAGGCCACAAATTCTCGATGTGGCGTTGTTTCGAGATAAGTTTCGCCATGGCTGTGCTTGGTGCGCTTTTTAATTGGAGTTTTTTAAAATTTTAATTTTTTTTAAAATTAATTGTTTTTAATTTGTTTTAAATACGATGATATTAAAAATAAATTTTAAAAAATAAAAAATTATTATTTTAATATATTTTTAAATAAAAAATAATTTTAAATTAATTATTATTATTATTATTTTAAACATTCTATAGATTTTATTTTTATCATTTATTTTTTTTTACACATATAAGTATGTTAGGAGAGCATTATGTTATTTTACTTTAGTTTTTTTGGATGAAATTTAAAAATATAATAATAATTGTTTTTTAAAATGTTTTTATTTAAAAATATATTAAAAAATATTTTTAATATTAATATATCAGATTAATATATATATATATATATATATATATAAGAAATAATTAA
>Ga0307512_10003395_pt1 | contig 18630 bp, 22 predicted proteins | sample 14_EM_MG_FD_200267 | JGI IMG/M metagenome (GOLD analysis project Ga0307512, IMG submission 200267) | Populus trichocarpa ectomycorrhiza microbial communities from riparian zone in the Pacific Northwest, United States - 14_EM | ecosystem: Host-associated > Plants > Roots > Unclassified | place... | reverse complement strand
TGACACCTGAACCTGGCAGAACCCGTAGGGCATCGACGTGCAGGGTACCAATGAGCTCCCGTTACCTCCGACAGAAGTATGATTTCGAAGACCCTGCTCAAGAGTCCGTCCTGTTGCGTTCCATCCGTTCTGCTCTTCGCGGCTCAAATCCCGACCGAGACTGGCAACACTCCGCGTTCTATGACGTTTCCTTCGAATCAGAGGCAGAGGCGGAAGCCGGAAGCATGGTAGAGGAATTGCTCTGGGACCAGGAACGAGTGGTGCTGTGCGCGGGAGGGGTCATCCAGAAGCAGTGGTCCTTTCTTCACGAGGGACAGCCCGTGCAGTGGGCTTGCAACGGCTGGCTTCAACAAGCGGGCGCCGTTGCCGCACCGCGGTCTTCGGGACATTACACGAACGACGCCCACTCTGGGCTTTCGCTTTCGCGTGAACGCGACAATCGCGCACGGGCCACCTTCGGCCCCTTTGAGAGGGCGGAACAAGAGCGCAGGCGTGAGATCGAGCCAGAGGAGCGAGTGCGTGCCACCTTTGTTTTCCTTCGCAGCGTGGGTTGGATATACCTTCGGAATGGCGTCGAGTACACGTTCTCTCTTCCCTTCATCGTGCGCAAGGCGTGGCCGCTGTACCCACATGGGGTGATCATCCAGCGAGTTTTGGAACCGACGGAGGTGCAAGAGGCCGAGCTGACCGGCGACGACACCCTTCCGACCGTCTTCTCTCTCATAAGCCCCCTGGCCGAGGCCACCGTCGTCGACTACGCTGCTGACATTGTCGGCGGATTCCATTCCGTTCCGCTCTCCTTGGTCCACGACGACGAATCTTCTGATCAAGCATCGGAACCTCTTTCAGCGTGCGAAGTCGTCCTCTGGGTCTCCCACCAAGGTCACGGCGAAGACAGCGATCTGCTCGTCACGGTCCACCCCGAGCGGCGGCAGCTGAGCGTGTGGAGGTATGCCTACGTCAAACTCGGCGACATTCCCTTCTCTCAGGCGCAGTCTCGGTTTCGCAAGAAGCGCGCGTCCATGGCCGCTGGTGCCCCCGACCATCAACGACAGACACCTACCACCAACGAAGGGTTTGCTTGGCGACCGCAGCCTCCTGCAGAGGACCCCCACCCTTTGGATACTTTTCAGGCACCGCCTGCACGCCATCATTCCTCCATTTCTTCTCTAAAAACGATGTCTACACTATCCGCTCCAACATCCCTCGCACCCCTAGTTACGGGGACATCATCGAGAGCCCAATTGTCACTTATGGGCGAGCAACGATCTCCTCCTGATCGAGACATGCGTCGCATGATTCTTGGCGGAGGAACAGAGCCCGACGTCGCCCTGGGCACAGCGGACTACACGCGCATGCGTTCTACTCACTGGATCACCAGACTATACACGATGGACTTGTCTGAGAGCGAGTACGTAATCCAAGCGTTGATTGCACCATCCCTTCTAACAAAGAGTTCTTGACCCGCATCAGTTCAGCTGACTGGACAAAAATAAGTGTCTCGGTTTTCGACCAGCGTTTTGATGGTCAGGTCGACCGCACTCTCCTTGGTGTATGTCGGCCAGCATCCGAAACCGTGATAATCCTTTCGGCTATAAAAAATTCGAACCATACGGTAGGGATTACGCAGGTTGGAAAGCACCCTGCGGTGTCGGCAGCCGCCATGCGCATAATGAGATCTAATATTGATGATCTCCTCGTCGCCGAACCCACCGGTGCTTTGACGATTCTCACACACGGGATACAAAAGTACAACGCCTCCACAGTGGGAATAACCGGTCTCATTCCGCACTTTCACTCGTCGATGCGTCCCTCACATTCAGCAGCACCGATGGAGGAGGATGGCGCGAGTATCCACAACAGAGTTGTTGCTCTAAGGGACCCTATTCGGTCTGCCGTCACCATTGAGCTACTTGATGGGAGTGTATCGCGAACCACACTTGATTTTACCCCCAAGGACCTGCTCACAAGGCAGTGCCTAGAAGTCCTCGCACTTACCCTCCCTGCGGACTGGTCATTTGGGCTACACGTAACATTCACGGACGTGTGGAGGTCCCGGCGACTCAGTTGCAACCCCGAAGTTGAATTCGAATGTTTCAAGAGCGCCCTGTTTACGATACTCGAGATTGAACCGTATCAAAAGGACCAGGCGAGAGACGTGAACCCGTGGGAGCGTTTAGCCTGTTCCACCTCCTTTCGCCGCCTCGAAGACGACGTCATGCTTTCAGGTTTACAGCTTCCCCAGCGCCCTTCTCTCAAAGCCCCACCTCCACGCAAGCGACCGCACCCCCTCCTCGCCCCAGTGCTGAATGCTTTGCATATGCTCGGAGAAGATATTCGCCTCATGGTACACCGACACGATGAGGTCCATCGTCTTGCAGGTTTGATATGCCTCATTGCGAGTATCATCCGGCCAGAGTGGGCGGATTATTGGAAGCGCTTCTGTCCCAACGTGACATCGGGTTGGGTACATGGTATGTATTATTCGATACAGAAGTGTAGCAACCTGTCTCACATGGTCCAGGTTCCTCCTTTGTCGATGACCGCCTTCCTGTCTGGCCCCCAGATATGACAGCCATGTTTTACGGAAGGATCAATAACCCAGACTGGAAGCTATCTTGGTACGACATCCGCAAGCTCGCATCCCAATTCAAGCTCTCTCCTAGTTACGCATATGGGAGACTCGAACCCCTCGCTTACCTGCGTCAGCTCACTCTGATCTACCGATGCCTCACAGACAAGACGGTTGAAGACAGTCGAAAGCGGGCAGAGAATGCTATGCATGTGATGGTCGGCCACCAGATCGGCCCAGCGTTCCTCAATGCTATACCCCTCGGACTCGCTGCACCACTCCGAGAAGCTGCAAGAACATGTCAATTGGCGCCAGGTCAAGACTGGCCAGCTGCTGCGTATGAGTTCATCGGTCGTAATGACCTGGCGGAGGGCGCGAATGCGAATCCTGGCTTCTCGAACACGAACGGCTATCGAGCCACAAAGGAGTTCCTAGTGAGTGGTCTCAAGGGATGGACTGTGCAACCTCTAACTGAACGTATTTTTAGGGTAACCGCCAACGACTGAGCATACCATCACTAGTTTATCAGGCAGTTTCTGCGGCCGCCGGAGAAATCAGTGCAAGTTCGGGAGTGGAGCTGAATCTCGATGACTTCACTCGTATTAGGTTCGGTCAAGACAAACGCCTTGACGAGGTTGCGCGGATGTTGCAGTCCTCAGATATCCCAACAGTCAGAATGATTGAACGTCCTGAGCTCAGGTACGCTTCTGAGCGCAACGCCTTTAAACCGACTGCAAAGTTGACCCACGGTTTCTTACAGCGAACATGACCAGGCCAAGGAACAACAGAACCATGTCCTTCGGATCGCAGAAAGGACGCTTTCTCTACCATTGGGCCGTGCCCTGTTCACGTTCGGTTCCGTACCTACAGTTACCCGCGAAGCGTATGCCATCCCGAAGATCGAGTTTTCGATCTATCTTCAGCCCCAGAACGTCACCATAGCTCCAGAGCCGAACAAGATACCTATGGACAGCCTCAACTGGGGAGAGTTCCACAACGGCGTCGCTGCGTCCCTGAGGATATCGCCCTCCTCGGACGTCATCGAAAGCTCATGGATCAAGTTCAACAGGCCTTCTGAATTGACGCCCGAACACGCCGGGTTCTTGTACGGACTGGGGCTGACCGGTCATCTACGGGAGATGTTAACCTGGCACACCTTTGGATATCTGACCCCAAAGCATGACCTAACATCTATTGGCATATTACTTGGTCTGTCCGCGGCAAACGTCGGCAGTGGGAACAGGCATGTGACCAAGCTGCTTGCTGTACACACGCCCGCCCTTCTCCCTACTCCAACTATAGACCTCAACGTTCCTTTAATAACCCAAGCAGCGGGCTTGGTAGGTCTCGGACTCTTATATATGGGTTCGAAAAACCGACGGATGGCCGAAGTCTGTCTAAAGCAAATCAGCCGCAACGACCTCACCCAGCCAGACCTCAGCAACGAACATCGCGAAGCCTATGCGATGGCTGCAGCGCTCGCTTTCGGAATGGTCACATTGGGCGAAGGCTCCGTCGTGCCGGTACCCGCGGATGAAGCTCTGGTTTCGGAACTTCGCATCCTCATTCATGGAGAGGCCCCTTCGTACATGCGTAACAAACCGACGCGAGCTGCCTTTGACATCAACCTCACCTCTCCGGCGGCGACTATGGCCCTCGGTCTTATGTATTTGAGAACCGAGAGCCAAGAAGTAGCGGACATACTGTCCATCCCGGATACCATCATGGCCCTCAACCGCATCCCGCCCAACTTCTTATTGTTGCGGACGTTGTCCCGAAACCTCATCCTTTGGGGCCGTATCACGCCGACCCGGGAGTGGGTCGATGCGCAACTTCCAGCCTACATCGTCAAAGCTTTGGACGAACGGTCGCAAGGTAAATCAATCGACGATGCCATTGACCTTGCATTTTACAACATTGTCGCGGGATGCTGCTTTGCAATAGCGCTCAAATACGCAGGCACGGCCCGGGAGGAGCCATACTTGTTGCTCATCAATTATTATGACACATTCAGCCGGATGGCGTACACAAACGGTAGGATCATCATATTATGTTCGGGCTTCGGTAGAGTTGATGATGGTCGTGACATATAGTACCAGCCTACGATCATAAGATCAGGCGACATGCGATCCGTGATGGATTAAACCTTATATCGATCTCCTTAAACATCGTGATGGCGGGAACTGGAGAGATCAATTGTCTTCGGAGGCTTCGATACTCGTACGGCATGTACAATCAGGCAATGCGCTACGGAACTCACATGGCCACTCACATGTCACTTGGGCTTCTGTTCCTGGGTGGGGGCCGTTACACTTTAGGAAGCTCTGATGCGGCGGTCGCGTGTTTGATTGCTGCGTTCTTTCCTCGGTTCGCCCCTGTATCTTCTGATAACAAGTCGTATCTGCAAGCCCTGCGACATTTATGGGTGTTGGCGGTCGAACCGAGGTGCCTCATCGCCCGGGACGTCGACACGAAGGAGATCGTGTACCTTCCGGTCAAAATTAAGGTCAAAGAAGGCCCAGACGTCGGAGTGGCCCAGTTGATATCCCCGACTCTCATCCCCGACTTTGACAAGGTTCTCTCCATCCGCATCGACACCCCCAGGTACTGGCCGTTCTACCTTGACCTAGCAAACGTGCGGCGGCACAAGGATTCGCTCCTTCGTAGCCAAACGATCTATGTCAAACGCCGAACGGCATTCTTGAGCTACTTGGAAGACCCGAAGGGAAGCCGCAGCCTTTTCGTACGTTCGGGGTCATCTTCAGGTGACGCCGCCACGCTCGATTTCCCGCGGCTCACCGACACGAAAGCGCACCCCGCCGGTGACCTCAACCAATTCATCTCGTCCTTCTCCATCGACCCCTTCTTCTTGGCGTTCGCCGATCACTTTTGCCGGAATGCCTCTGAGACGGGTCCGGAGCAGCTCTTCAACGCGTACTGCCGAGCGAGCCTGCTCGACAGCATCCTGCAGGACAAACCGCAGACGCTCCAGTCCCACCTCCTCCTGTACCGCTATCGCACCATGAGTCCCACCTCGCGCCACTTCCACCTCCGGCTCCAAGACCTCCGTTTCGCCGTCGACTTTTACGGCAAGCTCTACGACAGGCGGTTCAGCGGGCGCAGCGAGAGCAATCCTCGCGCACCGTTGATCCGCGAGGGGACGTTATCCGGCACGCTGTACGCGCAGGACCAACAGCTGGAGTCCGTCCGGACCGACCCCGCGTTCCTGTCCGCCCTGGGTGCGTACGCACGCGGGGAGTCGATCCCTACAAGCACGGCAGACATTGTGGGCGCGAGCGCCATCGCGTGGTACCTGCTGCGGAACAACGTACCTGTTTCAACGCTCCTTGGCGTTTTGCAGGGCTTGGCGCAGCGCGCGCACGCGGCTTGCGTCCAGCTGCCCCCGCCAGAGGGCTCGGGCGGCGATGGCGTGGCGCTTGAGCGCGGTATACGCGAAGTACTTCATGCCACTGGAACGCAGATGACGACGACGCTGGGCTCTGGGTGGTCGATGCGCTCTCTCGACGAGATCTTGCAGGTATGGCGCGCAGGGCCAGGGTCCGGGCAACTTGCGTTGGCGGAATGAGCCAAGGACTTTTTATTGCCGCTGGGCGCTTTGCCATGACCCCAAAATGTCAGACGGGCGCGCCATGGACCCGATATTCGTAACTTTGTCGCCTCGCAGCTGAGGCTCAGGCAAGTGGTGGAGTGTGGTTACCCACGCTTTTACTTCCCTTTACAAAACAAGTGTCGTGTACACCCATTGTATGCGTGGTATAATGATACAGACAACGGAGCAATGGCCCTCCTAGACATACAACGTGTACTGAGACCTTCCTTTCATTTCCCGTTCTCCTGAGCCGCTTTGTTGAAGCTTGCATTGAAGAGCACTAATCTGCGCTCCTGCACAGCCTACAGAGAACTCAGCATGAAAGAAGAGGTCTGATTAAGCGGGGATGAAGACGTACAGCGTTCAGTCGATCCAACATGCCGACCGTGGTTTCCCAGTTGACGCATGCGTCGGTAATCGAAACGCCGTATTTAAGACAGGAAGGACCCTCTTGGGGTACATCCTGCCTGCCTTCGTTGATGTGGGACTCGATCATCACACCAGTGATGTTCTTGTCTCCGGAACGCAGTTGCGTACAAACGTCGTCAAGGACTTTTGGCTGATTATTGTGGTTCTTTTGCGAGTTGCCATCTGTCGTTTTTTTTTTCATCTCAGCATGGCGTTACAGAACGCGGTGCCGGGAGTTGCAGATACGCACGGCTGCAATCAATCATGATCGATGCGTAGTGCTGAGGGCGTGCTTTCAAGATCGCATTCGCTGCAGCGCTGATATGCTCAGCGGCGAAATTAGGGCCCTTCGTGCCGCCACGGAGGATGACGTGCACGTCCTGGTTCCCGCGCGTCTTGACGATGGAGGCGATACCTTGTTCCGTGACGCCCATGAACGCGTGCGGATTGCTGCTCGAGCGCATCGCGTCGACGGCGACGGTGACGCTCCCGTCCGTGCCATTCTTGAAGCCGATGGGGAAGGACACGCCAGAGGCGAGTTCGCGGTGGAGCTGTGACTCGGTGGTCCGTGCGCCGATGGCGCCCCACGAGATGAGGTCGTTGAGATATTGCGGGGATATGGTGTCGAGAAGCTCCGAGCCAACGGGAACGCCGAGGTTGGTGAGGTCACAGAGAAGCTGCCGGGCGATGCGGAGCCCCTTGTTTATCTGGAAAGAGCCGTCTATGGCGGGGTCGTTGATAAGGCCTTTCCAACCAACTGTCGTGCGGGGTTTCTTGGTTTACGAAATGGGAACGCGGAATGTCAGGGACGGGTTCGGTTTTCGGACAGATGAAATTACCTCGCTAAAGGACGTACGACCCAGTCAACAAGACTAACGCGCAACATGCCAGGGTTAGACGCACAAATAAGACCGCATGATCAAAACGAGGTTAGGCCAGGTAGGCATCTTCTCTTTGAGAAGCTTCGCGTAGTCGAGCGCCTGTTCAGGTGAGTGGATAGAACAAGGACCGACGATGACGAGTACTCGGTCGTCGTGGCCAGCCAATACGCGTGCGGCATGGTAACGAGCAGAAGCAATTGTACGCTGGGACTCTGGCGTAGATTGAATTTCGTGGCGAAGGAGCGCCGGTTGGATGAGAGGGTCGTACTGGGGGCGGCGGCACAGTGAGAACGAGGGAAAAGCGTCAGGAAGGAGAGCTTCGTACGCCTATGACTCGGCGGTCTGAGATAAACTTTTGCATGCTCAGGTCATCGTCGAGGTTGGGCATTGGAGTGGCCGCTGCGGCGAGCGGTCTGCCCAAGTCAAGGTCGAAATGAAAGTCTAAACGAGGGGCATATATGTTAGATTAGAGAACGAAGAAACTAGCTCGCCGTGCGAAATGGCCCTACGTCTGTAACGTGCAACGGACTCTGGTTGTTCTTGCGTTTGGTCGTCCATGGTGTGGTGATTGCAGTTATAAAATTTCGCAGAGGCGAGCGGGCCGTGTCTCGCGTTCACGGGCTCAGTGGCGTAGAAAGACGCTTACCCGATCCATGACCTCGACTTCGAACGTGACCATCAGCGTCTCTCCTTCGCCTGGCTTCTGCATAAAATCGAAACTGCTACAGCCAGGTATACTCAATGTCACATCCGCTGGCCAACCAACGCGGAGACCCGTTCCGATCCCGCAAGGTCTCAAGGTCTTCGTAAATATCGCCTGGTCTAAGGATCTTCCCCCACCTCTCGATGGCGTCGAAAAGGTTCTTGAATCTGTTGCACATAGTCGCCGAACGGACAGGAAGAGCGAAAATGACGATTCAATATCTATCTTTGTCTTTGCTTCCGATGGATGGCTCGATGTTGATAAAGGTACGAGAACGGATCGATCATGCATCATGAATGTGCCCTTCGCCCACTTGAGACCGGGCAATTCGCATGTTGTATCTTCGACGCGCTCAAAAATCAGTTCACTGACCTATGTTGTCATTTAGCGGGCAAGCCAGCCCTTGTTTTCGACTGCATTTACAACGCGTCATTAAAACATCATGCGTCGAAGGATGTCGAGTTTAGGAACTTTCTGATCGGTACGTGCACGGATTTGCCAGCTCATAATGATGTGACCGGATACCGGACGATGGCCAAAACGACTTGCTGTTGTGCATTGTTGGGGTCATGTGTCCACCATGTCTCGATTTCATTGGGCGTCCACTTACGTTCGTTCATCGTGATCACAGAATGCGCTCTACAACGAATCGAAACCCAGCACTCGATCTCGCTCTCTCGTACTCTTAGCACGCCAAACATCTCCTCGAAAGGCGTTCTGGAGCGGCGAGAGGTCCCTGTCCCGGTCTCATTGTTTCCGCCTGGCCATCACCATCACGCATCCGTGGACGACGAATCTCCACGCAAGAAACTCATTGAGGAAGTCATGAGTAGCCCTACTATTACGTCTGAGGTTGATGGTCCCAACAAGCTTTCTTCTCCTGGCCGCATACATCCGGACAGTGCTGTCACGTCCCATAGTAACAGTGCGGTCGAGACACCTACGTGGACATGGAGTCAGCAAGGTGGCGAAATACGTATTACAGTCCGAGTTCCGAAACTGGTACGCACCTAGCGCTCTCAATTTCAGTTATGTTCCCAACCAGACGGTCACCAGACACGGGCGACCATCACGTCAGCGGTCCTTGATCTTGAGCCCCGCCGAATCACGTTGCTTATCCCAGGCCTCTACGTACTCGACATTAACCTTGAGCTTCCTGACGCTGCGATCGGACAAGCGCCATTCGGTGTCGAGACTGATCTTCTAGGAGCTGAAAATGCCCTGACGCTTAAGCGAGCCCGAGATTTGGATGTTGATCGGGCACGAGCAGAGTGGCGTGTTAATGAGCGGTGCTTGGTGATCGTGGCTTAGAGATTCTCACCCACTCGTCGTTCACCCGTCGATCCACACCACCACCCCGTGTCGACTGAGCAGCTCATCTCAGCTGTGATTTAAAATTTTGCGCTATTATTGCCCGAATATTTTGGTCCCTCGCGGCGCTCGAACTGTGCTTAGGGTTTCCGAATCGTCTGGCACACTTTTTAGACCCCCTTATACTAGTGCTGTACTTGTAACGCCGAGAAGGGGCAGATAAGAAAGGAGTCGCTCTAGAATCACAATACAGTACAGAGTTCTATCGACCCTGATCGCTAGGCTCAATCATGGCAAACACCGGAAGGAACGGGCTTTCGATCATTTCCCATTTCTCGCTTATTTTCTTGCTCGATCGTCGTAAAAATAAACACGCAACATCCAGTGGGTTTAACTTATATCAGCGTCATCATGTTTTCCTTCGAATTGTGTTGTGTGTCGAAAAGAAAGAGAACGCTGTTTGTCACGGCGGCTGTCTGATGCCGTCAGTTTCAACCCAGAAATGGAAAGTGACGAATCTCGAGATCCGCTGGTCAATTACGACAAGAGTGCGTAATAATAGCTCGGGAGATAATCTAATCTGAATATACACTACGCCCATGTGACGCTGGGACTGTCCGAATTTCACAAGTCGTCCAAGGTCAGCTCTGGGCTGGTGTGCCTGAGAGCGGGATTGCCCCACGGTCGATGCGCCGTTGGTTTGGCGTTGTCAGCACGACCGCGCCAACGGTCAATCCTACCCTGCCTGTCGCCCTCGACAACTGTGCGAATTGCGTCTAAGGCGACCGAGCCTGGGCGTCTCTCTCTCTCTCTCGCTACCACGTCGGGCGACCCCTCACGACTCGACCAGCTGACCCCTCAATCACCGTTTGAACGAAATCCACCCTGTTTTAGGTCGAACACTGGCGCAACAGGTAGACGTTTTCGTCAAGCGCCAATCAGTGGAGGGCCTTTGACATCCGTGGGGGAAATAACAAAGTGGCGCTCATCACCTTTCTCCTCGTGTCATTTAGCCTGACTTGTCATTGAATCCCCTGTAGACGTGGACGGTCTCTTACAGCATTTGGAAAACTAAAGATTACTCGAATTGCTCTGGAACCCCTTGGCGATTATGGCACTAGCTCATGCGCAATCCTGTCAAACCAAAAGGGCTGTTCCCGGCGTACTGTACGACAGCACCACTTGGCCCTGAATCCCCCGTCAAGGGGTGTGACGATCCCCGATCAAGAAAGTTCCCCCAACGGTCATTCCTATTGCAGGCCTTTATGTCATGATTTCCCCTTTCCCCCCATAGATGTCGAGAGGCACGCATTTGCATTCTGGCCCGAGACGACGAACGACGGGTATTGCCCATAAGTACTTCGTATTTACCTGATCGTCGGAACGTGGTCCTTTACCCTTCTTCCCTTTCCTCGCGCCTCTATCACAGCGATTTTCCTCGTGTCCTTCGCGTTCCGGAATGCCACCCTACATATCCGCCGCCGCTGCTTCCGCCAGTACTTCAAGTCAAAGCGCAATCACATTTGCCAATAACATGCGTATTGCGTCTATCGGTATCGCTGCCTATGAGTACGTTTCCAGCAGCTTCCTTTTGACTTCTCATTGTGACCTAATTTCGGCTAGTTATCTCATCACCATCCCTGCCGAATTCCGGCTATACAAGACTTCAAGTCGGCGTAGGTAAGAAAGTTATTCGCCAGGACGCAAAGATCATGCTTTGATTGGGACATATCCCTGTTGGACAGCTTGGGCTTCATACTATTCGTCCTCATCCGGTACGTTGATTAGCTTCGTCGTCGGGAACACTTGCTCACTCCTTCCGTAGATACTTGAGCGTAGTCGTATTCATCATCAGTGCTGTGGGGTTCTTCAACCATCAGTTTTCCCCAAGCATTTGCGCCCACTTTGGCTACCTCTCTCCTGTGTTCAAAGGTATGACACCAGTGCCCTACGCCACCCAGATGCCAGAAGCCGACCCGTCATGCAGTTTTCCAGGTCATGGTGTCGCATGCCATCCTGGGTATTCGGTGTGTCTTGATTTATCTCGTCCCACGCGCTCGAGTCCGACAACGAGCCGCAGGACGTATAACATTGCCCAGCGGAGTTTCTTGGTGGGCCGTACCATCATAGCGGTGTATTTTGTCATCGTTCTGGTTCGTCATTGTCTCTCCTCATCTGATGGTTCCCGTCCTCATGTATGTGCAGATGGAGTGGGTCTCTGAACTATACAGACGGTTCCGTGAGTGAAACAACCTTCGCCATAGACGGCTGATTGACTGACTGTCCCCACATTAGCCATGCAGACGAACGTACGTGCTGTCCTTCTCTTGTGTTCGTGAAGGGTGTATTAATGGAGCTATGCCTTTGATCAGGGAAAGTACGTGTAGTTCCCCTACCACACTACCACCTCGTCGTCCTCTGTCCTGACAAAACTTTTAGTTGTGTGATCGGAACTCCTCACCCTGACAGTGCAATCTCCGCCTGGACCTTCTACTTTTCGGCCATGCTTTTCGACTTGTTCACACTCTCTATCTCGACATATCACCTTCTCAAGGCGCAAGCAAACTCAATATCCCCGTAAGTCATGCTCCTGTAACACGTAGCGTCAATCCTGATTCCTCGCAGTGCCTCGAAGCTTATGAGGATGTAAGTCACCTTTCGGGTAGTAGTGATGATAAGTCTCACCCAAGGCCAAGGCTGTTGTACGATGGCTTGATCTATTTCATCGCGCTTACGGGTACGCTTCTTTAATAAGTCGTCAGTCCTCGACCAACCGCTCTTCGTACAGCCGTAAACATGGCGAACATCTTCCTATACCGGCAGCTCGACCATGCCATTCAATCATCTGGGTATATCTTCCCCCTTTCCTATGTGTTCGCCGTGGGCCTCACCATGTGTACCCGTATAGTGTAAACCTCGCGTATGCGACCACATGGATCATGAGTCAACGGATTCTCATTCACGTGCGGGGTGCGTACCCTAATGCCCAGACCAAGCTAAATGATGACTTCATGCCCCCTATAGAGTCAACGCGACAATCTACAGTCGTGGTATCGGCTCCATCAACGATGAAAGTATCCACGCCCACCGAGCAGTCTGAAGCACAGATGAAACTCGAGTCCTGCGTCCATGGGAGTCTGACGACAAACTTAACTGACGAGGATTCTCACAACCCCCCGAGCGAATTTGACATCGAAGTGCGTATTGACAGGTCAATACTCAGAGATGCCAGGCAGCCACATGGGGAACGAGACCTTCCCGCTCTTCCGTGATCTGTTTGGGGCCGTCCTCGGCGACCCACCACGTTTAGTGTCTTTGTTTGTTTTCATCTCATGTACCAATTTTGGTGGTCCGAGGCGTTGGTCTCTATCTCTTAATGTCACTCTTTTATTGTTGGTCCAGGAGATTAATCTTTGGAACTCTTCAACTGTGGATAGGACTATTGTGGGTTTGTTTGTATTATGCACACTCTTTGTACGACTTGCCGGGGTTCATCATTTGTTTTACATTCCTTTTTGCGTTACGGCGGGTGTCTCCAGAGAATAAAAATGAAAAAGTTAGAATCAACCACAGCCATACCTCTTGCATGTCTTGTCACTTGGGGACTCGATGCACGTTGATTGGGTAGATCATCGTAGCTTTCGATGTCCCGACACAGTGGCGTTTGTCTGATGGGAAGTCATGTGATCCATCGAAGGCGCAATGGTGATCGCAACGCAACGGGGGTGGTTTCGGTATGAGTGTCAAATGGAGATTCTTAATTGAAAGGAATTTGCCAGATGAGGAGGCGGTGCGTCATGATAGGGGAATCCGGGGAAGCTTCATGGCGACACATGCGGTGCGGCTGGCGATGCGCCACTCTCGCCAGTCCCAACAATCTTTGCAATGCTGCTGATCCTTCCTATCATGCAGTCCGTGCTCGGATGAGACCGGATAGACGGATCGTTTGGTATGTTAAATACTACGTGGGACATCTCCGCCGACTGTTGTCAGAGACCCCTGAAGGGCCTGAACCTCAGAAAGTCACGAACCAGCTAAGTTACTCACCCATCACTTGCCAGTGATTGATGGTACACGTGTTTAGTATCGCTGAAACGGGTTTCACATCAAACGAGACATATACGGCTCATGGCCCCATCACCGGAAAGGTGTTCCATGTGCCGACCTGGAACAGTGATAAATTGTTCGAAGTCATGTCAGGCTGCGTCAGCTCAGGTTCGGTTTGACCTCAGCTCCTCCAGCTCAGCGACGAAAATAGGGATGAGCTTTGCTGATTGGCTGAGTCCGGACCGGGCTTTAATTTGCAGTCCGAGCCACGGTTCGCACGCTTATTGGCTTTAGGCGGTTCGAAGGCGCAGAAAAGTGGTGGGCCAACAGCGGCAGCTGCCAGTGGTGTCGACACACTAATTCAATTACACTCTCGGATCACGTCTTCATCTGCATCCCAATTCGTCCATTGCATCATCAAAGCAGCTGGTCCGGTACTGGAGCTTTCGTTTCTTTGACTTCAAGTGCCCTTTGTTACTGACTTAACCACGCAGTACCAAGCCCGCAGAGGATCTCGTCACTCTGTCCCAGCGAACTCCCCACCGGACCTTCCCCTTCACCCACGGACCTCAGGTCACGGTTGTCGGTAGTGTCATCTCACGGATGCCCGTGTTAATTGAAATTCTGCACGTCGAAATAGACAGTGGTACATGAGGCAGAGCAACATGGGATGAAAGGTAGGTCGTCATGGCTTGGTTCTACTCTAGGCCACACTCTCCTTACGTTATGACGGATAGCAGTGATCGGGCAATTATCCTTTCGTCCTCGTCGCCGACGAAGAGTGACAGGAAAAGGGTATCTATTCCCTAAGTCAACATTGAATGAATGATCGCCAGCACGTCTCTAGGCAAGTTATCGTCAAATACTTATTGCATCTTCAGCTCATTGAAATGATTAATGACCTGTCGCAGAACGACGATGTGTGCCACACAATCCTTCCAGAACAACCCCTTGTGGGTTGATGGGGATTGCTGGATCATAGTTACTTGGTTCGCACGGATGCTCAACATGGATAAAGTCCATCAGGACCGATCAGGATTTCTTGAAACGCCTTCCAAACGTTCTCATGCAGGGGTCCAGTAGTGCTGAAATTCGCTGAAATTTTTGATGCATATCCTCGTGGGAGAGTATGACCAGTGTTGCTGCTGGAGAGCTGAGTTGAGTTTGAGTGGAGTTACAACTCCGGCCAACTCTTTGTGCCAGGGTTGCACCTGGGTTGACTATGGAGTCGGCGGGATGCAGCCCGACTATATCCACTAGTCAGCTTCCAGGATTTGCAGTGTACTTGCCAGCCATCTACTACAATGGCCATTAAACCTTACCATGCAACCCAGTATTTCAAGGTTAACTGTGTAGTCTTCGTGGAATATCTAAAAATCAGAGTCTATGGTCTAATTGGCGTGTGACACGAAACCTGACCTGCAAGTCTGAGCAGGATAACAGGGCGGTACAAAAGGGACGAAGGCTTGCCCAGCCGGTAAACATGGCAGACTTGAGATTGGGAAGCTCCCAAACCGGCTGGCAAGGATGTCGGCAAGATGCCTTTGGAACACCGCAGATGTGCTTACCTAGTCACCGTCAAAGTTTCCTTCGACTCCAACACCGCGAGATCTCGAAGACCTCAATATCAAGTTTTCCACGGAAGGGACATTTGCGAGAACTTGTCAGAGGGAAAGGCAAATACCGTCCACTTCTGCGCCAATTCCGCGTCTAGCCAAAGCACACAATTACAAGACAACAAACAGACGACGTGGTACGTATATTGACTAAGTACTAGGAAGAGTAGTACTACTTGAGGAGGTCTTCGATGGCATCCGATTGTAAGGTGCTCAGAGCTATAAGGGCAGCCTCCTTCTTGGCAAGGCCTATGGAACGACCCTTCCCGGGACCAATTTCTCTGCCCTTGACTGCAGGACTCAGCACAGGGTTCTAAGTCCGACTGAACGACAGACCCACACTTGACAGTAGCATAGTGCGTCCTTTGGTGATCAGGGCCGGTTTGGTCAAAAGCCCATGAGAGAAGGGCATGGATTATGGAACAACCCTTCCGGGAACCAATTTCCCTGCCCTCAGCTGCAAGACTCAGCACAGGGTTCTAAGTCCAGCTGAAAGACAGACCCACACTTGGCAGTAGCATAGTGGGACTTTTGGTGACCAGGGCTGGTTTGGTCGAGGGTCCATGAGAGAAAGGGCACGAGATTACCACTTGGGTGGTTTGAAGGTAGTTATTGAGGTTGCATACACGATCTTGATTGTGTTGTATTCTCAACATGTGCGATAGAAGATATATGAAAGTGCCGTTCACCCATACAATAGTGTGTGAGAAGTTGTAACTGGGGTGTGAGAATTGTGTTGGGTACGTTGATGGTGGTTGATGGTTAGATGCGTGACCACTGAGTCATAACAGCTGCCGTACGTCAACGCCATCACATGTCTCTTATCTCCGACCCTCATTACACGCACAGCTTCAGATTGGGTTGTTCTGCGGGACTACCCAAACCCCATGGCTGAAACGCGGTACAATAATAGTGGCGTTGACATCTGTGGTTGCGGAAACCTTGCAATCCATATCGCGACGAAGTTGCTGGTCGAGCCCCAATGACGCTTAGTTCCTATATGTCCCTACCTCGTCATTTTTATTTTACATATATATCTAAAGAAATTGCAGGGTGGAAAAGGAAAAGAAAACTACATGGACACGTTGACGTACCGACGAGGCCCAAGGAGCAGCGAAGGAGGGGGATACACACCATAACGAAGGAGGCAAAGCTGATCTGCATAAAGGTGACGGGACTCACGCTTGAAAGAATAGGCGTAACCCAAAGACTGGATCTCCGTCTCAGGCTTGAAGGTGGAGGTCCCATTCTCGAGGTTCAATGTGGTAAGAGGGCACGGGGAAAGGAGAAGTGCTTGAAACAAGCCCTGATAGCGCACGGTTATAGATAGATCAGACGAAAGTTTGTGTCGAAAGTAGGCATGAGGTTCTTAATTTCCGGTTTGAACGCGGAGCGCTCACCTTTTCCGACTGGGGCAGTGTTCTTGTGAGCACGCATGGAACGTAAAGGGCGAGAAGCGGTTCTTACCATATCAGTAACGTGCAGATTCATCGCCCGTATTCGCCCACGGGAGGACACTCTCTGCTTGCCGAGTCCCGTGATACAATGTTCGGGTCTCATCAGACAGATGGGAGCGAACCAAGGTCCAAACAGGGGATGGAACAACTTTGTGTAGGCCAAGGGGACCTACGATAGTTCAATCGCAGGAGTTTCCAGAGTGAGAATTCCCTTCCGGAAGCGAGCCACATTCAAAACCCATTCGCGGCATAGAGGTCGTACCATCTGAAAAGAGAGGATAAGACGGCAGACTCCATAAGCTGCAACAAGACGTACTCGGTTTCTAGTGCGTTCCGAGGCATCCCATGTGGGTCGCTGATATGTTTTGTGAGCGAGTTCACGGCACTTGGAGGGTAGTTCACCATGGTTGGGCTAACATATATCGACGATTTCACTCGGCCCGACAATGGCTCAGAGGTATGACAATCAGGGCTTTGCTCAAAGTTATTTATTCTGTACGACACGGACTTGGGGATCCCAAAAGCGGTATAGACCGAAAGCGACAACGACTGGGAAGGGCGAGAGTAATCTAGGTTGGGTGAGGACGAGTTGATGGAATGGAATCCCGGAAGAGAAACGGCGCACTTAGGAGAGGATGCGCGGCGGGGAAGTAAGGCAGAGGTTAGGAAATCAAAGGCTGTCAATGAGAATGCGCAAGCAATAGGTCTTGCATGGAACTATGCTTGTGAAAGAGAAGATGAAGGAGGGCGAGACTCAAAGCTCGTGGCCCATTACAATTGAGCGCAGCACTGAGCACTGAGTTCTTCCGACGAGAATTTTTTTCCAAGTCACGCTGAAGATGACTAACATGCAAAAGGGCAGAAACAAAGCTTCGCTTCGAGAAGCCGCTCGCACACAGGTGCGCAATGTCCGAGTCCGAATCAGAAAACGGAAAAAATGGCCGCGCCATAACTTGGGCTTCTGCCAACTACCCTGCATCCTATCACTATCCCATCGTCACTCATCATGTCCCCTACTCCTGGGCCCTCCATCCCCGCCTCTGCCTCCCGCTTTGAATCCATTTTCAGTTCTGCCTTGGATGCATACGAAAAGCGGACAAGGAAAGACCTCCGATCCCAACCCATACTACCAGGGCTTCAATCCTGTGATTCTACCGATGCTATTATCACTCTACTTCGGGAGCAAATCCCCGCATTCGGTCAATCCCAGAGTAGCGATGATGGATGGCTCATCCCAACCGTCAACGTCATCAACGCATTCTCTGCCGCCCTTGGTGAGGGAGTCGGCCTCGTGAGTACCTCTGTGTTTCTTGTTCGGGACCTTGGCCCTAATATCTGACCCCTGAGGTATTTTCACCCGCGAAAGTCATCTTTGCGGGCATCGGCTTGCTTTTTTCGGTCCGTATCTTCCATGGTTCCCTTGCGTAGGCTGTTTTCTGACATCCAGACCTTCCAGGCTGCCAAAGATGTAAGCACCTGCCAAGACAAGCTCGTTGAGCTCTTCAACCGAATCGGGTACTTCTTTCGTCGGCTCGAGATTTATATTGAAGTCCCACCAACTACGGCTATGACCGACATAATTGTTGAGATCATGGTGAAGGTAATAACGATCCTTGGGATCGCGACAAAGGAAGTACAACGTGGACGACTGAGTGAGTTTATCCCACCTAGATGATTTGCGATTCTTTACCGACACATATTCAGAGAAATATTTGAGGAAGCTTATGGGAAACGAGGAGATTGAAGACGCACTCCAGGAATTGGACAAGTTGACACAGGAAGAGGCTCGGATGGCGTCCGCAGAGCTTCTGAAGATCACGCATGGCGTCGATGACAAGTTAGAGCAGGCGAACCGTATGTCATCTCTTAACCTTCCCACTCTTCGTCCCGATCACTCAGACACTCTTAGGAAACCACCTTAGAGATAACCTCCTTCGATGGCTTTCGCCCCCCGATCCCTCCATCAATCATAATATTGCACGCAAAGCTCGTCACAATGGTACAGCCGAATGGTTCTTTCAAGGC
>Ga0307512_10003394_pt1 | contig 18632 bp, 17 predicted proteins | sample 14_EM_MG_FD_200267 | JGI IMG/M metagenome (GOLD analysis project Ga0307512, IMG submission 200267) | Populus trichocarpa ectomycorrhiza microbial communities from riparian zone in the Pacific Northwest, United States - 14_EM | ecosystem: Host-associated > Plants > Roots > Unclassified | place... | reverse complement strand
GGCCGATAGATTAGAGACTTCAACAGATTTGACGACTACTTCGGATCATGCGATTGTGTGTGCCCAGTTAAGATGGGACGAAGGGGAAGGAGTCAAAGTATCAAGAAAAATTACAGGATGGGATATCGATGGGCTTAAGTCGGAGGAGGAAAAAGAAAATTATAAAAAAGCACAAAAAGAGTGGGAGGATAAAAGCTCAAAGAGACCCGTTTTGGATGAGAAGAGCAGTGGGGAAGAGTTACAGAGAGAGGCTGAGTGGATACAGCGGAACTTTGTTAATCATCTCAATAGGCACTGCAAAAAGGTTAAGGTTTGCGCGAGATCAAAGAGGTGGTGGACGGTGGAGATTGCGGAAAACCGAAAGATTTTGGGATCGATAAAGAGAGCAAGAAAGAAAGGGGAAGCGTCGCAGCAACAAGTTAGGAGGCAGCGAAGCAACCTACGAAGAATGATCCGACAATCAAAAACGGAGATGTGGAGGAAGTTTTTAACTTCGGCCACAAAAGACCAAGTCTGGCAGGCGTTGAGATATACGAAACCAGGCGGACAACAAACGACAAAGACTTTGAGATCTAGGACTGGAGAAGTGGCGGAGTCCTGGGAGGATAAGGCAGAGTTGATAAAAGAGGAAGCGTTTCCGAAACCTTTGAAGGGTGTGGAGAGAAAGGCCCAAGAAGAGGGGGGAGAAATGTGGAAAAAGATTACTGATGAGGATATCCGAATGGCTCTATTCGATCAATTAGTCAAGAAGGCACCCGGACCGGATAGGCTGGGTTTTAAGGCAATACGATTATTGTGGGAGTGGGACTCTCAAAGGATAATCAATGTTGTTAAAGTGTCATTTAGGTTAGGAATACACCCGCGAGTTTGGAAGGAAGCGAGGGGGGTGGTTATACCGAAGCCGAATAAGCCAGATTACGGAGTTGCCAAGGCATATAGGGTGATTACGTTGTTGAATTGTCTGGGAAAGGTGGTCGAGAAGGTGGCAGCCAACGCAATAGCAGAGGAGTGTGAGCGAAGGAGGCTACTTCACGATGGACAGTTTGGATGCAGAAAGAGAAGGTCAGCAATAGACGCGGTTGGAAGGTTGATGAAGAGAGTTGAAGAGGCGTGGGGGAGGGGGAATACCGCGGCAGTGTTGTTGATGGATGTCAAGGGAGCTTTTCCACATGTGGCAAAGGGGAACTTGATAAAAAGAATGGAAGAGATGGGGTTTGAAGCCGACCTGGTGAGGTGGGTGGAGAGCTTCATGGAAGATAGAAAAGTGATAATGTCGATGGACGGGAAGGAGGGTGATAGTATGGATGTGGAAACGGGGGTTCCGCAGGGGTCGCCAGTATCGCCAGTACTTTTCGTCATATACCTTTCGGGGTTGTTCGGCCAAGTTGAAAAGAAAGAAGAGGAGTGTGAAAGCGAGGGCATATCTTTTGTCGATGATGTGGCATGGGTGGTGGAAGGCGAGGATGTGGGGGAATGCACACAACGATTGGAGAGATGCGCCGCGGAAACAGCAATTTGGGCAGAAAAGAATGCCTGTCAGTTCGACATCGAAAAAACGGAAGCGATGTTGTTCACACGACGAAGAAAGAATAAGGAACCGAAGATGAATGCCCGGGTTAGGGTAGGAAATCATGAGGTTTCGTACAATAAAGAAGCGACAAGATGGTTGGGGGTATGGCTGGATGATATGCTTACCCTGAATGATCATACGAAAAAGACCTTAGCGAAAGCAAGGAAAGTGCAGAATAGAGTGAGATCCTTGATGACGAAGAAAGGATTAAGCTCGGAAGGGTGCAAAAGAATTCAAGTTGCGGCGGTTCAGGCAGTGGCGTTGTATGGGTCTGAATTGTGGTGGCATGGACAAGAAAATCGAGCTCAGGAGGTACAAAAGTTGTTGAATGAACAGGGCAGAAGGGTAACCGGATGCTTTAGGACGACACCTCAAGGAGCGTTGATGAATGATGCTGGGTTACGACCGGCAAAGGCTCTTCTTAATAACTGAGTTCGGCGGTATAAGTTGAGACAGATGATGATGCCCGATGCTCAAGGCGGAGGGAAAATGTTAGAAATCCAGAGAAATGTGGTACAAAGGGTGGAGGGGATTGATGAGTTGATCCTGGAGGATAAACCTTTCGAGAGGAGGAGTTACGAGAGGACGACATTATCGAAGGAAAAAAGATGCCTTAAGGGCAAAGTGATAATTCAGGAAGAGGAACAAGCGTTGAGAGAGGCGAAGTTAGAAAGAGAGGGACTTGTTCTTTGGACTGATGGATCGAGAAAGGAAGATGAGTGGGTCGGGTGTGCAGTGGTATGGAAGGAAGGGGAAAGGTGGAATAAGAGGAGGACACACCTAGGTCGACAGAAAGAGGCGTTTGACGCAGAAATGTATGCGATGTCGGAAGCGATGAAGATCGCGGATGAGATGGCAGAAGAAAAGGAAGTTACCAGGGTTACGGTTTTTACAGATTCCCAGGCAACTTTAAGACGAATACAATCGGACGAGCCAGGACCAGGACAGGTACTAGCGCTACGAACGATGAACTGGACCGATGCGTTAGTCAGAAAAAATATCCAGGTGGAGTACCGGTGGGTACCTGCTCATAAAGGGATAGAAGGCAACGAAGAAGCGGATCAACAGGCAACAAAGGCGGCGTATAAGCATTGCGGAAGTTATACCGAAACGCAAAATCCGCCTCCGTTTTTAGATTATGTTTCTTTCTCCCATGTTAGTCGAAGGCTGACTGAGACGAAATGGGAAGAAAGTAAGAAAGAAATAAAAGAAATGGGGAAGAAGTCAAGGCACAGTTACCGGTATGATTTGGTGAAGAGGGGAGGTAATAGTGCAGTGATGGAAGCCAGAAAGACGATTGCGGCGAGGTTTTATCAGCTTAAGTCAGGACACGCACTGATAGCGAAATACCTAATGCGGATCGGAAAAAGAAGTGATATGAAGTGTTGGTGGTGTGGGCACAAATATCAGACAAGAGACCACCTTTTTAAGTGGTGTAAAAGATGGAAACGAGAACAAAAAAGGCTTTGGGTTGATGGGCAAGAGGGGGAAAAGGGGTATGAGGGCGTTGAAAGGGTTTTAAAGAAGCCAAAAATTTCATTGCCAATGTCTCTCGTTTTTGCAGAAGAAAAATGTTCGCAGGCTCTGATGGATTTCTTATCTTGTACAGATGTCGGTAGAATTAGCGGAGTGGTGGAGAAGGCGGAGAACTCAGATCACAAGGAGTCGAGTGATGGGGGGGTGTAAAAGTTGATGTTGTTTTCGGCGGTTTTCTTTTGTTGTTGGGGAAGAGGACTCGCGACTTTGCTTTTGTTTCTTTATGTTACGGAAGAAGCGGGGAGGAAATGTGTACGGGATATGCCATGGCCGCCAGCGGCCGAATGCAATATGATTACAAACAAACAAACTGGTATTTGTTGAGGTTCATTTTCGGAGAATCAACAAATAAGGGAGTTGACATTCCTTCAAGGTCCTCCAACAGTCGGCGTTGTAAAAGCTCGAGGTTTTCGAATGGTTCCCAACATCTTGAAGGCTGACGGTGCGTGTACGATCTGCTGGGAAATTGCCGATTGCTATCGTGGAAGGTAGCCAAGATATGGTTGTATGTCTGTTCGTGCTTCTCCTTTGAGCAACCCTAGAATCCAAAGAGTCTCGGCGGTCATGATGCTTAAAAATAATGTGCTGCTTTAGAATTTTTGTTGTTTACGACCTCTAGTATCTCATTCGGCCCCTGCCATCCACAAATACCATTTCAGCACCCATAGATACAGGCTGTAATGCAAGATAGTCGCGAGCCACAAGAACGAGCATAGAGTATATCGGATTATTCTCGTTAGCTCCCCAGAAATCATGAACATCATCTTTTGTCTAGAATAGTCCAACGACGTACTTTTCCGTATCCAATGTTGCAGTACTTTCCGAAGGAGGAGAGTGGACATATTCACGTACTTGAGCAATGGCTACCTGTCGAGTTCCAGCTGCTGCTTAACACGTACAGCATCGTCATCGACGATCTAGCTCGGTGTGTTTCATATCGGGGGATTCCGGTTGCAAACTGGAGGTAGTCCGGATTGGAATTGAAGTTGGATCCACGGCATGAAAGTTCCACGGGTGGCCACAGTTACAGATACACTCCTCATCCGGGCCTAAGGGTTGCCAGAAGGACTGGCAACCACGACACTCATTGTGCTTGCATTCTCCTTGCTGAATGCACTTGGTAGTACTTGCTGTTTGCAGCGCTCGAAGATGATCACTCTCGGAGTTCTCCAGGCCGTGGTAAGTAGGTTTCATCAGTGTCCCGTTCAAGTTCGACCAAGATACTCAGGCAGAGGAGGTCCCTACGACGTAGTTTTGTGCAAATTTGGTATCACCGAGCCGTTGTCGAAAGTAATATTGACTTGCCTCTATTCCCATCGAAATACTCGCGGTGTAGTGAGGACATGTTGCTTTAACAGTGCAATGTTTGTGGCGGGTTGATTGGACTATTTGGATGATGCACCCTTATGCGTCTCGGGTAGGCCGTACTGGTACAATTGTTAGACGATCAGTGTAGAATCAGAACCGCTGTTGTGCGGATCGATACCGCAGCCGCAAGCCCGCCAGTACCGGAATATTGACAGTACGGTTGCCTCCGTATCGTTGCGCCAGTCCGCTCCCCGTTACAGTAATCATTAATCATTTTTTAATATGTGATCCCGTAGTCACATCCAGTCCACAGTTCCTTGGTAGACGAAAGCTTGTTTGATACCACGAGATGGACAAAGGTACGGCGGAAGGCTGTGTGAGCCCTGTGTTGTAGCGGGCGTCCTGGAATCTCATAGCCAAGCAGCAAAGCGGATCTTATTATTGACTTGAAGATCGTCAAATTCAGCGGTTCGGAGATCCAATTGTACATGTCCAGTACATTGTAGTTTCGCAGCACTACTGTGTAGCTGTCACAAGGCAAATTATGTATGTGAATCGACGGTTTCTCTCATACTATGTTCATTGGATCAATATTGCGTGATTATCGATAGTGGAGTAAAACTAACCTAAGGTTGAAGTGAGGGTTGGTGTTTGAATCCAGCCAGAGCGGAGTTGAAATGTTCTTTTATCGGTCCCTGACCGGTTAACATCGAAGAAACATTGCACGGGAATGAAACCTGCAGTGGCAGCGCATTAAGGCTCTTCTATCGGCATCAACTCTTCCAGCCAGCAGTCCTTCCTCTCAATAGCTCTCCTGGCGGTAAATGTGCACCTGTATGCCTCCAGAGAACCTAACACTTGTCAAGTTGTCAACCTGACTGAAGAGCGCACCCCCGGGCGGGCAGCGGACCGGGGCGAGGCGGTCTTGGTTGGAAAATCTCTGCGTCTGGTTCTTCGCCGCATCATATGAGTAGCTGGCATCGGGTCTGGAAGACCAGGACTTTAGCATGTCGAATTGGATAGAGATATAAGAACAAAAGATTGGAACCTACGAAAAGCTTCAACCGGAAATGGAAAGCAAGTTTGTCATCCCCTCCCCCCTTCATCCACCCATCATTCCATGGGAAGTGCACCGGCACCATCACCACAAGCCCAAAAACTCTAAGAGTAAGTCAATCTAATTCGTCAGCTTCATGAATTCAAGAAATGCAGCTGTGTCTTCTTACCAGAGCTCAGCGGGTGCTATTGCAAAGACGTCTCCGGCCGATGATGAAAGAGGTGGACGGAAGGAGTTGGGAAGCGGGAGGGAATTGTTCAGATAGTACCCCTTATCAGAAAATGTCAAATTTGATTCCCCCCTTCGAGAAGGCATATCCGCAATTTGTTGGCACGTTTAATGACTACCACATCTCAATTGACATGTGCAATTCTGATCTTACTTAGATTCCCTTGCTGGAGATATCGAAATGGCCTGCTCTACTGCAAACCCCCTCCGCTACCCCACTTTGAACGATCAACGGATTTGCTACCGGGGTTCGATGTTACATTCTAATCCAATAATAAAAATATAATATTATATATTAAATACTTAAGTAGGTATACATGGAATTTTAAAGCCTGGAATGATTCCGATTTGTACATATTTAGCCTTTTAGAAACTCACACATATCACCGGTTAATACCGGCAGGCTATGACAACGAGGGGATGACGGATAAAGAACTTGGAGGGGATGTGAAGGCGGAACAGCCTGAGTTTTAGTCATAGTTGGAAGTGAGCAACCTTGAATGACAATGTGTATGATCAAGACGTCTCATGGCAATTGGACAATTTATACTATTAACTGACTGAATGATATCTACAGACGACTTTTTGGCAGACTCGATTGATCTACCATACATCTTCAACACCATGCATCCCCACTCCGTTCTAAGTTTGACATCTGCCAGGCCGGCACATCTCATGTAACGTGTAACAACCCCGCGCGCCCATTCTCGGCAGGCAAATGCATATCCGCTTCAACTCCGCTCAATTACTGCAGACATCAGAATCCTTTGGTACCGTTTGAAAAGTGGTTTTCAGGACCAGTTTTCAAGCGCGTTAATTAGCTATATGCAGTCAGCACCAATCGAAGCACTTGAAAACTGAACTGAAAAATCACTTTTCAAGCGGCGCTAGAGGACTATATTGCAATATAAAAGGAAGAGAGAAGGCAGGGAACGGATGTGCCAGGTACAAGATTGTGAATTGGTCCGCATGTTTGCCCCCGGATTTTTTCTGCCATAAATATGACAAGTACAATACGATGTTGCAATTGACAACGTCGCACAAATGCTGTAACTTATACGGATCGGGGGCAAATTACTAGTTCCAGCTGGGTAAGTACTAGAGTTAGCATATACAATTGCTCTCCTTGGCCTTAAGCTTCTTGTCGCTCATGGCTAGATTTCAGGCGCACAACTGTTTTTGCAGCGAGTTATAATAAGCTGTGCTTGTAAAACCAGCTACTTCTTTCGCCTTTGTTTTGATCGACAGCAGCTCAGTTGACAATTTAAAGCTACCGACTAAGCTAACTCTAAATGGTTACTTCAGATGACGTCAATTTAGACCCTATCATACCATCCCACCAATCCTCGCACCACCACGCGACATCCGTCAAGCTTCATCACTGAACGGCATCGACGATGAAGAGGGGTAACATAGCTCTACTGCAGCGATAACTTCTACTTCTATCGTAGCGGTAGTGACTTCAAGAAATACGTATAAACACGGAAGGCGATGTAGGAAGCTAGAAGAAGCGAATTGAGGGTTCTAGGGCTGAGAAGCACGGTAAAGATTTCAGATTCCCATAATCAAAACGAGTTGTATTAATTTGCCTGTAGCAGTTGCTCTCGACCAACCCTTCCGTCAATCTGTTCGTCCTTAACCTTGGTGCTGAACGATCGCGTTTCTCGGGAGGTGGATATGGGCTCTCGAAGAACGGAGTTTCAAGATCAACATCAAGCATACCGTACTATTGCAACTACTCTGATTCGAGTAGGTTTGATTCTAGCATCGTATGGGCGGTTAGACGTCGATGTTGGGAGCTGTTATTGCGATCTCGGAAGGCGAGTTGCTTAGACTCCTCACTCGAAATTCTTCGGGATTCCTTGCATACCTCCGAGAATATTTGTGGAGGCGGTTTCCAAAGCCTTGTGTACGGGTGCTGCTTACGTCGAGGTCTGTAACGCCGCTGAATTAGTAAATGCCTAAGTCACTCTTAAGCTTCAGGAGTATATAGCGTGGGTCCAAGCTGAAACACATCATATTATGGACACTAAACGGCTATTGACCTAACCTCTTTCTGTTTGTTTTGTGACCGCCTATCGCCGAAGCAGTTGACAGAGGAACATAGAAGATATCTATGAGAGTAGGAATGATGGTAAGTTCCTGTCCATCTCTTGATCGTCGTTTGGCAATGTTCTATCAAAGGTATCCTTAAGTCTTAATCATGACCTTGTGTATTAGCTGACAGAGCCACATAGTGCTATCCGGATTTCTTCCACCATGAACCGAATATTCCTATTTACGCATATGAACATACACAAGTCCCGACGACAATCGGATAATTGAGGGAGTAGATGTCACTAATCACATACCCGTAAAGCATCTAGCAGTGCATCGATTAAACACTGTCGGATTGATTCCTTAATTCGCCTTGACTGCTGCAAAGGTATTCAGCTTGGAGGGCTCTCCAGGTTGTACCTGGTCTCATCGTTCCGGGAACGCAGGAGAAAAGTTCCAACTGCCAACTGCCGCCGTAAACAGCATATTGAGGGCTATATGCTTCTCGACCCCGTCCGCGAGATCAAGGAGAGGCGTCCACACGGTGGAAGGGTGTCGAAAATTTCTAACAAAGATGTGGAAAAACGACCTGACTTGGGTGAATTTTGATGCTTTGGTTGAGACAACAACGGAATGAAAAAAAAAGCTTGGGCGTTAGTCTATGGATACTCCACCGGACTTCACCCGAGGGTGATCCACGATGTGGGGAGAAGGGCTCGGGTTTAAGCTTGCGGTCCGTTTTAGCTTTACTGGGAGTCTTTTCACTAACAGTAACTGCAGCAGATTCGTCGGTCCGTAGTTACCGACCGATCCTCGATACCAATAGAGCTCGGATTCACCCACCAATATTGTCGATAGGAGTAAATCCGATGCCTAGACCCGCGGTGGACAAATGCGTCATCGCTGTCTATGACTTCAACCTACCTCTATTTGCCGACTTATCAAGGGAACTGCTTGGCTGGCACAGAACGACGCGATGTTCTCTGTGGATACTCTTGTTGAGAGTGGGAGAGTGGGTATAGGAAGCGATGCATTACTGTCTGCAGGAGGTGTTGAGATCGAGATCTGTGTCATACACCAATCACTCCTCGCATAGTACTGCGATATGATGTCAATGGTGCAGCAAAAATAGCGAGGCCCAATTACTAACGCTTTTCACTTGGACGGGAGATTTGATGGCTGCGATTGGCCACCTAGATGCTAGTGACATCAACAATGTCAACTTCTTCGGGTTCGCTGCCCCATTCAAGTACTACAGACACAACTCGCCGACACCAATGCAAGACTTCGCTTGCGTCTCCCACAGTCCAGGAGATCGAGCAGTTTCCAGAAAGAGCGCAAAGGAGCACCGGTATCCACTAGAAGAACGGCGGTCTAGACTACGGTCTAGCCAGCCATGAGCCATGTCTGAAGCCTGAGCGGGGAAATATTCCCCGGCAAGATAATTATCGTCCAAAGCTGATCATTATCACTTCAATTCACCGTCTTCACCACCGCTATGAACGATCGTTTCCTGGCGAGAATTCCCTCCCAACCAGAAGGGCTGTGAATGAAGAATTAATTAATGGCTGAGATGGGGGTAGTTGGGAGTCCGGAATGTTAGCTTCCATTCACCTGGTGTCTTTGAGCAGAACAGGAATTCCGACATCTTTTGAGTTGAACCTCTACCAAATGGGCATACATAACAGGCGGACATCAGTAGCTATGACCGGGCAATGCCGTGTGAACGTGTACGGGGATATACCACAGATCATCGCCGTTCACTGACGCAGAGGTCCTAAAAGAAGACATCCAGATAACATGTCCATTGTCCAGCAATGGATCTAGACTTTATCAAGCCCTCTTCTCCACTCGTAAGAGTGGACAATCTTCGTTATGCGTGACAGCAAAGCACAGTCCGTCCTGCATGATACTTCATCTTCGCCTCTGGCCTGCCGCGAGTCCGCAACCAACCAATTCCGAATCTCGGAACGTAACCATACATATCAATCGAGACTGAAGTTATATCCTCTAAAGAACGACACAAGTCATACCATGCGGTACAATACCGTATAATCTTGTCCAACTCGTTACGTGCAGATTGCATGCTCCGTTGCCAACAACTTTCATCCGCCTTGACGCTTGAACCCAGATCGCAATCCGGCAGAGCTTGCAACCAGACGAATAGAGAAAACGGATTAGGTCTCCCAATGCAATCTGCACGTACTACAAAAGTAACGAGTTGGTCCAGATTATATGGTATACTTTGACGTGCGCCATCGCGGCAATCTATCTCGGACGGATAGTGTGACGGATAGGGCCGGATAGCTCAGAGGCATGTCGGCTGGTTTATTGGTTGATTTGTTGATTGACGCCGTTTCCGTGGGGAGATTACATGCGTAGACCCCACCCTCCCTGTCATTCATACATTTCTTCTACTGAAGTTATTGCTAACGATTCTAGCAATCTACCCCTATCGGATGGCACCGTTAAACCTAGGTTACTCGGATCTGTATGTACATTGGGACCCCAAAAGCAGACACATTCCGAAGGTTATGCCACATACTATCCGTCCTATCCTTCTATTTGCGTATTAACTAACGCTCCACTTGAAACGGCTTCGATCCCTCCAATCCCTATCCCTCGATTGACTAGATTACCAACTTTCGGTCATTTCACCTACAGTGCATCAGCGATCCTGTCACGGGCCGGATGGAGATGATGTATATCCTGGATACCTCAGGGTTTACGGTGTTTGCCCATCCTTCAGGTCTCGATCCTACTGGGTTTGCTCTTAGCTCTCATTGTTCCGTTGTGCTGTGGCAAGGTAAATTGAATCCTATCTACTCTCTAGTATGAGGAAGTGCTGCCAACGAATTGGTGGGCGTAACCGTAACAGGTGGATAGCCCCTAGGGAACCGGCGAATTGATCATTGTGGACTGCAAGAAACTGCGATACAACACACACATTTACAACTGGATGCACACCATATTCTAGCACCCAAAAGCCGACATAATTCAGCCCATCATCGCTGCGAATGTCGACTATTGGTTATTCCGCCATTTCCGCCTTCCCGCGTTGAGGCTTCACGGAGAGGGGTGAAGAGGAGTACGGACGAATTGCAGTTACAGGGGTACAGCAAGGAATACCATGTGGCCCGGTCACTAGGTAAGTTTTACCATCATAGTGCAGTGTGTCTTTCGCTACACACATCAATACAAGCACGGCTTTTACACATCGTAACATGCGAGCTGAACGTTGAAACGAAAAGTATATAGTATTGGTTTCGGTGCTTTCTTTGTTCTGACTCGAATATGCATGATCGCAGACTCTTGTCCTCTCCCCGTCTTCTGTGCTGGATTGTTACAGCTCTACCTGTTTACCCTACACATGTTTCAGACTTCCGTTGTTTACCGGTATCTTCCGCCGAAACATACATTCTCACCTGCTCACTCGGGCAGTTTCAGGGATGACAGTCAACGATTTCTCGAAACGTATGATCTCCAAGGACCGTAGTCAGGACCCGGTGCATTTATGGCATAAATCTCCGTAGAGAAATGTGACATCGGTCTGTGAGAGCCGACGTTTAGGGCATGCCGTACAATCCTCCGGTGTTATTTTACCCTCTCTCGGCAATCGATGCAAAACTTCTCATCACGACTGATGAAAAGACGCAGCGCAGGGCACGAGGATGCAAACTTAGTTTATGATATCCCTCCCATAGACTAGAGCGGAGTTTCGTAACGTTAGTACATACAACAGACCAAACAGGCTGTTAGCCTAAACTTGCTAAGCAACCTTCCCCGCATACACACCAGTGATTGATTACCTTTGGTATGGATGGACCCTGTGGGCGACCTATATTAGAGTTTGTCGCCAGCCTATCCTGATCTCGCTAGCCACCTGCTCTGGTGTTCGTTTCTGCTCGCTGGTTTAGGAACGCATAGCCTGTCCTATCAGGGTTGCGCAACGGCCGCGACTTATTTCCGCAAGTATAAACGGAGTACTTAGTAATCCTCGCCACAGAGTAGCACTATAACCCCACGCCCCCATACCTAGAGTACATCACTCTACTCCACGTTACCCAGATCCCACCACATGTCTTTGATTTGATTTGATGGCAGCTCTGGCGGACCCGGATTTGAAGACCTGCTCTACGCGAAAGCATACGTCAAATGATGGATGGAGGAGAAAAAAGGAATTTTCAGATGCAGAATATAGATGGAGCATGCTAGCAACGGCAGTTTATTGGAGAGAGTTGTATTTAGATGCAGGGACCCGGAGCGAAAGAGCGAGCGACGTGACCACTGACTAACTTTTGGGTGATAACCCGTGAGACCTCATAATTTGTCTACCTAGCTAGGTCCAGACTACAAACTTTCTTGGTTCTGAGGATAGCACAGCAAAAGCGGTGAACTATTCGGAGGCGAGCTTCTTGATTTTAGAAGGCGACGGCAAAACAAGATGAACGCGCCATGCTGACGGTGACGGGCAGAGTGTCTGTTTCCGGGCTCGGCGGCGATCAAAATTTCCCATTGTTCCGGTCCAATTGAAGGCGTGGTTGCGCAAGGCTGAATGAAGCACAACACACATACGTAACATCTCCGATCAACAGTTGCGATCAAGCTTTTTCTGATCAAATAAGGTGAACCAAGGACCCCCCTCACGCGTAAAAGTAAGCACTTGTAACGCCCAACTATTAGTTTATCTGCGGCACGCCAAGACGCCCAATGGAGCAGGCGAATTTGCGGCCTTGACGGGGAGTTTGCTAGAGCAACTTGCGGGATATCTACAGTCACAAAGGCCGACGAAACGGATACGCGTAACTGAGGTCCCTTTCTCATTTCATAGGTTCGCGACATAAAGTACAAAACCAAACGGGCTTCCTCCCGCGAACAGACCCAATCACGCGACATCACTCAAGCGTTTGGCCTGATGCGTGGTTTTTTTGCCACACGCGATCACAGTCCGTCACTCTAGTGTTTTGTTTGGCAATCGATAACCATATATGCGCGTGGCGATTACGGATCTGACTGTGGCCCTTTTCTCTAGATGTCAGTGTGCGCGCAGATTCGTTCGTTTAGGTATTTCGGTCGTGGTGGTGTGTTCCGAAATATGCAAGCTACCACGTCCGACTTGCATTTCGGGTCCATAGCTCGGCTGTATTTAGATAGGCATCAGATCTCAATGCACCCGCCCATTCCAGATTCTCCAGACGGTCGGGTTTATCTGGGGGCGACGCTGGGGAGGTAAGCAAAAATAAACGGATGTGATATGTGCGGACACACGTTCGGAGATCAGACTCAATGCGTGTGGGTAGGAAACAAATTTTTCTGTGCCCAGAAGAGCTTAGCCACCATGCATGACGAGATGGGCTTGTTTCGTTTGGCCTGATTGGTATGTCCATGCGCGAACGCCACAAACGCAGTCCTCTACCGTGTGGCAGGAAATTTTTTCTGTCTGTGGCTGAGCGCAGGCATCATGCCACATTACCACCACATGCAGGGGGTTGCTGCTGCGGATGATCTGTTGGGGTTGTGGTTGTGTGTGTGTACGACTTCCCGCGTGTGATTACTGCCGCTGCAGCTGAATGCTGCCATCGTCAACGACGTCACAGTGCAGCTGCAGCTCCAACATGGCTGCATCTACTGCAGCATAGACAATCGTCATCGATTTTCCCGGTTCATTGTCGGCACCACCCCCCTCCCCCAGTCAGTGTCGCCGTTAAAACCACCGCTGCCCCCCTCCGAACGGAGCGGTGAGAGACAATAATTCCTGTATCCTGTATTTTAGCACATTATACTTATCTTTATTCCAAGCATTTCTCCGTCCGAGCTTCTTTTTGTTTCTCTCTCCCGGTTTTTAAAGCATTAGACAGTCAGCAGCCCCTAGCCCGTGTATTTGTAGCTAGAAAAGTACCATACAGCCGATTCAAGAAGCCAACCTCACGCCGTCCGACGTTTTGAGCAGTTACCCCGTCCCCACTACCCCGACGTCACCATCCACTATATACCAACCCATCCATCAATAGGACTTACCGAATAGAATACTTATTGTCCCATCCGTTCGCCGGCGAATTTTATACACCACCACCTGCATCGGCATCAGCAACAGCGTCACCCGCAACCTATACTCAATAGACCAACTCCTCTACCAATTCTTCCCTGCCGTCACCAGGACAGGACAGCTATCCAACTCAGTAATAACCCACAACCAGCATGAACAACTACGGTCACAACGATCACTGGGAAGGTTCCTACCTGAACAACCCTCTTACACTGCCGCTGGAAGAATTCTATGGCGCAATACCCCCATGCCAGTGGGATGAGATGCTCGAGTATGAGCTTGCATACGCGCAGGATATTTTATTACCAGCTCCACAACCGCAGCCAGAGCTAGTCCCTTCCCCGCCGCAGTTCTACCCACAATTACCACCCGATTTCAACAATAGCATGCCGCCCCACCACCCCCACCATCACCATTCGCACCCCATAGATGTTCCCACAACCGCCTCACCACCGCAAACCGACTACCGGAATAGTATTAGCAGTAGCTCCAGCAGCAGGGACACACCGGCAAGCTACGGCAGCACGGAGCTCACGCAGGAACCCACACGGAGCAACAGCGTCGAGTCTTCGGGCAGCGGCGGGTCCAACTGGAGCATGGAGGCGCAGGCAAACGTGGCGCGGAAAAGCTCGTCCAGTCCAAGATCTCGAAAGAATTCAACGGCGAAGGAGCTGTCGCTACATCCCATTCGGCGGCACAGACGGCGGTTTTCGGAGGACAAAAAGAAGGAGACGCACCTCACGCGGCTTTCGGGGGCGTGTCTGCGGTGCTGGAGGAACCGGAAGAGGGTATGAAGCTATTTCCCCGTATGATGGGTGATACTAACACTGCGCAGTGTATTAAAGCCGACAAAGGCTGCTGTAAATACTGCAACACGCTCCTCGACCCAACTCCCAATACCCCATTCTTCCGTTCCCGAATAAGCTCCTCTGAGCTCTTCCGCAAGGGCCCCACCGAGACCTTCCGCTTTACACAACGGCGGTGGCTACAAATACCACTGAACGATACTAAAGTTTGGCGCTCACCGCAGCGACGGATCTCGGTAACGCAAGGGATGGAACTGCAGCTCGAGCTCATAGTCAAGCAGTACGAGCCACTGCCACAAGATACGGATAAGTACACGTGGCTTGACCACCGGAGTGGGATGCCGGGTTCGTTGACGACATCGCGGCACGCGATAGCGGACATTGGTGGGGCGCAGGGCGCGCTCAATAGATACGTCGAGGACCACATGCTAGTGTACATCAGCAAGAAGATTGGGAGGGAGGAATTGATTCCATGGAGTACATTCCAGATGGCGGTCAAGCTGAGCCAGACTGAGGGGGTAAGTACCTATATCAAACCAGCAACCGCCTGCTATCGGCATAACTAATGGAACTACAGTCCCCTCTTCTCCGCAACGCCCTCCGTCTATGGACTGCAAGCAGGATAATCGAAGACCCCTGGGAGATTGTAGGGCAAGAAACATTGGGGATGGCACCATGCACCGATCCCGGAAGTCCCTACTACGGAAAAGTCCCTGTGACTCCCGTAATGGACTTCCAAATCGACAACATCACTGTGCACAAGATTCTCCTCCCTTTGCGAAAAGAAGTACTACAGGACCTGCAAAAAAAGGTCCTCGAAAACAAACGCAAAGACTTCCTGGAAATCTTCCTGACAATGTACATACTCCTCCACAACATCGAGCTAACCATCGCACACGACCGATGGTTTGCTCAACGCTACAATCTCGAGGTCCGTCTCCCCCCCCAGTTTCATCCGATATCCCCCTTCCTAACTCTTACCAGACGCGTTTCTCAAACTACGACTTAATTGACAACGTTGTCTTCGGCGCAAACATAATGTTGACATACTTCCACCACGCAACGAAGGGATATGCGGCGTTTGCTTTGGACTGGAAGCGGAGTTCGCTCGAGAAACCGCGAGAAGACCATCAGGTCAGGTTTATGGATGCGGTTAGCACCGCGGCGAGACAGCAGGAGCACAGTCTGAGAATGCTTAAAGAAGCAGCGCAGTATGATTCGCCGATGTTTTGGTGCTCACAGCTGTTTTACGGGGATTGGAAACCGGTTGCACCGCCGTGTGCTGCTTGAGTGGGACTGAGTTTTGCTGGGCGGGGGAAGGGGGAAGTACGCGGAGGATTTTTGCGCACCATATTGTCAAGATATAATTGGCTGGAGATTAGAGCGAGTGGTGTTCGTCAGTTCCGTCAGTCATGTAATAATATTTGGGCCCATATTGCTTCCAGTTTAGAAAAGGAAGATCTTCGTTGCCTCTTTTTATTCTCCATGACTTGACTACTGTGAGACACTCACCGCGAAATGCCCCTGAGTCACCGCGAGAACCGTCTGACACCGCGCAAAGAAGGATGTTGAATGTATCTGCCTGCTCGCAAACTTCTGGCGTCATCGGTGAATATGGCAAGTGATTGGATGCGACGCGCTAATGCACCATCGGAAATCTATCTGCTCTGTGCAGGAGTCCAATTGCGTTCATAGGTGGCCTCATCCAATCCATGTAGGCCCAACCCATACCAGGTTAGTTTTGGTGGGGTATCCAATCCCATCCATCCGTCGGGTTCCGTCCACCAGCGGGGTGTAGGATTCTACTGAGCACTCTAATCCTTTTTTTTCCTCCGAGGAACATCTAGACATGGATATCTGTTTGGATGGATGGAGAGCCCCAATCCGTGAGGCGGGGTGTAGGATACTTCTTGGCCTTTTTTTTGCTCCGAGGAACAGCAGGAAAGCTAGAGCAGGCTGCTGCATGGATTTTACCTACTCTACTCTAGTTTATTGCAGCGTAGGAGGAGGGGATGCTCTGCCCGCTCAGGGAGGGGATTCTAGAAAAACATGAAAGATACGCTGTCTACTTAACCCTATTAATTAACTTGAAATTCGTTTTTTAGGGGAATATCATAGCGGGGAAGCAGTGCTCTACACGGGGAATATCATAACGGCTGGGCGGGGATAGGAGTAACCTTCTTTTTTTTCTCCGAGGAACACGAGAGGAAGCTATTTAAAGTTACATGGATATTTACTTTGATACTTTGTGATTTGGACTTTTTTTCTCAGGGGAACAACATCGCTGGAGGTAGCTGTTTTTTATTGGACTTCCCGGATTGGTACAAGAGAAGGGGAGCTAGAGTACTCTATATGGATATCCACTCTACTCTTAACAATTTATTATTTGGACTTTCTTCCTTAACGTGGAGATTGCGGGGTCAGGGCCAAAATTATTTCGCAACATTATATAATCTCGCATCAAAAAGTTGCACATTAGCGGAAGCCACGTTTGACAGATCCGGGCTAAACTTAATTATTTTTTTGTTCGGACTTGTTAATATCGCGATGGCCATCAGAGAGACATTGATCCATCTAATCCTATACTGACTTTTTCTTCTACCCGGAGAACAACATCTCGACGCCATGCGCTGGATATGATGAGAGATGGATCATCTAATTCTACTCTAAATTATTAAATTAATTTATTCTTCCTTCTAGAAACAACACCGCAACGCGTAGGAGGTGATGAATTTTGCTAAGGAATATCATAACAGCTACCAGAGAAAGGGGGGGAAGGCGTTGGACATCTAACCGCAGATCGGCCTTACTTGGCCCATTCGATTTATTGTTTGTGACGAGGTCCATCGCACGCAGTTCATTCCTCTCTTTGCGCACAGAGAGGAAGCCATCAGGTGACAGTATAGTGCAGTCATTTGTGCCTTTGAAGTCGATCATCATCATCATCTAATTCAGTCGCTCTTGCCTTGCTCTCGTGATGCTTTGCCAGACCGCCTATGATACGATGGCGATGACCGCGACAGGGCAGGCGTGCTGCAGCATGACGAATTCGAAGGGACGATCGGAGATCGATCATGAGGAACGCAGGGATTGGATGGGACGAAACGTTCCGGGGGCAGCGAACGAAAGTGCAACAATTGTTCGCAGGGGAAACAGAGACTGCGGTTATTGCAGCAGTTATTGTCGGCTCTTACAAGTGATGTCGTCGAAGGGGAGGAGTGAGGTAGAGGTGGCTTGGCGTCTTTCGCTCGTGCTCTAGACTACGAGATCCCTGCAACTTCTAAATTCAAGAAAAAGGATTGGGGATTGAGGATTGGATTAGCGCTATCCAGTGTCTAGTATGCTCTAGTTAAAGTATATTTTGCAGGGACTATCCAGGACCTGCAATTGTGCTACTCGCTGCCTGTGTATACTTATGGATTCGGATGACCGATGGGCCGAATGGGCCGATGACGATACAAGTGCTGCCCCGGTGATGTCATAGTGCACTTGGGTCCGCCTTGAACGATATTACAGTCAATTCTGCTTTATCCACTTTACTCTACGATTGTGGAGGGGGGGAGAGTACAATTTAAAAAAGGGGAACTGAATAAACACTGAATGGACGCGTCAATGGCTAGAAGAGAAAGTGCCAACGAAGCTTTTAAAATGTCTTTAGCTCAAGGCTGGATTTAGAGTTTGGCAAACGAATGGACTGAGAACCTCACTGGATAGAACGAAACGAAACGAAAGGGTCCTCCCTTCTAGAACAACCTTTTTTCCCCGTCTTTTTCCTAGAAGCACAAATTCAACAGAGGGTAGGGCAGACTACGGCCTTATGAAGGGGAGGGGAGGATGAACGTGTTCGACAGCGGTGTACGCCAGCAGCCAGGACTCTGAAGATGCTGACCACCATGAAGAAAGAATGGAATATCTTTTCTCCATCTTCTGCACTCCACGTTGTGTTTGAAATTGTGTCCCTGTCTGCGTGGCAGGAACATGTTGTTTGGCGGGTTTTTTTTACGCAGTCGTTTATTGTAATGGGGGGGGGGGTTCGGCCCTGCA
>Ga0307512_10003393_pt1 | contig 18635 bp, 18 predicted proteins | sample 14_EM_MG_FD_200267 | JGI IMG/M metagenome (GOLD analysis project Ga0307512, IMG submission 200267) | Populus trichocarpa ectomycorrhiza microbial communities from riparian zone in the Pacific Northwest, United States - 14_EM | ecosystem: Host-associated > Plants > Roots > Unclassified | place... | reverse complement strand
CCCCCCGTCTTCAGCTGGTAAAACCTGGCGGCCAGTCTCTTGTAGCTACCGACCACCGTCACATCCGGCTTCTGCTTGCTCGGAAGCTTGTATTTCTTCCTGGAGACCCGGCCTCCAGCCCCATTGGCGGGCTTCCGCCCACTTCTCGGAGATCACCCGCTTGAGATGCGCGAGGGATCTGGGGAGCGGCATCGGCTGCGCTTCCGTCCGGTCCGAGTGTCCTAGCCATTCCACCCCTCGGGCATCCGGCTCCTCTGCCGCGAGCTCGACCCACTCGTCGGCCTCCTCTTTCCCTGGGACGTCCTTGTGCGCCGAGCGGATCTCGACGCTGACGTCCGGCCTGGCTCTCCGTAGCGCCACGATGTGCTTTCTTGCCTGGAGCGCGCACATCTGGCCGGGGCCAGGCTCCTCTGAGGCCATGCGCTCGATGGCGGCCTGGGCGTCTGTGAAGATCGTGACCCTCTCTGGGGTCGTCTGTCACCTAGTGGCGGTTTCCAGCGCCCTGGCAAGAGCGGCGCACTCCGCATCGTAGGCTTCTTGGTTGTAGCCCATGTGGGTTGCTGCCCGTGTTACCACACCGCCGAGTATCCAGCGGCTCCGCTGTCCAGCTGTGGCCCGTCCGTGGACATGGTCAGCCCGGGCCGGAGCCTCTCCGCCTCCGCCTTGGCTTCAGCCTCTTCCTCCTGCAGTAGGTCCGCGTCGAAGGCCTCCAGTTCCTCCTACAGGACTGTGCTTTCCATCCTTCCCGAGTAGTTATCGAGGGCGTGCTCAAGCCGTTGACCAATGGTCGTTGGGACGCCCACTGCTTGTTACATCGATACGCATACTATGATATAGAGTAGTCTACGCATATCCTGACGATCTTGTCTCAACCCATCTTAGCACAAACACCCCTGTCCAGTAAAGGTGTCTTGGGCAATGGTGGTGTCGATTTTCTTCCGCAACACGCGTCAAACATCGGTCCTGCACTGTTGAACAGCTGCTGGAGCAGGGCAGTGTCCGTTATCGCTTCCTTGGTTCCGTCGACAGGATCACGGTACTCGGCTCCGATGCGTTCTTCTGGGCAAGGCTTGACGGTGTAGAGGTTACTTGAATGGACGGAGCGTTGGGTTTGCGAGCAGTTATGCCTTGTTGAGCTGGTTGGCCAGCATAAACCCACATCTCAGCTGGGTCCTCGAGACGGCGGAGCTTTTTCTAAACTGTATGGTTGGCTGAGATCCGGAGGAGGGCTCTTGCGCTTGGTAGAGGATGCGATGGCTCGCTGAAGGTTGGTTGTTTCCGTCTTGTCGCTTCTCGCTCTCGTGGAGTGGGCTGGAGAAGCCTCGGTCGGGCATCTTCTCTTCTCCGGTGATAATCTGCCATGCTTCCATCGTCTTAAGCACGGCCCCAACATCCATCTTCCATTCAATGGCTGGTGAGCATCAGACATTCGATGGTTCCCCTGTTGGGTTTGGAAAAATTCTTCTTCACGATGTTGATCGGGGAGGCTTGGTGTTGCGGCTGAAAGGAAGGATTTGGACAGGGGTGTTTTGTGCTAAGACGGGTTGAGACAAGATCGTCAGGACGTGCGTACAGGTATCTACATACCTAGTATGTAGATATGGTAAAGGCTGAGTATTGATAAGCGTTCAAGCCGGGCTCGTAACCTATCAAAGAGAATACATATATGGGTATACATATAGGTGGAGATGATAAGTTCGATGATACCTCTTGCCATGCGGAAGATGCCTTTATATGTAGGTACATGCTCGTCTCCGACTCCCTCCGAACTCGGGTGCCAAGGCATCTAGAGCCTTCTGGACGTCCTATCTTGACATGAAGGAGGTATGTATGTAGAGGATGTAGTCATGTGAGTATCTGTCCGTGTCTGCCCGTATGATAAATGGAGTGCTTTCTAGTGAGTGATGCACATGCGGGCTAAGCAGCCAGCTATGTACTTTAGAAAGGTGTGGTTAAGTGCAGACGTTCTCCACTCCGCGGTGGATACCTAAGTATGTACTAACATATGATGCACGTACTTCTGTAGTTACTCGCTCTACGCAAAAACGAATTGTGGAAGTAAATGATACATTTCCATTCTCTCTAGACGGACTAAGTTACTTATTTACAGGTGGTGATTCGTTTTTTCTTTTCTCTCGGTTAGGAGTGCAAACAATAACATTGTGTCCGGCGGGGCCAACCAGCGGGTGCGGAAGTGAGGTGGGTGGTGTGAGTTTCCATACTTTCTCTGGGGCTGGTGGTGGGAGGAAAATCGCTAGATAGTGAGGGAAACGTCGTCTCGTCGGTATCCAACCACTCATCCCAGAAATTCCCCAGGTCATCAAACCACACCCACTACTTACTCTCACTCCTCGCAACCTCGGAAACCCAACAAGCCTAAAAACAAATCTCCACTCAACTCCCAACTACCAACACAACCAAGATGTCGATGGTGCGCAACTCCCTCCTGCGGGCTTCCCGGCTTCGCCCGGCATCGGCTGCCGTCGTCCTTTCGCGCGGAAACAGCTCCTACGCCATCTCCAATGTCACGCTGGCCGACATTGAGAAGCGCTGGGAAGCCATGCCGCCGTCCGAGCAGGCCGAACTCTGGATGCAGCTGCGGGATCGCATGAAGGGCTCGTGGGGCGAATTGACTGCGCAGGAGAAGAAGGCTTGTATGTTCACACCAAAAAAAAAAAACCACTCACCCGACTCGGGGGGTTTCGCACCGTCTCTCTCGCTGACGCAAAACCCCCAAAAAATAACCAGCCTACTGGATCGCTTTCGGTCCTCACGGTCCCCGTGCCGCCCCTCCTCCCGGTGAAACCTCGAAGGTCATCCAGTACACCGCCATTGGTGTCGGTGTTTCGTTCGTGGCCTTCTATGCCATACGTCTTGGTGGCCGTCCAAGTCCCAAGACCATGAGCAAGGAGTGGCAAGAGGCTAGCAATGAGTACCTCAAGGAACAGAACGTCGAGCCCATCACTGGTGTTTCCTCCGAGGGCTACAAGGGTACCGGAATGGTCCAGAACAATTAGAGGAAAAAGCAAGCCACCAGAATTGAAGGGGCGATCGAGGCGGTGTGTGTTTTTCTTTTTTTTCTTCTTTCTCTATTGTTTCCACCTGTCACGATAGATGATGTCGAGGGAGGGGGGTGGGCGTTGTGCTTTAAGTCTGCGGACGTTGCAAAATTGGAGTGAAGGTTTGTTGGTTGACAATGTGTTGCGATTGAACGATCTTGTGTTGCAGCGGGGTTGCTGTGTGCGGGGGGGCTGGAGCGGGGTGTCGAATGTGTGTACAGATCAAACAAAATCGCAGTATCGTCGACATCAACCGCCAATCCTGTTGTCATATCCAATAGGAGCAAGTCAATCTCTAAAATGTTGACATTGGTGATTTGGAATGCGTCATGTGTGAGCAGTGAGTTGACACTCAACTCCCCTCCCTCGGCCTTCGGCAACAACGCCTTCGGGCAGTCCGTGTCTGGCTACGAGTGCGGACGAGCATCCAGGCATGAAGGTTAACAACACCCAGCCCACTCGACATCGATTGAGTCGAGGTTCGTTGTGGGTCCAGTGCTCTGGAAGAGATGTAGATAATGTAGAGTGAAAAGACCTGCCCATGTCATCCGAACTTTCCCTGTCCTACCTACTTTCTTTTCTCCAAGCGACACATCAATTGAATCAGCTTCGCCACACCACCACCACCACCACCACCCCACTCCACCACACTCCCTCACTATGGCGCGCGACAAGATCAAAAGAAAGCACCCCCAGGATGACGGCGACGGTGGGAACCCGTACAAGAAGCCAATGATCGCATGCCAGGGAACCCCGTCCGCCACCAGTGGCCCCGAAGCCGCTCCCACCTCAATCCAACCAGCAGATATCAAATCAGCCTTCGCAGCGTTCACCCAGGGTCTTTCAGTCCTGTTCTCCCCCTCCGTTTCGATCGAGAACCTCACGGCCACCCTCGGCCCCGAAAAAGCCAACCTCCTCGTCGCCCTCAATGCCATGAGGGCGGCGGGGGAGTTCACCTTCCTCTCCTGCGCCTCGCCGGCCACTGACGCGGACGAAGAGTGGCCGCCGCCGCTGCCGCCGGTCCATAACCCGGACCTCCTCAAGCAGATCTTCACGCACGTGTCTTCGATCCGGGGCGAGCACGCCTCGATGCCCGGCGTCGAGAGCGCACACTACGAGCGGCTCGAGTTCCTCGGCGACGCCTATCTGCAGTCGATCGCGTCGTCGGTGCTGTACACGCGCTTCCCCGAGTACCGCGAGGGCCCGCTGTCGGAGATGCGGCAGCTGCTGGTGTCCAACAAGCCGCTGGCGGAGTTCGCGCGTGCGTACGGCTTCTCCGAGCGCCTGCGCACGAACCTGGTCGAGGACAAGAACAAGATCAAGATCGTCGCTGATTGCTTCGAGGCCTACATCGGCGGCGTCGTGCTCGACTCCGAGGGCGGCCCCGACGTCGGCTACAGGACCGCTAGGGTCTGGCTCGAGAGACTATTTGAACCGAAGCTCAAGGAGATGGCCGTCGAGAGAGCCAAGGTTTCTCCCGTCGACAAGATGGCGAAACAGAGCCTCAATGCGCTGGCTGGCGGGAACAAGGCCCAACTCACCTACAGGTGGACCGGAGGCGGCGGCGGCAACAACGGCGGCTTTTGGATCACGGTTATGATCAATGGCTGGGGGTTCAAGGACAGAGTCATCGGGAAGGGGTGGGGCGCGAATAAGTCGTACGTATTCCTCATCACATAGCTTCTCCTCCCCCCTAAACTAGACTGCGGACTGATCCCAACTATGCAGAGACGCGGAACTGAGAGCGGCAATGAACGCTCTCGCCGATACGGCGCTGACGGAAGAGATCGAGGCGATAAAGCTGAAGACCCTAGGCCCGAAACCACCGCCAAGGGAAAAAGGGCCAAAGGTCAAGGCGCCAAAGGATAAGGCGAAAACGAAGGTGTAAGGGGCTTGTGTACGGGGCGGAGGGTGCGAAGGTTCATTTGATTGGCAAGATGGCATACTAAACATGGCGTTATTATTTGAAGGCACAGATTGGCGCGTAGGTCTATCTAATCTGCTTTGTGCAATGGGTATGTGGCGTGGGGCGTGTCGTCCCTTTGTTCAAGGCTTGCCCGAGCCGCTGGCCGAAACACTCCCCAAGGACAAGACCCAGTAAATATTCTACTCTCTGATATCTACCATCACCTAGTACGGTCAGGCTTACAGGGCTGCCCCGTTCCAGAGGTGTCGGACGTAGGCCCAGACTTCAATTAGGTATATATGGATAGACTTTGGAGACGCATGAAGGTGGTAAATTGGTGGATGGCTGACCGGATGGAGACCCGAGTCGAATCACTGAACATCACAAAATCATTGGTATGCAAGAACACTAGCCGGTGAAATTCAATTTCCCAAGCAATTTTCACCACGAAACACTGGATCACACTAGCAATTTTTTTTTGAGTATTATCATTGCGAGCGAGAACAAGTCTAGATCTTGATCGCCGCATCGAACGCCTTCTGCTTCTTGGCTATATTGGTAGTCAGTATTCATGCCCAACATCATACAGTAGCAGTCGAACTTGCCAGTGCGGTCGTTGGCCTTGCGACCCATGATACCTCCACCCCAGTGCCGTCGGTGCTCCTCGTACTTCTCGTTGTATCCCTCCTTGACAGCGGAGATGAGCTTGGTGAGGTCGCTCTTGTCCTCGGAGCGGACCTCGGTAAATGCGAGGACAGCAGCGGTCTAAAAACGTTAGGTAAGTGGCAAACCCGGAAAACCAAACCGTAGGTAACACACCTTCTTGTGAACGGCAGTTCCAAGACGAGCCTTGCCCTTGATGATGCAGTAAGGCACACCCATCTTGCGGCAAAGAGCGGGCAAGAAGATCACCAACTCAATGGGATCAACGTCGTTGGCAATGAGAACGAGGGATGCCTTCTGGTTCTCGATCAGACCGACGACGTGGTTGAGACCGTACTTGACCGTGTACGGCTTCTTGGACACGTCCTCCTTCTTCTTTCCGTCCTTGATGGCCTCAGCTTCCTTGACAAGACGCGACTTCTTCTGCTCCTTGGTCTCGGGGCGGTACTTGTCCACCAGGCGGAAGGTCTGGGTGGCAAGGTTCTTGTCGGCAGTGTTCTGAAACTGAGCGATCGCCGGAGGAACCTTCAAGCGCATGTGGAGGATCTTCTTCTGGCGCTGTAGGCGGACATACTCGGGCCACTTCACAAAGCGCGAGAGGTTGCGCTTGGGCTGGATATCCTGACCGATACCGAAGTTACGGGGACGCTTCTCGATGAGGGGGTTCTGCTAATGGATTACATCACGTCAGTAACGAGATACCTGAGCGGGGAATAGGGAGATATCCAACTAACCTTGGGCTTCTTGGAAGCACCAGCCTTGCCCTGGGGGAAAGGGGCTGGAGCGGCCTTCTTCTTGGCGGGCTATTGGTCATTGAGAGATTTTGAATCAGCGAAATGTTTCTTTTCAACAGATACAAAATCAGCTCTACAGTCTCGCAGCCATTGAAGCACATGAGACATCAGCCCTACTACAACAATGCAGAGCCCGCCGTACTTCTACGGAGGGGCACAAATGTATGTAGATTTATAGTGTGCGTATCTTCCATCCAGTGGTACCGAAGTAGACACATGAATTGCGCAAGATGCAATCAAGTAGATCCGAAAAGTGGTCGGCAAATCGATTTGATTCTCGCACAGTTCAAGATCATCTTAACATCATCCATCATTCCTCGCGATCTTCCAGCCGCTTGTTTCTCGATTGAGCGACTTCGACTGGGAGCTGAGGGGCTGCAGTGTTCATATTGTCGCTGTGGCCGTGCGAGCGTGTAGGGCAGGTAAAGGAGGTAGTACCATCTTGAAGTTTGTCGGATGAAGTAAACGTTCGTTTGTCGTGAGGGTCCTGGGTGTTGGGCGAAATTATCGAGCCGTCGTGAACTTCTCTCGTGAAGTGAAGCACTAAATTGAGGGTTGTGTGTGGTCCACGGGAGGTGGGGGTGTGGACTGCTCTGTGCTAGGGGTCTTGCCCTACCTACCCACAGTGCTTAGTGCCGGGAGGCTTGTGCTGTATCGAGGGGCCGTCGGGGATTCGAATGCCAAGACGCTGGTTGATATTTGCTTTTTTATTTTATTTTTTTATTTTCAGAGGGAAGGGAGGCAAATCTATGGAGAGCTGATGCTCAACTTTTTCATGACAGCTCTGCCAGAACCGACAAGAAATACCAAGTTACAACCCATTGGTCAAGCGAGAAATGTCTGCCATCGAAAATCAAGAGACAGCAAGCGAGTCACCAGCAAAGAAGAGGTTGAGTCTTGCGCTTTGGAAAAATAGCGGAACATGGAGATTTGCGACTCGCCTGGAGGAGGATGAACAAAAGGAAGTGGACTGTCTGCAAAAGATAAGGGAGGATATATCTACATGATTTGGAGCAAGAGCTGTAAGAGGGAAGTGAGAGTGGAAGGGAAGACGGTTGTGGATGAGAATTCTGATCGGGAGGAGTTAGATTCTGGTTTTTGAAATTACATATTTATGCATTATATTTAATTCTAGAGCTGGCCTTTTTGAGACTTCTACTCTGGTAGCTGCAATTGGATAGAGCTGAGGATGGATTCAAACTCTTACTGGTGAAAAATCAGGAGTTACGGCGATTCAAGAACAGTAACGTAGTAGCGCAGAAGTGAAGGCGAATCAGTCCTTGAGGTGTGATTCACGGCTAGCCATTTTGAGTGCCCCCCCCATGTTAAGGTAATGTAGAGTACCTATGTACTCGGATGTTTCAGCCCTCAACAACCACAATAAAATCGGTCCGAACCTCCAATTGTTTGTCTATATGCCTGTTTGCAGCAAAACGTGCCGGCCGGCAGCAACGGCCACGGGCTGTCAGTCCCAGAAAATAGAGCCTCGAAACAGCCATCGCCTCATACTAGATTCTCACTCCTGCGAAGAGTGAGTGCACCAATGGCGAAACTAAGACTTTATCCGACGCTCATGAGAACGATATCTATGGCCCTGACAATCGCGGAAGGGGAAGCTCCGGAGGAGTGGTGCTTGCATATGCATAGGGCTACCCGACACGACTTGACCTACTACGAAGTATATATGGCATGTTGTTGTTAAAGACCAAGAACCGCGGAATCTTGAATGTGCTAACTATTTCTTTCACCTGATGCTTGATCCACTGACGGCAGCTATTAGACGGGATCGGCACGGAAATCTGCTCGGTCCGAATCTCGATCCTATTGGGAAGAATTGGTGCAAACCGATTCTACCATGACATCCAGCGTTATCGGCGATGGACAATGAGCCCCTTTACAATGCCGCGCATTCAACGATTCCTAGATCATCCGCGAGTACTTTCAAGGATTGAAGCAAACGATTAGAGTTGAAGATCAAGCCCCATGGCATCTAGGTTATAATATGGATGAGAAAGTATTCTTTCTTGGCATCGTACAGCGTTCTGTCAGAGTGCTTGTCAAAGCGTCAGAGAAAATAGAATCCCCTCGGCAACCAGGAAAGCAAGAAATAATCACAGCCTTCGGAGCTGTCTTTGTCTTCATGTCAGTAATGGTTCGGCTGCATTCACCCGAGTCTATCGCCCAGTGTTCTCCCACTCTTCAGCCAATGAAGGCTGCACACGGGTGATGAATAAACCAAAGATATTCTCAACCATCCGTCTACACTCACCCGTGGACAGGTTGTAGTTGCGGTGGTTGTTGTGGTGGTGATGGGATAGCACAGAGCACTGCTTAAAGCAGCTAGCCTTGAATCACACACCTCGAGGAGTGATTCATTTCCAGGTTTGATTCACTTCCTGCGCTATGTCAATCGTGCCAAGCAACGCTAGTAGCACATTAAGTGGCGCTAAGCCTCTTAGTGGTTAGTCTGTGAATGAACAACCACCAGTTATGAACCCGGACCGTTGTACCTTCAACCACCAATATCGATACGTTCCTCGATATTCCAGAACTCTCCACTCGAAAATCCCTTGGTCGAGCTTTGATTCGCGAGCATTCCAACCACATAGCCATGCACGTCCAAGTTCAACAAAGATATTTGGTATCAGTGGAAACACGGTGTCATTAAGAAGCTAGACGGGACCATTTATGAATGGAAGCGCGATATCAGATCCGCCCTCAGGATAGTACAAGCCTTCGACATTGACACCGGAGAAAAAGAGCAGCAACCATCAGTGGGAAACATCACGGCTGCCAGAACAGCGCTTGACAGCTACCAGAAACGACGCACTATGGCTGCACGCCTGCTGATTTACACCTGTATGCCCAATATTCAGCCACGCGCGCGACCTTGAGAATTTCAGGGAGATCTGGGAGACCTTGCTCAGACGGCTCGATTTCACGGCCTAGCAAACCAGAAGGGCAGCTATTCTTACCAAGTTCCTCAATGCCCGTCCTACTTCGGGAGAGAATATCGGTGCGTATATTGCACAACTGCAAGACTGCCAAACCCAACTTTTTAGCACGGATGAAGCTATATCGGACGACCTGACGAAGTCATAGAGGGCTTGGGTGGGCCGCTGGGTAGTGGATCCGTAACAGGTACTGCAAACAAGAGGAGGAAAGGGCGTGTGGTGTAGAGTTTATCGCCTAGATACTTAGGAAGGCAGCATGTGATGAGAGAAACAAAAAGACTAATGTCTCTCACAGCCGGAAAATATTACAGTCGTACACAGATATATATACTGTATCAAAGCAGATATCGGTCATATCAAGATACCTAACAAACAAAACACCAAACACCACATGCCGCATACACCACCATTAATATGCCATCCAGTTTTATTTACATACAATGAGTGTGTGTTGCGTGCAGTAGAGTTGAAAAGGGAACGAAACGGCCGAAACAACACATAGAGAAACAACCAGTTCATGCGCCTCGTTTACCGCCATTCGTCATAAGAGTGACCTTCTTGAACTTCTTCCTCTGGCCCTTTCCATGGCTTGGTGCACGTCCACCGGAACCACTGCCACCGCCGTTGCTCACTGCCTCCTCCATCTCTATCTGCACCGACATTTCTTCTTCCAACATCAATTCTTTCTCCCAATCCGGCAACCATCCGCTGTTGTCTTCAGCACGGTGGTGTACCGGCTCTTCTTGTGAAACGGCGATGACTGGAGTGCCCCAGACAGTTCGCTGCTGCGGGGCAGTTACGGATGAATCGGTAGCCTGCGAGGGAGAGGTTCCTGCAACGGTCTCGCTATCGACGGACTCGGAGTGACCTAAAGCCACAAAGTCCTCGTCTTTGAGGTTTCCCTTGAGGAAGCTTGCAGACTCTCGTCTGCGGTGTCTAAGCGCAGACCATCTTTCGTCTTCCTCAAGCTTCTCAGCTCGAATCCTGTCACGCTCCTCTCTGGTTTCCTTCTCCCGCTTCCTCTTTCTGCGCCGTTCAATATCACCCTTGAACTTCTCCAGAGTCTCCGGTGGCACAATGTCGGTCCAATCGCACTCGAGGAAGGTAACCTCGCATCCGTATGGAAGATGTGCGAGATATCTGGCTCGCTTGCGGAGGTCGTCATCTACCGTGTGGCCAGTACTAACGTTCTCAACCCGAGGCAAGATCGTCGCGGGGAAGTTGGCGAAGGAGCCAAATGTCACCTTCAAGATTCGGATGTCAAGTGGTGAAAGGTAGTGGTGTAGCAAGGCCTGGTAGAAGAAATATGGAGAACCATCGGATGCACCTACACCCGCTCGCTGGCGTGGGTCCTCGTACCCGATCAGAGACGAAGACAGTTCGGCAGCGGAAACAGAACTGTCGTCATTCGGCGGTCCAGGTTTCGGCGTGTGGGAAGATGACGAGTGACCGGAGCGAGCCTCGTGCATCACGTGGTACATAAGGGGTACGTCGGTGGCTTCTTCCGAGAACACTATTGGTGGCCGTTTTTCTTTCTCTTTCTCCTTCTCCGTTTGCGGGACGATCGACGGCGGTGGGTTTCCGATGCCGGCCAGCCCTTCCATCTGTCCGCGAATCGTTTCGATCGCCTTTCTCGCCCATAGTCCGTCCTCCCCAAATAGCAGTTCATCCTCCAGTTGCATCTGTTGAAGCTCCACGATTTCGCGTTTGAACTGCTCCATCATGTAATCCTCCGACCCTTTCATGATTCTGGCATAGTCCATGACCTCCGCAGCAAAATGCCATGGGATTTCGTCTAGTGCAGATGGTGGATCGGCGCCATCCCTAGGCAAGGCGAGAGTGCTGCCGGGCTTCCTCATAACCAACCGGAGCACGACATCGTCCCCTTCTTTGGGGGGGTCTGTCTGCTGACCTGTAATAAATCGCACCGAGCGAATGTCGGTCATGTATACGCTATCCGTACAGATCACACATCTCCTGTATCGTGGCTTGCTGATCTGTGGCTTGTTACCGTCGGTGGAAGCCATATATCTATCCAGGCAAGGCAGACAAAATATATGGCCGCATTTTGCCATGCGTGGAGCTACGGGCGTCGAGAGGCAGATGGGACAATTCGGACATTGAGTCAATGCGGATGCGAGGATTTGGAGGATATGGTCCCAAGGCAAATGGACGTCCGAGTCGATACATTGAGCTCTGTAGTCACCATGGGGATTGACAATGAAACGATAGTTGGCGTTTACATAGCTGCAGCCAATCAGCACCTGCCGGAACCGATCGAGTAGATCATTCCAATTCGCTTACCGAGCTTTGTCGACAGCATGGTAACCAGAGCCCAACCCCCAAGTTGGATTTCTCCGTTGATTGCGTGGACGGAATTCACCGTAGGCACGTGGGTGAGGGGCTGAATAATCCCAATTGATCGCGATAGAAGTTCCCTTACGAGTGCTCGACAACGTCGGCGCCTTGTTGCAGCCGCCTAGGTTTCAGCTCCGTACATGTAGAAAGCAGCAAAGAGTAGAGCGGAGAGAAGTGCATACCTCGTCATAGCCGCCGTAATTGTAATTGTGCTCCTCCGATGTAAGAGAATCGGGCTTGCGGTGATTCCGATGGCCTTTGCGTGATGCTTGGTTGTTCCGGGGCATGCCATTGCGAGCCCCTGAACCAGCTCCGAAATTTCCTCCGCTCCCTCCGCCGGCGCGCCTCGAGGGCTCACCTCCAACAACACTGCCCGGAGGCTGCGGCGCCAGTTGCGATGAAGGAGCACCAGCACTGTTGCTTCCAGGCTTCCCGGGGATGTTGGGGGTGGACGCGGTGCTAGACGACATGACCCTCGGAAGTGGCGGGAAGGTAGGGTGGACTTGATGGGGTTTTAGCTCGGACCGACAGACCGAGGACAAAATATAAGCGGTATCGATACCTATTGGAATTCTCTGATCGGAAGGCGGTGGCGGGAATACTCCCTGAGGTCAAGACCACGAAGGTCAGGTCTGGGAAAGAGATCTCGGAAGACTGGGTTTCGCGGGGCAACTCTACGACTATTACTCATAGAAGCATACCATCTTTCCGTGTCAACATCTATGCATCAGAACTCTTGATAACAGAATAAGTAAGACCTTTAGCATATCGAAGCGTGTCGCCAGGCTGTTCAGAGGTTGTTATGTATTTTTTCGGGCCGTTGCCCGGTTTGACGGCGTCATAGTCCGTGATTCGCTTGCTATAAGTGAACTCCCTGGGTCACGCCAGGTGAAACAGGATAAAGAACCAAAAAAAAGGACGGATAGGGTCATTGGGGTCAGGATGTTCTGGTACCACCTCCGGCTGTAGATTTGTTACAATTCAAATCGTGGCGGAAAACACATGAAGGAATTCGCATTGACATTCTTACTAACTATTCCTCAATGCTGAACGTCCCGGTCTCATGATCCTGTCCGAATATGTTCGCCTGTGGAGGAGCATTCAGGCTGTCTCGGAGATCTAACTAGGCTCATCCGGCCCTGATCCTGGTACACAAGCAATCGCATTGAGTGCCATGGAGTCTGAATATCGTATGCGTTGAGGTGGTATCTATGTACATCGCTTACTCTACTTCAAAAGAGATATGATATACTGGCTTAGCTCGACATACGCCCGCTCGAAATCGTCATTGACCACCACCTTGTCATGAACACCGGACTGCTCCGCAAACTCCAGTTCCTTGATTGCCTGGTCCAATCTCTTCTGCACAGCATCCTCAGACTCCGTTCCCCGTCCCCTCAGGCGCTTCTCAAGCTCCTGGGCCGAAGGAGGCTTAACGAAAATGAACTTGGCATTGAGGTCGGACTTTTTGACTTGCTTGACGCCCTGTTGCTGCCATTAGCTTCGATCCTCGCTATCCGAAACAGGATATCGCGACAGGCTGTGGAGCCAGGCTGTGGGGCTAGGATACATCGGCTGAATTGGAATGGCTGCGGGGAACCAACCTCCATCTCGATGTCCAGGATGCAGGCGCGGCCCTTGGAAGTGACGTCTCTCACTGCTGCAAAAGAAGTTCCGTAGCTACGGCCAGCAAAGGTTGCATGCTCGATGAATGCATGCTTGTTGATCAGTTCCTCAAACCCTTCAGGGGTAGTGAAGTGATACTCGATGCCGTCCCTCTCGCCAGCCCTGGGCGGACGTGTGGTGTCTTTTTGCCACTAGTCAATAAACCAGCGATAATGGCGGTGTACAAATAGGGAGGACCCACGGGAGACCGAGAAACCAAATGATTCGGGATGGTCCGCGAAAAGTCGTTTCAACAGAGTCGATTTGCCAGTGCCGGAAGGCCCCGAAAGGACAATCACGGGAGGTGGTACTGCTGTGGACGGTTAGCCGACGTCTGCCCGTCGCTTTGCTGCGGGCACGAGATAGCGACGCACTCGGAGCCATGTATTTGTGAGTCGCTGCGTATACGAGACGTTTGGTGGGTCACTGTGGCAGTTGACAAGAAAGGCGGGATAGTGTTGAGGTGTTGCCCAACCTGCCGCATGCGCGTGGAGCAGAGCTTCTTTCCATCGCTTGAGTCCGATCCCTGCATGCGCCCGCCAATCCACTAGTCTAGATATCCTATTCCGCCGCACTGTCACAGACCGCGTTTCCTCGGGATATACATGTAGACGCGCTCCTTCCAACCCGCACGTCCTGCTGATGCGCCAAAGTCGAAATGCCGCCAAACACCTGTGGTAGCGGTGCTAAAAACTCGCCCATCCTGATTTCCGATGATGACGACGATGAGTACCTTCCGCCTGTCAGCACTAGATCTCCCAGGAATTCCCGGCGACAGCAATCAATCGTTACTCCGGCAAAACTCCGTCCCACAATTGAAGCCGCCGCTCCAAATCCCACATTCCTCGCCCTCATGCCCGTGCAAGCAGCTACTTCCCCTCCACGCAACAATAGACTCCCATTGACCCTATTTTTTGGATCGCCAACCCGTGAGCCGTCACGCCAGCCGTCAATAAGCTCGTTCCTCGTGCCACCGTCGATGTCCACATCATTTGCACGCAGCCCGCAGATGCCCTCTCTCAAACAGCTCAACAATGAAGGTCCAATCGCGCCGGCTCCTGATTCCTTCGAGTACAGGAGCCCTTCGCCGATTCTTCGCCCCGATATCTCGGATATTGGACATAGCGTCTCAAATGCCACCCCGGCAACGGAGGGAGATGCCAGCAGTCGTGCAGAGGGGAACCTCTACGCTGCAGGAAACACATATGTTGTCAGCTATCCATCCGGCAAAAGCGCACCAAGGGCCATGGCGCCGGATATTGTGTCGAGATTCAGGGCTGTCCGCAGCGACACCGCATCGACATCACGTGCGATGACAATGGCACCTCACCATGACCCCGGGTCTCAATCCAATGGACTCGGCCGTGAGCCGATGGCCCCGCCGAGTAAACGAGTACCGTCGACCGCACAGCAATCGGCTCCAATGACCTTCGTCCAATCCACGGAAACGTACCATTCGGCTGTACAAAGCATGCCGCCGATGGCATCAGTCAGTGAAAGACAACCATCCATGGGAAAGAGAGCAAGTGCGTTGGAATGTCCCCTCACCTACAGTACGCAGGAGCGCTCACCAATAGCAGCTCCAATATACCCGGAGCCTGGCACTCCACTGCGCTTCGAAGCCAATGGACAAAAGCTCCCGAGAAATGTTGTGCCGGCACCGATGCAACAGCATCAATTGTCGATGGTAACCCAGCCCGCATTTGTTGCAAACTCTAGAGCAGTTGACTTGCAGTTCCCTAAGCCTCCTGGAGATCGGTTCTGTGTTGTGGTTTCAGCCTCGCGGGAAACAGATACACACACAACTCAGGGCTCCTGCCCCCAATCCTCGTTCTTCCAGGAAACATCCTGCAAGAGCTGCAGCCAAACCTTTCTGGTCCCAGCAACTCCAACAGGACCCAGCAACTCTGTTAACCACCAATTGTGCTCAGTCTGCAACAAACACACCGTCATGGATAACCAGATAACTCCGGCGAGTACTGGTAAGCGCAAGAGGTCTCCATCTCCAGAGTAAGAGCACCCTCATCTGTTACTGCTGCTGTTGCACTGTACTGACGGCCCACACAGGGCCTCCGTTGCTGTGAAACTAGAGTGTCCAGAATTACTGGAAAGTGAAAATGGGGTATGTCTTCCTATCAATGGGCTTTTACGTACGGCTGACATCGTCTTAGGATGTAAGCCTCACTGAACAAGCGGGTCAATCCACGGCTAGTACGACGACCACGGACTGGGGCAAGAGACTGTACACGCCAAGTTCAATGGCGCAGGGTGGAGGCTACGGTCTCAAGTCCGTCGCTGATGCTCTAATCACCCCAGAGGATGAGGTACGGCGCCGTAATGCGCGCATCAGAAAGGCGGAATACAGAAAGAAAATGGCTGAACATAGGACGAAAAAGGAAACACCTACTTCGGCGCCAATGACGTCCACAACCGCAGCTCTAGAGGGACCAGGCGAGCGACGAACCATCGCCGCTGGCTCTCGTCAGCACTGCGAGTTGCATGGTGTTGTTGATTGTGACGGCGAGAATTGCGTCGATGTTTTTTTCGTACCACACGACCCGATCATGGATGTCGCCGACAACATACCGCCATCTCAAGCGCGCAGTGCACCCGACGTCGATCCAGTCGCACCCGACGTTGAGCCAGTCGAACCTTATAATTGCGCCGAGATGAGGGAGCTTCGTCAACTAGAACTGCAATTGGCGCTCATTACAAGGACTAGAACCATGCGGCGGCCTTATCTTGGTCTTGATATCGATCCCTCAGAGTACTCGCGCGAATGGACCGCTTCCGGTGAGTCCCCAGTCTCATGTATTTGGTGTTGATGATTAACGGAGGACCAGAAGGACACATCATTCTTCATGTCGACTTCACTAAAACTGAAGCCGAGATTGTTCGCTCTGTGATGGCAAGAGACGAGGGTCGACTCCCTGGTATGGATGTCTTCCAAGAGATTGGACATCGTGCCCTCACGGCCCAGTGGCACGGTCACTTCGCTCCTTCCGCGTGGCCTCTCCCGGGTAGGGAACAAGAAGACGTGCAAAATTTCGTCAGGGATTGCTACTGGGCGGTGCAGAACGATATGACGTTCCCATCCACCGATCGTGTCATCCAGCTTTCGCACACAGCTCCCTACACACCCGGGTTATCATCACTTCGTCTCCTCCGCCAGTTGGGCATTGGAACTCCTAGCGCCAGGAACCGCCGCCATCAGACCAGGTTAATGGAGACGATCGTTAGAGACAACATGGGCCCATGGAGGATCTTCGAGGGAGGCAGCTCTGACGTCGTCGATATTAGCTGGTCGCCAGACGGCAGAACTTTTGCTCTGTGTTGTAAGTGTTGTCATGTCACATTTGTCTGTTCAGTGATCTGACTTAATAGCAGGCTGTACGCACAGTGACGAATACAATAAGCCCGGAAACCTAATGCTTGGCTTACTGGCGCGAGACCAAATTCGCATGCTTGATGGGCATAAAACGCTTCGAATGAGTCAGGCGCCAGAGTTGGATCCGTATCTCCATTCAACAGTGACATCTGTCACGCACTCAACAGATGGAAGATATCTTTTCTCCGGAAGTTATGATCAGACAGTTAAGACTTGGCTCGGAGAGGATGGTGACTTCATCGGATCGCTGGGGGTTGGGAGCGAGGTGCTTCGCTTGGCCGTAAGTCCTCTACACGATGGAGTGCTCGCTGCTGGCCTGCTGGATGGCAACGTTAATATTCTCGGCGTTAACGACGGCGGTGGTTGTTACACGCGCCATGTATTTGCCCCGTCCAGAAAGAACCTTGAGGCTGTTGCTGTGAGCTGGCACGGCAGGGTCAGACCAGACTGGCTCGTCGTGGGATACGACAATAAGAGGGGGCACAAGATTGGCGACTTGGTGATTTTCGATGCCCGTGCAATGTCGACAGTGGGGAATATCATGCCCGGAGCCACCAGGCAATTCGACATATTCGTCCACGAACAGGGAGACTTTGTTACCGGTGGAGTGGCGAACAGTCGGACCACGGGCGTTCGGACGCAGGTCCGGGTCTGGGACTTCGCCGAAAGGCGACCCCGCCCGGCTTTGGGGTTCGACAGTCAACAGGAGGACATCAACGTGGTAACCATGTCGTAAGTCGCTTATTTCTGATTATGCTACGCTGCCATCGTATTGATGACTTTACAGGCCTTGCAAAACCTATGTGACTTCGTCGGGAACTGATAGGACTACGATAGTCTGGGACTGTCGTTTCCCGGGGAAAATCCTCCATACGCTGAGCCATGGCACTGCGCTCCCAGCCGGAGGTGGTGACGATGCTGGTGTGAACGTCGCTCTATGGACACCCGGCAGGGATCGTTTCTACACCGGAGCCTCTGATGGAGTCATCAAACTATGGGACATCCGGCGTGGCGACCCATTCGTCAATAACCTTGCTACCTTGGACGGCCATATCATGTCTGCAGCTTTCTCGCCATCATTCGACTCGCTCATGGTTGGTGTAAGCTCGGGCTCGGCGACCCTGTTCTCACCTAGGGGCAATCGCGGCATCCCGCCAGCCGAATTCAATGAGTATACCGATCAAGTGGCGGTACCTGGTGGCGGCGGTGGCAATGGCACTGGCGCTGATGGCACGTCTACCGTGCAGGTGTCCGTCAACTCCGGGAAATGATGATAGAGGATGGTATTGCGCACACCACTGGCTAGATTTTCTTCCCTTACCTTGTCCATTCATACTTTTTTTTTTTGCTAGTTTGGGGTACCGGAGTTTGGGGGTTGCAGCACATGAGTTTGGCGATGTGAGTTTAGCCATTTGATGGCTTTGAATACGGTATACTCTGGGTTTTTCCTTCCTCCTATAACAGCTATCCCTTCGATCGTAATTTTAGCTCTAGAGTTCCATTTGGGTATCGCAAGGTCAGTCCCAACGCTCTAGCCAAACTTTCACCCTATTGAAGTCCCCGAAGTAATGATAGAATTGAAGTTCAGTATCTCAAGAAGCTCTGGGCCAAATTTTGAGTGAGTCGAACATGGTATGGCGGTATATAACTTGACTGAAGGTGGAGTGTGCGCCTGGATGATCACCAACCAACGAGGCCGAGATCCACCCGCAACTCAATCAAAAAGATCACATATGCCTCGCTCTCTTGGAGGACGGGGATTTGATAGACGGCAATCCACCTGCGCCCCCGATCCGAGAAAGGAAAAGCGGCCACGAAAAAAAGATAGGGTCACGGACTATCACTCGG
>Ga0307512_10003392_pt1 | contig 18639 bp, 21 predicted proteins | sample 14_EM_MG_FD_200267 | JGI IMG/M metagenome (GOLD analysis project Ga0307512, IMG submission 200267) | Populus trichocarpa ectomycorrhiza microbial communities from riparian zone in the Pacific Northwest, United States - 14_EM | ecosystem: Host-associated > Plants > Roots > Unclassified | place... | reverse complement strand
GATCACGGCCTCCCAGTGCATCTCCAAACTCGATCGATCACGGCCTCCAAGTGCATCTCTCAGTTCACTCGATCTCGGCCTCCAAGTGCATCTCCAAACTGGCTCGATCATGGCCCCCAGTGTATCTCTGAGTTCACTCAATCGCGGTCTCCAATTGCATCTCCAAACTCGCTGGATCACGGCCTCAAAGTGCATCTCTGAGTTCACTCGACCTCGGCCTCCAAGTGCATCTCCAAACTCACTCGGTCACGGCCTCCCAGTGCATCTCTGAGTTCACTCAATCGTCAATTTCAGGCGCACCTCGAATTGCTCTCAAGCACCGTCTGCAGCCAGTCCAGATATACCGTGTGTAGATTGGTAGCTATATAGATACATAGATACATAGATGAGAATACAACCTGAATACATGAGTTTTGGAAATCGTTGCACGATTAGTAGTAGCTATGAGTTCCAGGCGCACCAGCAGCGTTCCCAAAGAAAATGTTGTTTTTCCCAGAATGCTCTGCTGTGATTCGAGGTGCTCCCAGACGCTCCCAGGTTTGTCGCCGGCGCTCCCAGGTGCTCTGCAATGCAACGCGACACGTCGCCTGGGCGACGGGAAGCGTGTGATTCTCCGTCAGAGGGTACGAGGTTCCGTCAGAGCCGTCAGAGCCGTCCGGAACACCCGGGTGTTTCAGACGGAAACTGGGGTTGTTGCTGATGCTCTCCATAGAGAAATGCGATCAAGCAGTGATGGACTTCCGGGCGGCCACTGACGTCAGGAAGTTTCCGCCCAGAATAGACGGAGGAGAAAGAGCCGGCGGGCAACGGGCTGAGCAATGAATGCCGGCGGGCTACGGGCGGAGGAATAAGAGCCTGCGTGCTCTCCTTGATTTCATCTTTCTTTCTTTCTCTCCTTGTATTCTATGCTGACCAGCTTGTCAGACGCCCTCTTTCTCTCTTTCTGTCTATCTTTCTTTCATTCTTTCTTGCTTTAGTATATCAAAAGGGGACGATGGGCAGCAGGAGGGGAGCTCCGCCATCTCGCCGGCCAGCCCGGAGGTGGAGGGGACTAAGGGACTGTCATACTCTAAGTAGAGTGAATACAGTATGATTAAAACAAAAACAAAAAATTGCGCTCAGTCCAGGCCATATCCCCGTTTGGCCTTTTAGTCATGTAAGTCAAGAAGGTATAGTAAAAAAGTCAAGGAAATATAGCGAACGGTCAATCGTCGCACATGAACCTCTTGTGGCCCCATTGAAACCTCCCAGACTGGAGTACTATGGCTTCGCCGGGTATGAGACAGCCATCCAGGAAAATGTACAAAGTGATAGTAGTATCCATCCCGATACCATATCAATTACAAGTGCTTGGTTTATTCTCCTAACGTAGGTTACCCTGCCATGCAACACGACCGGGCGATGCAACACCCGCCCGCTCCCACTCCCTGCCTTCTCTAGCCCAATCAAAAAAACCCGGAAGGGTTAGAACAAACAAGGAGCCATATACAGATGCTTTAGAATGATATGGGAGGGAACTAACTTTATTGAACCAAAAGAAAAGTCATAACTCATGAGCAAACCAAAAAAAGCCTCGAAATTTCCCTACCTCCCCCTCCTCACAACAATCGCATCTTCCAGCTCTGAGTCCCCACCACTCTCAGACTCACTTAAAACAATCTCATCATCATTCTCTTCCTCTTCCGCATTCTCATCCCACTCCTCTTCTTCTGTACTGTCTATGCTGGGCGAGGGAGAGGCCGCTTGTTTGCCTTTTTTGCTCCCTTTGGATTTCGACTTTTTTGCCTCCTTCTCTTTTCTCAAGCGTACTATGTCTGTGTTGTCTATCAGACGAGCTCTAGTAAGCATGTGGCGATCTTGCACATGGTTCCTGGGCATGTCAAGGACCTGGGAGCGAAGTAGTTTGTGCCTGAAGACCTCAATACCAAGTTCAGCATGCACCCTCTCTCCAGACTTCGAGATTTTTTCAATGCTTCGCTTGATGCGCTGGGAGCGAAGAGAGTTTGAGTCTATAAGACCATGAGCCTCCCTTCCAATCCTGCTAGCCTGGCAGCAGGTCTTCGGGGTGGATGGCTGGGGGGCCAAAGAGGGGGGCGGAGTTGGCCGAGTGATATTTCGTGATGGTTCATCGAGAACTTTTCTAGAGTTCAAAGGAGATAGACCACAGGCCTCAAAGGCACGGAGGATCGAGTTTACATTGTAGGTAAGCTTGCGTGCTGACACCAGGAGCCTGGCGGCATTCGTTAGGCTACAGCAATCCAGTATCAAGAATTTCGAGAGGGGGGAGCTTACTTGTAGAACTCCCCTCTTTTAATCGATGTGAGTCCATGACTAGTCAGCTTGTCAAGCTCTGCACTGTAATGGCGTTGCAGGGTGGCAAAGAGGCCCACATCGAGGGGCTGGAGGAGGTGGCTGCTGTGGGAGGGCAGGCAAAGGACAACTATGTTGTGCTCCACAGCATAGAGGAGGAACACAATGCTAACATGAGAACCATGGCCATCCAAAATAAGGAGACGCGTAGCCCCATTTGCACTATGAGTGTGACCTTCCTCTCCACTGTGTGGCGGGGGTCTTACACTGCTGCAGTCTGTGGTTCAAAGACCTGAACCAGATACTTCACCCCCAACTAATTGTCCGTCCACCCCTTTGGTGAGTATGCAAAATAGGCAGGCTCATCCTCTGTGACATAGGCATGCCAGCCCATCCAGTGTGCTGCCCCTTTGTCAATGATGAGCGGCGGTAGGAGCACTCCTGCAGCAGAGACACCTTCCAACACAGTAACAAATTTCGGCTCTCCATCCTGCACCAATCTTGGATTCCGCCGCGCTCTTGTACAGATGACATGGGCCTTGAGCGCTTTTCCCAGCAGGAATCCTTTCTCATCGATGTTCCATATGTTGTGGACTTCAAATCCATGCTCATCTAGAGCTCTCTTCAGCTTAGAAGAAGTTAATAAGGGTGGTGCCGCATTTTTTGGGGGGGGTATTTACCAGTTGGAAAAATTCCGCCAGCACCTTCTGATCATCTGCCTGGGCCCTCGGCCTGTCAATGCGGCTAGCTATCTTGCATGCAAGGATAGGATGTCAGTTCAGGAATTGTGGAATCCAATGCTTGCCTGGCTGTCTTTGCTTTTCTGGGTCCTGCATATGGCAGGCATGACCCCTAACATAAGCAAGCTTTAGAGGTAAGCCCCAGCTGTCGAACCGCAGACACAGCTGCACAATAGCCTCCTCCTGCACTGGAGTCCTGAGAGCACTCTCAGGATGTGCTTCCTGGGCTGGCTTGGTGCCTCTTAGTCTTCTGGAAAGCGTGGTGAAGTCCACCTTGTAGTGTATTGCTGCTTTTCTGATGCTTGGAAATTTGCCACCCCTGTAGTCCCTTATAGCCTTCTGCATAGTATCTTCCTTTATCTGTAACTTCCTTGCTTTGACTTTAGGCATTGTGGTTGTGGGTGGAGGTTGTGGTTGTGGTTGCTGCCCAGCTTTTACTCCGAAGATGGTGTGTCGTCGGGGTGTTGCATCGCACGGTCGTGTTGGATGTCAGGGTAACCTACGTTATACCTTCGTTTCCTACTCCCTTCTTCATCCTTCTGGGTCTCTGTGCAGGTTTCCATGTTGCTGCCGATGTCCCATACTAGTCAGTACCTCAACCTTGGAACCCCTTTCTTTTTCTTGGTACTGGTATCTAGCCTATATAGGTATCTGCTCACGGCGCGCGCTGGAGTAATTCATCAGTTGTGAGGCTAACAGTGTGTTCGGGAACTTTCATGTCTTCCGACTTCATGTTGATTTATACCAACGAAGCGTCCATGTGCACTATATGGCTGTCTGGCGATGCCTGATACACCCGTCGGGATTGCAGGTGCTAGTAAATATGTCCTTACAGTCGAACAGGCAATATATAGTGTACCTTTCACGCTCGGTATCCTTCAATTTGTATCCTATTCCTTTATGGTATAGTATGAGTAAGTATCCTTTCCTTTCGAGTACAATGTGAGTAGAAGAGTCCCATGAGAAGTCCCGCCAGCCAATCAGAGTCATTGCCACATTTTAATCTTTTACTTACACTTTACCTGAAAGGAAAAGGATACGAATTGAAGGATACCAAGCATGTAGGGGACACATAAGAGACCTCAAGATGGATGTTGAACAGAGGTGGAAATGTCCGTACCATCTGGGGAAGCCCTCACCTCACACCTGCTTATGTTTCGTCGCCCTGAGAATTGTATTGACTGCGAGACTAGAGGTGTTACTTTAGATGCTTCTTAGACTTGCTGATTGACTATCTTTTCGAGGCCAGAAGGCCTGTATATATTCAGACTTCTCTCCTATATCCACAACCATATTCTTCTCCATATCTATCTCTGTGTGCTCATCTGTTGCACTGATATGATCTGCACTGATATGAGCCGCACTGATATGAACCGCTCTCCTGAGGCATATCTTCATACCCAACTACATATCAAACGGACCTGATGAGGTTCACGATGCAGGTACACATGCAACCAGAGGTTCCAGGGGTCTTCCGAGTGATACTACCATGATGCGAGTGATGGATTGGCGATCGGACAATGATTCCCACCACATCCACACACCATATAAAGCACACATCAACTGCGCCTTACCACAACAGATTACCGGACTGGCGATTAGAAACGCTCCTGACTGTACTAGCCCCAATAGGTCTAAACTTGAAGTTCTCCAGTAATCCCGGCCATAGCCATACCACCAGTCGCCTTGATCGGGCCTTGACCTTGCACTATCGTACCCGAGACAGGGCGAGGTCCCGGGGCACAGTAAACTGGCAGGTGAACGGACGGTTTCCACCCCGGATGGTGTATATGGTCCTGTGTTTCCATTGCTACCGATTTCAAATACTTCACCAAAAATAGTGCCGAGTTAACCATAAAAGTCGAGAATAAATGTCGGATAACATTTGCATTCCCCATTAATTGATGTGTCACTTCCTTCTAGCTCTTCTACCTATTCCTGTCGGTGTGATATTGGAATGAAAGTAGCTGGGTTACGGCTAGTCCAAGCTATCGGAATATTGTTGCACTGCTGTGTCGAGTGTGTTGTCGGTCTTATGCAAAGCCGAGTTAGAGGTAACATCGGGATCCTGGCTAACTGGAGCAAGAACATTGTTTCATATGTACAACGCCGGGTCTACTTTTCTTTGTTTGACAGTTGGTATCTTTTACATCAGCCTGTTGCCGAGGGCAAATTTGGTTCCTACTACAGCTGGAATCATTCGGGAAACACTCATTGATTCTTTTTTGAGCATGCCAACGCGAAACAAAACACTAACGGTTAGAACTTGGAAGTTTTACGGCAGGCATAATATCGTCCCGCGTTGAATGGGCCATGTTGGGAGCTACATTCAGACCTTGTGGGATTGTGGGTATATTGACGAGCATTGATGAGCACAGGTCGAATACGTTAAGTGTGGGAATGGAGGCTTTTCGGGTCGGCTATAATATCCTAGTGCGATTATGAGTACACTTGGCTAAACCTGGATGTCAGTGCGCGTGTCATCTCACCGATTGCAAGTGCACTACTAAGTTCGCCTGACTTGTATGGGTCTTCATGCCTACAGGTCTCAAGTGCGCTTGTAATTTGACTTTGGAGTGCAGTTGTGACTGCACTTGATGCTTTGCATTGTAGAATTGCATCCACGTAGAGTTGCATTGGTTCCCAAAAGTCGGGCGGGGGTGCAGAAAATCCCGGCCTATGACATTCCAAGCAGGGAATTCTCAGACTAGGACGATCGGTGTTACTTTACATGAAGTTTGTTGAAGTGTCTATCTATTATGAACGGGTATGCTCATATATACAAGAGCCTATGTGTGCATCCGCAAGCAGCTATGTGTACTCTGTTGGTCACATTCCGCTGAATCCCATCAGCTCAACCGTGTTTCTCAAGCCCGCTGAATGCCTTCCTCACCTATCCCTAAGTCCTACGGATGCTGATGATTATAATTATACATACAAAAACGGTGCAACAATCGAGCCCACACTTAAGCCGAGTGATAGATCTCTGATGCGAGTGACAGCTTGGTACTTTGGCGAAAGCCAGTCCGTCGCGAGATAGAGTTCGTCAAGTGGTCGTAGAGGTTGTTGACGATGTAAAGTGTTTACTAACTGTCTTGATGAATCGGACGTCTTTTTGGGAGGGAAAACGCACCACAACCTTCACATGCTACAAAAGATCGCCGAGCCGGGCCATACATGTATATGCATGCCTGCACCGTCAGCTGAGGCTTTATTTCACTTATCCTATGCAGGGTATATGAGATTAATCCTGGACTTGCTTATTTGGGCTTTGGCTTCTAAGTGGATGACATCAAATACGGGAGCAATCATGCGAGATCATTCGTTTTGAGTGATACTGCATGAGTGCGGTGATCCTAGCACGTAGTCTGAAATCGGCTGATATTTTCGAATCCAACTTCGAAAGTGCTGTAATATTGCTGACTTTCTAGTAGACAATTATGGCTTATAATTTACAATAGACTGCAGCATACCATTCTCCCGAATGCTTTAGGTTCTCTCGCGTCGTAAGCATTAGATTTTCCGGCGTAGTAAACTCTGGGTAGTACGGTACGGTTAACTCTAGCGATATATTCTCCAGTACGGTAATTTCTGGCGAGATTCTGGACCCTGGTATTTTAGGTTGTACTCAGGTACAATGGGCTCACTGGAAGCTTTGGGACTAAAATCCACGTAACAAATTTCAAGTGAATTCTCTATTTTATAAATCTTGTACACTCTATCTATCACAGTGGATCTGGGCTGGACGGAAGCTAGCTAAAGACGGAGCTTAAGTTCACTTAGAGACAGGGAGCTGGCTAGAGAACGATGACTCCCGATAAGGTAGGGGCTAGCCGGAAACGATGCGTCGGTGCACTTGGAGCTGGAGATGGTACTTGGGCGAACTTAGAGATGAGCGGAAGATAATACTCCGGTTTACTTGGTGATGGGCTCAGAAGCTGACTGGAGACGGCGTGTACGTGTACTTGGAGGTGCGCTTGGAGCATTCTGGAAACTGCCGATGTAGGCTGTGTAGGTAGTTGGAGAAAGTCGATCTGGGCGCACTAAGAACTTCGCTGTCAGCTGTAAGGTTCGCATAATGTGTGACGCTGGAAATATCTCGCTTGTTTTTGTGCGATGTTAGAAATGCAAAGAGATTGTATGACTCAGACTTGGAGATAACGATAGTTAGATTAACATACTGAGGGAGGAGACGCCATGAGTTGTACGGGTGTAAGAGAGAGGAAGGGTGAAGGTGAAGTCGAAACACCTGCCCTGAACGGACATAAGCAGGAGAGGAGTAATGACGGTAGAGAGTGGAGGAGTAATGACAGTAGAGAGCGGAAGAGTAAAGCCGAAAGACGGCAGAGAACCGAGGTTATGAGTATACGACGCCGCTGAGTAGTGGAGGCGATTGCGGGAGAGGGGGAGGGACGGCGAAGGGCAGTGGCGGCGGTGAGGGCAACGGCGAAGAGCAAGACGGAGGTGAAAGCTAGAGATGAAGATAGTTCAGGAGTAAACAAAAGTAGGTAGCGGAAGTGTAAAACGACGGTACGGCAGCTGGGCAGACATCAGTCGCACGGAGGTAAAATGTTCGCACCTATCCACCACATAAGTCTACCGCGTCCTGTCCACCTAACCAACCAAATTAATTGTAGTACCGAGTCAGTTCCAGCCGTACGTACGGAGTTGAGCGGTGATGGGAGCTGATCGGTATGGGTGGATATACGTAGGGACGGTGTTCTCTGCTAGGTTGGAGTCGGTCAATTATCGTACGTGGGATGTAGGCAAGTGATACCTCTGGAGCTTAGTTGTTGTGACAAGGAGCTGGGAGCTGGGAGCTGGAGGTACGGACGGGATGGCAATGCCGCCGGGTATTTAGGAGCAGATTAAAGTAGACAATCGTACGGTCCCTAGGTGCAACTAAAGGAGAGCCACGACGATAGAGTTGGAGACAGAGAATCTGAACCTGGAGGTAGAGTTGGAGGCGACATAGAGCTGAGAGTTTGAGAGGTATGGCTGGCGACGGAACTTATTCTGTACATTAACAGAATGGCTGCCTAGATAGAGTGAATGCAGTATCATTAAAACAGAAACAAAACAAAGATTGGTTGCAGCTGTTGGAACCGCTATCAGGATCCTTGCCACCCGGCAATCACCTGAATGCTGTCGCCAACCAATCTGCAGGAACCGATTGTGCAGGGATACTAGTTTCGGCTCCAGAGCCCCATACCACACTAAAGGTAAATTACCCAGAGACGAAAGAGTAGAGTATATGTGTAAAGTACATGCGAATGTGTAGGTTAAGCGGATGCCAAGACTCGCTTATTGCTGTATTATCGCAACACAACAACCCGTTCATGTGATGTTTAGAGGCCAGAAACAGTGAGTTAGCTACACAGTTTACGTATACATTTGATGTTCCAAATGATTTCAAGGAATACAGAGCCAGCCGCACTTCAGCTTGGCCATCGTGTTGCACCCACATTCGAGTTCTCCACCCACGCCAACGTGGCACTAGAGCGGCAGCATTAGCGAATAGTTGGCACGATCCTGTCCACTCCTATCTTCGGATTCGTTCATTAAACGACCATACGAGCTGCTCTGCATGAACAAACACACCATCTTTCTCTCGCATATATTTCTCTCCCATAGCGTTAAGGACATTGGTTGGAAAAAGGGGACTTCAGTGCTGGAGTGTCAGCGCTAGAGCCGAATTGGCACAACCGTGGAGATAGTATAGCGACGATCATCCTGTAGCCTTGTCACACCATACGATTCTGACCCGAAAGAACTGCCGCCGGTAACCGAACGCAATAACATTCCCAAAATGGATCAACGCGCAGCACCTCGGATAATTGCTTTGTTTGTGGTAATCCTTCTAATCCATAAATCGACTCTACTATCAAATCAACCATTGAATCCACTTTCGACTCTACCATCGACTGTACAATCAACTTCACAAACTCCATCTCAGACTCCACTGCATGGAAACCCCAACATCAAAGTCGGTATTGCTCCCTCCACTGCTCTCGATCGTCCAGGCTACACTCGTCGACGCTGTCTTCCATGCCTCCGTACTCATCCTTTGTCTGCCACCCACGCCTCAGCCCTGTTCATACTTTTGCACTTTGCACGCGTCGTCTATAACATTCTATACCTTCACCTTCATATATTCTCTTCCCATATTTCGTGTACGGCAAGACCTTGTGCACGCCTCTGTCTAAGCTCTTGTCTGAGCTGAGTATTCCCAACCTATATAACTCACTAGTACTATTTATGTTAATGTTAGGTTTGGGCGGATACTGGAGTCACTAGTACCGCCCTGACCTGACATAACGACCATGTAGTTTTTGTTAATTATAGAGTGTAGCATGAAGGGAGTGTCGAGTAGACGAGCACAAGTCTTTTCATCGTTTCAAGCTCTCCGACTTCACTCCTCCCTGTCCACTCTTCCTCCTTGGCCGTCGTATACTTCGCTCTCCATGTGCAACCTGTCTTTTCTATGCCAATGTCCACTTATCTTCCATCGTTTACCTCCCGGCCTTCGTCTCTCATCATCTCTCTTCTATACTTTCGCCCACACCCTTATCTACATCAACTCTGTGTCTTACTGCCGCGCCGTTGTCAACGCTTTCCTCTAGTATCACCCGTCACTCCCGAGTCATTAACCCCATAATAGTCATCTACTCCACTGCCGTCGTTATCTCATCCGCCGCCAGCTCTCCGGGCGATCGTCTACGTCTACCGATGCGACGGCGGTCTAGCCAATACTTGCAGTATTCCGTACAGAATCGAGAATATACTTTACGCACTTTGCATCTTACCACACTTCGGCACCCCTTTCCAGCGGTCAGTTAGTGGGCGGATCGGGAAGGGTGTATCCTCTAGTCGTTACGAATTGCTAGCAATCGCGTCGAGTTGATCGATGGGACTTACGGTGACACGGGGACACAAACACGGTACCCTCACAACGCATGAGTGGGACAAGTATGAGACGCTTTTGGCACGTGTCCGGGTTCGGGTTTGAGACAACGGAGTATTTAGACCACCCTGTGATCAATGACTGACAACTTGACGGATGCCGTTCGGGAATGCATACAGGATGGACTTCACAGACTTAGAACAAGACGTCAGCTAGGTGCGCAGCAAGAAGCTCATGGACAGTGCCAAGAGGTATCGCTAGAGGAATGCGCTGGGTATATGATACGCGGTGGCTATTCGCACACAGACCAACACTAACACCGAGTCCAACTCTTGCCTGGTACATGTTGAGGGGATGATGACGATGAGGACGGGGATGAGGTAGAATCAGCCGGTTGGAGTAGTACCTTCGATAGAGACTACCGGTGAGCTCGGTACGTTATGTACTTTAATTTGGACATGACACCGACCTCTCGCAATTTACCTCTTCGACAACGATAGTGATAGCAGCACATGGTCAGTTCTGGATAATAGTCGAACTGAGGATCCAACGCCAGTGTCCATGGCAGCGAACTTGGGCGCAGAAATGCCACGGCTGGGGAGAGGAAGCAAAAGAGAAACATGCCCGGTGTGAGCACTGGATAAGTAGTATCACGTCGGGTGGATTTTTGTATATATGTCTGCCCGCCCCTGAGAATAGAGCTTGATGCATGTTGCACCTTACAGACCCTAGTGCTTTGCAAGTTTGGAGTAGATCTCATTGTGTAGTTACACGCCAGCAAATTAAGATCCATCGCAAACAGCACCTTTAGATTCCAAGCATGTTATAACCATTTCCTGTGAGTCTTGCACATTCTGTATTGATCACACACCGGTGGACCACAGACACATTCAAATACGTGCCGGTCTTGCGATGTTCGCCAATACTGTCCATATCCCCAAGCTGCCTTAATAATATTCCCCCAAACTACCATACCCATCACCTAGTACGACAAACAAGACGCTCACACAAATCGAATTCCGAGCACCATGATCTCAAATATTGTATTAAGATTGTCATTCCGAGTGTGGCAATATGAAGACAATCGTGCGTAAGTTCTGATGTGAGTTTGTTTCGAACCCGGATGCACTACTAGGTGATGAGACAATCAGAGGAAGGAGAGAAAGATGATAATGATTGAACCGTCTATCGTACAAAGAGAGAAGAAGATAGACATATATAGAGAAAGAAATCATCTCAAGGACTAAGAACGAAACACTAAGAGAAAAGCATCAAAGCACTACTCAGGCCGAGGCTCACGGGGAGATAGGCACTGCACCAAGCTCGCGGGGAGATAGGCCGCACCAAGCCCGAGGCTGGCGGGGAGATAGGCTCCGTACCAAGCCCGCTAAGTCTAGTGCATTAGTCCCAATGGCCTGCAGGCTAAAGTTAGTGCCCGCCTTAGTGCAGATGGCTAAGTTAGTGCCCGCCTTAGTTCCGGTAGCCTTCGGGCTAAATCCCTTAGTCAACACTAGGTGCGGGGGATCTGCTGCAGGGATGACCCCGCACCATAGTTGATTTTAATCGGTACAATTCAATATATTGTTTTGAAGCTATCACAAAGACTTCATAACGACACAATGTTGCCAACGAATCGGCTATCAGAAGCTCTCGTAGAAAACTTTATATGGAGGGAGATCATGTCAACGATGGTTCGGGAATTGTATCATTTGCATGGCCTCTCATAAAATTACATGAAGTGTTAGGGCTCGAAGGTCTTCGCGTGATACATACGCGGCTTTTACAGGCTTTTCAAGAATTCTGGGTGCTTACGAGACATTTGTAGCGCATACATAGAAGTGTTTGATACCGTTCTGGAAAAACACTATTGAAGTGTCGACTTTCCAAAGATGCACCTGCGGGAATGGGTCTGGAGGAGGTTGATGGTCACAATAATACAGCAGCAATAGCAAAGGGATGTAGCTGATAGACCTCTGGGAACCGTACCTAAGCATTATTCACACTCCAGCACGTTACAGCACCGCTCAACCAATTCCCCAGGTTTAAATTTGGATTTGTCAAGTGGCTTTTGGTAGTAGTGCCAAACACCTCTACTTCTGCGTATGTACATACCTACGAGTACAAGATTACCTCAAAGTAACTAAATGTAGATAGAAAATTCGCGATTTGAGTTTCACGATGTTTCTTTATTAAGTGAGCCACCCAATAGTGAGGAACACTTCAGAGACAGTTTGCATTCTGCACAGTCTTATCGGCTCAAATTACTATAAAATCTGGGTATATCTAATTCATTGTATCCCTCTAAATTTATCGCCCTCATTGTCTATTTCTCTCTTTTCGGTGGCTTTCTAGTTGCTCCCCATTTCCCAGGTGAGAATAAATACAGCCATTGGTTGCATATTCCACCTGCAGCGCTACGAATAAACCGGATACACCCAGATTTTACGGTAATCTGAGCCGATAAGGCTTGAATGGCCTCGCAATGCATGATACATATGTATTCCTAGTTCAAATACAATAGGTTGATACGGTGCAGTGACTTCCCCCCCCCTGGTGCTATTCTGCAGTATGACATCTCTCTTTTCACAGCTGGATGCAGCAATCCTGCGGCAATGTAGCAAAAAGCCTGCCAGTGAAGATAGATCTCCATGGGAAGTTTTGATTTTGGCGGTTGCTGGGATGAACTTATTGCACAGTGATAACCAGCTATCATAATGGACTTGAAGAGTTCAATTACTTAGCGTCATTATGTAGGCACGTATAGATTTCAGATCCGAAATTTCCGTCCAAAATAATAGAGAGTTTGAAGTAGTATTGGTGTAATTTATATTTATGAAAGATTCTCGTTCGGTCGTTGAGAATGCACCTACAAATAATGAAAATGTCCGGCGCCGAGAATGGAATGAGGATACTGCCACGCAGAAATTAATGTTATTCAACACTATTTTGGGTACATTCAAGCCCCATCGAAGATGTATGGTTTATATAGGAAGCACGGTTCGGGGACCTTGTGAATGACCCTGTTAACTTGCGGAAGAAGGCAGGAGAATGTTTGCCATCGGCGACGATGATGGGATATCAATGTGACATTGGATCACTATATGTATCCTCGCTAGTAAACGTCGATTTTGAATTATCGAGCGAGCGCCCAGCAACTTTGAATGCGAAAACCCTAACCCTGGCTTGATAATTTGTTAATTGACGAGTAGAGACTCTTAATCCTGCAAAGTTCTAAATTTTCTTATCCATTATGTTTGAGATATAGGTCTCCAATGCTATGGTTTCTTCTTGCGCAGTCCGTCAAGCTTTGTGCCCCCACTTTGTTTGCCATCGGATCAGTGGAGGAATGTGATACAATATTGTGTGGTTTAATCCGGTTTTGCAGGTCGCTCGCTCATGCGCGTAAGTGCCAGCCAGATCGGGAACTTGTGATTTGTCTGCTTGTATGTTAACGTTATGCAAGGTGCAAGGGTTCAGGACAAATAGAAGCTGTTGAAAGGAAGTAACATGCAACATATGTACGAGCAACATAATTCCTGATTGAACCAGTCACTACGCGCATGTCGTGCACATGGACTGACGTAAGTAAAATCCTTTCGCAAACTGAGTGTACAACATGGATTTTAGCCGGAATTACAATTGCAAATGAGGTCGCATTCACTGTACAAGATCTGTTCCCAATCCAGCTCTAAAATTGTGCTTTTGTTTTTTAATCGGACTCTGCTATATGTTAAATTTCATCCGTCATATGACCATCTTTTCGATGGGATGCGCTGCTTGGAGGGTGCTATGTGGCAGTATGTACTCGTAGTTCAAATCCGAATAATTGAAAATCATGCACACAACAAAAGCGGGGAGAAAGTGGAGATTGGAGCATGAGTGCACGCACGAATGTATGTACAATGAGTGCCGAACCGCTAGGTAGTGGTGCTATTGGCAACCACATGTCTCAGCAACCCCGCCATATTGTTTACTTGTCTGTCATACGGCTTTTTTTTCGTTGGGGGCTAACAAAAAAAGCCGTATGACAGACTAAGTGTTCACCTCGTCCCCACAACCAGAATAGAATAACAGCCCCTCCCTCCGCTACAACCTCTACCAACTACTTTGCGTACACAATCACGCGAACCCGAGCATACTTTTTGTCTTTGACTTAATCCATCTACTATCGGCTATATCACAAATGCCTCCAAAGAAACGCGGAAAGAAAGGCAAGCGACAGAATCAGCCACAGCGCGACCAGAAGGACCTAGAGGGTAACGAGCAGGGGCACCTTCAGGGAGGTGGTGCATCGAGTGCAAATGTTGGCGTTACCGTACCGATACCATCAAAATCTAGATGGTGGCTAACGATGATCTGCATAGCCGGCACTAGAACGAGACGGTATTTTCCCTCTCGTACCTGCACTATCCATCGAAGACTACAATATCGAGTTGGGAGCCTCACAAAATATCTCAGGTGTACGGAGTACCGGTCACAGGGACAATCGCGGCAACACCACTGCCCAATACCACATTAGGAGTAGCGGGAACACAACGACTAGTACCACTGAGAGCACTCGTACCTACTACGATTCCAAGAACAACGAATTCACGCACTCAGAATTCTATGGGACGGCAAATTTTGGTTCGCCTATCAGTGCCGTGCTGTAATGGGGCGATACTTCCGCTGACACCTCATTTAGGAGATACCAATAATTATTCGCAACATGGCCCTCCGATAGACCCTCCAACCCATGCGTATTTAGAAAAGCTAGGTAGTTAATCTTGTTGAAAGAGGATATATTGGTTTCCATAACTGACGCCACTGATTCTAGTTCAAAACATCGATTGGGATACTCTCTCACGCCGGTTGTCTGTCACCAACCAAGACAAGCATCGATCCTCGATCTCACCTTTTAACCCGAACAAGCCGGAGAATTTTTGGATCTCCAAAAATATCGACTTTCTGCAATGGAAATCGGCCGACGACTCAAGAGCATTATTGTTATCAGCACCACCTGGCCACGGGATGACCGAAGTTTGCTCGCACTTCATCGACCTTGCCAAGGCCTCTCAGATAAACAACTCTGTGTTGTACTTTTTCTCGTCAACTGCCACAGAAGTTAGGCGCTTGACCATCTTTACCCACACTCTACTCCACCAGATTGGCTGCAGTTTGAATGCTGAACAGGCCAACGCTATGGCAGCTACTTTCCTCGACACATTGCTATTCGGACATATCCAGCAACCCACGCAGGCTTTCAGGAAGGACGATAAACTAGAAACGACAATTGAGAAAATTCTACGTGCTCCGCATAACGTGCACATCGAAGCATTAGTGGAAGCCATCAAGAATGCAGGGATCCAAGAGTTGTTGATCATCATCGATAGCTGGTCAAAGGATATCGCCTGCTTAGTCAAGCATTGTATGCGAGCAATACCAAAGGTGAAAGCTTTGTTTACAATCGATGAGTCCCCGAAATATGGAGAGATACTTGACGGAATGACGTGTATAGAATATGACAAGGAGCGAAAGGGTTTGCATATCCGCCGCCATTCTGTAGCCTACATTCGCGCTGACTGGTTAATCTAGAGTGTCTTCGTTCTCTTCATTATGACGATACACGCTATGACAAAATTTCGGAAGAGCATCACGGTTCCCTGGAGTGGCTGTGGAAACATCCACAATATCTACAGTGGTCAGCATCGGCAACCTCCAGCCTTCTATACATCGAGGGGAAACCAGGGAGTGGGAAAAGCACCCTTGCAAAATATTTCGAGACAAACCTTTTGGAGAGAGAACCGAACGCTAGTTCAAGTACTGTGGCCCATTACTTCTACACTTTCCGCGGGACTGTACTGGAGAGTACCCATGAGAATATGCTACGGTCCATTCTATACAGTATACTCGACCAGGATGAGTCGGCTTTTTTTCACTTCCAACATGAATTCCGGGACTTTCAACGGCGCAAACACTCTGGGTGGCCTTATCAATCTCTGAAGATCGTTCTATCCTCTTTATCAAACCATCCCTCAACAAAACCACTTTGCCTCATTCTTGATGCGATGGATGAATCCAATGAAGACGACAGACGCAGCGTCATGGAGTTGATATGCAAGCTTTGCTCAGAGAAAAATCCTTGCAGTATAAAGGTATTCCTCGCAAGTCGGCCCGTCGCCGAGGTCAAACACCGCATCCAGAAACATCATCTCGTCATAACATTGCAAGAAGAGAATAAGCATGACATTTCCAGATTTGCAGATCATTTCCTCAAAAACCAGCTCAACTTATCTGGCAAAATCCTTGGTGAAGCCGCGGACTATATCACTGGAAATGCTCAAGGTGTATTCGTTTGGGTGAGCCTGGTTAAAACTGAACTAGTCGCACTTGTCGAAACTGGCTGTACCAATGCCGAAATTTTAGCTTGTCTAAAACGCCTGCCAACGGAGCTGGAGGATTTCTACGCATTTATGTTTAAAAGGTTGGAGAGGGGTAAAGTTCGGGACATTCAGGATGGAATAAGGCTTTTCCGATTCGTTCTTTTTGCACGCCGCCCCCTTACTGTTGTAGAACTGCGCCATGCTGTTGCGATACTAGATGATCGCAATACTTCCTATGAAGAATTCCAGCATAACATCATAAGCGCACTTGCGAGGCGAATCGAGCATTGTGGGGGTAACTTTTTAGAAATTAAAGGTAAGTTCCCTTGATAGTTAACTGAATCTTGTATCACAACACTAATGGCGTCTGTAGTGGATGAAACCGTTCAGTTCATGCACCAAACTGCTCGCGAGTTCATAATTCAGACTATCCCAGATGCCTCTCAATTACAGTTCGAGATTACCGATATGGCCCACAAAACTGTAGCTGCCACGTGGGTTCGATATTTGATCCTGTGTTTCACAAGCCCCTGTATGCAAGAGGGCTTTTCAAAAATTACGAGTTGGGCTGAAAGCGACTTTCGAGCCTACGCCGAATATCTGAACGAGTGGCCGTTGATTGAATATACACTTCGCTTCATGAAAGAGCACTTACACCTCTGTGGTAGTAATGAGGAGGTTACCCAACTCGTTACCACATTGATCCGACTGTTGACAGATAATCAAGCCTCATATTTTCTAGGAAGGTCTCTGGGTTGTCACTTAGGACTTAGTAACGAAAAGGATATCCCTGTAAACGAGCAACAGGAAGCGTCTGAGAACATTATATACAGTACCCTCAACGCCGCTGCAGAACCTAAACTGCCTCACGTTGTGGAGGCGCTACTGCTTACGTGTGCACAGAATTGTCCTGACGTCGAACAGAAGACTCCTTTGATTAGATCAGCTCAGAAAGGGCTCATCGGAGCAACGCAACTATTTCTTAACAAAAATATTGAAAAGGACGCCAAGGACAATCTCGGGCGGACGGCACTGCACTATGCTGCAGAAAACGGGTCGGAGGCCATTGTTCAGCTGCTAATGGAGCAGAGAGCCAATGACCAAATAAAGGATAATCAGAAGAAAACAGCGTTGCATATAGCTGTTGAGAAGTCGTGAGTTTGTTCCTTAGCGCTTATTCCTTGTCGTAAATGTGAATGGTTAACGTGAGCCCAATACATGTATACTTCAGCCCGTGAGTTCACAAGAAAATATTCTGAATCCGCACGATGAATGGTTGACTAGGGATCGATAATTTGTGTGAATAGACAGTAAGTATCAACTGGCTATTCTGTGTGCCGAGAAGGCATGGCTAACCTGACACTGCCTATTGGATTTAACAGTGCGTAAGTTATTGACTATTCTATATGGCGATTGTAGGTTGCAAACTGACGGCTATGGTGTGGTCCTATAGCACGTGAGCTTTTCTTCAGTTTTTGATGGAGTAATATGTTGCTTACTAGAAATTTCAACAGCGAGTAAGCTTTGCATAAAATATCCCCAGCCACCCAATGCAGCAAAATAGTGGCTAATCTCAATTTACCGGTTTTGTTCGAAAGTGGGTAAGTTTATGCCTGGATTATCTAGCGTTATGACGATGTCATGTTAAACAGAACGCGTGGTGCAATGATATAGTCGGTTGGTTGTTCCAAAGGCCTTCCATAATGATATATATATCTGACTAGAGCCGGATGGTGGGACCAAATAGCTCGTGTGTTTGCACCTAAACTTCCGTTCTACAATTAAAGATAACTAATGTGAACTCTCTGAACTGCTTCGGTAGGATGTGAGTCACTGGCAACATTTTATGGACAGTGACAATTTGGGTCTAACTGGAGCCTACTGTCATAATTCAACAGCTAGTAAGTATCACTGCCATCTTCCTAAGCTTGACGGTGAGTAATGGTATCGTTGCACAGCGTGTGAGTTTCTCCGTGACCGCTCTGAGCTGCATGGATACTGACATGAGCCTGATGGCTTCATTTGACAGCTCGTGAGTTTCTCCGTGACCGCTCCGAGCTGCATGGATACTGACATGAGCCCGATGGCTTGATTCGACAGCCGGTGAGTTTCTCCGTGACCGCTCAGAGCTGCATGGATACTGACATGAGCCCGATGGCTTGATTCGACAGCTCGTGAGTTTCTCTGTGACCGCTCCGAGCTGCATGGATACTGACATGAGCCCGATGGCTTGATTCGACAGCCGGTAACTTTCTCCGTGACCGCTCGGAGCTGCATGGATACTGATATGAGCCCGATGGCTTGATTCGACAGCAAGTGAGTT
>Ga0307512_10003390_pt1 | contig 18642 bp, 18 predicted proteins | sample 14_EM_MG_FD_200267 | JGI IMG/M metagenome (GOLD analysis project Ga0307512, IMG submission 200267) | Populus trichocarpa ectomycorrhiza microbial communities from riparian zone in the Pacific Northwest, United States - 14_EM | ecosystem: Host-associated > Plants > Roots > Unclassified | place... | reverse complement strand
GCTCCTCGAGCTTAATGTAGAAGGAACGTGAGGAGAGATTTTCGCAGCGTCTCCCATTGCATTGCAATCCCGATGCAAGCGTGTACCCAATGAACCCATTCCGACGTATGGTCACAGTTGGCCACAATGCCAGGGTGTTTGTTTAGACTAGGAGACCGACAGAGCGAGAAGAAACGGCGATCGGAGGGCGATATGTAACGCAACGCGTGGTATTGACGCCGGGCGCGGAGTAATCCGCCACCGGGGTGTCTCTGACGGCTCTGACGGAGTGCGTCCACTCTGACGGAGCCATTCCGCCCTGACGGAGATGTTTTTTGCTGATGTGGATACAGTGATTGAAGGTACATTCTGGAAGCGGTAACAGTAAGACCTCTTTAAGCTACTAGGAGTTGCAAAATGCTAGAAGGTACTGCTTCATAATTTGGTTCTACTGCACTTTGTGACCCTCCTGCTGTGGGTGGAATGCAGTCCAGAGTCAGTGATCAATGCTGATGTGGGTTCTAACACTGTCCCGACTACGACTGGTTAATGGCTTGCTACAGCAAAAGATGATTTCATCCGGTACTCTTCATTTACAGATCACTTGTTGGATCAACATTCATCCTAGCTCAGAGGAGTCAGTGTCCTTTCTGCAGCGGAGGATGATCACTATGTGCACAGCTAACATTTACCAGAATTCCACTACATCCTAATGCCCTTGACTTGTGGAAGTCAGGATCAAAATCCATTACCAGTCCCTCCCAAGGACAAGAAGGTAATGACTGGGACATGTTCAGGCCATAGTGTGAATGATTTAGTGCCTTGATTTGGTAGCATAACACACAGCTGTCAATGTTGCTCCATATCTCTGACTCCATTGCAAGCCAATATAAATCCCAAGAACATGAGCTTGGCAGTCTTCAGGGCTCCAAAGTATCTGGTCACTCTACTGTGTAATGCTGCAGGCATGTATCTCCTCCTCTAATTGCTCAGAGCTCCCTCAATTGATCTCCATTGACTCTCATCTGTGATTGAAACATCAACCTAGGTTTTGCATATATTTCTAGCTAAATGTTTGTTATTCTGGTCAGTCTTGAATTTCAGTAGAAGGTTACCACATTGTTCAGTGAAGTTGGCCGCTGCTACCGTAACCAGATGCTGTGCTGTTGGTCTGTTATAGCGGATAATTTACTGAGACATTCCGGATTGTGTGTCAGCTAGATTATTTTTCTCATCAAGCTGTTGAATAATAAAGTCCTATGAACAGATAATTTCTGAGTATCTTGCCTGCTGCCAGCAGATTACTTTGGATAGTTGGAAGTACTGAAGGTTCCTGTAGTCACAGTAAAGGAGGATTTCAATTATCACTCTCTGAAGAAAGTGCTACTATTGCTGCGTATGGTCTGTAATGATACAGGGCTTCAGATTGTATGTGTCACAGTACTGAAAAAGAAGGATCTTGTTTGAGAATGTTGACTGGACTGATTATTTTGAAATCCTGATACTGATTGAGCAGGCCAATAATCAAACAGTCAGATGAATCAAGGTGCAAAACAATCAGTATTTCATGATCAGAACGATTCTGCAATGGATTATGATGGAACACCCTATTCAACTACCGAACGCTTAGTTGGGCATGACTAGTATATTCCCATTTGAGCAGATTAGAAGTTCCAGAAATTGCTGCTTTCTTCACCACATCAGATACTGTTATTATGTTCCTTCCATTTATCCTAATACACCGCTTCTAGATGTTTATTGATGTATAAAGAACCTCTATATCCTGAATGAACTCTGCGGTCAGCCAGTGCTCAAAATTGATATACAGACTGACTCCATGCCAATTCCATTGGGGGTGATGACCAATTGGAGAAAGCCAACCCCCAAGACTCAAAAATTGCAAATTATGACTTTGCCATAGTGAACAAATCCTTGTAGTTGCTCCCACACATTTCTTGGAACCTCTTCATACTCCTCCTCATTTGTGTGGTCGATCAGTATGCCATCAATGTAGTACATACTGTAGTGGTCAATTTAGGGCTGCAGGCAGTTGTTAATATTGGATTGGACTGTAACTGGTAATTTCATTACTCCAAACATTGTGACGCAGCATACAAACCAACTGTAATGTATGTTTATCACTGCTTATTACCATTACCTTAGTTATTTTTGATCAGGTGATATGTATTCTGGTGGTCCAGCTTTGCAAAGAACAAAGCTCTGAACAACCTGTTGAGCATATCTGAGATTAGTGGGAGTGGATATCGGTTCATCACAGTGGCTTGATTGGGAGCTCAGTAGTTCACACACAGCAGCAGGGCACTATCCTGCATTGGTGCAAATAACATCTGTGCTGCCATGGGCAACGATGATCACTGGATCAATCCATAGGCTAGGATTGTTTTGATGTTCATTTGGAGAGTTATCAACTGGAGTCTCAAAATGTTGTGGATTCGGCTATGGGATAGATTAAATCTTGTTACCTGATCACTCATTTTCGCAATTAGCTAGTGCAGTATGAGTGTTTTTGCCAAATCTTTGCTGACAACATTCACGGAATCCTTACATTATATGGCGATACAACCTCCATCATCACTATGGTCATTTCCTATTCCAATATCTGCACATGAGCCTCTAGTTCAGACTTGGGAAATGGAATCAGAAAGCGAAAAGTAAATACGGGAATTGCAGATTATGTGGATTGGCCAGCAACACACCAGACCCTGCTAGTCCAGCAACCTACAATTATGGCATGCCAAGTGAGTAGCTGTTCTTCAAGAATCTGAGAATGCTCTTCAGCAGCGACTACCACCACTGCTTTCTGCTTGCTTATGTAGTACTCAGGTTGATTGTGTCATTCTTAACTGGATTCTCCCCAGCCCTCACCTCCAGAGTCAATTTCAGCAGTCTGTGGCATTCCCTGATGCTTAGGGCAAAAGTCTTGATGACATTGTCACTGGCTAAGAGTTCAATGAATGCCATTGCCAGAAGTATTTCAATGTCTGGGGTTGGACTATCCTCAACACACTCACTTGGTGTGGCATCTGGATCCACCACCATCTCCACCATCAAATTCATCGCCAGCATACTCCTGTCAATCGCTGACAGCAGTATGTAAGTACTTTTGTCACCCTTACCCTTAGATCACTGCAGTATCATACATGTGCAGGGTGCCTCCTGATTGCCACTTGGGGTTACTAATGTGTTAATTGACCCCGATCCCATTACATTTTTTGCATGTGGACTTTGAACCACGGCAATCATAGTAGTAAATTTTGAGCCCTCATCAGAACAATGAACACATCTGTTGCATGGACCAGGTCACTGTGCTGTATGTGTTTGACAGTCATCACCATCATGTGATACCTCCTCCCATGGATCTTCAGCTGACCTTGATGACAGTGATTTGTGATGTGTGCTGCTGATTATTGTTCTCCCAGTCTATTGGGAAGTTGTAGAGCCACAAACACGATTGTAGCCCCAAAATGAATCGGTTTTCTGGCTTACTGCAACTCTTTTTGCCAAAGTTATATGTGACCTTCATCGATGATGTGCAACAAATCTGGTCTTGCCATTCTTCACAAATTCTAACCTAACCTGAAAGCATTCTAGCTCCCTTACTTAACCCTTGGCCCTAGTGAAATCCAAGGTGGTTGAATTTCCTCCTATTTTGCCATATCAATCCCCTTGAAATCCATGACTCCAATCCCAGCTCTGATTTATCCATCCTCTATCACCAAGTCAGCTACTAGGTAAGGCAAGCTAGCCTTTTGGTTGTTGACTGTCAAAGTAGTGCTGATGGTAGATCTGTTTGCAAATTTCCTGGAAGAGTGAGGTTGAAAGAAAGATTAGTGCATGTATACCTTGGACACGAAAATGTGATATGATTGGGTAACCTCTGGTGGATGCACATTTTGTTTGACTGCCATGTTTCATAGAGCTCCAGGGAGACCCAAGATGCTGGAGTGCATTTGCCATCTGTTTCCGACTATCAATTGTTGAGCTTTGGTGCTCTGGCCAGCTCAACTGTGAATAGTCAGAAGTTGCCGTTTGTGCTATATGGTAAAGATACTCTTCCTGAATGCATTTGCTGTTGGTGTGGCTGTTGCTGTAGTGGCTTCTTGTTGTCCAGCATAAGCTCTGACTCATGAAGAATAGTCCAAAAGCTCTTCAATGTGGTTGAATATTGCATTATTTGCAGTCCAAAGTTTGATACTGGACTTGAGTCCTGGTTGTAGTACACTCCAAGTGATATCTTAGAAATTTTTGTTGTCCTACAGGAGCAATTCCACTGCTCTCCAGTCTAGATTGATTCAATTGGTGTAGACTCTCACCAGGTTATTTGCTTCTTGGAGGAAGTCATTCAGACATTTTATTGCACTGTGGAGTTTCTGGAGCACATTCCTACCCATCATTTGCATTGATTCCATGAAGGCCTTGAAGTCCTATCTGTAGGATTCTGAGTCACTTCATGATTCTCAAAGCCACTGCACCAAGGTGTTCATATCTGTCGGTCTCTGTATCTGGCCTGGATGATTGATACATCAGCTGAGATGAATTGCAATATATTGCACATTGTCAGAATCTCCATGCACCAGTAAGAAAGAGTGTGTGCAATTCGAAGTTAGACAATACAGTGTCAAGGTCAGTATCAAGCATCTTTGCTCCCACATAGTACCATTCTGGATGGGTTACATTCCAAATTTGCATATTCATTATTTGTACTCAAATAGACTCTCAGCAGTACTCCCTGTTCCTTTCCATGAGTTAGACATTCTGCACACATAGTTCAGTCTGCTGTCGAATGACATTGTTCAGCGCGATTCACCATTTGTTATTGAAAATTTGTATGGCCACAATGACGAATTGTGAGAAAGGCTTAGGCTTCATCAGCAAAATGTAACATAGTCTGTAAGCCACATACATACCACCCAGACACTCCAGTCAACCTCTGCAGTACTTTTAAGTTATTCTAGACGCTAGCAGGCCCCCCCTGGAGCTGAGCGAAGTGATCTCATATGCTGCAAGACTATTTGCAGGTGCACCGGAAAGCACCTGAAATTAATGAGGTACATTCGAAATACTGTGATATTGTGGTTATTGGATAGTCACATTATGGAGCAGCAGAATCCTATGCCCAGGTCTGTAGGAGACTTCGAGATTAGCTGAGACCTCTGTGCAGCTCAGCAGGCAACTTTGAACTTGGTGCAGGATTGTAACAGTAGAGATTCATCGGGTTCTATAACCACAAGCCATTTTGTCTATCATTTTTGTCTTTGTTACAATCACAAGAAGATTAGCTACATCATAATATGACATGTAATATCTGTCTAAGTCTATGAATATCTATTCGTATGGTCTGGCTGGCTGCAGACTGTACTTGAGTGTAATCGGAGTAGCATATGGAGTCAGTGATTCAGTATACTTTGAGGTGCCCTTGGAGGTGATAATCATGAAAACATGAACACCATAATGGACTGATTTTGGTGATGCACTTGGAAGCCATTAAAGTGCTAACTTGGAGGACGTGATAGAGGGGGTTTGGAGATGCAGTTGATGGCCATGATTGGGCAATTGTGGAATTCATCATCGAGCCTGTATGGAGACACTCCAGAATGCAAAGATGGAGATACCAGAGTAATACACCAGAGGCCATGATGGAGCGATCATTGTAAGGCACTTGGTGGCCATAGCAGCTGATGAATGGATAGTGTTAGCAATTGGTCTGGGTAACCTCACAGCTGTCCACGCTTGGACCGCAAAAACAGGTCATTCTGTTCCTGACCAGTCCAAAAACCCCACCCGCTGACTCTTGGCGGGCCATACCTAGACCTGTACCTGTCAACCCGCGGGTTTTGCTGGGTTTGGCTAGATCCATCGGTTCCAATCTCTGTTGTTGTGTTTCGGATTTCACATGTATAGTTGCATTCGGATATGCTACTGTTAATAGTCCAATATTGACATTGGTACATTACGGTTTATTTTCGACGTTTTGGCCACCTTAATGGGCAATACAAACTCGCTCACGCCCCCTACCACATCCTGACAAAGAGCGACACATGAGCGTCAACGATTTTTGGTCATGCATCTTTGGTAATATGAATGGCACTTGATCTCAAGGATCCATAAACAAGGATATGACAGCCTTTATAGGCAGATATGTATGGGATATTCCCGCCACATCCTCTGGGACAGAAACAACTTATTTCATTTACAGAGCTACAACTAAGTGTTCTTGAGCCTTGTAGTGTATAAAAACATCGAAAACGATGTATATGGACCATAACAGCAACCTTGCACAGTGATTTACTCTGATGGAAGGCCAACAATTGTTGACACACCATTGACGCTCATTTCCAAGATGTGGCAGGGAGCATTTCACTTTCACTTTTGCCTATCAAGGCAGCCAATACTCCGTGTATGCCTATATACAACCTGTCGCCATATTAATTACCCAAGATGCACGACCAACAATCGTTGACGCTCCGTAGACGCTCATTTTTGTGATGGGGTAGGGATGGTATTGCAACCTGTTTTGCCTATAAGGGCGGCCAAAAATTCCTTTATGACTGACTGCAATGTATCGGCGGTGTTATGACCCAGGATGCATGACCAAACATTGTTGACGCTCCCAAGAGGCTCATTTTCAGGATGAGGTAGGGAGAGTGTCGATATAATTTTTGACAATATTTGGCGGCCGATACCTTGATTATGTATAACCACCACCGAATCAAGTTCTAATTACCAGACTTACATGACCTAAAAGTATTGACGCTCCGTAGACCCTCATTTTGCCACCGTCGTATCCACAATATGCAATCATTTGATTTGGGGTAGTTCATCTTTCACATGGTTTTGGCAGCCTTTCGAGCGTTTTCATTTACGTTTGTCTTGATCACTACGTGGTTCGTTAATAATCCATATAAATGTATGAGAATAATCTCCAAAATCCCGTGCCTTTTGATCAATGCTCGTCGTCACTTGCAGGTTCCCTCCATAGGCTGCTCTGGTCTTCAAAATGGATGTTAGCTGCATATCCACACACCAGATAGTTTACTAACCAGTGGATGTTCCTTCTTCAGTCAGCATATCTGGAGAAAATCTGTATCGTGCTAGCAATCCTGGGCAGTTGCATCAAGATTCAAAAATTCAGCCAAGGGAAGAGCTGTATACGAATACGCATATCTGGCCAGCAAAATGACGATTTCGGAATGTAGAGCTGCAGATTTGTTACCGGTCGGGGCGGGTGGTGTCCCGGGCAGAGGTGGCGTCGGCTGTCCCTGTCGGGCGGGTGGAGATGCACCTGTTCATTTGGGTCTCCAGCCTGTCTGTGGATTCTTTGCGGTGCCACTCTGGAAAGGAAGGCATCCGGACGTGAGGTTGTGACGAAGCATAGCCAGGTGTCTGTCCAACGTCGCCTTCACCTGTTTAAGCCCTGGAACCTCAACTCCCCCCTTCTTCTCTTCTCGGACCTCGGCGCGAGGTTTCGTCATCAGATACTTCATTTCCTTGATTGCATCGCACAAAACCCCATCTTTGGCCATTCTGGCCATATTCATGGCCAGGCGCATGTCAGACTGTTCCAGCAGTACCCGACCTCCTTGCCTTGCCATAGTAGCAGACATATTGAAAACCTAGAAGAAATTAGTTGCTGCTTCTAACAATGAGATTCAGCAATTACATCTACCATACCCACTTCTGTAGCCTCCTCTAAGGTGATTGAAGCCTGTTTCGTCCACTCACAGGGATGCTTATCGGGAGATTCCTCCGCGAAGATTGGTGAGCAGACAACAACAGAATGTTCGATTTCACAACCGGAGCGGATCTATGCCTTTGTCGACCATGGAGGTTTTGCGTTATGGGCAGTGATAAAGTGGTCAGGTTGGTCTTTATGGACATCCGCTGTATGTTATACGGTGAGTTGATGGCCATTTACCTCGATACGGATATACTCACATCCAACTGCATGCTGCTTCTTATTCTCACTGCTTCCAGTCTCATGCATAATTTTTAAATGTGCATCCTGGGTCATATGTTTCGTGGCTGTATTGGCAGCGTCACGGTGGACAAACTGGTGTCTGCATTCTAGCTGTGTGCCAATGATTGCCGGATTTGATGTAGCGCCCGCCAATCGGCCAAATTTAGATTCTCTCTTACCTGGTTGAGGTGGTGGTGTATCCATGATTTGCTGGGTTGGAATAGGAGAGGAAGATGATAACGAAAAGAAGTGGGAAGCCCTGAGGACTATATAGTTATCTTCATATCAGAATAGAATCAGTTGCAGCCACCATGATCATTATACTCAAGATGAATCCTGCTGAGTATGGCTGCAAGTTGCAGGGGTTTCCCACCGCCCTGCGATTTGCAATAAGTTGGTCTGATGTTGTTTGTGTGTTAACAGGGATCAATTGAGGTTTATGACGGCCGAAATCGCATGATGGTCAGATATTAATGGGATATTGTTTGAGGGGAAGGACGTCTGCTGATGTTTGTCTTAAATATTCCCCGGGATATTACATGAAACTGACGCTAACAATCAAGTCACGTTGTACGGTTCGCTTAACTATTCCAAATTTACTGACAGTCAGAAGAGAGAGTTTGCTTTGTTCAAGATGAGTAAATGTACCAACCTTGACATATTAGACACAGCTTGCCTCCATATTGTCCATAACTTGCAACATCCAACATCTCGCCCAACAAGAAAGTCAACACAAACTACAATGGTCAATGCTCTGAAAAAGAACAATTCACCGCTTCTGGCGGGGTAATATGGCAAAACGACAAAGCGGTTCACCCAACGATGTCATCAAGCGAATGAAGGCAAGCGTAACTTGGAAGCAGAAAAAGTCCAAGCCCTCGGGGTATTGCGCAGCTTGCAATCCAAAAAGAGGCGTGGAGCCCAGAAACAATCAGAAACGCACTGCTTAAGCAATGAAGAGACAGGGAAATCAATTGAGAATCATGTTGAGAAAGAAACCGCTAGGGCAAGAAAGCGAGTTGAAGACGCAAAGCCAGCGATCAGGCAGGAGCTGGAAGATACAGAGGCAGCTGAAAATGCGGGATTGACGACCAGAGAGCTCGAAAAAACGTGATATGAGATCGTGGCTGCTATCGGAGACAGTCTGGGCGATATTGCATGTTCCGACCATGGGGAGGGTGGGGACGACGAGGATGATGAAGAGACAGAGCAGGGCCAGCTGAGCGAAAATCAAGAACCCGGCTGGGTGATGGGCGCAATCACCAATACTGTGCAGCAGCGCATGGAGAGGTTTCGGCCGAAGCAGATGAAGCTTGACCAATTGACACAACAGGGACGGGAGGATGCGGCCGACAAGTTCCGTGAAATACACATCAAGTACGCCATATTCGAATTCAGGGTTCCGGCTGTCGTTCAACCGTGACCAGATGATGATACAGTCAAACCTGCACGAACAACATTTGGAGAGCTGATAAAATGTCCTGACATTGTCCCCAGAATATCGCAAATACTGCACGGGACTTCCTGACCAGGACGTAGTCATGTGAGGCAGGGTTCCTGGAAGCCGCAGTTGAACATGAGTATACCTCGTCTTGTGCGCGGTGCAGGGTCCGATTCGTCACCTTCGCTGACAGCGAAGCCTGGTCAACCTGTAAGCTTTTACCCCTGCATGAAACCTCGCTAGCTAATCACCATATAGAAATTGGTTTCGGACGTAGACATGGTGACGGCTCCTGCGTCAGCGGAGGAATACAGAGACAACTTTGTATTATAGATGTCATATCTCTGTGAAATGCAATTTTTGTACGAATTTTGCTGCATGTCAGCATATTCTCGATTTCAGTGACGGAATTGTGAGACATGATAATTCGTCTGTGCATGTGGAAGGGTCGAACGCACCATGCACATGGACCCGAATCCAATTCAGGCCTTAAGATGGCGAACACGTTCGATATCTGTCTGCCAATTACTGTTAACTGAGAAAGCAAAAGCCACATTAGTGACAGCATTTACTAACAGAATTTAAGTGAGTGATGTCATATGAGTCATAGAAAGAGCGGTCAGTGCTCAATACGAATCTATCTGAATGGGGACCTTCATGCTGCATTCATCCATGCAACCAACTGCATAACTCTCCACACAGACCTGGTGCACATGATTGAAATATTTGAGATTACATATGGTATACCATTGAAATTGAGGAGAAGGAGCTGGATAAGGAATGGTTAGGAAGTCAGGCTACATTTACCAAGAACTAGTAAAATGATCTATATGCCGTAAATTGCCGGCCAAAAATGCAGGAATGTCATAGGCCCACGTTATCTCTCACACAGATAACGTGGATAGAGGTTGATCAGACATCGTGAGGTAACAAAAATCCTTGATGCAAATGATAATCAATACAAATGCAATATTGGATGTCAATAATGCGTTTACGATTCATTGCGTACAATTATTGACTGTATGAAGACTGTTTCAATCTGATTACTGTGAGCGCCAACAGAGCGTTGACAATCTTTGGCCTTGCATCTTGCATAACTCCAAGGGATGCGCGGCGACATCAACTCATAATTGAACTATCAGCCACCTTTCTAGGCCAAAATGGTTGCGATATCAACGCTACTATATCCTGAAAATGTGCATCAATGGAGCATCAACGAGTTGTGGCCTTGCATCTTGGAAAATGCAAGCGCCATACAGCGATAATAATCCATAATCATACTATCAGCCTCCTTTCTAGGCAAAAATGGTTGAGACAACATCGCTGCTATGCCCTAAGTATGAGCATCAACGCAGCGTCATCGAATTTGGGCCTTGCATCTTGGATATTCAAGGGGCTGTGCTACGACATTAATCGATTATCGAACTGTCGGCCGCCATTCTAGGCAAAAATACTTTCGACAACATCGTACCTATGCCCTCAAACCGAGTGTTACCGGGGCATCAGCGAATTTAGGGCTTGCATCTTCGAAAATGATTGGGCTGTGTGACCACATTGATCCATCATTGTACAATTGGCGGTCTTTCTAGGCAAAAATGGTTCCGACAACATGTTCACTATGTCGGAGAATGTGCGTCAATAGTGCGTCAACGATTTTTAATCTTACATCTTGAATACTCTAATGCCAATGGAACACAGCTAACCCACCATCAACCCACCAGCAGCCTGTATCTGCAAAAATGCTAGGGTCAATATCGCGTCTGCCTCCTACAATTGAGCGCACACGAAGTGTCAACAATTTCTGTGGAGGCTCACCAAGCTACACAGCAAAGAAGTGTAATGTGCTGTTCTTAAATTGTGTTTTACGCGGTCAGTCTTTGCAATATGTCCTTGTATACAACTTTCCAAATATGCATGCAATGTCTCACAGATCTGATTTTTTTGCTTTTAGCTCTAGATTAAATAGTTGATGATGCGCATTCTACTTTACTATTCGGTTACTTTCGGCAGTCTCTAAAGTCATATAACCCAGCGTACTAATTTCTACCGCCGTGTCAGACTCAAAATCTTTAAATACCACATTGCTAGAGGTTATGATATTTTCCAAAAATGAACGTGTCATGATTTGTGAGTTGAGCAACCATACCTTGCAAATCTTCTTTGATGCTTGGTGGACGTTGATGAATGTTTGCTCGAAACATCCGATTGCTTGCAATAATTCTAGGCATGCGACTTCATGGTGATTTATTTGCACTGTGGAATTGAGGAGACCGGGCAGCCCTGGATTCATCTGTATCGATTGTCACCATGTTCTTCCCCATCCATCAGAACATGGTATCAGCTCAATGGGGAAACACTTGGTTGCAAAAGCTCACATTGCAAAATTGAACGAGGTAACCAATCCAGATGTTACTGAATTAACTAGTTCAATGGTCGATGGAACAGCTTTGGCGATCCTGATGAAGCAACCAGGTCGAGGAATTACAATAGTAAGTTCCCAGAGGAAATTCATTTTTGACATTCTGCTTAATCCTTATTGGTCAAAATGACAGACAAAATGTTCCAAATTGGCAGCCAAGGACTATGAAACTTCCGAAATTCACCAAGCCACGTGGAATCGCTACCTTAAATTACGTTTTCTTTTGGCCCATATTCCCTTGAATGCAATATCAAGTCTCGATCTACGACGGTCATATGAAGAATTACGAAGTGTCCTGGTGCTGCCGTATACCACCAGGGTTAGGAACATGTGCCAGAGGGAATATGCACTCACTGTGGATGCAATTAAGAAGCAATAGCCGTCACAAAAGAAAGTTAGTTTAGCTTTGGACGGATGGACATTAATCAACACACTTGCCATAACGTCGGTCATTGCCTAATATGTCGATTGAAAGTGGGCATTGTGTGAAGTACAACTCGGTTTGAATGAAGTTGATCGCCTGTTCTTTTCCAGTTTCGAATGCTAATTAAGGATGATAGGTCAAGGGCCAACACACTGGAACAAGGATACCCATGCATTTAAAGGATGTGCTTGATCGTTTCCAGCTTGCCGACCGCTGTTTGCTTGGAATTACGAATGATAATGCTACCTCAAATTACTCGACAACACGCGAGCTGCAATCAACACTTGAGGATTCCGGAATCCAGTGGCCTGCATTGAGGAACCACATACCATACATGGCGCACGTCATACAGCTGGCTTTAAGTCCATTCATCAGCAGTCTCGGTGTAAAAGGCCGCACCAAGGCTTGGGAAGCTCATGAGTGTGAACAGCAATTTGGACAGAATGAAAGCATTGATACTGGGAAGAGTCAAAGACTTCGAAAAAAGGGCAATTCTAGAATCAACAAGGTGTCAGCCATGAGACCAGGTAGAGGAAAGATAATTGAGAAAGTACGTATTTCAAAATATTTTCAAAGTCCTGAAACTGACCTTCATATAGCAGAGAATGCTTGCTGTATTGATGACGCTGATACCTGGACATTGAAACGAGTTCATTGACTTTCAAAAGGCCAAAGTCCATATCGCAGTCCTACCGATTATGGATATGAAGACACATTGGAACTCGACACTAGAGTTGCTTCAGTGGGCCTACTGATTACCCAAATTCACCCGCAATTGGCTCCGATATGCAAAATACAGTGATTACTGGCCAGTCTTCACAACACATGATGAATCGACGATTGTCAAGCATGTCATGGAAGTATCAAGGCCATTCCGATATTGGACCCTGCAGATGTCGAAGACGCATACAGTCACATTGCATCACAGTATCACAGTCTATAACGACATGTTCGATCATATGGATGGCATTATGAGAGCTTTGGCCAAGAAGAAGACTCAGTGGAAGGAAGACTTGTTCGTTGCTGTGAAGTTAGCTCGACAGAAGCTCTTCAAATATTATGCTGAAGTGACTCCATTGACAGGTATGCTTCTCATTATAGCACATGTCCTCAATCCTTTCTGGAAGTTGCAATCATTCAGCAACAGGGAAAAGGGCATGGATATCAATCCTGAGGACAAGGCATCCTATACTACCCAATTCCAAGAGGCCTTTCTGAAGTATGTGGAGAACGAAAACTGTGCCAAACATTGACGTGTGCCGGTTAATAAACCTGAAAGCATACTGAGCTCCAATCCCATCCCCTCCGCAATGGCTTTAGGATCGGGTCAATCATCCTTTGATTCATCTGATTTGCCCAGCGATGATGAAGAATACCAGACGCCTAACAATGTAACTGAAATGACAGCTGGACGAAGCGACCGCACTGCACGCTTATAGACATCCACCAGGCTTCATTTGAATTCACCGCCTGACTCACCAAAGAACTGGGGACAAATTAATAGAAGTCTCATCGATTACCACTCCGACCCAACGGAGGTTAGCAGTACATTGTGGTTACCGGACATAACCGACTGGTGTTACCAACAGGTGAAATCGCACTCCCACTGCGCTGATCTGTCCAATGTGGCGCGTGACATATTCTCTATCATACCACCTGGTGTCGGAGTAGAGGCCAGTCATTCTTTAGGCCGAGATGTTGTCCGCTGGAAGCACTCAAAAACCACAGGCAAGCGCGTTCGCGAAAACGTCGTTGTAAGGCAGTTTGCTCAAGCCAATAAAGGAATATTGGCAGGCACTGACCCAGTATTGGATACCACGAACACACAGAACGACTCGGAACTGAAGAATGAGGTGGAGCAACGGACATTGCACAGAATGGCCAAGGTTCACGACCTTTTGGAGACGTGGCATGGCAGCCATGACCTATGTGCTACACAGAATGAATCTCGCGCTCAAAACACACCAATGACAGCTGTAGGATACATTTCGGATACAGAAGAGATCGTCAAAGCATTCTGGTCACTCTTTCAACATGATGGTGCAGCTACATTTCAATTGTCAGGAAGATCTCCTTTGCCACGAGCATTGTCTGCAAAGGACCTCCCTGGAGGTCGAACTCAAATATTAAATATTCGCTGAATCAGACAAATCAACTGTCATCCAGTCCAATGGGATAAGGATAGCGTATCTGAAAGCATTTCTGACACCGAATATTGGCTTAACTGGGATGTGGACTTCAAAAATCCTGATGACAGTGAAGACCATTGCACGGCAGATGTTGAATCTGATAGAGAGCTAGACAATGCCAGCAAGGTTCCAGCATGCCCAGAGCGGCGGGATGTAAGCACCACGCCAAATGTTCCCAGAATGATTTGGCCTACATGGAAGTCAACGGGACAGGCTGGAAAGGTGTTGGTGATAGTCAATACAATCCAACCAAGGAGGAAAATGGGAGTGATGAAAAGGTAGGACAGAATGTGTCAATGTTTCATCAGGTTCTTGGTGTATCATGACCGAGAGTTTCAGTTAGAGATATAATATGCGCAAATGGTCAAAAGTAGCTTGTGAATATCGGTTGATAAATAGATGTATAGCAGTCGCTATGAATCTTTTGGCATGATATGTAAGTTTTAGCTCTGTGAGAGTGAACAGTGCAAGAATGTTGCTGTGCTTGGCTTTGCCACATGGCCAAGTCTTAATCTGTCAGAAAGACAGCCAATGAGTTCAAATCACAATGAAAACTAGTATCGATGGCAGCAGTTGTTGAATGGACAATACATTGAAATGAGCCTCAATGGAGCGTCACCAATCTGTGGTTGTGTAAGTACGGTAATTAAACAATTGGTTGGTCGCTGTTATGCATAACCAACGTAATGGCAGTGTTTATTTGCAAAAGAGACAGCAACACGGTCACCGCCTCATTCTGAGAATGAGTGTCAACAGAGCTAGAAGGATATTTAGCTTCCCATCTTGGGTAATTTATGTTCAGATTCGTTGCAGACACCCATTCATCAGATATTGGCAGCCTTTACTGGCAAAATCAAAAGCGACATGCTCCCTGCTGCATCCTGAAAATGAGGGTCAACAGAGCATCAACAGTTTTAGTTCTTGCCTATTTGGTAATCACGGCATCACGCGGATCTTCGGGCTCATAACTGAATTATTGACCGCCCTGATAGGCGAAAGTACAATATATCAAGGGTAAAACATGGATTCCAAATTAATCGATATTGCAAACCGCAAAGCATGCAACAACGTAGTATTGATTGTTGAACACGCGATTTTGATATGATACTTCTAACTAACAGCAAGAACAAGAGCCTTATAGGAATCTATAGATGGACCCGCTGGGCGACCCGCTGACAGCCCGCCCAATTCAGACCGGTTGGGAGTATACCATGGAACCATAGCCAAGTTGATGGTTCCGGTTTATTGACGACCCTGACCACAAATTTGGCAATGGTTCGGTTTGGACCCGGACCTGCACCCGAAGTGACGGTCCAGAACCGTTACTAACTCTAGTTATGGAGATATTCCTGGAGGCCATCATGGTGCAAACTTAGAGAACTTGATTACACGCGTTAGGAAATGTACTTGTAGGCCACAATGGTGCAAACTTGGAGGCCTTGATCAAGCAAGTGTGGAGATACACTTGGAGGCTATCATGTTATGAACTTGGAGATCATCATCAACGAAGTTCAAAGATATACTCGGAGGCCATTGTAGTTTGATCTTGGAGGATGTGATGAAGCTAGTTGGGTGATTTACTTGGAGGCCAAGATAGTGTTAACTTTGAAATCCACTTGAAGGCAGCAATTGAGTGCAATTGGACATGTACTTAGAGGTGATCAATCTGGACACAGTAGATCAGGAGCGAGGAATGATGAGAGATGAGACCCCACTGATTGGTTAACTTGTAATTGGGGTAATGTAGAGAGTAACATAATACACAGTGCGCCAAGAGATGAGACATGAGTGTTGTGAGATGAGAGACTTCCTGAGAGGGGGAGGCAGTCGATCTTGCGTTGATGCAGTACTCACTGTATGCTTTGCTCAGCGTATCCTGTACTTGGCATATACTATACTTGGTGTATTCTATACACAGTGTGTGCTGTACTCAGTATTAACTTTTGTTTATCACATGGGGAAATAGAGAGAGACGACTTAGTTTCATGTTCTCAGGTGGAGTTAAAGTTGATGGTGAGAAAATGGGAGATCTGAAGAGACAGGAGAATATATCATGAGAAACAGAGAATCAAGAGAATTTCATGTGGGAATCAATTTAGAATGACCCATATGGCAGGTAGAAATACCGACAGGAGGTAGTCAAAACCTCAGCATGCAAGACGTTCCCTTCATTTCCTGCATACACTTGTATTCTCCATATTGATCCCATCTTCATCCTCCCACTCTCTTTCTGGTCCTCAACTATACTGTCAGCTGAGAATACAATGTTAAGTCATCCCTCTCTATATGTCCATGACATCATCAGGAGTTGACACCTCATGACGGATTCACCGAGTACAGCATATATCCAGTACTGCATACATCGAGTACAGTATTCCCTGAGTACAGTATATACCGAGTTCAGCATCCACAGAGTACAGTATACATTGAGTACAACATCTACCCACGAATGACTGTCATACAGCCAGTCTCCCTTCAATCTCTATAATACATGTTAACCTCTGAATGTAGCTTCAGCTCCCAGTGTGCCTCCCTACAGATGGACTACCACCAGCCACCACTCCATGTGAGCTCACATGTGAAGTCAACTTGTCACATTCCCATTGTTGCGAGCTAGCTAAGGGATGAACAGAGTCTCAGACCCCATTACACCTCCCAATTGACTTCCTCCAGATTGACAACCACCAACTACTCCTCCATTTGCATTTGGTTAGGGCCTCCAAGTAGGCATCCAATTTGACTCAATCATGGCCTCCCGGTGCAACTTTGAGTTCAAGCAAGCACGGCCTCCAAGTGCATCTCTGAACTTACTTGATCATGGCCCCCAAAGTCGCACCATCATGGCCTCCAACTGCATTGCCTACCTCGCTTGATCATACCCTCAAAGTATGTCAATAAGTTCATTTAATTACCATCTTCAGGTTCACCTCAAATTGTTCTCAAGCACCACCTTCAGCCAGTCCTGATATACCATATGTACATGGATAGCTATATAGATAGATAGATACATCATCAGCAACAACTCTAGTTTCCGTCAGAAACACACGGGTGTTCCGGACGACTCTGACGGCTCTGACAGAACCTCGTACCCTCTGACGGAGAATTACACGCTACTCGTCGCCCTGGCGACGTGTCGCGTTGCATTGCATCAGCACAATGTATTTTAGTCACTGGAAGCCTCCAGGAGTGTCTGAGTGGATGTGGAGTGTAAACTTAGATGCGTCAATTTCAGCAGGGTCAGACCCAAGGAGGGCATTCCTGCCGGCCTTCAGAGTAACTGGGAGCGCCGGCGACAAACCTGGTAGCGCCGGAGACAAACCTAGAAGCACCGGTGACACACCTGGGAGCGCCGGCGACATATCTGGGAGCACCTCGAATCACAGTCATGTATTCAGTTTCTTTTCTCATCTATGTATCTATGTATCTATATAGCTACCCATCTACACACGGTATATCTGGACTGGCTGCAGGCGGTGCTTGAGAACAATTTGAGGTGTGCCTGAAAATGACGATCAAGTGAACTCAGAGATATACTCCGAGGCTGTGATCGAGCAAGTTTGGAGATGTACTTACAGGCAGTAATCGAGCATATTCGGAGATACACTTGGAGGCAGTGATGGAGTGAACTTAGAGATGCACTCCGAGATCGTGATGGAGCGAGTTTGGAGATGCACTTGGAGGCCATGCTTGTGAAAACTTGCAGGCCGTAAGCGAGCGAGTTTGGAGATACACTTGGAGGCCGTGATCGAGCGAGTTTGGAGATGCACTTGGAGGCCGTGATCGAGCGAGATTGGAGATGCACTTGGAGGCAGTGATCGAGCGAGATTGGACAAGTACTTGGAGGCGGTCGATGGACGGCGCACCGGGTGATGAGACTCTATTCATCAGTTAGTTAACTTGCCACCGTGGGAATGTGACAATGTGACTTTACCTTGGAGCGCTCATGGAGTGCTGGCTGATGGCGGTCGATCATGACGGGAGGTACGCCAGAAGCTCTAGCTACTTTCAGGGGTCAACTTGTAATCATGAGAATAAAGGGAAGAGAAACAATCTTGGGTGGATGCTGTACTCGGTGTATGCTGTACTCGGTGTCAACTCATGATCATGTCATGAAGAGATAGAGAGGGATGACTTAACTTTGTGTTCTGCGATGATGGTTGAGTTGTGGACGAGAAAGAGAGAGATGGGGGATGAAGATGAGAATGATATGGA